>ERZ1023888.480-NODE-480-length-10619-cov-16.875710_pt1 | contig 10619 bp, 2 predicted proteins | sample MGYA00380396_ERZ1023888 | MGnify/ENA primary metagenome ERZ1023888 (study PRJEB33179, sample SAMN07448998) | human gut metagenome | biome: Human-gut; feature: Human associated habitat; material: Faeces | host: Homo sapiens | place: India: Bhopal | collected... | reverse complement strand
TAAATATGAGCCCCTTTCAGGGGCGCTGTCGCCTCTTTACCAACCTTGATTTTTAAGGAATTTTGAACACCCTACCCTTCAGGGGCGCTGGCGCCTCTTTACCAACCTTGATTTTTATGGAATTTTGAACACCCTACGTCTACCCCCCCCATTTTTTTTCGTTGACCCAAAAACAAAAGCGCCGGAGCATTCTCCGGCGCTTTTGTCATTATAGCTTTTGTCCTTATATATAAATCAGAGCACATTATCTATACATACATCAGAGCGACACCTTCCCGACACTCTCACCCTCATCCGTGCGTGCCTCCACCACATAAACGCCAGTGGGGAGTTTCAGGGAGAGGCGTGAGACATACGGCGTGAGTTTGTACACCGTGCGACCGTCGGCAGCGATGATATGCACATACGTCAGCACATGCGCTGCAGAAGAAGAGATCGTCACACTGCCGTTGTCGGCCTGTATGAGCGGTTGCGTGAAATCCTTTTCATCCTCCAGGGCATGACGCTCTGAAGAGAGGATGAAATAGCGGCCCGTCGTCACTCCCGGCACCCCCACCTTCACGCAGTCGGCATTGCCATTGCCCCGCAGCGGTGTCACGGCCCCCGTCTGACTGTCGAGCAGCGAGAGTGTCTCGCCAAACGAGCGCATGCCCGAGAATGTGAGCTGCACAGGTTCTTCGCTGTTGCTCAACACGCCCAAGGGAACGCGCCAGAGCGAGCGGCGTCGGTTGATGGTGCTCGTGCGGTTGCCAGCCAAAGTATATACCATCGGGATTTCCTGCAACGAGTTGTCGAGCAAGAGTTGCATATCCTCCGCAGCCTCGTAGCCGTTGACCGCTGTGGTGTCTTTCACCACCAGTGCCTCACTCGCCTGCCCGCTTCGCGAAGCGCGGATGCGGAGCATAGGAGCCTCAGCACGTCCGATGGCTGGAGCACGCAACAGCGTTCCGCTGGTGTGGAGCGACGTCTGCATGTCGGCGGTGAACTTCAAGGTGATGGTGTTCGTGCCTTCCTTGCCTTCCACGAAGAAGCCCTGTCCCGATGGCAGACTCGCGAGGGCGGCCTCCGTCGTGCCGTTCACGGAAATCCATTCTCCGGCATTGGGCTGGCGCATCGCCCCTTCCTGTCCGCCGGCCGTCAGCACCCAATATTTCGCCCCATTGAGCTGGGCCTCATTTTCTTTGAAGAACTCGTTGAGGTCGAGGGCGCAGGCAAACGGGTTGCCAACGAGGAAGAACCTGTTGTTGGCATTCTCGTTCCTGAGCGTCACGGTCAGTTCGGTGCCAGACTTCAACTGGTCGGTCGCCAACTTATGATGATGCGTGCGGTCCACAGGATAAGTCCTCCTGTCCGTCTCGTTCAATTCCGTGTAATAGCCATAGGCCGTGTCTTCCTTCGGCAAACGGAAGAGCGACTTATTGTACTTCTGCGCCCCGATACCGATGCCGTTGACTTTGACAGAGAAGCCACCCTGCGAATAAGGCTCCCGCACGTCGTTGTAGACAGCGCTCCAGTTGGCGGCCTGGTAGATATTCTCCGTCGTCGTGTCCACCTTGGCTTCCTGCGGCTTGTCGGCCGAATAAGGCTCGAGGTAGTAAAGCTTAGGGTTGGCCTTGTCCCAGCTGCGCTGATAAACGGCTGGCGCGAAGCGATGGTAGTGGTCTGTGTTGTACGTCACATTCTTGAAATATGGCGTGGCCTGGCAAGCATCGTTGTTAGGCGCATACCATTCTCCCGCGTAGCTCTGGCGCAGCGGCGAACCGAGGGTGTACCATCGGTCGGGAGTCAGCGCATATTCCACCCACGCTTTCTCATAGCTGAGGCGTTCGGCATGCAGCAATTCGCCACCGCTCTGCACCACGAGGTCCTTACTTTGATAGGGCGTGTAAATGCCGCAAAGGTTGACGCCCTTATCGGCTTCCGGTGCTGCCAGAAGCGCATATTCGATGTCGGGCGTTGCCGTGCGCTTGCCTTCATTACCGACGAAGTTGAGGAACTGGTCGTCGGCGCCAGGATCGTTGGTCTCATAGAGCTGCGGTCCTGCCTTTTTGGGCGTCACGATGACACTGGTGTGAAGCATCGGCACATAGCCCTGCGCCGTACCGTTGTCGGCATTGGCGGCATAGCCCGGCTCCGTATCAGCGTTGAAATGCAGGTCCTCGAGGTCGGCGCGTTGCCAGTTGGCATCGTTCGTCCAGTCGGTGTTTCCGGCTGCTCCCGTCCATTTCTGGTATTTCGGAACGATGATGAGGTCAACGAGCACATTGCCGTCACACACCGTTGACTGCGTGGCATTGCCTGCATTAAAGAGTTCCCGATAGTTGAAGCGGAGCGTATAGACATATCCCTCGCGCGGCTGGAAATCGCTGTTGAAGACGATGTCGGCATAAGCATGTTCGCGGTCTGCCGTGTCGGCCACGAGCGTTTTGAGCTGGCCCACGATGCGGAAGTTCTGCACACTGAGGCCGGCGCGTTCTTCAGCAGCCTTCGTTTCATACGCCTTCATATTGGGGTCGTTGGTGCCCGCGAGAAAGACGTCTGGACTGACGCTGGTCAGACCGATGGCGTCTTTCGTCACCGTCTTGATGCCGCGCAAAGGCACGCGCAAGACATTGGCGGCACTGCCGTCGGCCCTGGCCCTCACCTCTTCCACGGCGGCCAAACTGCTGCGCACTGGCACGTTGGTGAGTTTATCGGGATACTTATATTGGGTGCCATGCAGACCGTCGAAGAGCTGCGGCGCCTCTCCGCTCACTTTGATGCCCACCTGTTGAGGGTCGTAGCAATATTGTGTGCCGCTGCTGTCTTCGTGGTCAATGGGCACCACCGTCACCTTCAGAATTGTGCCCTGCTTTGTGGCTGCAGGCACATAGATGTTACACGTGTTGTTGAGCAACACGAGCGACGCCACCTTGTCGGCTGTGTTAAGCGTGAACTGATGGAGCACGTCGATGACGCTCTGCTCGAGGGTATATCCCTCGTCGTTCTTCGGCGCAGCGCCCGCCACGGTGGTGGCTTTGGGATAGAAATGACGGAAAGCCAAGAGCGCCTCGCGGAGCGAAATCTCGTTGGAGAGGCGGCTTTCGTTCTTTTCCAAGACGCGCCAGGTGGCGTTGTCGACATTGATGCACACGTCGGTGAATGCGCCGCCCACATAATCGCGCCACCAGTCATACTGCACGATGCGCTCGCCGATATTGCCTTCAGCATCCTCTCCCACCTGCTTGACGCTGAGCGAGACGCTCTTGCCAGCACAGGTCTGGGTTTCGTGTTCAACGGCGGCCTCGTCGTCGGCATCCGTCACCACGCGGATGGGCGACAGCGTGCGGAACTTGCAGCGGACGCTGCATCGCGTATTGATCTCAAACGAGTGGAAGGCATTGGCCAGCGTGACGGGGTCGTCGGAGAAGCGCGGCACAAAGAGGAAGTAATAGTCGTGGTTGGGCTTGATTCTCGGCTCCTTCACTTTGTCGCTGATGACGAAGTGGCGCACACCGGCACTGGTGACTTCGCGAGATGCCATGCCGACAGTGGCCGCCACAGCGTCTCTGTATTTGAAGACTGGGAGGGAATCGAAATTGGTTTTAAACTCCACAGAGCGGAAGATGCCTTCTCCAGATACCTGGCTGTTGGGGTCGCCCAAGAGGGCCTTGACGAAGGCGGGCTTCACCTCGGCGTCGGACATACGGTAGAGGCGTTCCTGTCCTTCTGGCTTTCCAGTATCGAAGCCCAATTCGGCATCAAACATCTCCTTGTCGAGGAGGCAATACCACACCTTAGGATTGTCCTTCATCACTTCGCCAGTATTGAGGCCCAACTGGGCACGCACCTGATCGTAGTCGACGGTCATCTTACACAAGGTAAGCTGGTCGCCACAGACTGGAATGGTGCGCTCAATCTGTACATCTGGCTTCACGCTGAACACCTCGACATCATCAATCAAGATGTCGCCACCACTGGTATTGGTACAGGCGTTGTCGATGGTAAGGCGGAAGCTGTCGAAGTCGTCAGCATTCTTATTGACGAAACTGAAATACACCTGCTGCCAGATGCCTTTGCCACCATTATCCATAGGTTTCAACGTCTTGTCAAGGGAATCACGAGCTTCGCCCAAGATACTTCCAGGACAGTAAGAATAGAGCGTCGTGGCCTTGCCGTTTTTAAATCCCTGAATGGAGAACACCACGTTGGCCGGACTCTCGTTGTCACGGTCTGGACTGCTCATCCATGCCGAAACGAAGAGACGCGAGGCTTTGCAAGGCATACCAGCAAAGTCGATAGACGCAATCTTACCAGGAAGGTCGGAAGCGTCAATATAGAGGAAGCCGCTCTGGCTGGCATCATAGTTTTGAGAGCCATATTCATTCTCGTAATACTTCTTAACGGCAAAGAAATTACCACGATTATCTCCCATATCAAAACGATGGGCAACAGTGTAGTTACCCCACGTACACTCTGAAGTTCTACCATTAGTACTGTTGAAATCTCCACCGATTGGCGCAAAACAATAAGAGGTGTTATCGTAGTTGAAGGGGTAGCGATATGTCAAAGAGTATTTTTGATTGGCGTTATCGCCTTTTCCTGAATTTGTAAATCCCGTATAGGTTCCCACAGGTGGCGAGACAAAGGAGTCAAACTCATCGGGGTCGAAGGTGATGGTGGCCACAGGGTCGCCAGTGGTCTTCAGCAAGGCCTCTGGCGAACGCGCCGATTTGAAGGTGCCGTCGTCTTTTTTTCCGATGATTTCGGAATAGATGATTGGCTCGAAATCATCTTCAAATATCAGATTGAATTTGGCAATCTGATAGCGCGTGCCGTCGCTGGCCACTCCATACACCTTCAAGGTGCAGCTGCCGGCCGTGGCGGTACCGGTGCCCTTGCCGTTGTCATCGTCTGGATAATTGAAGGCGATGGCGCGGTCAGCACCAGCACCAGCACCGCTATTAAGGAACTTGGCGAAAGTGATGCCACTGCCCAGGTCATCCACTTTAACCTCGATTGCCCCACTGTTGACAGCATTCTGAAGATTGTCTTCTGAGGCAATACCACCATTATAAAACCAATAGTCCTGCTTCTGCATATTGAGGGCAACCGAACTGTAATTGAGCGTCACCTTCTTCTTCGGGAAAGCAATGGTGTGCTCTTCATACCATTTATCATTGCTGCCATCATCCTTATACAGGAGCAATTCGTTGGCAATGGCGCGGGCATTGCGAATGACATAGAGGTTGCGGCCGGTGATGGTCGGCTCCACAATGTTTTGCTTCGAGGGCAGGATGATGTCGCTGGTGACATTCCCATTATATTTGGTGACATTTCCATTATATATGGGGTTGCCGTTGTCGCCAAAATAATCAACGAAATCGCTGTAGGTTGTGAGGTCGCCACCAAGGATGTATTCCCAATCGTCGGGGATGACCTCTGGCATTTGGAAGGTGACATAGTGATCTACGTAATTACCATAATTCTGACCGTTCAAATTCAGTTGTTCGCCCACAACAATTCCGTTCCTGTACCGACGGCTACTGCTGAGGTCGAGGTTGAGCACCGAGTCGCTCACGGCCTCGTCGGTCTTGTAGTTATACCAACGCTGGAAGGCCCGCGAACGGGTATTAGCCGACCCTACCATGCAGGTAGGCACATAAAGCTTGCGCGTGCTCTCTGCCTTGAGATAGTGGGTGATGGTGTAAGTACTCGTCTTCTGCATCATCTTCCCAGTATAGGGATTCTTGGTCCATCCGCTTTCATCGCGTTGGATAAAACCAGTCATCGGATCGGCGGTAGCCTCGTACGCCTGCTTGACAAACCAAGAGCGCTTGGGGAGTACTTCGTAATCGGAATAGTCTTCCGGAACGGGGATGGGGATGAAGTTGAGGTAGTAACGATTATCTGTACTGGTGCCTTTTTGACCGACCGTAACATTACTCCCATTGTTGCTAAGAAGCATCTGCCATCCGTTATATTTACTGTCGCCCCCCACTGCGGATAGAACGGTCAGCACATAGCGCTGCTTGTTGACATCGTATGTACCGCTGAAATGGGTGGCCTTCGCGAGGTCGTGCGTGACGTTAAAAATGCCACCATTTAAATACAGATAATATCTGTCTTTGCTCATCAGCACAAAGCCATCCTTGCTGACACCCACCAAGGCCCACATCTGGTCGTTGACGAGTCTCTTGCCTTCGGCGATAACGACCTTGCTGGTGTCGTTGCCGTCGCTGACATATTTATTATCCCCCACCTTGTCGAAGCACATGAAGGTGTAGTAATATTTTCCTTCTGCGGCATCAGAGAGTTCTGGAGACGTTAGGCGTCCGAAGGTGAAGCAGAGCGTATGCAGCTTGTCGGTTTCATAAGTGGAGAATGGTAGCATGGCGACGGTGCCGTTGGCAACGTCAGAAACGCCGAGACATTTTTCGGGTTTGCCCTCTGGCTTGTTGCCGTCGGCGTTCAACTGGGCAAAACACCAACTGACAGTGCCGTCATTGTCTCCGTGGTTGAGCCAGAGATAGAAATGGGTGGCCTGTGCCTTGTCTGTGGTGAGGAACACGTTGCCCTTTGCATCCGCACCGATATATTGGCCATGACCATTGCGCAGCACGAAGTCGTCCTTAGTGCCGATGTTCTTCCAGCTGTTGTTGGCGTCGTCTTCTGAGGCAGATGCCTTGGCCTTCAGCACCTCGCCGTCAGCCGTGAGTTCAAGCTTCGGCGTAAGTTCGTCGAGATTGATATTGCGGAAAGCGCCGCCCGCCTCTTCATAGAAATCGGGGGTGATGTCCACTGGGAAAATATCAACAAAGTTGTTGACGTTGTTGCCGTTGTTGACGTTGTACGGCTCTTGCAGCGACAGACTGACGGTTTTCGGATTGCCATCTGCGCTGTAGCTGTGGGAGATGAGATTGCGGCTACCGTTGACATCGGGCAATTCAATTTGCCAGTGGACGTAATTGCCAGAAGTTTCAACGAGGCGGATGCGCGTAGCATCGTTTTTATCTGCCACCGCCACGAAGGTATTGCTGACCGTGTCGTATTTCAGGAAGTGGCGGTTGTAGGCGCTCTGCAAATAGCCGTCGCCCTTGCCCTGTCCGTCTCTGATAAGCACCCACAACTGGCACAGGTTCTTCTCCTCGTAAGGTTTCAGAGAAATGGAGTTAGTAGCATCCTCCATGTGGTAGGCATAGCGGTCGCCCTCAGCAGTGCGGATGCAATAGAGGTGATAGTCCGCACCGCCTAACGACGGGATGGGAAGCTCTGGCGCAATGATATACGGGCGTAGGTCGACCGCCGAATTGCGGGTGTTGGGTGCCGCCCAGCAAAGAACGCCTTCTTCGCCGATGCTGAGGGCCTGCTGGTCATCGGTAGAACAGAGGTCGTAACGCACGCTGTTGTTGTTCTCGTAGTTGTTCACATTATACACGAACGTATAGGCATCAGCTTTTTGGTTGCTGACGCCGAACTGCTTATTTTTTTCGTCGTAGGTGAGATAGAAGCCTGCACGATTGCGGATATGCTGCCCTTCAACCACCCATTGGTAGAGGCGTGCATCCTTGTCAGACGCGAGGATATCACGTGCCTTTACGCGTGGATTTTTGGCCTCGTCATAGTCCATAATGAGGGCTCGCTGGCCCATAGCTGGAAAGACGAAGTGGTAACTGGTAGTGTTGGCCGCGACGTCGACAAAGGTCATACTGGTATTTTTCCCGACCTCTTCTGCACGCCCAATGAAATTCTCAGATGGAGCTGGACGAACGAAGTAATGATTCTTGCAATTATAGAGCGACCAAAGCCCTTCGAGCGATGCGTCTGGCTGGTCGGCCACATCGCAGATTTTGTAAAGGCTGTAGTCATTCAATGTCGGGTTGACCTTGTGCTGATAACCGTCTGCGCCGGGGGTGGGATTATAGCTGATATAGTTGCCTGCGGTGCTTCTGATGTAAACGTCGCCGTCGTCATTGGCTTCTTCAAGTATCCAGCAATATCTTCTCAACGGGAAAGGCGCAACAGGCGATTTCAGCAAAATGCCGCCAGGCGTGTTGTCCTGCAGATATTCGCTGCCGTTTTGGAAGAAGTTTAAAGCATAGTAATGCGGATTGGCACTGGTGCTGACATAAGGGTTGACGAGTCCACCTTCGATGTTTTCTGCAAGGCGCACCACGGCATAACGGGAGTTTTTCTTCACGAGCTGCAATTTCCCGTTTTTCACGCCGAGGGTGTTATACGGCTCAGAAACACCGCGAAGCATGGCGTTGTAACGTAAGCCTCCGGCAATATTGTAGGTACCGCCTTGAACATGCGCAGGAACAACATAATAGGTGTTTTGGTCAGCATCAAACACGCTGGCCTTGCTGCGGTCGGTCACGCTGGTGAACGTCTCGTCGGCAGCATCATAACGGAGAAAACGGTCTGCTTTATTCTTCAGATTGAAGCCATAGACTTTGCCTGCACCATCCATAATCGGATCGAAAGTCCATTGGTAGCCATTGCCTTCAAGTTGCTCCGTGGTGGTGGCAACGGCCTTGATGTTCTGGCCGTCGTCGTAAAGCACAACGCGGCCGCTGCCCGAAAATTGCAGGTAGTCGTAATCTGAACCACGTTCCGATTCTTTGAAGCTCAGGGCATTATACTTCGACGTACGGTTACAGGCCTGCAAGGTGTATGGGGTCATACCAGCCTGCAAGCCGAGGCGGTGGTTGTCATCGCCCGAAAGCGCCATATCAATGGTCCAATATTCGGGCTGTTCGTCTGTCTGCTTGAGGCGAAAGACGGTGGTCTCATTGACATCTAACGTTTCGAAGTTGAAACGGCCGTCTTTATATATCAAGTATTCTCCCATCTGATTGACGAGGTAGAAATCGCCCGGTTTGCTGTTTGCATGCCTGGCAGGTTCGAGTTTCCAGTTCTGACTCGCACTGGTAGGCTCGAATTCCTTTCTCGTAACAGGATTGTCATAGCCCGTGCCAGTCAATGTCAGACGGGCATCGCCCTTTGGATTGGCCTTAAACTGCAACTTGTAATAATAGACATTGCTGATGTCTGAGATTTTAGGGGCCACTGCGCCCTTCACCTCGTCGGTGCTGTCCAAAATGCGCACCACGCTATAGAAGGAATTGGCCTCGACAATGGCGAGCTGACCATCTTTGACGCCAAGGGCCTTGGAAGCATCAGCAGCCAAGGTCAGCACATCGTGTTTGTCGTCATACTCGCTACCAGAGGGAAACAACTTCAAAGCCTCATCGCGATTGGTGGTCACGGTGAGGGCAGCGCCTGCTTGTTTCAAATAATTGTTGCGGCCGCTTTTAAGCACATACGCGCCGCCAACCTGCTCCAACGTCCACTGATAGCCAGCAACTTCTGAGCCAACAGGCTGCATGGTGACGCTGGTGCCATTGTCGTAAATGGCGGTGGCGGCGTTGGCCGAGAATTGGTAGATATGGGGGCCTGTGGGGGGAGGGGTGGAGATGAAGCGCATGGCTTCTATCATATTGAATGCAGATGCCCAACCGACTTTATTACTATTATTATAGGGAAGCACATATTTGCCTGTACCACTATTACGAAGCACAAATGCATTATCATTAAACTGGTCTGAGACATCGCAGATTGTATATTCACTATTGCCAGGCTTTGTAGACGCACTATATTGATCACTACCATTCTGATAGAAGTAATTCCCGTCAGCGCTCTTGAAATAGACATCTCCTTTGTCATTGGCCTCATAAACGCTCCACATATAGGCACGCAGATTTTTGGCAGACGGAGTAGAATATTTCTCCAAATTCTTCCCTGCCCCTGCGTCCTTGACGCATTCCGAACCGTTCCATAACAGTTCCATATAATACCAATGCACCTCGCCTCCTTCGATGCTGACAAACGGAGTGAACTTTGCGCCCTTGACATTATTGGCCAAGCGGATACAGCCGTAGCGAGAATCTTCAACGGTCCAAATCAACTGGCCATTCTTCACGCCAAGGGCCTTGCCGTCATAGACAAGGTCATAACGGGAGCCGCCATACGTAGTTGAAGAATAGGTATTCTCCGTCTTCGTAAACGTCGCCGCCTGGTCCTGACTATTGGTAAGCGTGAGGTTGGCAGTCACATACATGCCCTCCTTATTCTTCAAGCGCACTTTATCGCCCGACACGGTCTCAAGCGTCCACTGGTAGCCGTCGCCAGCAGGAGCGTCTTCCGTTGTACTGACAACGGCAAGCGCACCGTCCTTGGCGAGCAACACCGTACGGCCATTGCCCGAAAACTGAAGATAGGTATATCCCTGGGCAAAGACACTGGAGATGCCTGCAACAAGACTGAAGAGAAGCAGCACGAAAGCACGCTGCAAAGTATGTGGGTTCAATCGTATTTTCATAACACGAAGTATATATGGATTTAGTATTTGTTAGCTTTGATTATGCGGCGAAGCATTGGAACGAACTCTGCGGCGCCAGCACTGAAGTGTCCTCTGCGGCGAAGCACTTTAACGTCCTTTGCGGCGAAGCACTGTAGCTCACTTTGCTCGCAAAGTGAGGGGCCCGAAGATTATAGCGAACCTATAGCGGACTCAAGCATCTTCGCGACGTGTCCGTGGCCCTCACTGCGGCGAAGCATTGTAGCTCACTTTGCTT
>ERZ1023888.469-NODE-469-length-10861-cov-44.101610_pt1 | contig 10861 bp, 9 predicted proteins | sample MGYA00380396_ERZ1023888 | MGnify/ENA primary metagenome ERZ1023888 (study PRJEB33179, sample SAMN07448998) | human gut metagenome | biome: Human-gut; feature: Human associated habitat; material: Faeces | host: Homo sapiens | place: India: Bhopal | collected... | reverse complement strand
CACAGACGCAGAATTCATAGAATTCCAAACACGCACCATCTGTGAGAATCTGTGACATCTGTGGGAGTTTCTTCTCAGCAAAATACCCTAAAATGCAACAAAAACAAACTTTTTTTGAAAAAACTTGTAGAAACATTTGGTGGTTTCACAAAAAAGCCATACCTTTGCACTCGCTTTAAGGAACTAAGCAATACTTTAAAGCAACCGATACAATATATCGGGCGTTTAGCTCAGCTGGTTTAGAGCATCTGCCTTACAAGCAGAGGGTCGGCGGTTCGAATCCGTCAACGCCCACAGGGGTGTTTCCTCGTGGTCCTTCGGGACTGCGGGGATTTTTTTTGTCTCAGGGGGTGCAGTTGTCTCAACTGCACCGATATTTTTAAAACGCATACTTCTTTGTTGGTGCAGTTCTTGCTCTGGCAAGCGGCAAAGCCGAGCGGAGACAACTGCACCCCCTGGAGACAACTGCACCCCCTGGGACAACTGCACCCCCTGGGATACTTGCGCCCCCTTTGATTTCCCTTCGCTTTTAAAATAATGTGGTTAAAAGCGCAGAATTTAGTCGAAAAGTAGTAATTTTGCAGTTGGAAAGATTTCTCATTCTTATAATTACTATATGAAAGAATTAGCACTCAAGTACGGATGCAATCCGAACCAGAAGCCTTCACGCATTTACATGGAAGAAGGCGAACTCCCCATCGAAGTACTTAACGGTCGTCCAGGCTACATCAACTTCCTCGACGCGCTCAACTCTTGGCAGCTCGTTAAGGAGCTGAAGACTGCAACCGGTCTGCCCTCTGCAGCATCGTTCAAGCACGTATCGCCTGCAGGAGCCGCTGTTGGTCTGCCTTTGAGCGACACTCTGAAGAAGGTGTACTTCGTTGACGACGTGAAAATGGAGCTCTCTCCGATTGCATGTGCGTATGCCCGTGCTCGTGGTGCCGACCGTATGAGCTCTTACGGCGACTTCGTGGCGCTCAGCGACACTTGCGACGCTGCTACGGCTACACTCATCAAGCGTGAGGTGAGCGACGGTGTGATTGCTCCCGACTTCACCGACGAGGCTCTCGAAATCCTACGTGCGAAGCGCAAGGGCACATATAACGTAATAAAGATTGACCCGAACTACGTGCCGGCTCCAATTGAGCGCAAGCAGGTGTTCGGCGTGACGTTCGAACAGGGACGCAACGAGGTGCGCCTCGACGACCCGGCACTGTTCGAGAACATACCTACAAAGTCGAAGAATTTCACCGAGGAAGCTATCCGCGACCTCATCATCTCGCTCATCACACTGAAGTACACACAGTCGAACTCTGTATGCTACGTGAAGGACGGTCAGGCTATCGGCATCGGCGCCGGTCAGCAGAGCCGCATCCACTGCACACGCCTCGCAGGCAACAAGGCAGACATCTGGTGGCTGCGCCAGCACCCGAAGGTGATGAACCTCCCGTTCGTTGACGGCATCCGCCGCGCTGACCGCGACAACACCATCGACGTCTACATCTCTGAGGACCACGACGACGTGCTGCGCGACGGCACATGGCAGCTCTTCTTCAAGGAGAAACCCGAGGTGCTCACTATGGAGGAGAAGAAGGCATGGATAGCAGAGAACCGCGGTGTGGCACTCGGCTCAGATGCGTTCTTCCCGTTTGGCGACAACATCGAGCGTGCGCACAAGAGCGGTGTAGAGTACATCGCTCAGGCAGGTGGATCGGTTCGCGACGATAATGTTATTGATACCTGCGACAAGTATGGCATCACAATGGCGTTCACTGGTGTGCGCCTCTTCCATCATTAATCTGATGGGTTGAAGTGGTGAGAGGTTGAGATGTTGATATATGTTGAGGCTTTCACCCGATAAACGATTTGAATAACTAATAAAGAAAGATATGAGCAAAGGTGACGATATTGACGCAATCATTGCTAATGGCATTTCATGGGGCCGTGGTGGAGCGTCGAGCAGAAAAGATGATGACGGCAAAGTAAAGACCAAGGCAAAGAAGAAGAAATACATCACAGGTGCCCATGGTAGTGGTTCGGCACGTCAGAAGGCGAAGTATCGCGAGCAGCGTGCCAACAGAAATAAGAAATAATGATTTGAACAAATAAAAGCAGCGAAGACTTTTGTGTCTTCGCTGCTTTTTATTTATATGGTTTAATAACCGTGTCGGTCTACTGTCGGTGCTATTCCAGCGGTTCGGTTGTCAGCTCTGTGACTGCTCCCGTTGCGCTGTCGAGCAGTATCTTCGATGTTAGTTTCTTGCCGAAGAGAGCTCCGTTGAGCATTTCGACCTTTCCGAACTGTGCTGCCCACATCTCGTAGCGAGCTATCTTCTTGTCGTTGTTCGAGAGTGTGAGACGTATCTTTCCGGGCAAACACACTGCGAGTTGCAGTTCGTCTTTCAGTTTATTAGCCATTTCGTGCACGACGGGCGGTTCTGCCGTCACGTTCTCCTCTGCGATATCCACGTAGTAGGGCTCGCCAGAGAGGTCGTCGGTGGTAGAGAGTCCGAACTTCTTCGAGAAGCGGAACGCCATGACGCGCTGTGCCTTCTTCTCGGGTACGAGCGTTACGACATACTCTGTTGTGTCTACCGTTGTAGTGCCCTGGAAGAGCTGCATGAGTGCGCGCTCCTGACGGTTCAGCTGCTCGTACATCAGTCGGAGCTGCTCGCCATCCTTCGGCATGAAGTCGGCTTCGCCACGCGAGAGCAAGTTGCGCGAGTCGCGCACGTCGTATATCTCCTGTGCCACGAGCTGTGCCATCTTTGGCTGGTTGGCTGCGGCGAGGATGTCCTGGCTCATATAGTCGCGCGGATTGAGCGGCTTCGCCTTTGGTGCGGGGCGGAATGGTTCCTCCTCCTTTGCTGCCGGTGCCTTTGTGTTGATGGCGCGCAGCACACCATTCGCGTCGCAGTCTACCGACAGCACTGTGTGCTTCTTGTCGATGCCGATGACGTGGCGCTGACTCTCGTCGCGCATAGCTGTTGTGCTGAACGTTACGCCAACGATGCGGTAGTCGGTTGTTGTCACCTGCGGTGCTGCGGTCTTGAAGTAAAGGTCCGAGTACTCGTTGAGCTGTCCGGGTGTGGTGATGCTTTTCTCTACGAGCACGTGCACACGCACTGCCGTTTTCGGGAGGTAGTAGACGAGTCCGTCAGCCTCCTTCTTGCCGCCTGCGAACGCTGGTAGGGTGGTGAGTGCGGCGAGGATTAGTGTTGAAAGGATGTGTTTCATATTCTATTTCTCTAAGTTCTTGAATGCTTCGGGCAGACTGTCGATGATGTCGCTTGCTATCAGACTCTCTTTGCCTACGCGCTTGGCGGCGATGTCGCCTGCCATTCCGTGCAGATACATGCCCATGAGGCAGGCGTTCTTGCGCGAGTAGCCACGTGCGAGCAGTGCGGTGATGATGCCGGTGAGCACGTCGCCGCTGCCGGCTGTTGCCATTCCGGAGTTGCCGGTGGTGTTGAACACCACGCCTCCGTCGGGCAGGCAGAGTGCCGAGTAATGACCCTTCAGTATGATATAGGCGCAGAGGTCGCGTGCCATGTCGCGTGCGAATGTGAGGCGGTCGTAGTCGGAGGTGATGCGTCTGCCAGCGAGTCGGTCGAACTCGCGCGGGTGTGGTGTCATAATCATGTTGTTAGGCAGCTGCTGCACCCACGAGCCGTGTGCGCCGAGCATGTTCAGCGCGTCGGCATCGAGCACTATGGGGCAGTTGGTCTGTTGCAGCTGCGACATGAGTGCGAGCGCTGTGCTCTCCTCCTTGCCCAGTCCCGGACCGATGCCCACGGCTTGATAGCAGTCGGTGTCGATAGCCTCCGAGTAGTAGTTCTCGCGGTCGACGAGGCATATGGCCTCCGGCACAGCCATCTGCATGATGTTAAGGTTGCAGTGCGGAGTGAGTGCCGTCACCTTTCCTGCGCCACTACGCATACACGCCTTCGAGGCGAGTATTGCTGCGCCCGCCATGCCGCGACTGCCGGCTATGAGCAGCGCGTTGCCCATGGAGCCTTTGTGTGCGAAGTCGTCGCGTTTCAGCATCAGACTTTTGATGTGCGAGGTCTCAATGGTGTCGTATAGCGAGGGGAATGTGTCGATGAAGTATTTCGAGAGGCGTATGTCGAGCGTGCGCACCTCGCCTAAGTACTGCTGACAGTCGGCGAAGAACATGGCGAGCTTCTTGATGTGCAGCGTCAGTGTCACGTTTGCCTTCACCACGGCAGGTTCCTCCTGCGGGCGATTGCTCTCCGTCATCAATCCCGATGGTATGTCGATGCTCACCACCTGCGAGGGCGACTGGTTGATGTACTTCACGAGTGAGGCGAAGCCACCCGTCAGCGGTTCCTTCAGTCCCGACCCGAAGAGTCCGTCTACGACGAGCGTCTTCTCGGTGAGTTGTGGCGGTTCGAAGTTGGCAGTTATCTCTGTGAACTTACGCACTAAGCCTTCGCCGATGATGCGGTCGCGATTTTTGGCGCATTCCTCCGATAGGTGGTTGTGTATGTTGAAGAGGAACACATCCACCACGTACCCTTTCTCTGCGAGCATACGCGACATGGCGAGTGCGTCGCCGCCGTTGTTGCCCGGACCGGCGAACACTACGATAGGTGTCGACTGTGTCCACTGCTCGCAGATGGCGTTGCAGATGGCTCTTGCCGAGCGCTCCATGAGGTCGATGGATGCTATGGGTTCGTGTTCGATTGTATATTTGTCGAGCTCTCTGATTTGAGCTCCTGTTAGAATCTTCATATCTTCGGTTTTTTGCTTTTCTTTTTCAAATTACAAAGTTAGTGCAAATTGAAGACAATACAAAATAAGCGTGTTTATTTTTTTGTTTACTGGATAGCAATAATAAAGTCACTAAATAAAGTCATCAAAAAGTGCTGCGTACTTAGCCTATGGGCACAAAAAAAGGGGCTCCGCCGAGTCCCAACCTTTGTTAACCTTAAATCTAATACCATGAAAAACATTGCAAAGGTATTGATTTTGAGGCACATCGCCAAATTTTAGTGCCTCTTTCTTATGCTTTTAATATCGTAACAGAAGCTTTTTTGATGTATGTCAATAGTATAGGTGGTTTCCAGTAGGAAAAGTAAGGTCAACAGGGGCTACCATAAAGCTACTTTTCCTATCGATCCCATGTCAAGACATGCAGGAATATTCATTGCCTTGAATATCCTTGCCATAGTGGCGAAAGTGATGCCATGTCCACGCTCCAATCTTGAGATTTGAGCTTTTTGCACACCTATTTTCTCTCCCAACTGTTCTTGCGTGAGGTTGTTTGCTTTGCGAGCCTGTTTAATGGCTTCTCCTATTCTGTATGCTTGTATAGCATCATCCACTTTTTTTTCAAACGCATCGCGTTCGGGAGTGCCAATCTTTCCAAAATTCTTATCTTGGAATTCCTCAAATGATGTCAGTTTCATTTCTTCCATTACTAAACCCTCCTATGTTTTCAAGAATGCTTGCGCACCTTCCGTCAAGACAACGCTGAATTTATTATCGTTCATATTGGTTTGTTTACTGCTGCAAAGATATATAAAAGTTTCTGAAACACGAAACTTTTGTATATCTTAATAATGTTTTTTTCAGTGCAATATGCCTATGCAAGTCATCGTTCACCGTACGGAATCTGATCGGGCGGCGTACGGAATCCGATTGGGCGGCGAACGGAATCCGATCGGGTGGCGAACGCGATCGGTGGCAAAACGAAAGAAACCACAGCACCAAACAAGGTACTGTGGTTTCCATAAGTTTATGAATAAAGCTACGCTTTAGTATCTATAAAGTAGCACTTTAGCACAGCTAAAGCAGCACTTACTTCAGCACTACCTTCTTGCCGTTCACTACGTAGACACGGCTCTTCAGAGTCTTTGTGTTCACGCGCTGACCATTGAGGTTGTAAACCTTTGCGTCCTCAGGCATGTTGTCGATGGTGATGTTCTGGATGCCGTCAACCACCTCGTCGACAACCTTGAGCTTGTACGAAGCCGAAACCGCCTTGAAGTTCTTGTCGCCAGCGAACCATACGGTGATTGTTGTCTCGCCAGTGCTGCGAAGTACTACAACGCCATTGGCTGCCACCTCTGCCACTTCTTCGTTAGAGCTGGTGTATGTGAGTGGAGCAACCTCTAATTCGTTGTAGAGTGTAGCACCGCTGAAGGTGTTACCCTCACGCATGTTGGCTGTGTACTCCTCCTGGTCGAACGAGAGTTCTGGTGTAGTGCGGTAGTCGTTGACGATGAGTGTGCAAGAAGCTGAAGCTGCCTTGTACTCGTCGTTGCCTGCGAATGTAACGTCGATGTTCACGCGACCAGCCTTCTTCAGCGTCACGTTGCCCTCCGCGTCAACCTCTGCAACGTCGGTCTTGTTGGAAGAGTATGTCACTGCGAGGTTGTTCGGATTCAGGAAGCCGAGGTCCTTAACAGTTGTGTTCGGGTTTGCAAGGTCTATCATTATCATTGTGTCTTCGAACGAGATGCCTGCGTCCTTCTTCTCCTTCTTAATCACCTTAATGACGTACGAAGCCTGAGCCGGCTGATAGTCGTCGTTGCCTGCGAACTTGGCTGTGATGGTCACTTCGCCCGGGTTCTGCGAGAGCAGCACCGTGCCGCTACCGGTTACCATGCAGAAGTCTGTGTTGCTGCTTGAGTATTTAACGGGGAGGTTGAGTTCCTCGCCAGCTGCGTTCTTAATGGTCGGCTGGAAGCCGTCGAAGAGCGGAGCCTCGTTGGTGTAGCAGGTGTAAACGTCCTGCGGGAATGTCATCGTTACGGGCTGAGGTTCCTTCTTAGTTACGTTTATCTTGTAAGAAGCCTGGCAAGCCGCATACTTCTCGTTGCCGTAGAAGTAGGCTGTGATGGTGGCTGTGCCTGCGATTTTGTCGCTGAGCCATACCACGCCGTTCTCGTCAACATCTGCGAGGTCCTCGTTGTCTGAGGTGTAGACGATTTTGAGACCCTCGATAGCCTCGCCGTTCTCGCCCTTCACGGTAGCCTTCGGCGAACTGAAGTTGCGGATGGCGTTGATGTCGGTGAGGTTGTACTCCTCCTTCGGGAACGACATCGTTGTGGTCTCCTTCTTAGCGAGCGGAGTAAGCTCGATGCTCTGCACGTAAGCCACCTTGCTGCAGCCTGAGAGCTTGAACACGCCGTCGGCGAACGGTACGTCCATGTACATAGTTCCGTTTGCATCATCCATTACAGCTACCTTGTCGGAATAGTTCACACATTCGAGTTTAGGAGCGTTGCTGTCTTTGTACTTCACTGTTACGCGGTAGCCGTAAGGGAATTTGCTGAATGTCGGTGAAACTACGTAGCCCTGCTGTGTAGCGTCAGAGTCATAAACCCTCTTCAGCTGCAATCCGCCACCGAAGTTGTTGAGCATAGCGTTGTGAACGGTGAATGTGTAGCTGTCGCCGTTCATGTCTACGAAAGCGAACTCGCCATCCTTGTATTTGTTCTCATTGCCGAAGCAGTCGAAAGCGCCCTCGTTGCAGTCGAAGATTACCTTTGTAGGGTCGGCAGCCTGGCGGTATGCGATGGTGTAAGAAGCCGACGAACCGATATAGCCTTTCTCTGGAGTGAATGTGGCTGTGATGGTAGCCTTACCGAAAGCGAGGAATGATACTGCACCAGTTGTGGGGTTCACGCTGATAGCCTCCTCGTTGTCGCTTGCGTAGCTGATAGAGCCTTTAGCGTCAGCTGGGGTAACTGTAGCTGTCTTGTCTGCGAAGCTGTCGCCCTCGCGCACGACGAATGTCTTGCCGTCAACGTCCGCACCGAAGGTGAGCGATGTGCTTGTTGAGGAAGTACCGCCAAGTTCTGTTATGTCAACGCTGTTAAAGAAGAATTGACCAGCTTTAGTTGTTGCTGCTGTACCATATTTACATTTGGCTCCAACAGTAAAAGTAACAGAAGTGGCTCCTTCTGCATTCTCCCATGTTGCGGTTTGCTTTTCTTTTGATACAGTTACTGAACCGTTGTTAGGTGTAAAATCTGCCCACTGCTTCAATCCATTAGTAGAAATATGAAAAACGATTTTGCATATTTTCCCACTGCTTGTAGAGATGGTGAGTGAGTTTTTGGCATAAAGACGGATGTCTTTAGAGTTTGGGTTTTGTGTAGGTGTAGTGCTTCCACTATTCTTATCTGCAGAGAATGTGTAGGGAGACTGTACTAAAGGATTTGACCATGTTAGCTTTGTAAAGTCGATGGTCGTCTGCGCCATAACCGCTGCGCTAACGAGCACGAGCAGGTTTAGCATGAAAAAGCGTAGATGTTTAATCATAATGCTTGGTTTTTTAGTTGTTTATAATTAGTTGTTTATTCGTTTTGCTTGAATTTGTATTGTTCCGCTTGAATATATTCTGTTATTGATGTATTACAACGCAAAGTTACTAATTAATTGACATATAAACAAGTGCGTGTGACAATAAAGATTGCATTGTAATGTTTTATTCTCAACCGTTGCTGTTCGGTGAAACAGAAGTGCTAAAATGAAAATGGTCGGTTAGCGTTGCGCCAACCGACCATTATGTCTTGATTTATCGGAAATCAAATCCTTACTCGCCAAGGCTGATAGCCTCCTGCGGGCAAACGCTTGCGCATGTGCCACACTCTGTGCAGAGGTCAGGGTTGATTGAATACTTTTCGCCTTCAGAGATAGCCTCTACTGGGCACTCGCCAATACATGTACCGCATGCGATGCAGTCGTCACCAATTACGTAAGCCATAATCTTTAATTTTTAAATTGTTATTGTTAAATGTTTATTGTTTCTGTCGATACCTACTTTTGTAGTAGTTGCAAAGGTAGTGTTTTTCTTTGAGATACCTACAAATAGGTATTACATTTAACATTTATTTTCTCTCCAGCGTGAGTTTTATTTTGCCCACGAACACGGCGTGCTTGCCGTTCTGGTCGTCGGGTATGAGCTTGCCGTTGGCATTGGGCGCATACTTCAGCTCGGTGAAGTAGGAGTGGGAGTGTCCGCCGAGCACGAGGTCGATGTCGTGGTTCTTGGCGAGCATGTCCTCATCGTCGACGTCGTCCTGCATGTCCCAGCCGAGGTGGGATAGGCATATCACCACGTCGCACTTCTTGTCGTGGCGCAGCTCGCGTGCCACCTTGTCGGCTGTGGCTACGGGGTCGAGGTACTTCACGCCGACGCACTTCGTCGCGTCGACCAGTCCGTCGAGCTTCGGCGACACGCCGAACACACCGATGCGCAAGCCGTTGCGCTTCAGTATGACGTAGGGTTTGGTGAGTCCGTCGACGACGGTGCCGCGGAAGTCGTAGTTGGCGCATACGATGGGGAACTTGGCTTCGCGGAAGATGCGTGCCATGTTCTCCAGTCCGAAGTCGAACTCGTGGTTGCCTATCGCCACCGCGTCGTACTTCATCGCCGACATCAGTTCCGTCTCTACAGAGCCTTTGAAGAGGGTGTAGTAGGGCGAGCCTTGCGAGAAGTCGCCCGAGTCGAAGAGGAGCACGTCGGGGTTGGCTTCACGCTCCTGGCGTATCATCTCCATGCGGCGTATGAAGCCGCCTCTGCCGGCTACGAGCGTATCGGCGAGGTTGGGGTTGAGCGGCATGATGCAGCTGTGCGTGTCGTTGGTGTGCAGTATCTCTATGGTCTTCTGCGCTGCCGCGCTGAGCGTGGTGGTAAGCGCAATGGCTATGGTAAGTATGTATCGTTTCATTTTTATATGCTTTTAGGCTGCGTGTTTATATGCTTTTAGGCTGCGTGGTATGGGCAAGATGCCCATACCTCCTATTCTTTTTACTTTTTTACTCTTTTACTTTTTTACTTTTCAACGATTGTCATGCGTCCCTCCACGGTGCGGCTCACCGCTTCGCCTTTGTCGTTGGCAGCCTTGAAGTACTGCTCGATGAGGAAGCGCACGTTGTTCTCTTCGCCCGTGGGCGATACCACGTCGGTCTTCTTGCGGAATGCCTCCATGTGGTCGTTGCCCTGTGCCAGGTAGTCGAGTGTAGCCACGCGATACTTAGCATTGGGGTCGACGGGGTTGCCGTTGACAGTGGCAGAGACGAGCTTGCCGTCAGCCGTGGCGGTGAGACGCAGCGAGTGGCTCAATCCCTCGCCGTGGCGCATGGCTATCTGCGCGAACAGCTCCAATACGTCGTTGCCGCTGAGCGTGAGGAAGCATATCTTGTTCTCGAACGGAGCCACGTCGAGTATGTTGCCGCGTGTCACGGCACCCTTGCTCAGCGCGGCACGTATTCCGCCTACGTTGTATATGGCGAAGTCGGGCTGCTCGTCGAACTTCGCGCTGCTCCATACGAGTATGTCGGCAAGCAGGTTAGACAGCGGACTCTCCGGACGTTTCACCCACAGGTCAGTGGCAGCGTAGCCCTGCACGGGGTTCATCTCCGCGTCCACCTGCTTCTTGTGTACGAGCAGGGCGGCGTTGGCTTTCTGCACCTCCGGGTCGGTGCTGTTGTCGTAACGTGAGTCGATAAGTATGCGTGTGCGCTCCACTGATGCTACCTGGTACTGCTTCGTAGAGCACGAAGCGAGGGCGAGCGCAAGGGCGGCAGACGAAAGGCTTATGGTGTGTAATCGGTTCATTATATGTGAGTTTTGATTTTAATAGTGTAATGTTAAACTTTATATAAACATAGTGCAAAGGTACTCATTATTTCTGATAAAATTTTGCCGAACGAATAAAAAGTCGTAACTTTGCAACCGCTTTTCGGCGTAACCGATGACGGGAAGATGAGTAGCCCGATTATGTTGCGCGAGAACGATAAACAAATTTAATTATCAAAAGAAATGGATTTAATTAAAGTTGCTGAAGAAGCATTTGCAACCGGCAAGAAGTTCCCTGAGTTC
>ERZ1023888.464-NODE-464-length-10966-cov-9.262396_pt1 | contig 10966 bp, 16 predicted proteins | sample MGYA00380396_ERZ1023888 | MGnify/ENA primary metagenome ERZ1023888 (study PRJEB33179, sample SAMN07448998) | human gut metagenome | biome: Human-gut; feature: Human associated habitat; material: Faeces | host: Homo sapiens | place: India: Bhopal | collected... | reverse complement strand
GGGTTGAGGAGTTCATTGGTCTCCTGCAGCAGCATGTCGATGATGGTGATTTTGTAGGCGATGAAGTTGCCGTAATTGTTGGCGCTATCGACTGCGGTAAGGAGTTTTTCGAGCAACTGCGCGAGGGGGCCGACAAATGATTCACTTCCACGGAGGGCCAATCACGCCAGATACCTGTGCGTTGAAAGCGTGGAAGGGGCGCCATGCGTTCATTAGCTTTGCAAACGCTGGGCAGTTAGCACTGGCCAGCGAGGTTACTCAGTCATTTGCTCTGGATAACGGCGCATTCAGTTTCTGGACGAAAAAACGCGTTGTGGACTGGAACGAGTATTACCGGTTCGTCGAGCGTTGGGCTAATCACCCGCGGTTCTCATTCGCCATTATCCCGGACGTTATCGGCGGTAGTAGCGAAGAAAACGATGCGCTGATTGCAGAGTGGCCGCACGGAAAGTTCATTGGGGCGCCAGTGTGGCACATGAACGAACCAGACGAGCGGTTTATTCAGCTCTGCAATGAGTTCCCCCGCGTGGCAATCGGCAGCATGGGCGAATACGACGCAAAGCGCCCGCGCCGCTGTGTGGCTCGCCTGCGTGACTTAATCCGGCATGTTGTGGATGAGAACGGCTACCCGATCTGCAAACTGCACGGCCTACGTATGCTCAATGCCGATATTTTCCGCCATATACCGCTGTCATCAGCTGATAGCACAAACGTGGCCCGCAATATCGGTATCGATAAATCATGGCAGAAATCAGCCTATGCACCGGCCAGCAAAGAAACCAGAGCCGCTGTACTCGTTGAGCGTATCGAGTCTATGAACAGCGCCAGTGCGCTCAACTATAACGCCGAACGCGACCGCTTTATGCCGCAATTGGCCTTTGAGATTTAGGGAGTCAACCATGACTGATATCACCGAACTGGCGCAGAGGTTAAAACTTGAGGTCCATCGCGCGGTAAGCAATTTCAACCCTCAGATGAATATTAAAACCAGAGACCTAAAGGAGCTGGTAGAGGCGCTGGAGAAGGCGCAGGCCATCAACGCAGCAGCTGAAAAACTTGTTCGTTGCAAAGGTCGTTATCACAGCGAGCATAACTATCGCGCACTGGCCGGGCTGTTTGGTGTGACAACTCCAGATATGCCGCCGCTAGAGCATGAAAACGTCCATTATGCCGATGCCGCAGAGATGGAGATTGCAGCACTGCGCCAGCGCATCGCCGAGCTGGAGTACCGCACCGTCACCGTGAAGCTGCCTCAGCGTCACAGCATGCTGCTTCGAGAAGACTTCAATGAAGACTATCACACTGAAATGGCCTTCAAAGCGAATGAAGTACAGGCATCGCTGGACGCCGCTGGCATCAAGGTGGAGGCTGAGTGATGGCAGAGAAAACAGCTTTAGGGCGCCTGCGCAAGATAAACGCAGAAAACCAGCGCCGGGTATTCGTCAGCGTCGGCACACTCAAAGCGGCGCGCAGCGAAATACAGGCCCACATCAAAGTGAATGGCAAAGGCATCATGACTGATATCGTCCTTGACCAGCTGAATAAGGCGATTGGCGATGGAGAATAAAACAATGACCAAATCAACCATAACCAGAGAGCGTCTGGAAAAAATTAAATCATGGCGTGAAACCTACGGCGCCGGAAGCAACGTAATGCTGCCAGCTGAAGAAGCTGAGGAGCTGGCTCGCATCGCGCTGGCCGCAATCGACAGCGAGCCGGTGGCGTGGATGCACAACAATAACGACATAGGTATACCAGCGATAACTACAAGCCAGAAGATAGGTCAGCACTGGATGGCTGAGTTTAAAGACGTGCAGCCGCTCTATCGCCACGCGCAGCCAGCGCCGGTAGTGATGGATGACACGAAATTAAGAGAGCTATTTGATTCCTGGTTTGCGTCAGATTGCTCTTTTGACCTGTCTCCTGAGGCGTCAGAGGCGGATAACATCGCTTGGCGGGAATCGTATTGGTACGTATGGAAACGTTGCCGCGCCACCATACTCGCAGCCGCCAGGCAGTCACCCGGCAGTGAACCCGCTACCGTTCCGGGTAAATGGATTCCGGTAAGCGAGCGGATGCCCGAAGTAGGTGAAATCGTGCTTGCGGCAATGGGAGGGGCGGTTATAGTTAGCGAAACGGAGTGCACCGCTACAGGGCTTCGCTTCTTCACGTCAGTTATTTCCGGCAGAGAGTTACCGGCGACTCACTGGATGCCGCTGCCGGCCGTGCCGCAGGAGGTGAGGTGATGCCGAGGGCTAGTACGGTAGGCGAAATCGTCAGGTCTGACATGGTGCAGTCTGGGGCCCTCAGAAAGCGATACTGGCAATCATCATCTCTTCCGTTTCGTGAAAAGCGTAAGCACAGGCCACAACCTTGCCATTTCAGAAGAGATAGGGTGCTTCAAAAAATCATGCGCAGGGAGATGGAAGCCATGGTTAATCGCCTTAGTAAAATCGATGCTTCAAAGATTCTTGAGGAAGTTGGCGATGCCTAAATCCCCCGCAGAACGCAAAGCAGCGCAGCGCGCGCGGCAGTCCGCCGCCGGTGAGCGCAAGATTGAACTGGTGCTTGACGAGCAGGAGCAGGAGATGCTGGCGCGGAACTGCGCCGTCCGGCGCCCTGGTCGCGATCCCTATGAAATGGCCGAGTACATCGCGTTGCTTATCCGCCAGGATGACGCCCGGGTGCGCGGCCGGATTAACGCCATCAGCAAACGCCGCTGCGGCAAGTGTGGCGATGCGCTGCCGGTGGCGTCATGCCCATGCGCTGGCGATTCTCAGTGCTGGGTCACACTCGGCTGGCATGAAACAAAATTACCTCTGTGACATGTCACGACAGATTGACTAAATCCTCACATGATTATACTGTTTAAATGTACAGTATTTTTTATGTGAGGTCATCATGGGGTTTCCATCACCTGCCGCAGACTACGTTGAGCAAACGCTAACCGTTTCCCGCCTTTGTCAGTATGACGCCAACTGTCGCGCCCTGGAGACTGCCGCCGGTTATGCCATCGTCGATGTCTGCCGCCGGCCAAAGCAGGGTGATCATGTCCTTATCGCATATGCCGGGAAAACTGAATTCGCTGTTGTCCGCGGGCAGGCGCTGATTACTGATGATGGTGAGGCGCTGGAAGGGGACGCCCTGGACGATGTTGAAGTGCGGGGTGTCGTTACCTACCTGATAAACCGGGCCGGGTGGGTGAGTGATGATGATATTCCGATCATGTAACATCGCTGGTGGCATGGTATTATTACCGAAAGGGTAATTATTTTCGGGGTGTTTACCATGCCAAAGGATCCGAAGCGCAAATCAACTCAGTACAAACCGTTGACGGTGATGCAGGAAGCCTACGCCCAGGAGTATGTGAAATGCCCTGAAAATCAGACACAGGCGGCCATCAATGCCGGGTTCTCCCCAAAGTCTGCCCACGTCAAAGCCAGCACGATGATGCGTGATGAGCGTATCCAGAAACGAATCGCTGAGCTGATGGAAGAGCGCAACAAGCGGCTGCGCGTCAGCGCAGATTACGTGCTGCTGCGCCTGGTGGAAATAGACCAGATGGACGTGCTGGATATCCTGAACGATGACGGCGGGATGAAGCCGATCGCTGAATGGCCGAAGGTCTGGCGTACCTCTCTCAGTGCTATGGATATCGCTACCATCAAGACGACCCAGGCTTCTCTGCAAAAAGAGAATGGCGAGGCGGATCTCTCTGTTGAGGATGTCGAGCATATCCTGAAGAAGGTGAAATGGCCCGACAAGGTGAAAAACCTCGAGCTCATCGGTAAGCACGTCGACGTTAACGCGTTCAAAGAGCGCCTGGAAGTTAACGTGAATGTTACCATTGCCGACCGCATGGCCGCCGCCCGGCGCCGCCTGAAAGAGCGCCAGGGTGGTGACCAGTGACAGACGCCGCTTTATCCCCGGAAGAGCAACTGATCGACGATATCGCCAGCTTCACCCATGACCCGCTGGGCTATGCGCTGTATGCGTTCCCGTGGGGCGAGGATGGCACAGAACTGGCGCACTCCACCGGTCCGCGTAAATGGCAGGAGAGAACATTCAGGAGGATAGGGAAGCACCTGCAAAATCCTAAAACACGGCACCAGCCGCTGATGATTGCCAGGGCCTCTGGGCACGGCATCGGCAAATCTGCGTTCATCTCGATGATCATCAATTGGGGTATGGCAACCTGTGAAGATTGCAAGGTGGTGGTGACCGCCAACACGGAGAACCAACTGCGTACAAAGACCTGGCCGGAAATTACAAAGTGGTCTCGCCTGGCCATCCATAGCGACTGGTTCAAGCCTACCGCCACCGCGATATACAGCACCGACCCTGGCCACGATAAGAGCTGGCGCGCTGATGCTATCCCATGGTCTGAGAACAACACCGAGGCATTCGCCGGTCTGCACAACGAGCGCAAGCGCATCATCCTCATATTCGACGAAGCCTCAAACATTGCCGATCTGGTTTGGGAGGTGGCAGAGGGGGCGCTGACTGACGAAAACACAGAGATTATCTGGATAGCGTTCGGGAACCCGACGCGTAACAGCGGGCGCTTCCGTGAATGCTTCCGCAAGTTCCGCCACCGCTGGGACTGCGAGCAGATTGACAGCCGAACCGTCGAAGGCACGAACAAAGAGCAGCTGCAGAAATGGGTGGATGACTACGGCGAGGACAGCGACTTTGTGAAGGTGCGTGTGCGCGGGATCTTCCCGGATGCCTCAGAACTGCAGTTTATCCCTACCGGGCTGACCGATGAAGCGATGAAGCGCGTGGTTACCGCTGCGCAGGTGGCGCACGCCCCGCGGATAATCGGCGTCGACCCGGCGTATTCCGGCGTGGATGACGCGGTTATTTATCTTCGCCAGGGGCTGCACAGCAAAGTGCTGTGGACCGGCAATAAGACCACCGACGATCTGATTATGGCGAAGCGTATTGCTGATTTTGAGGACCAGTACCAGGCTGACGCGGTGTTTATCGACTTCGGCTACGGTACCGGGCTGAAGTCCATCGGTGACGGCTGGGGCCGAACCTGGCAGCTTGTGCCGTTCGGCGGCGCATCTGCAGACCCGCAGATGCTGAATAAGCGCGGCGAGATGTTCAACGCCTGTAAGACGTGGCTCAAGCTCGGCGGCGCGCTGGATGACCAGGAGACGGCTGACGACCTGTCCGCGGCAGAGTACAAGGTGAGGGTAGACGGTAAGATCGTCATGGAGCCGAAGGAAGATATCAAAGAGCGTCTTGGCCGGTCGCCGGGCAAGGGCGATGCGCTGCTTCTGACGTTCGCATACCCGGTGACGAAGCGTTCAGATTTCCCTGCTGCCGGCGGCAAGCAGCCCAACGTGATCAGCGAGTACGACCCGTGGGCTTAATTTTATTTATTTTTCGGATTTTTTATAGCAAGCTCTTTGTTTAAGTCGTAGCCATTTCTTGATAATGAGTCAATTTGTCTAGTTAAGGTGTCAATATTACTAATTGTTGGGGATATTTGAACTGTTGCAAGCGGGGATCGTTGTGATGCATTATTAAGATTAAATTGTGCCAATAAAGATTCTCTTGAATTTTCAAGCTGGCTAATGCGCTCATTCTTCTCAGTGATAATTGAATTTGCGTTCTCAATATTTGATTTGAGATTTTGAACTTCTTTATTTAAATAATTTATTGTTTTACGTAGCTCGTCTCGTTCATTGGTAAGTTCTCCCATTCTTGCCTGAGATTCAGTTATTTGTTCTTTCATTGACTGAATGTCTTTTTCAGCACCAGTTTTAACTCTGTCATAAGTCACGTCATGTTTGGCCTTCAGGCGCTGCAATCGCGTGGAGCGCTGTATCATTCTAGCCTGTTTATAGTTCTCAATTGAATCTGCATTATCAAGCGGTTTGCTTTGCCATTTCGTTATAGCATTATTAACCCACGGTAAACCACCACATAAAACGAGTGACGAGAATGCAGGTAAAATAATTACACTCCACCAACTACTATTTTGTGAAATGTATTCTATTTTGTAGTAAATTCCGTTGTCAGCAAAAAATAAATAAAGTATTTGCTTCCAGTTAAATGCGCACCATGAAATTGCGAAAGCACCGAATGCAGGGTTTTTAACGCGATTCATTGCTGTGTTGAATGTAGATGTCGTGAATTCTTTAAGTGATTCTAACATGATAAGCCCATATGTTTTTTATGGGAGTATACCGTTATGGTAGCGCTCAGTCACCAGGCAAAAAAATGCCCGGCGAACCGGGCGAAACAGGGATGATGGAAAGTGCCGTCCTTGGCTGGGTGTCACAGGGTTTACAGCATGAAGTCATCGCAATGGCGTCCTGCTGTAAAAAGGGCGGTGGTCAGAAAGGGAATAACTGCCACCGCCAAACTTGCACTGGAACTACGGGTATCACGGTCCTGAGGCGTGATTCTGGTGTGGTGGCCGGCGCTGATCTCCGGCATGTAAATGAACTACCCGTCGTCGCCATGGTGAGCCATTACCCCACCATCTAGCTGATAAGCTTGCGCATCAGCCTGCGCATTCACCACAACGGAAAGAGCACTGCGGCGGAATCGAACCGCATCTGCATAAGCCGCATTTCCCAGATATGCTACTTACAATGCCCTTACCTGTTGTGCCCTCGTCTCTTCCGAGGTGTCACACCGTACCGCCACGATGGTGAGTCGCTGTCGTGCATGCAGGGCATGGCTTGCACATTCCGGCTACCCGCTGGGCCATGTACCAAGGAGCCCCCGGACCGCTATCGACGCATGTGCCATACGCCGGATGCTTTCACACCTGGAAGCGCACTCCGCCATCTGAGTAACGACAAAGCCACCAATGGAAGAGAATGGGGTGCGCTTTCATGTTGTGTTTACCAAAAAGGTAATAATTTATCGTCAAAAGGTCAATACACTACGACAAATAAATCATATGTGGTTAAATTGGTAATAATTTAAACGCGTATGGAGCGCAGCAAAATGTGCATCAGCAAGCCGAAAGTGAGTTCTCCGCAGGTTCAGGCGGCGCCGCAGGTTTCCGATTCTGCTGTACAGAACGCCGCTGATAGCGATCGTCGTCGCCGTGCCGCAGCGGGCGGGCAGAAATCAACAATCCTGACGTCGAGCCAGGGTGTAACGCAGCCTTCTGGCGGTACTCAGGGTAAGACCCTGCTCGGGGCGTAATCCATGGCCGAACTCTCTCCGAAGCAGCATTACCTCAAACACCTGGGGCAGCTCAAAAATGAGCGCACCAGCTTTGAGGAGCACTGGCGCGAACTGGCGGAATTTATCGATCCGCGCAGCACGCGCTTTCTTACGACGGAGAGAAACAACGGCAGCAAGCGGAATACCCGCATCGTTGACCCTACCGCCTCTAAAGCTGCCCGTACTCTGCAATCAGGCATGCTGTCAGGTATCACCAGCCCAACCCGCCCATGGTTTAAGCTGGCAACGCCGGATCCGGAGATGATGCAATATGGACCGGTAAAACGCTGGCTTGATGTGGTCATGACCAGGATGAACGACGTCATGAACCGCTCTAACGTCTACCAGTCCCTGCCGATTATCTACCGGCACCTTGGTGTTTTTGGTACCGCGGCTATGGCGGTTCTCGAAGACGACGAAGATGTGATTCGTACTCATCCTCTGCCGATCGGAAGTTACTACCTGTCAAACTCGCATCGTTTGTCAGTCGATACCACGTATCGCGTTTTCTCCATGACTGCCCGCCAGATTGTTATGCAGTTTGGCCTGGACAGCGTCAGTAACGCCGTGCGCGGCGCCTGGGATAACGCGAACTATGAAGCATGGTTCGATGTGGTCCATCTGACAGAGCCCAATATCGATCGTGTGAATGGCAAGCTGAACTCCCGCAACAAGGCATTCAAATCGGTGTATTTCGAGTTGTCCGGAGACGGTGACAAGCTCCTTCGTGAGGCTGGTTTTGATGAACCGCCGATCCTTTCACCGCGCTGGGAGATTAACGGGGAAGACGTTTACGGGAGTAACTGCCCGGGAATGATGGCGCTCGGTACTGGTAAGGCGCTGCAGCTGGAGCAAATTCGCAAAGCTAACGCGATCGATAAGCTTGTTAACCCGCCAATGGTGGCCCCGACAGGTCTTAAAAATAAGCTGATCAACCTTGCCCCTGGCGGAGTTACTTATGTCGATGAGGTTGATGCTACCAAGCTAGTGCGTCCGGCTTACGCCGTCAGCCCGCAGCTTAATGACATGCTCGGCAGCATTGCTGATGACCGCCAAATGATTGAAGCCTGCTTCTTCTCTGACCTGTTTAACCTGTTCAGCACCATCAACACCAGGAGCATGCCAGTGGAAGCTGTGGCCGCAATGCAGGATGAGAAACTCCTGCAGCTTGGTCCAGTCCTGGAGCGACTTAATGATGAATTCCTTGATCCTTTCGTTGCTCGCACATTCAACATCATGGCGCGCCGCAACCTCTTTCCTGAGCCACCGGAGGAACTGCAGGGAACTCCTCTGAAAGTTGAATATGTATCCATTTTGGCACAGGCCCAAAAATCCATAGGGATCAGCAGCGTTGAGCGCTTTGTTGGCTTTGTTGGGAATCTTGCAAAAGCCAATCCTGCGGCGCTCGACAAACTCAATATCGACCAGACGATTGACGAGTACGGAGATATGCTCGGCGTGCCGGCCACGATCGTTAACTCTGATGATGAGGTGCAAGCTACGCGCGAGCAGCGTGCTCAAATGGAGCAACAGCAGCAGATGATGGCTATGGCCCAGCAAGCTGGCGCAACCGCTAAGACCCTGAGCGATACCAACACCGCTGACCCTAGCCTGTTAAAAACCCTCTCTGATGCTGCTCAGCAGCCGGCGGTGACGCAATGACTGATTACCTGAGCGAAGAAGAGCGTGAAGAACTGGCAGCAGATGAGATCAAAAGGCAGCAGTTGCGGCGCGAGAACGAACTTAATGACCTGCGCCTTATCTGCGAGACAGAACACGGCCGCCGTTTCATATGGCGCCTGATTGAGCAGGCTGGAGTGTGGCGTACGACTTATACCGGTGAGGCACTCTCGGCAGCCTTCGCCGAAGGAAAACGTAACACGGGACTGAAAGTCTTTTCCGACGTGATGGAGGCGTGTCCCGATCAGTATCTGGCAATGGCCAAAGAGGCCAGCGAGGAATAGCGATGAATTTATTTGAGCGTCTGATGTATCGGCGTTTGTGCAATGAGCAGCCTGCAGATGGTGGAGCAGCTCCAGCAGCATCCGAACCATCCCCGGCTCCGGCGGCTGAGCAATCTGAAGCAGCGCAACAACCAGCAGCAGATCCAGAACCTTCGCCAGCTGATGGAGGTAAACCTGAGCCGACTGGCGATAAGCCAACTCCTTCTGCTGAGCCATCGGTTCCAGAAAAATATGAACTAACGGCACCTGAAGGCACTGAGCTGGACTCAAAAGCTGTTGAGTTGTTTGAGCCCGTGGCGCGCGAGCTTGGTCTTTCTAATGACCAGGCGCAGAAGTTGGCTGGACTGTGGCCACAACTGCAGGAGCAAATCCAGAACCGCCAGGCTGAGTCGTGGGGGCAGCAGGTTGAACAGTGGGCAGCTGACACGAAGACTGACAAAGAAATCGGTGGCGACAAATTAACGGTATCCGTAGGGCACGCGCAGAAGGCGCTGGATACCTTCGCATCGAAAGAGTTCCGCGAATTCCTTGACTCTACCGGCCTGGGTAACCACCCGGAAATGGTTCGGGCGTTCGCAAAGGTAGGCAAGTTGATGAGTGAAGACAGTTTCGTCACTGGCCAGGGTAACGGATCGCCGAAAAACGATCTGGTCGAAGCGTTTTATCCAAGCAAAAAATAGTGAGGTGTAATCATGGCTTTAATTGGTCAGACGCTGCCTTCTCTTCTTGACGTGTACAGCCGTACCGACAAGAACGGGCGGATCGCTAAAATCGTCGAGCAACTGGCGAAAAGCAACGATGTCATTACCGATGCGATTTACGTGCCGTGTAATGACGGTTCCAAGCACAAAACCACCATTCGTGCCGGTATTCCCGAGCCGGTGTGGCGCCGTTACAACCAGGGCGTGCAGCCTACCAAAACCCAGACCGTTCCGGTGACTGACACTACCGGTATGCTTTACGACCTTGGCTTTGTGGACAAAGACCTGGCCGATCGCTCCGGTAATGCGGACTCGTTCCGCGTGTCCGAGAACATGGGCAAGCTGCAGGGCTTTAACAACAAGGTTTCCCGCTACACCTTCTACGGCAATACCGATGCTGAGCCGGAAGCGTTCATGGGCCTGGCTCCGCGCTTCAACACTCTGAGCACTTCCAAAGCGGCCAGCGCGGAGAACGTATTCAGCGCTGGCGGTGCAGGCTCCACCAATACCTCCATCTGGTTCATGTCATGGGGCGAGAACACCGCGCACATGATCTACCCGGAAGGTATGGTCGCCGGATTCCAGCATGAAGATCTCGGCAATGACCTGGTCAGCGATGGTAACGGCGGCCAGTTCCGCGCGTACCGCGATGAGTTCAAATGGCATCTCGGCCTGTCAGTCCGTGACTGGCGTTCGATCTCGCGTATCTGCAACATCGATGTCACCACGCTGACTAAAGACGCCGCCAGCGGCGCCGACCTCATCAGCATGATGGTCGATGCGTACTACGCGCGTGATGTAGCAATGCTGGGCGATGGCAAAGAGGTCATCTACTGCAACAAAACCATCCATGCCTGGCTGCACAAGCAGGCTATGAATGCGAAAAACGTTAACCTGACGATCGACGAATATGCTGGTAAGAAAATCGTTTCTTTCCTGGGTATTCCGATCCGTCGTGCTGACGCCATCCTGAATACTGAATCAGCCGTAACGGCGTAAGGGGGGAACATGCTGCTCGACCAGCAAGCGCTTTTTTCCGCAGCTCAGGCCATTACGGCCACGGCTGCTTCGACCAACGTCATTGATACCGGCAGCAATAAAGAC
>ERZ1023888.463-NODE-463-length-10971-cov-11.862221_pt1 | contig 10971 bp, 9 predicted proteins | sample MGYA00380396_ERZ1023888 | MGnify/ENA primary metagenome ERZ1023888 (study PRJEB33179, sample SAMN07448998) | human gut metagenome | biome: Human-gut; feature: Human associated habitat; material: Faeces | host: Homo sapiens | place: India: Bhopal | collected... | reverse complement strand
GACAACATGACCACATGCTCACGATCGTAAGCAAACGGTTCTGGCTCCCTGGCATCGATGATAATGGCACCGTATACCCCCTCCTGTTCCTGCAGACCGGAATGGCTGTGGTACCAGTAAGTCCCGTTCTGCTTAACCTTAAAGGTGTAAACGTAGGTATCATCAGGCTCTATGCCCATAAAACTCAGCCCCGGAACACCATCCATATTGGCCGGAAGAATAATGCCGTGCCAGTGAATGGACGTCTGTTCATTAAGACGGTTTTTGACCTTCAGGGTAATGGTGTCACCTTCTTTCCAGCGAAGAACGGGCCCCGGCAGGCCTCCATTGATTGTTTTGGCCTGACGCTCACTGCCCGTGATATTGACGGCCGTTTCACCAATGGTCAGGTCAAACTGAGTACCCTGCAGGGATGCGGCAACTGGCAGGCTCAGACTGGAACGCGCATTGAAACTCCATACGCCAAGACTTCCGGCTACGCCAGAGAGGGTTAACCCCTTCAGGAAAGTTCGTCGAGACGTTTTCAACAGCATGCGCATTCCCTTATTTAAAGTATGGTTACTGACAGAATTCGAGAACCGATTTAAATTAAATTACTGGTTCATCCACTTACAATGAAATGAATCTAGCACACCTTAAGAAACAAATTCATTACAATCGTGTAATGTACGTGGCTGTATTACATTTACGTCATCTTCCCCACAGGTTGATTTTTTTATATATGATCATAAGGACATCTTTTATGTACCTCAGAAGGTAATTACACATGAATATATTAATCACGACCACTGCGTTTACAGCTTTATTTTGTGGGGCAGCTTTTGCTCAGTCCAGTGATATTGCCCATGAAGCACATCGATTTGTTAATAATGCCTCAGCCGTCAGTCATGTGAACTCCTCGACGCATGAAAACTTACCGGACAGGGTTAATAAAAACAACACGCCCTCATTCTCTGAAATGAATGAACATGAAAGGGCCATTGTTGCTCATTCATTTATGAACAACAGCGCGTCCTATGCACATCAGAAAATGATTGAGGAACATAAAAAAATGCTGTCCGACAGTGGTGCAAATTCAAAGACCTCCTCTTCTTCTTTTAACGAACTGAATGCCGGAGAGAAAGCCGCCCTCGTGCATGAGCAGGTCAATAATGCCGGTGCGGAAGCACATCAGACGCAGGCAAGAAAGCTTCGCGGGCTGTATTCGACCAGGTAACTGCAGGCGGGTTAGTGCTTAGCGTCAGGTGCGCAGCAGGGCTTTACTGACGGGTTACGTAGCAGGACATGAGCCCCATATTGCTCTGCCGTAACCTGTTTCAGTCCCGTTAATCATCACCGTCGGGCTGGTCATACAGTTCCCAGAGCTTCAGGAGCAAACGGGAAACAAGATATGTTACAAAAATGACGACCATCAACGGTGCTCCCGATTAACTGACAGATGACACGCCTCCTGAAAACCCCTAGCATACGCCGCAGTGTTCATGCTAACGGCGAATTCCAGTAAATGTATTCTACCGATGTCGTAAAAGAAAATGCCTACCTTTCAGCCACCCGCTCGGGGCTGGAATCGAACGAGATCGCTACTCTTCAGCGCTCCTTGCCTTCCCGGTTTAATCTGCGGCATTTGAAAAAAAATGAATCATTAAAACTCGTACTGCAAAAGAAAGCGGGAAAATCACGTGTCGTGGCCTATAAATTTACGTCCGGTTCATTTAATTACACGGCGTATCGTATATCAGATAAAAAGTTCTATAACCTTTCCGATACTTCCGGGAAAGGCAGTCTCGATTATCCGTTACCGGCCACAGCAAGACTCAGTTCGCCTTTCAATCCTGCAAGACTTAACCCGGTATCGGGAAAAGTGAGTCCCCATAATGGCATTGATTATTCCATGCCCATGAACACGAAAATAGTCAGCGTCATCGACGGAAAAATCACCCGGGCCGAATACAACAGCACCATGGGATATTTTGTTGAAGTAACAGGAAAAGCCGGTGTTAAAACTCGCTATCTCCACCTCAATAAAATACTCGTTACTAAAGGGGCCAGGGTTACCCGGGGAGGCGCTATTGCGTTATCCGGTAACAGCGGACGTTCATCCGGTCCTCATCTGCATTACGAGCTGGTCATCAATAACAATCCTGTTAACTCACTGGCGTTCCGGGCAGCGGCACCCGCTGATAACAAACTTGAACAGCATGCCTTTGCGCATGCCAGAGACTACGAACGATACCTGGACTGATAACGGGGCCGCGACGCGGCCCCGTCTGCCGGATTAATTTTTTTTATCGTTTTCACTTCCTTGATGTTGATGATCTCCATGCCCTCCGTGGCCGTGGAAAAGATGCATTAGCGGGCAGACCAGCAATAACAGATATGGCCAGTAACCTGCCACATGTGACCAGTGTTCGCGCAGGAGGGCAAATGCCGCGATCGCGGCGACAGCAATAAGCGCATAGGTGGTACTTTTCATACTGGACTCCTTCTGTTCGTAACAGCCCCTTCACTCAGTGTTATTTCCCGAGCCTGACACTTTTCAGACGCAACGCATTCACAATGACGCTGACGGAGGAAAGAGCCATGGCCGCCGCCGCAATAACTGGCGACAGCAGTATTCCATACACAGGATAAAGCAGGCCTGCAGCCACAGGCACGCCAAGTGCGTTGTAGATAAATGCAAAAAACAGATTCTGTCGGATATTTTTCATGGTGATTTCTGACAGATGACGGGCCCTGTTCAGTATCATCAAGTCGCCTTTGAGAAGGGTGACTCCGGCACTTTCAATTGCCACATCTGTACCCGTTCCCATGGCTATTCCCACGTCAGCCGCTGCCAGCGCCGGGGCATCATTCACACCGTCTCCGGCCATCGCAACCACATGGCCAGACTCTTTCAGTCGGGTTATCACTGCTTTTTTGCCATCCGGCAGAATTCCGGCTTCAACCTCATCTATTCCCAGTTTCCGTGCGACTGCTTCAGCAGTAAGCTGGTTATCCCCGGTGAGCATAACAATGCGGATCCCCGCCTGACGCAAAGCTTTAAGCGCATCCGGCGTGGTTGCTTTCACAGGATCCGAGATAGCTATCAGGCCTGCAAGGTCCCCGTCTGTGGCCACATAGATAACGGTAGCGCCTTCCATCCGCAACGTATCCGCAACGGCCTTTTGATTATCAATAACGATACTGTTTTCCTGCATAGCCAGTTCATTACCAATAACAACCCGTTGACCTTCGACATCGCCTGAGACACCTTTACCCGACGGTGCATCGAAATGAGTGACTGCGGGTATTGCGATCCCCTTTTCCTGTGCTGCTCTGACGACTGCCATACCCAGCGGATGCTGCGAGCCTTTTTCCACTGCGGCCGTTACACGCAAAAGAGAGGCTTCCCCACCCGGACTGAGACTGATAATTCCTGTCACCGTAGGCGAACCTTCCGTGAGCGTGCCTGTTTTGTCGACAACCAGCGTGTCCACTTTTTCAAGACGCTCAAGGGCTTCGGCATTCTTGATTAACACCCCGGCCTGGGCGCCTTTGCCCACCCCCACCATTATCGACATCGGCGTGGCCAGTCCCAGCGCGCAGGGACAGGCAATAATCAGGACCGACACAGCCGCAATGAGACCGTGCGCCATCCTGGGCTCGGGCCCCCAGACAGACCAGATCACGAAAGCAACAACCGCGATAAGTATCACCAGAGGAACAAACCAGCCTGAAACGCTGTCTGCCATTCTCTGGATGGGGGCACGCGAACGCTGTGCATCAGCGACCATCTGAACAATTCGTGAGAGCATCGTTTCATCACCGACTTTCTCTGCACGGATGATAAGACTACCTGTCTGATTAATCGTCCCCCCAATGACAGGGTCACCCTTCGTTTTGGTAACCGGCATAGACTCCCCGGTCACCATCGATTCATCAACGGTTGTTTTGCCTTCGATCACGATACCGTCGACCGGAATACTCTCTCCAGGTCTGATGCGGAGCTTATCGCCAGGCAGGACATCTTCCGCATTAATATCCGTTTCATGACCGTCATGATCCAGCCGTCTGGCGGTTTTGGGGGCAAGGTTCAGAAGCGCAGTAATGGCGCCTGAGGTTTGTTCCCGTGCCCGCAGCTCAAGAACCTGTCCCAGCAGAACAAGCACCGTAATAACTGCTGCGGCTTCAAAATAAACGGCCACCAGGCCATCCATGTTTCTGAACGATGCAGGAAACCAGGAGGGGAAGACGGTTGCAATGACGCTGTAAACCCAGGCTACGCCGGTCCCCATTGCAACAAGGGTAAACATATTCAGGGAGCGGTTACGTAACGACATTCCGGCCCGGGCGAAGAATGGCCAGCCACACCACAACACGACAGGGGAGGCCAGAAGCAACTGCAGCCATGTGTTGTACTGTGGCGGTACTGTATTCCTCAAGTCGGGAAACAGATGAGATCCCATTTCGAGTACCAGAACCGGAAACGCCAGCAACAACCCCAGCCAGAAGCGTCTTGTCATGTCGTGAAGTTCATCACTCGGCCCCGTGGATGCCGTAGCTACGAGCGGCTCCAGTGCCATTCCACAGACAGGACAGCTTCCGGGACCACTGCGGCGTATCTCCGGGTGCATCGGACATGTCCACACACCTTCAGAATTCTCTTTTTCCGCCTGGTTGTGAGGCTGTTTTATCTGATCAGGGCTGACTTCGTGATGATCGTGGTGATGGTGATGGGAATGTTCACTGGCATCTTCGGTAAGATAACGATCGGGATGGGCTTTAAATTTACTCTCACAGCTGGCGGAGCAGAAATAAAGTTGGTGGTCCTGGTATCGAATGCTGCTGTGCGCCCTGTCGGGCAGGATGGCCATCCCGCACACGGGATCTCTCACCTTATGCAATACGTGGCCCTCGTCCGGGGATAATGTCTGCTCAGAAGCAGTCTGGTTGTTGTGTTGCACTGCATTGTCATTTTTCACAGTAACTCTCCTTATGCATACCGAAGCATCTTCTGTCTTCAGGGTATGTCATGGATGCGATTACCACGAATATCGCCGGCACAGGAGTGCCTGCTACCGGCGTCCCGTTATCAGCCGTTCCGCTGACTATTCGATTCGCTGGAAGACTTTTTTACTTCCATCCGGTGAGAATGCGATAACATCGTAAGCCTCTTTTCGGGCTCCCATCTCCATTCCAGGACTTCCTGCTGGCATACCGGGGGTGGCGAGACCGTATATACCCGAACCAGACTGCATTGCCTTATGTATCGTTGTCGCAGGCACATGGCCTTCAATGATCAAATTACCGGCAACCGCGGTATGACAACTTCGTAGTCCTGCAGGAATAGCATGCTTTTCTTTCAGGGCTGACAGCGCCTGATCATTCATGACGTGAGTTCGTACTTCAAACCCGTCTTTTTCCATCGCTTTGCCCCACAGGGAACAACAGCCACAGTTTTCAGATTTGTACATATCAATGACTTTTTCACTCGCCATCGCGGGTAGTGAAAGGCCGAGAGCCAGCGCCATTAGAACCACTTTTTTCATACTCACCTCTGTATATTATCGATATAAACCCTGACGTCAGGGTGAATCAGTAAAGAAGGACACCCACAGGGGGTGCCCTTTCAGGTTCAGGACACGCTTTTTTTATGTCTGCGCAGCCAGATTAATTTGTAGGCGGCAGGAATAATGAACAGGGACAGCAGCGGAGCCGTGATCATCCCACCAATCATGGGTGCCGCGATACGGCTCATGACTTCTGAACCTGCACCGGTTCCCCAGAGTATTGGCAGCAGACCCGCAATGATCACCGCCACGGTCATGGCTTTCGGCCGGACACGCAGTACGGCACCATGATAGAGGGCTTCATCAAGGCCTTCCGGTGTGAACGTCTCTTTACGGGACAATTCCGGGTGCGCTTCAATGGCATGACGCAGATACATCAGCATGACCACGCCAAACTCTGCTGCCACCCCGGCCAGGGCGATAAACCCGGTTCCGGTCGCCACTGACATATGGAAGCCCTGCCAGTACAGGAACCATATCCCGCCAACCAGGGCAAACGGCAGGCTCATCAGAATAAGTAAGGCCTCATCAGCCCGGCGGAATGCCAGATATAACAGGATGAAGATGATCATCACCGTCATCGGTACCATCAGTTTTAATTTCTTATTGGCGTGCTCGAGTAATTCAAACTGTCCTGAGAATGCCACACTGGTCCCCGGTCTCAGTTTCACTTTCTCACTGATGGCCGTCTTAATATCGTTCACCACCGACACCATGTCCCTGCCGCGGGCATCAACATAAATCCAGCTGGCTGGCCGGGCATTTTCGGTTTTCAGCATGGTTGGTCCGGAAACGACCTTAATATCGGCAACATCGCCCAGCGTAATTTGCTGCTTCATTGGGGTCAGGATTGGCATCTCTCTCAACGCCTGCGGACTGTTACGGTAATCCTGCGGATAGCGAATGTTAATAGGGTACCGGGCCACGCCTTCAACCGTCTCACCCACCATAGCCCCACCGATTGCTGAAGAGACGAACAGCTGGACGTCGCCCACAGTCATCCCGTACCGGGAAGCTTTCTCCCGGTTGATATCGATATCGATGTAGCGCCCGCCCTCAAGTCGCTCAGCCAGGACAGACACCACGCCAGGCACGGTTTTGGCTACCGCCTCGATACTCTGCGCCGTCGCGTCGATATCGGACAGAACAGTCCCGGACACTTTGATACCTATCGGGCTTTTGATCCCGGTTGAGAGCATATCAATACGGTTACGGATAGGCGGCACCCAGAGGTTTGCCAGACCCGGTAAACGGACTGTCCTGTCGAGTTCATCAATAATCTTGTCAATTGTCATGCCGGGACGCCACTGATCCTCAGGTTTGAGCTGGATCGTGGTTTCCACCATTTCGAGCGGCGCGGAATCCGTTGCGGTCTCTGCTTTACCGGTCTTGCCAAATACAGAAGCCACTTCAGGAACGCTTTTGATTAACTTGTCTGTTGTCTGCAGGAGCGCTGCAGCTTCTGCCGGAGAGACGCCAGGCAAGGTCGACGGCATATACAGCAGATCGCCCTCGTTAATCTTCGGCAGAAATTCACCGCCCACCTGACTCAGTGGCCAGATAACCGTGAAAATGGACAAGGCCGCAACCAGCAGGGTTGTTTTTGGCCAGTGGAGGACCCGCAGCAGCAAAGGATGATACGCTTTGATCAGCACCCGGTTCAGGGGGTTACTTGTCTCGGCAGGAATTTTCCCCCGGATCCAGAATCCCATCAGAATAGGAATGACGATGATGGCCAGTGCGGCCGCTCCCGCCATGGAGTACGTTTTCGTGAATGCCAGCGGGCCAAACAGACGACCTTCCTGCCCTTCCAGGGTAAAGATAGGAATAAAGGACAGGGTGATGATCAGCAGGCTAATGAACAACGCGGGTCCCACTTCCACGGAGGCGTCGGTAATCACCTTCCAGCGGGTGGCGTTGTCAATCTGCTCACCCGGATGCTGATGATCCCACTCCTCAAGCCGTTTGTGCGCATTTTCAATCATCACAATGGCGGCATCCACCATCGCACCGACGGCAATCGCTATCCCTCCCAGCGACATGATATTGGCGTTCAGTCCCTGGAAGTGCATGACGATAAAGGCGATACACAGGCCAAGTGGCAGAGAAATAATCGCCACCAGGGCAGAACGGACATGCCAGAGGAACAGTGCGCAAACGACAGCAACAACGATAAACTCTTCAAGAAGCTTGTAACTGAGGTTATCAATCGCCCGGTCGATTAACTGGCTGCGATCGTAGGTGGTCACGATTTCAACGCCTTCCGGCAGGCTGGCCTTCAGCGTCTCCAGTTTATCCCTCACTGCCGTGATAACGTCGCGCGCATTTTTACCCGACCGCAGGATCACCACGCCGCCAGCGACTTCTCCCTGGCCGTTCAGCTCGGCAATACCACGCCTCATTTCGGGCCCGGTCTGCACGCGGGCAACATCCCGCAGATAAACCGGCACGCCGTTCTCACCTGTTTTCAGGACGATGTTATTAAAATCATCAATGCTCTGAAGATAACCGCTGGCACGGACCATATACTCCGCTTCGGCCATTTCAACGGATGAGCCACCGGCCTCCTGGTTAGACGATTCAAGTGCCTGTTTCACTTCGGGCAGGCTGATACCGTACTGGGACAGTTTTACCGGATTGACCTGAATCTGGTACTGTTTCACCACGCCGCCAACCGAAGCGACCTCAGCCACGTTCGGGATGGTTTTCAGCTCAAATTTCAGGAACCAGTCCTGCAGAGAGCGCAGTTCTGAAAGGTCGTGTTTTCCGTTGCGATCGACAAGGGCATATTCAAAAATCCAGCCCACACCCGTGGCATCAGGACCGATTTCAGCACTCACACCGGCAGGCAGTTTTCCCTGAACCTCATTCAGATATTCCAGCACGCCGGAACGGGCCCAGTACAGATCGGTGCCGTCTTCAAAAATGACATACACATACGAATCCCCGAACTGTGAAAAACCACGCACGGTTTTTGCGCCAGGTACGGACAGCATGGTGGTGGTAAGTGGATAGGTGACCTGGTTTTCTACAATCTGCGGGGCCTGGCCGGGATAGCTGGTTTTGATAATGACCTGCACATCTGACAGGTCAGGCAAGGCATCGACCGGCGTGTTAATAATCGTCCATGTGCCCCAGATGCTGAGAAACAGGGCCCCCATCATGACCAGGAAACGGTTGGCGACAGAGCGCCGGATAATCCATTCAATCATCGTCGTCTCCTCAGTGCCCTGAATGCATATTTACAGGCTGGTCAGACATTGCTGGCATACTGCTTTCTGTTTTTTCAGGGTGGCGCATACGTTCCAGCGCGCCCGTAATATTGGCTTCGGAGTCAATGAGGAACAGGCCACTGACCACCACGGTATCGCCTTCATTCAGGCCGGAACCGATGCCGGACTGTTGCTGTGATTCATGCAGAACGTGGATCTGTTTCGGCACAAACTTGCCTTCATCATCAACAGTAATCACGCGCTGTTCTTTGCCGGTATCGATAACGGCCTGGCTTGGTATCAGCAGCATCTCCTGGCTCTTGGTATTCAGTTTCAGATAGGCATTCATGCCCGGCTTGAGAAACTCATCCTTATTAGAAACCTGGAGACGGACCTGAAGCGTACGGGTTGTCTGATCCACGCTGGGAAGAATGTTCCATTTTTCGACATGGAATGTTTTATCCGGATAAGCCGGTACCGAAATTTCAAACTGCGACGTATCTTTCAGCAGATATGCGATAGATTCTGGCACTGCAGCGCTGATCCAGACCGGGTCCATCCCCTGAATCTGAGCCACTACTTTATCTTTCGAAATATTCATGCCGGTGCGCAGGTCAAATGCAGTAATGACACCATCAATAGGTGCTTTAATGGTAAAACGGGTCTGGATTGTGCGGGTTGAACGCAGCCTTTGAATATCCTCTTCCGGCATACCAGCCAGACGAAGTCGCTCCAGAACCCCTTTTATCTGGGTTGACGTACCGCCTGTACCGGATAACAGCAGGAACTCACTTTGTGCCTCAACCCATTCAGGAATGGTGATATCGATAAGCGGAGTGCCTTTCTTCACATGATCGCCAATCGTCAGGGGATACACTTTTTCGACGAAACCGTCAGAACGCGCCTGCACAATGACAAACTGATATTCGTTGTAACTGACATTAGCCGGGATTGTCTGAGAATAATTCAGCATTCCTCGCGTGACTTTTTGCGTTTTTAATCCCAGATTCTGAACCTGAGTTGGATCGATACGGATCCCGCCACTGCTTTTATCGCCGCTTTCATCAGCATATTTTGGCACCAGGTCCATATCCATAAAGGGCGATTTTCCGGGTTTATCAAATTTGGTATCCGGTTTCATCGGGTCATACCAGAAAAGTACCTTTCGCTCCGGTGCCTTTTGTTCGGTTTGTACTGTTTTTTGTGATGAGTTTACATACTGCCAGGCAGTAACCGATATCAGCCCTCCTGCTATGAGGCTGCTGATAATTATTGCAGCATATTTTATCTTTAAAGAAGCCATACAATTTCTCGCTGAAAAATCAAAACACCTGGCATATGCGCCCGATCATTCATTCACAGTAATCCCTTAATGAATGTTCAGGCGCACTGGATGTATTCGCTCCGGACTGATAATCAGGATTGCGTAACGTTAATGCTTTTGAGTAAGGAGATATTGCCCTGCTGAATAAACGAGAAATCGACATGGTTGCCGGTTTTCAGGGCATTGATAGCGTCGTCTGCATTAACAAAAGTGAAGCGCATGGTCATTGCAGGCCAGCCCACAGCAGGGATTGCTTCGTGCGAAATGGTAATCTTTTTACTATTCATATCAATGTCTTTAACGACACCGGTGCCCTTGATAACCTGCTGTACCGAAGCATCACTGGCAGCATTCATATCGCCATGCTGATGTGTTTCAGCATGAAGACCGGCAGAAAACATGACAGAGAAGGCACCAAATAAAACGGCTTTAAGTGAATTACGCATTTTTAATTTCCTGATTAATTAAATAAATTTACTCTACCCAACCGCCACCCAGCGCGGTAAACAGATTAATTTCGTTAACCTGTCGGGAATAGGTAAGATCGAGAATGGTTTGCTGCGTAGCGAAGAGGGAACGTTCTGCATCCAGCACTTCGATGTAACTGACAGCACCACTTGCATACAATCCTCTGGCACGCTGTAGAGTTATCTGAAGTGAATCAAGATAACGCTGCTGTGACTCAAGTTGCTGGCTAAGGCTGTCGCGCAGCGCAAGCGTGTCGGAAACATCCTTAAAGGCTGACTGAATTTTTTGTTCGTAATTAACCACGGACTGTTGCTGGCGAATTTCAGCCAGCTTCAGATTGGCTTTGTTCCTGCCAGCATTAAATATAGGAATTTCAATTTTAGGAATAAAATTCCACATTCCACTTCCTGACGTAAAG
>ERZ1023888.461-NODE-461-length-10990-cov-13.907636_pt1 | contig 10990 bp, 9 predicted proteins | sample MGYA00380396_ERZ1023888 | MGnify/ENA primary metagenome ERZ1023888 (study PRJEB33179, sample SAMN07448998) | human gut metagenome | biome: Human-gut; feature: Human associated habitat; material: Faeces | host: Homo sapiens | place: India: Bhopal | collected... | reverse complement strand
CTCGGTGAAGTAACTGCTGTTGCGTGCTTGCCAATTGGCATACTGCATGTCTTCTGTGCTCTCGGTTTCCTCGCAGGATGTGAAAGCAAACAGAAGGGTTGGCAGGACGAAAATGAATTTTAAAAGTCGCTTCATGGGCTTTGGGAATGTAAGTTGACGGTCAAAGTTAAAGTATGGCCTTGAAGTTCGGGGCAACCTAAAACTGCCGTTTGGCGGCAACGATGAAAGCGCATGGATGGCTAGAACGCTCATCTGCTTTTCATTTCAGAATGCGCAACGATGCAAAAGCCGTTTGGTCTGCTTTGAACGCCTACCAAAAGTTCTGGGGAGAAATATTTTGTGCTTCTCCCCAGATTGGATATTTCTTTCGTAATACGGCTCTGAGCGTATCAGAGTTTCTTGAGCAGAGACGTGATGCTGACCTTGTCTTCGATGAGCGAACGCAGGCTGTCGATTGAAACGCGCTGCTGCTCCATGGTGTCACGGTTACGCAATGTGACGCAGTTGTCGTTGAGCGTGTCGTGATCGATGGTGATACAGTAAGGCGTACCGATGGCATCCTGGCGGCGATAGCGCTTGCCGATGGAGTCTTTCTCGTCGTATTTGCAGTTGAAGTGGAACTTGAGGTCGTCCATAATTTCGCGTGCCTTCTCAGGCAGTCCGTCTTTCTTGACGAGCGGGAGCACGGCGAGCTTCACTGGGGCGAGGGCTGCTGGCAACTTGAGGACTACACGGGTTTCTCCGTTTTCGAGCTTCTCTTCCTGGTAGCTGTGGCACATCACGCTGAGGAACATACGGTCGACACCGATAGAGGTCTCGATGACGTAAGGGATATAGCTCTCGTTGGTCTCTGGGTCAAAGTACAATATCTTACGACCTGAGAACTTGGCGTGCTGCGAGAGGTCGAAATTGGTGCGTGAGTGAATACCTTCCACTTCCTTGAAACCGAACGGCATCTTGAATTCGATGTCGGTGGCGGCGTTGGCGTAATGGGCCAACTTCTCGTGGTCGTGATAACGATAGCATTCGTCACCGAATCCGAGGCCTTCATGCCAGGCGAGACGGGTTTTCTTCCAGAACTTGAACCATTCCATTTCTGTTCCCGGCTTCACGAAGAACTGCATTTCCATCTGTTCGAACTCGCGCATGCGGAAGATGAACTGACGCGCAACAATCTCGTTACGGAAAGCCTTACCAATCTGTGCGATACCGAAGGGGAGCTTCATGCGACCCGTTTTCTGCACGTTGAGGTAGTTGACGAAGATTCCCTGCGCGGTCTCTGGACGGAGATAGATGGTTGAAGCGCCATCAGCCGTTGAACCCATCTCGGTTTTAAACATGAGGTTGAACTGACGGACGTCGGTCCAATTGCGTGTACCAGAAATGGGGCATACGATTTCTTCGTCGAGAATAATCTGCTTGAGTTCAGCAAGGTCCATCTTATTCATGGCCTCAGCATAACGCTCATGGAGGGCGTCACGCTTGGCCTGGTGTTCCAACACACGTGCGTTGGTTGAACGGAACTGAGCCTCATCGAAAGCTTCGCCAAAACGTTTGCGAGCCTTGGCCACTTCCTTTTCGATTTTCTCGTCGTATTTTGCAATCTGATCTTCAATCAGGACATCGGCACGATAGCGCTTCTTTGAATCGCGGTTGTCAATGAGGGGATCATTGAAGGCATCAACGTGTCCGGAAGCCTTCCAGATGGTTGGGTGCATAAAAATGGCTGAATCGATGCCCACGATGTTTTCGTGAAGCAGCACCATTGACTGCCACCAATATTGCTTGATGTTATTCTTAAGTTCTACACCATTCTGACCGTAGTCATAGACAGCGGCAAGACCGTCATAAATTTCGCTTGAGGGGAACACGAAACCATATTCCTTGCAATGCGAAACGATTTTCTTGAAAACGTCTTCTTGAGCCATTATATTTGTTGCTTTAGATTTGTTACTATATTTGACTGGCGCCCCAAACATATGCAGCCTAAACACCGCTGAATATTGAGCGCCCATTATTTCCGCAAAGGTACGAAAAAAGTTGGGAATGTGGTCAAAACGTCTTTGCCATTATCATTTGTTTGGATTCTAAGAGCACTCAAATCCAGTATCTTTTCACATTTCGCCCTCTGTATGAATGGAAATCCACAAATTATGCTTACCTTTGTTGTAAGGTAAAACGCATTACTAACCAACGCATAACTCATAGGAATCATGATCGTACATATCGCCAACCCGATATACGACTCTGTCTTCAAATACATCATGGAAGACGAGCGTATTGCCAAGACGGTGCTTTCCGCCTTGCTGAAGAAGGAAGTGCTGCATGTCACGATGCGGCCTCACGAATATGCCAACACTTCACGAGACACGCTTTCGATGTTCCGCATCGACTTTGCGGCAACGGTCTGTGAGGAAGACGGTTCGCAGCAAGTCATCTTGATTGAACTCCAGAAAACATGGCTGGACACTGAGACGCTGCGCTTCCGACAATACCTCGGCGTGCAATACAGCAACAAAAACAACATACAGGTCGACTCCAAGAAAGGATACGCCTACCCGATGGTGGCGGTCTATTTGCTGGGACACTGCGTGGGGGACATTCCCGACCCAGTCATCTACGTCAACCATAAGGCTTATAACTACGACGGACAGGAGGTGTCGAAAGGCATGCCGAACCCGTTTGTAGAAAGTCTGACGCACAACAGCATCATCGTACAGATTCCCCTGCTCCGTGGACAGGTCAACAACCGACTGGAGAAGGTGTTAAGCGTGTTCGACCAAAGCAAAAAGAACACACGCGACGCCCAAGTGCTCAACATCGACGAGACGTGCTATCAAGACGATGCCGACATCATGTACCTAATCCACCGACTGACTGCCGCAGCAGCAGACGCGGACGTAAGGACGGACATGAACGTTGAAGACGAATACTTCTCAGCCATTGAAGACCGCGACACGGCCATCATGAAAAAAGACCAGGAGCTGAAGCAGAGGGAATCCGAGCTAAAACAAAAGGAGTCTGAGATTAAGCAGAAGGACAAAGACCTCAAGCAGAAGGATGAAGACCTTAAGCAGAAGGATCTCATGCTCAAAGCTATGGTCAATGCCATGATTGAGAAGGGGATGGACATTCAGGACATATCTCTTCTTGTCAATAAAGACGTTGCGTTCTTGGAAGAACTCATAAAATAGCATTCGACGGATGCTTCCTGAATGCCATCGTCTTTCAGGACAAGCGCCAACAGATAGGTGCGCCAACAAAAAAGAAACCCCAAACTAAATATGCCTTCTAACATCAAAACGAATTCTTTGCGTGCCTGGTTTTTGGCAGCACGCCCGAAAACCCTCACAGCAGCTTTGGTGCCTGTAGCGATTGCCAACGCACTGGCTTTTGTCGCAGCCAAAGAATCTCTTCATAGTTTTTCCACAACCATCATGGGGCTCACGTTGCTTTTCGCTGTCGTGATGCAAATCATGGCCAACTTCATCAACGACTATGTGGACTTCATCAACGGTACCGACGACGAAACACGCATCGGACCAGAGCGGGCCTGCGCCATGGGATGGATTTCGCCGCAGGCCATGCGGATAGGCATCGGTGTTTCTCTGACATTAGCGATGTTCATCGGCCTGTATGCCGTCTTCGCCTTTTTTGAAGTATTCGGGCACATGCCTTGGCCCATGTTTGGCGTCGGCATCCTCTGCATGGTCTTTGCTTTTCTCTATAGCACCTATTGCAGCTACCATGCCTTAGGCGACCTCCTCGTATTGGTGTTCTTCGGTTTCATCCCTGTTGCAGGCACTTACTATCTGCACTTTGCAACCTGCAACGAAGCTGGACTATGGCCGATTGCTCTGGGATGCGGCACCGCCATGTGCACGCTGCTTACGGTCAATAACATCCGCGACCGCCACCAGGACAAAGAACACGGGAAGACTACACTCGTTGTGGTGTGTGGGGAGAAACTGGGGTTCCTACTCTACTTGATATACGGCCTTATCGCTGCCGCATGCCAAGGTTATTTCCTCTCCCGCCACACGGCCATCGGCATAGCAACAGGAACGGCAGCCGCGACCTGCATATTCAACCTCCTCGCCTTTATGAGAATCAAAAGGATTGGCAACGGTAAAAAGCTCAACAAGATGCTGGCCGTCACCTCGCTCATCATTCTTTTCTACGGTGTTTCAACCGTGGCGGCCCTACTCTTGTAAGACACACGATAGGTCTGACCACCATCTCATTCAGACAACCGACTTTTGTTTTTCATTAACCAACAAAACTCAAATACATCATGAAACGATTAGCCTCTCTAATTGCATGTTGCGCCGCCTGCCTCACATTGGCCGCCTCTGCCAGCACCGTTTCTGCTCCTTCCATCGGGAACAATGTCCCCAATGAACTTCCGTCTGAAACAAAACACACGGCCAAATATATCAAGACGCGCCTGCAACTTATTTACGCCTTGGCTTTCAATTCTGTTGAGACGGGAAGGACATCGGTATCTTCTTATTTCTTCGCCGAAGAGTTTCGTTCGGCCTATAGCACGGCGAAACAATTGACGCCCGAAGGCGAAACAGGATATTACGACTTCTCGCCCTGGCTCCGCACACGAGACTGCAAAAGTCCGCGTGCTGAAATCGAACGCGTACGCGACATTTCCGCCACCAGTGCCATCGCCGACATCAAGGTATTTCCTAATGGCGACAGCCAAGACGGAGTCTGTGTCATGGTGCGCCTACGCTTTGAATATGGCGACTGGTTTATCGCCAACTTCAACAACGACCTCGAGGGCCTGCAAGAATATATCAACCGACAAAAATAAACGATTCAATCCATGCAGGCCGAACGGCGGCTTCCCGTCGCTCGGCCTGCGATTTTTCACCCCATGCAACTTTTTCAGGAAGAAAATCACCACCACGGCCGCATTGAAGTAATCTGCGGTTCCATGTTCTCCGGCAAAACCGAAGAACTCATCCGCCGCCTGCGCCGCGCAAAAATAGCCAAGCAGAAAGTAGAAATATACAAGCCAGCCATCGACACGCGTTATAGCGACGAGGATGTGGTATCTCACGATGCCAATGCCATCCACTCCACCCCAGTAAGCACAGCGGCAGCTATCGTTGAACTGGCCAAAGACGCCGAAGTTGTTGGCATTGATGAGGCGCAGTTTTTCGATGACGAACTGGTGCGCGTATGCATCAATTTGGCCGACGCAGGCAAGCGCGTCATAATTGCAGGTCTCGACATGGATTTCCAGGGTGTTCCCTTCGGCCCCATGCCCGCACTCTGTGCCGTTGCCGAAGACGTGACAAAGGTCCACGCCATCTGCGTCCGCTGCGGCGGTCTTGCCCACGTGTCACACCGCATCGTCCCTAACGCACAGCGCGTTTTGCTCGGCGAACAAGACGAATACGAACCGCTCTGCCGCAGTTGCTATAACAAGTTGAAGGAGAACGAATAAGAGAAGCGCCACCGATTCTGATTGAGAAGTCATAAGTAAGACCATCGGCTTAAGTAGGTCATCAAAATATTACATGAATGCTGGGAAGATTATTCCTTATTTTCAAATGTAAAAATAATCCTGAACACCCACTTAATATTCTCCTTTACCACCCGACATTATTTACGACCACCTGCCTATGAAATATTTTCTCATTGCCGGCGAAGCCAGCGGCGACCTCCATGCGGCCCACCTTATGCAGGCGCTCCTGCAAGAAGACCCTGATGCGGATTTCCGCTTTTATGGGGGCGACGAAATGCAGCGCGTGGGGGGCAAATTATTGTGCCACTACAAGCATCTGGCCTACATGGGCTTCATCCCCGTCCTGCTTCATCTGCGAACCATCTTGCGCGGCATAAAACACTGCAAACAGCAGATTGCCGAATGGCAACCAGACGCGGTGATTCTGGTGGACTATCCGGGATTCAACCTCAAGATGGCCCGTTACGTGACGCAAGAACACATCTGCCCTGTCTTCTATTACATCTCGCCCAAAATTTGGGCCTGGAAGGAACACCGCATCAAGGCCATTCGCCGCGATGTGACGCACCTCTACTCTATCCTGCCCTTTGAAGTTCCCTATTTCGAACAACGCCACAACTATCCCATCACCTATGTGGGGAACCCAACGGTTGACGAAGTGGCAAACTATCGTTTGAAACACCCAGACCACTGCCGCGACGAGCACCTCATCGCCTTGTTGCCCGGTTCGCGCCGACAAGAAATTGAAGACAACCTGAGCCGCATGCTTCAAGCGGTCATGCCACTGCGCGAAAAAGGTTTCCGCCTGGCCATCGCCATCGCGCCCTCCATGCCGCAGGAAGTGTACAAGCACATCTTTGAACGTGCCCAACTGCGGGAAGAGGACGTGGAAATGATCAAAGGAGACACCTACGGACTGCTCTCACGCGCTTCTGCTGCCCTCGTAACGAGCGGAACAGCCACCCTTGAAACGGCGCTTTTCCGCGTACCGCAAGTGGTGTGCTACTATGTCGCCTGCGGTCGTTTCGTTTCCTTTCTCCGTCGCCATCTTCTCAAGGTGCCATACATTTCTTTGGTCAATTTAGTCTGCAACCGCGAGGTCGTACCAGAACTTGTGGCCGATGGCATGACGGTCAGCAATGTCAGCAACGCCCTTCTTCCCCTACTTCCCGGCGGCAACAAGCGCCAGGAGATGCTCAACGGATACGAGGAAATGGCACAACAATTGGGGGCGCCAGGCGCACCAGAACGCGCCGCCAAAGACATCGTTGGCAGGTTACGGAAATAAAACAGTCTACCATACAGACAGGAGCATCCAACAGCATACGCCACCAACAGCATACGCCACCAACAACATACGCCACCAACAACATACACCTACAAGCAAACGCAAGTCCACACGACAAGCAAATATAAGCCCACTACAACCAAGAACAGGGACGGTCTTCTGCAAAATATGTAGCTGAAGACCATCTCTGTTCTCTTTTTACTTTACCCCCTTATATATAAGTGGGCATCAACTCCCCTCCATCACGAAGCAGCGGGTGCACCGTAAAGCCTCAGCCCATCCTTTCCGTCAAGGAAAAGTGAAGCGGAATCTGGCACGAAAAAAATCCGCACACAGATTCCGCTTAGCAAACGCTGAACACTGCCTTGAAAGGGCCTTGTTCAAATTATCTCACATTCCAATTACTTAGTTTCAGCCTCTTCCGCCTTCTTTTTCACGGCAGTGGCCTTCTTGGCAGGCGCCTTTGCAGCTTTGGCAGGCGCTTTCTTGGCAACTGGTTTCTTGGCGGGAGCCTCTTGCTCCAACTTGGCAAGCATGTGCTGCAACTTCTCGATTTCCTTGTTCTTCACTTCCATTTCCTGGTCTTGGTTCTTGATGGTCGTGAAGAGCGATTCAAGCTGTTCGTTGTCAACATCCTCCGGATAGAGGTTGTTCACGCGAGAAATGAAGTCGCCAAGGATATTCATGTAGTTGGTGAAAGCATCGTAGGGCGAAGAATAAATACCGCGGTAGCCGCCATAAGAGCAGGCCTTTGTGCTCATAAAGCGGAGGTTGTTTGAAGCCTGAAGATAGTCCCAGTCTTGCTTCAAGCGGCGGTCGCCAGCAATACGCACACGGTCGGCAATGCTATAAAGTTTTTCGAAAGCCTCACGCTGCATCACGTTGCCGAGCCACGGCGAGAGGTCGCGTTCTTCGTCCACCCAAGAGATAGGGTATTCCACGTTGAGGTCGCCCGACGACTTGATCTTCGAGCAGATTTCGGATGGCGTTGAGAACACGATGCCACGCTGGCGGAGCTGTTCTGGCAAAGCCTTCATAAACTCGAGGATATTCGAAGACAACGGCTGGAAGATACCGAGAGCGCAGAGCTCCATGAAGAGGTTGATCACCTGGTCTTCCTCTGGCAACTGGGCAATCCAGTCGGCATAGCGGTCGGCGAAGAGCGGATATTCGTTCCAAGAAGAATCGTTGAAACGATAGCTGATGTCCTCCGACAAACTGTAGTCGCGCAGGAGGAGCTTCAGTTTCGGGTTGCGGTTGCAGTTGTAAACGAAGTGCGGGCTCTTCCATCCCAACACCTGCTTCGCACCTTCAGCCCACATACCCTTAAAGCCCATGCTGGCCACGAGTTCTCCGATTTCGTCAGAGTAGATGAGGCAAGAGTTGCGGAAGATTTTCGGTTCCTGTCCGAAGAGCGACTTCACCTTCTTGCAAAGGCGTGTCACTTCTTCCTTGAAGCATTCAGGGTTGGCCAGAGAAGAGAAACCGTGGGAATATGGTTCAGCGAGAAATTCCACGCAGCCCGTGTCGTTGAGTTTCTGCAAGAGTTCAATCACCTGCGGAGCGTGGTTTTCAAGTTGCTCTATGGCGCAGCCAGAGAGCGAGATGGCGCACTTGAAATAGTTGCCATAGCGCTCTGCCATTTCGATGAGCGCGTTGAGTGCCGGCACATAAGAATTGTCGGCAGTTTCAGTGATAGAGCGCGCGTTCTCGTAGTCGTCATAATAATAATGGTCTGTGCCGATGTCGAAGAAACGATAGCGCTTGAGATGGATGTTTTGGTGTATCTCGAAATATAAGCAAATGGTCTTCATAGGGATATCTTGTTTTTGCAGACATCCGCCGCAAGAGACTTCGGCGGAGTCAATTGAATGTGTTAACTACTCTTATTTGTGATTGTAATTTTGAAGCACCTGCTGGTAGACATCGTAAATGCGCTTGCCCACTTTCTCCCAGGTGATTTGGTCAACCTCCTTGATTCCTTCCTCCTGAAGATACTGATAGAGTCCTTCGTTGGTGCAGAGGGAATACATGGCATCAGCCATCGCATTGATATCCCAGTAGTCTGTCTTGATACATTTGTCGAGAATTTCCGCACATCCGCTCTGATAGCTGATGATGGACGGCACGCCACACTGCATGGCCTCGAGCGGCGAAATGCCAAACGGCTCGCTCACAGACGGCATCACATAAACGTCGCTGTCGCGGAACACCTCGTAGACCTGTTTTCCCTTCATAAATCCTGGGAAGAAGAAGCGGTCGGCAATACCCTTCTGCGCCGCCATCTCAATCATGGCGTTAAGCATATCTCCAGAACCGGCCATACAGAAGCGCACATTGCGCGTGCGTTGCAGCACGAGCGAGGCCGCCTCAACGAAATATTCCGGTCCCTTCTGCATCGTGATACGTCCGAGGAAAGTCACCACGCGTTCCTTACGCTCCGTGTGGGGTTTGCGCTGTGCGACCATCTGCTTCACCTCGTCGGAGAGCGGATAAACGGCGTTGTGCATAGCGATACACTTAGCTGGATCCTGGTGGTAGTGTTCAATCACCGTGCGTCGCGTCAGTTCAGAAACACACATGATGCAATCGGCATGATCCATACCGTCTTTCTCAATACTGTAAACCGTTGGGTTGACATTACCTCTCGAGCGGTCGAAGTCAGTGGCATGCACGTGAATCACGAGCGGTTTTCCACTCACGTTTTTGGCGTGAATGCCAGCCGGATAAGTCAGCCAGTCGTGTGCGTGAATGATGTCATATTCCTGTTGACGGGCTATCACGCCAGCCACGATGGAATAGTTGTTAATTTCGTCGTAGAGATTATCGGGGTAGCGTCCAGAAAACTCGATACATCCCAAATCATCCGTCATACGGTATGAGAAATCGGCATAGATATGGTCGCGCAGGGCATAATATTGCTCCGGCGTCATTTTGTTGCCAAGGCGTTGCTTGACATAGTCATAGTCAACGTCACGCCAAACGATGGGTGTTTCGCTCAGTCCGATGATGTTCATGAAACTCTTGTCTTCGTCGCCCCAGGGCTTCGGAATACAAAAAGTGATGTGCATATCGGGTTGTTTGGCCAGTCCGGCAGTGATGCCATAGCTGGCTGTTCCGAGTCCGCCCAAGATATGAGGAGGGAACTCCCATCCGAACATTAATACTTTCATAAATTGGTATTAGCTGTTAATGCCACGGTAAGCAATGGTGAAAAACGAACTTCAACCATTACTAAAGAGACGTTATCCGCGCGATATTTTGCGGAAGCTTCCCCGCCATGGCTATGGTGATTAGTTGCTTGGCGAGAGCCGCACTGGTCGTGCCGCTCTCCGCCATCCCCAGAGAAAATCTCCGGCAACAACATTGTTTTAATCTTCCGCGATTTGATATTTCTCCATCAAACGGATGGCCCGGAGAATACCGCTCACGTTCATGGCAAATGAGATGGCTCCACGTCCGTGGAATGGCGGGTTACCGTCGAAGAGTTCCGGAATGGTGCCGATGCAGTGATAGAAGAGTTCTTCCTCAAAACCGATGAGCTTGCGTTCGATGTAGTTCACACCGCTCATCTTGTAAACGCGCAGATAAGCCTCCAGATAGAAACCAGTGAGCCAAGGCCATCCCGTTCCCTGATGGTAAGCCTGGTCGCGGTCGGCCTGTCGTCCCACATACATTGGAGAATATCCGCCGCTGTTTGGCGAGAGCGAGCGCATGCCCTTTGGCGTCATGAGTTCCTTCGTGCAGATGTCGAGCACACCCTTGCGTTCCTTCATGCTGAGCGGAGAATAGTCGAGCGCGATGGCGAAAAGCTGGTTGGGACGTACGCTCCAGTCCATCATCTTGCCATCGACATAATCGAGCAGATAACCATGTTCGTTGAGGAACACCTCCTTGAAGGCCGTCGTCATCTTTTCTGCCTCGTCGGCATAATCCTGTGCGAGAATCATGCTCGTCTCGTCGCCCTTCTCTTTGAGCACCTGCTCGTAGAATTTCATGGCGTTATACCAGAGCGCGTTAAACTCAACGATATATCCTGAGCGCGGAATGATGGGGCGTCCGTTGGCCATAGAGTTCATCCACGTCACAGCGCGGTCGCGTCCGTTGGAATAGAGCAATCCGTTTTCGTGAACGAAGAGGTTTGAGTGGTATCCGCCACGAACATATTCCATGATGTCCTTGAGCAGTTCGCCATACCTCTCTTGAAAATCTTGTGC
>ERZ1023888.432-NODE-432-length-11544-cov-8.322918_pt1 | contig 11544 bp, 7 predicted proteins | sample MGYA00380396_ERZ1023888 | MGnify/ENA primary metagenome ERZ1023888 (study PRJEB33179, sample SAMN07448998) | human gut metagenome | biome: Human-gut; feature: Human associated habitat; material: Faeces | host: Homo sapiens | place: India: Bhopal | collected... | reverse complement strand
CTTATAAGGTGCTGTATATTCAACTATAAATTGGTAATGGGTTTTATAGTTTGAGTTTCAAAAGCAGCACCTTGTATTTTTTTGAGTAGGACGTGTTTACATGACAGAAAATATCCGCGCCAAGATTCTGGCCGAAGCCCTTCGTGAAATCAACCGCCATGGCTCCGATTTCCACATGGACGACTTAGCCCGTAATCTGCGCATCAGCAAGCGGACTTTATACGAAAATTTTTCGTCGAAACAGGAAATCATCGAACAGGCCATCACCGATTTTACCGATAAGATCTATGCCTATCATCAGCGTATCGTCAGCAATCCGGCCATGACTTGCGAAGCCAAGCTCATCGCTTATTTCGACGTGCCCAGTGACAACTGGCAGGTCCTGTCCGTGCGGAAAACATCGGATCTCCTGGCAAAGATGCCCGGTACTTGTGAACGCTTGCAGTCCCGCTATAAAAAAGACTGGCTCCTTTTGGAACGGCTCCTCGATGAAGCTCAGGAGACAGGAGAATTCAAGCCCTTTGATAAGTTCCTGTTCTTGCGTATCCTGCATAGCGCAGCCGATGACATTATCGATTATTTTAATGATGTCAAACACGATTCCACCTTTAGTGACTATATGAAGCGCTGTATCAAGGTCTTGCTCTATGGCATTAAAAATCAGGAATCGAAAGAAATAGGAGGAAAGTGAAGATGATACAAAAACGCAAACTTGCGACGATGAGCGTCACCGTACTCACCATCGCCGCGCTCTTAGCCGGCTGTGGGGCCAACCAAAGTGCGACTAAGGCTCCCGTTGCAGTCAACACGTACAAAGTCGTCGCCGCGGACACGCCGGTCAAGGCCGAGTACAGCGGTACCGTGACGGCAACAGACAAGGTGCCTGTCCGTCCCAAGATTTCCGGCCGTGTCGTAGAAAAATACGTCCAAGGCGGTCAGGAAGTCACGGAAGGGCAGCCGTTGTTCCGCCTCGACAGCCGGACCTATGACGCCGCCCTGGCCCAGGCCAAGGCCACCCAGGCCCAGTCTGAAGCCAATCTGGCCAATCAGCAGCTGAACCTGCGCCGTTACCAGACCCTGGCCAGCCAGGACGCCATTCCGCAGCAGACCGTTACCGACCAGGAAGCGGCTACACAGCAGCAGCAGGCTGTTGTCGAAGCCAATGCAGCCCAGGTCGACGCTGCTCAGGATAACGTCGACGATACCATTGTCTATGCTCCGTTCAGCGGCAAATTGAACGTCGATGACGTACCTATCGGTACCTTTGCGACGGCCGGTTCGACGGCACTGGTCACCATTTCTTCGACCAATCCGGTCTATGTCGAATTCTCCATCAGTGAAGCCGAATACCTGCAGATGACCAAGCAGGCTGCGGACAACGCCGGCAGCTGGGGCGACCATCTCCTGCTCCGCTTGAGCGACGGCACCATGTATCCTTATGAAGGCCATGTCACCCAGGTCAACCACGGCATGGATGGCAACTCTGGCTCGATCATCGTCAAGGCCGTCTTCGACAATCCGGATAATCTCCTCATCCCAGGCCTCTATGCGACGGTCGTTTCCGATACCCAGATCCAGCGCAATGCCCTGTCCGTACCGCAGCGCGCCGTCCAGCAGACGCTGGGTAAATATTATGTATCCGTCATCGACGGCAATGGCGAAGCCCAGAACCGGGAAGTCACGCCGGGCCAGAAAGTCGGCAAATTCTGGATCATCAACGATGGTCTTCAGGATGGCGATACGATTATCGTCGACGGCTATCAGAAGGCCAAAGGCGCTGCCTTGGACCAGCACCTGCTGACCAAGGCCGATATCGACAACGACAGCTCCGATACGTCGTCGGACACATCATCGTCAAATAGTTAGGAGGCGGGATCGTGATATCTAAGTTCTTTATCGACCGGCCTATCTTCGCTATCGTCATTTCGCTGATCATTTCCATCTTCGGCCTGTTGTCGATGGCGACTCTGCCGGTTGCCAAGTATCCGCAGGTCACGCCGCCGCAGGTCCGCGTCTCGGCTACTTATATCGGCGCGAATGCCGAAGTCGTCGGCACGACCGTGGCCAGCGTCATCGAACGCCAGCTCGTCGGTGTCGATAACCTGGTCAATATGGAAAGCTCGACGAACGATAACGGGTCTTACTCCATGACCGTCCAGTTCAAGTCCGGCAGCGATGGTGATATGGACACGGTCAACACTCAGAACCGCGTCAGCCAGGTCCAGTCGACCTTGCCGTCAGAAGTTACCCAGACCGGCGTTACAGTCCAGAAGTCGACGAGTTCCATGGCTATGGTCTTCGCCCTGGTTTCGCCCAATGGCTCTTATGATGCGACGTTCATGAAGAACTATGCTACTCAATACTTCATGGATGAACTGAAATCCGTCCCGGGCATCGGCGACGTCCAGGAATTCGGGTCTGACTATGCCATGCGCATCTGGCTCAACCCGATGAAGATGAATATCTTGAAGATTACACCGACCGATGTCATCTCGGCTATCAGCACTCAGAATAAACAGGCCGCTGTCGGCACCATCGGCTCCCAGCCGTCGCCGAACAACCAGACCTACCAGTATACCCTGCGTACCGACGGCCGCTTGCAGACGGCGGAACAGTTCAAGAACGTCATCGTCCGCACCAATCCCGACGGTACCATGGTCCGCGTCGGCGACATTGCCGATGTCAGCCTGGGATCCAAGGATTATTCCGTTGCCACTAACCTCAACGGCGGCAAGGCTGCCGGTTTCATGATCAGCCTGACAGCAGACGCCAATGCCATGCAGTCTGTCAGTGGTGCCCGCAAGGTCTTGGAAAAGGCTAAGCAGGCTTTCCCGGCTGATATGGATTATAAAATCGTCTACGATAGCACGACCTTCGTTACGGCGTCGATTCATGAAGTTATTGAAACCTTCATCGAAGCCCTGCTGCTGGTCGCCCTCATCGTTTATATCTTCCTCCAGAGCGGCCGGTCGACGCTGATTCCGCTCATCGCCGTCCCGGTATCGCTGCTGGGTACCTTTGCCTGCTTCAAGGTCCTCGATTTCTCCATTAATACGTTGACCTTGTTCGCCATGGTCTTGGCTATCGGCCTCCTCGTCGACGACGCCATCGTCGTCATCGAAGCCGTCGAATACGAAATCAAGTACAATGCCCGAAGTCCGCGGGAGGCGACGATCATCGCCATGCAGAACGTACAGAACCCGGTTATCGGTGTTGCCTGCGTTCTGGCCGCCGTCTTCATCCCCGTCGGCTTCATCAGCGGCATGAGCGGTATCCTCTACCGCCAGTTCGCCCTGACCATTGCCGTGTCGGTCCTCATTTCGGCCTTCGTCGCTTTGACCCTGACACCGGCCATGTGTGCGTCGATTTTGAATGTCCACAAACCCAATGACAACCCCAAGGGCATTTACAAGTTCTTCCAGAAATTCAATGATGCCTTCGATAGGCTCATCGCCTGGTATGGCCTGCGCCTGGCTCACTTGCAGCTTCACCTCAAATGGTGCGTGGCCTTCCTGGTCATCATCAGCGCCCTCACGGCAGGCGTCTTCAAAGTCATGCCGACAGGCTTTGTCCCGTCGGAAGATAATGCCTTCGTCATGATGAACGTCACCTTGCCCGAAGGCATTTCCCAGACGGAAACGAAACAAGTCAGTGAACAAATCAGCAAATGGCTGGAACAGCAGCCGGGCGTGACCAGTGTCATGAACGTTGTCGGTTTCAGTATCCTGGCCAATGGGCCGAAATCGAATGGGGCTACGTCCTTCATCGGCATGAGTGACTGGGATGAACGTAAAGATAAATCCCTGTCCGTCGACGCCCTGGTCGGCAAGATCATGGGCATGGGCAATCAGATTCCTCAGGCTACGGTCATCGCCATGAACCCGCCGCCGATCGACGGCATGGGCACGTCGTCGGGCTTTACGATGCAGCTGGAAAACCGCGGCAGCCATACGACGGCCGAATTGTCAGCGATGGCACAGAAATTCATCGCCGCTGCCCGGAAGCGGCCGGAAATCGGGTCGGTCTACACGGCCTTTGCTGCCGATACGCCGGGCTATCAGCTCGACATCGACCGCGATAAAGTTGCCAAAGAAGGCGTTTCCCTGAGCGACCTCTATTCGACGCTCCAGTCCTTCTATGGTTCTTATCAGGTCAACGATTTCACCATGTTCGGTCGTAATTTCAAGGTCGTCGTTCAGGCCGCTCCGGAATTCCGTGAAACCATCGATGCCAATAACCACATCTACGTCCGCAACAGTGCCAACCAGCTCGTTTCGGTGGCCAACTTTGTCCGACCGAAAGCTATCGGTTCGGCGTCGATCCTCAACCGTTTCAACGACTATCCGGCCATCAAGATTCAAGGGGCCCCGGCTAATGGCTACAGCTCCGGTGATGCTCTTAAAGCGCTGGAAGAAGTCGCTAAAGACACGCTCAGTGAAGGCTATGCCTATGAATGGAGCGGCATGAGCCGTGAAGAAGTCGAAGCCGGCAACAAGACGGTCTACGTCTTTGCCCTGGCTATCCTCTTCGTCTTCCTCGTCCTGGCCGCCTTGTATGAAAGCTGGAAAGTACCCTTTGCTGTTATGTTCAGTCTGCCGGCAGGCGTCTTCGGGGCTTCGGCCTTTGCCTACCTCCTGAACCAGCAGAATAACCTGTACTTCCAGATTGGCCTGTTGGCCGTCATCGGTCTGGCCGCCAAGAACGCCATCTTGATTATCGAATACGCTAAAGTCCGTGTCGATGAACGCGGTATGGATCCCGTATCGGCTGCTATCGAAGCCGCCAAGATCCGTCTCCGCCCGATCATCATGACGTCCTTGGCCTTCGTCGTCGGTTCCATCCCACTGGCCATGGCCAGCGGCGCCGGCGCCGCATCGCGAGTCACTATGGGCATCACCGTCGTCTTTGGTACGTCCATTGCGACCATCTTCGGCGTCTTCCTCATCCCCATGATGTTCATCATCGTAGAAACATTCGGACACAAACGAGTCCGTCCTAAACAAACAGTCGGAAGACTGAAAGATATGTAGTATGAAAAAAGGCTTGTCGCATGTGCGACAAGCCTTTTTGAGTATTCAGTTTGTAGTTTTTAGTGAAGGTTTTTAAATTTAAAGCCATCTTCTACAAACTACAAACTTTGTACTACAAACTATGTTGAAAGAGCAACCTCTCAGTCAGCTGCGCTGACAGCTCCCCTAGCAGGGGAGCCGGGCCACGAGCCATGAACCATGAACCACGAGCCACTAACCACTAACCACTAACCACTAATCCCTAATCCCTAATCCCTAATCTCTAATCTCTCGCCAGCAGCCGTTCTTTCATTTCCAGGTAACGCGTCGTGTAGTACGGTGCCAGCTGGGCTTCGCGCAGGTCGCTGCCGAAGGGGCGGCGGCTGATGGAGAGGATAGGCGGGCTCTGGATGCGCTTGGCGACGGCGAAGCCGGCGATGAGGCGCCACCACCGTTCCAGGTCGTCGATGAAGGCTTTTGCCGTCGGGAAGAGCTGATGGACATCGACGCTGCAGCCGATGTTCTTTTCCAGGGTGCCGTTGATGTACCATTCGAGGATGGTTTCCGGCGTGGCCCGCTGCCAGCGTTCGACGAAGGCGGCGAAGAGGTAGTCGTGATAGGGGTAGATGATCGGGTCGCCCTGGCCCTTGGTGATATCCTGCTTGTCCGACAATTCGGCGCTGGGGACGATGTCGATGCTGCCCTGGGGCACGACTTCGCGCTGGAAGACCTGGTCATTGAGGTAACGGGCCAGGTCGTAGACCTGATGCTTCCACAGGTCCGCCGTAGCCGCCAGGTAGCCGGCGCTGTCGCCGTAGAGGGTGGCGTAGCCGACGGACAGTTCCGCCTTGTTGGCATTGCATGTGAAGACGCCGCCAAAGGCTGCCGCTGCTGCGGCCAGGATACGGCTGGAGCGGTCGCGGGCCTGGATGTTTTCTTCGATGAAACTGGTCAGTTCCAGAGGACCCTTGTCCTGGCCTTTCTGGCTGAGCATGGCTCCTTCGAACTGGTGCCGCGTCAGTTCCAGGCTGTCCTGGACGGGGACGACCGTGTACAGGCAGCCGATGTTGTCGGCCAGTTCTTTGGCCAGGCTCTTGGTCATGTCCGAGTTGTAGCAGCTGGGCATGTTGACCAGCAGGATGTTTTCCGGCGGCAGTACCGTCGCATAGAGGGCGGCGTTGACGGCTGAGTCGATGCCGCCGGAGACGCCGAGGACGACTTTATGGACGCCAATGGCATCCATGAAGGATTTCAGGCCGTAGTGCAGGCTGGCGTAGATGTAGTCGCTCTGAGACTTTTGGGGCTGCCAGTGCGACGGCGAAACGAAACGCTGGGCCTTTTCATCGAAGTCGACGATGACCATTTCTTCCGTAAAAGGCGTACATTCGACGTGCTGCGAACCGTCTTTCTGGTACGTGCTGCTGGCGCCGTCGAAGGTGTAGATGTTCTTGCCGTTGTTCTGGATACCCGTGCAGTTGACGTAGATGGCCGGGCAGTGGACCTTGTCGATGGCCTGGCCGAAGAGGCGGTGACGCCGCTGGGTCTTGCCCAGAGTGAAGGGCGAGTTGGAAATGTTGATGAACATGTCGATGTCGTACATTTTCCCTAAATAGCTCATGGGCTTGAAGGGATAGTTTTCATCCCAGCTGTCTTCGCAGATGAGCGGCCCCATGCGGAACTTGCGGCCGTCGTCGAAGGGAATCTGGACGGGCGACAGGAAGTCTTCCGGGAAGGCATGGCGTTCCTGGGCGACTTCGATGAGCGACGTGAAGTAGCGGATGTCGCTGAATTCGCGGTAGTTGGGCAGGAGCGTCTTGATGTAGAAGGGGTAGGGCGAGCGGGCCGGCGAAATCCAGCGGCCGTTGTAAGCGATGAACATGGCGTTGTACTTCCGCGTCCGGCCGTCGAGGTTGACCCGGTCCGTCTCTTTGGCGACGTTGCCGAAGATGATGGCCATGCCGTCGGATAGGGCCTTGATTTCTTCACCGAAGCGGACACAGTCGTCGATGTAGTCGGGCTGGTCCCAAATATCACCGATGAGATAGCCCGGAATGGCGAGCTCCGGGAAGACGATGAGGTCGCAGCCGGCTGCTTTGGCCTTGGCGATACATTCTTTCATGACGGCCGTGTTCTGCCGTGGATTGCCAGGGTGGACATTTGTCTGGGCAAGTGCTATTTTAAACAAGGAAAAGCCTCCTTTTCGTAGGGGAAAAACTATATACAGTCTCATCTTATCATAAAAAGGGGCAGGCGAAAAGGCTGTCCCCGGCCAGGGGCGGAAAAGACATGACAGAACGCCGTCCTTGCGGTATACTTAATACATATAAAAATTTAAAGAGGGGCTTTCATGAAAACACTGCTTACCATCTTGAATTCCAAATTCATCCAATCGTCCCTGGCCCTGCGCTGCCTGTCGACGGCGTGTGACCACCAGGGCGTCGCCGTGTCCGTAGCCGAATATACGATCAATCAGAACAGCTATGACATCCTGCGCCACATCGCCTCGTTCGAGGCCGACGTCATCGGCTTTTCCTGCTATATCTGGAATATCGAAATGACCTGTCATCTCATCGACCTGGTGAAACAGGTCTTTCCCCAGACCAAGGTCTTCGTCGGCGGCCCGGAAGTATCCTATACGGCCCGTCAGATACTGGAAGATTATGAGCATATTGATTACGTCCTCCAAGGTGAAGGGGAAGAGATGGTACCGGCTTTCTTGAAATCCCTGGCAGCCGGCCGCGATGGGACAGAAGTCCCCGGCGTCCTCGGCCGCGTCGGCGGCGTCATCCAGGGCGACGAGACCTTCCAGGAAGTAGAAGACCTGGACAGCCTGCCTTTTCCTTACGAGCATCAGGACTTCCGCGAACTGGACCACCGCATCATGTATTATGAAAGCTCCCGGGGCTGTCCTTTCCACTGCCAGTACTGCCTGTCGGGCATGAACGACCGCGTCTGCTTCCGCTCGGTCCCGCTGGTCCTGAAGGAACTGCAGGCTTTCGTCGATGCCGGCGTCCATCAGGTCAAATTCGTCGACCGCACTTTCAACTGCAGCCCGGCCCATCACCGGCCGCTCATAGCGTACATGATTGCCGTCGATAAGCCCATCAATTTCCACCTGGAAATCGAGCCCGGCGTCCTTACCGATGACGACATCGACCTCCTGGCCCAGGCACCGAAAGGACGGATCCAGCTGGAAATGGGCATCCAGACGACGTATGAGCCGACGCTCCAGGCCATCCACCGTCATAATGACTGGCCGCGCATTACGCATATCATGGAACGCCTTGTCGCCTTGGGGACGATGCATCTCCATTTAGACCTCATCGTCGGCCTGCCTTATGAAGACTACGGCCATCTGCGCCAGTCCTTCAACGATATCTATGCCCTGCACCCCCATAAATTGCAGATCGGTTTCTTGAAGCTCCTCAAGGGCTCCGGCATCCGCCGCGACTATCCTGACGATTACCGGTACGACCCGCAGGGGCCCTATGAAGTCCTGGCGACGACGTGGCTGCCTTATGAAAAAGTCGCCTATATGAAGGTCCTGGAAGACGTCTTCGAGCGGACTTATAATTCCGGGAAATTCACTTATTTCTTCAACTGGCTCGGCCGCCGCTATGCTCCGGATTATATGAAACTCTACGAGGCCTTGACAGACGAGTGGCTCGTCCTGCATAATGACCAAAAGGCCCTGTCCGATGAGTCCTTGTGTCATTTCCTCTGCCACTGCATCGAAGATATCCTGCCCCTGACAGAAGGCCAGCAGCGCTTGGCCAAAGACCTGCTGGCCCTGGATATGCTGACCTTTTTCCGCTTCCGCCTCCATCCCGATTTCCTCGGCTGGTGCGAAGCGCCGCGCAGCCAGACCGACGCCATCTTCCGCGACGAAGCCTGGCTCCGCCAATTTGCCAGGGACTATCATTTCACCAACTGGCGCGACATCAAGATGCGCTATCGCATCTGGCCTGCCAGCCCGGCCCTGAAAGGGGAACTGCGCCGCTACGGGCCCGTCCCGGAAGGCGCGGCTTATGTGCTGGCTGAAAAAAAGAAAGACCGGGCCGACTGGTGCGTCATCCCGGTCAAAGGAGAACCATCGTGAACGAACGTTACCGCGTCTACTCGACGTATTTAAAAGAAACATATGGCGAAAAAGTCTATAAACTGCCTATCAGCATCCCCGATACCTGTCCCAACCGCGACGGGACCCTGGGCGTCCGGGGCTGTGCCTTCTGCGGCTCCATCGGCGCCGGCTACGAGAACCTGCCGGCGACGGTGACCATTGGCCAGCAGATCGAGCAGAACATGGCTCACATCAAGCCCAAGTACAAGGCCAATAAATTCATCGCCTATTTCCAGAATTTCACCAATACTTACCTGCCGCCAGAGCGTTTCCGGGATTACCTCGCCGCTGCCTGCCAGCCCGATATCGTGGCCCTGGCCGTAGCGACCCGGCCGGACTGTCTCAACGAGACCTATCTCGATATCATGGCTGACGTCAAAGAAAGGTACGGCGTCGATATCCTCGTCGAACTGGGCCTGCAGACCGTCAACTATAAGACCTTGGCCAAGATCAACCGCGGCCATACCGTTGCAGAATATATCGATGCCATGGTCATGCTCCGGGCGTATCCTTTCCGGACCTGTACGCATGTCATCCTCGACCTGCCCTGGGACACCATGGAAGACACCGTCGAGACAGCCAAGATCATTGCCGCCCTCGGCTCTGACGAAGTCAAGCTCCACGCCCTGTACATCATTAAGAACACGGCCATGGCCGAATGGTATGCCCAGGGAAAGATCAAGCTCTGGACCTGCGAAGAGTACGTCCGCCGCGTCGTGGCCTTCCTCGAATACAGCCGGCCCGATACGGTCTTCCAGCGCCTCATCGGCCGGGCGCCGAAAGAAGCGACGGACTTCGCCAACTGGGGCATGGGATGGTGGCGCATCCGCGATATGATCGATGAAGAACTGGAAAAACGCGGCACCTGCCAGGGAGCCCGCTGTGACTACCTGCACGGCAAGGCCGTCCGTAAATTCATGAAATAAAGGAGTATCTCACTTTGGTAGAAAAGAAACTGCAATTTTCCGATTTGCGTGAAGCCCGGGCCGTCCTGGGCATGAAAGACGAATTCCTCAAGACGATGCAGCGCGAATTCCCGGACTGCCGCATTGCCGTCCGCGGCGATACGGCCATGATCGTCGGCAGCGAAGAGGATGTGGCCTATGTGACCGAAGTCTTCCGCGTCCTGCGCTACTTGTTCCGGGAAAACACCTATCTGACGACGCAGCACGTCCGCTATTCGGCCAGACTCATCAAAGAAGGCCAATCGAAGGCCCTGCACAACCTCTATGAAGATACGGTCGGCATTTCTGCCCGGGGCCGCCTCATCAAGCCCAAAACGCTGGGCCAGAAACGCTACGTCGATTCCATCCGCAAGAACCTGGTCACCTTCGGCATCGGACCGGCCGGGACGGGCAAGACCTACCTGGCCGTAGCCCTGGCGGCTTTTTATCTCAAGAACCGCGAAGTCGAACGGATCATCCTGACCCGGCCGGCTGTCGAAGCCGGGGAAAAACTGGGCTTCCTGCCCGGTGACCTGCAGGAAAAGATCGACCCGTACCTGCGCCCGCTCTACGACGCCCTGGCCGACATGTTCGGCTATGACCAGTTCCAGAAGATGATCGACCGCAACATCATCGAAGTGGCGCCGCTGGCCTACATGCGCGGCCGGACCCTGGAAGAATCGTTCATCATCCTCGACGAAGCCCAGAACACGACGCGGGAACAGATGAAGATGTTCCTCACCCGTATGGGCAACCACTCGCGGGTCGTCGTCAACGGCGATGCGACCCAGATCGACCTCGTCGACCGGCGCATGTCGGGCCTGACGGAAGCCGAAAAGATACTCAAAGACGTCCGCGGCGTCGGCATGGTCTACTTCAGCGATGAAGACGTCGTCCGTCACGATATGGTAGGCCGCATCATCAGGGCCTACGAAACTTATTATCATCACGATCACTAGATTGGGGGAATTGCCATGAATATCAACATCAATTACGAAGATCCGTCGTTCCAGCACGATGAATATGAAAAAGTCATCGACCGTGTCTGTGAAGAAGCCGCTCTGGTCTACGGCCTGGGGCCGAAGGCTGAAATCAGCATCCTTCTGTGTCATAACGACTATATCCATACATTGAACAAACAGTACCGCAACATCGACCGGCCGACGGACGTCCTGTCCTTTGCCCTCAACGAAGGGGAAGAAGACGGCTATGACGGCCCCGATACGGCCCTCTTGGGGGATATCATCATTTCTCTGGAAAAAGTCCAGGAACAGGCCGACGAATACGGTCATTCCTTTGAACGGGAACTGGCCTATCTGACCATCCACGGCATGCTGCATATCCTCGGCTATGACCACATGGAACCTGACAATAAAGCACAAAAGCGCAAAGAAGAAAAATTAATATTAAAGCATTATCTAATAAACATCTGACTCTGCAGACGAACTCAATGGTGTATATCTCGGTGGTC
>ERZ1023888.423-NODE-423-length-11812-cov-14.470953_pt1 | contig 11812 bp, 11 predicted proteins | sample MGYA00380396_ERZ1023888 | MGnify/ENA primary metagenome ERZ1023888 (study PRJEB33179, sample SAMN07448998) | human gut metagenome | biome: Human-gut; feature: Human associated habitat; material: Faeces | host: Homo sapiens | place: India: Bhopal | collected... | reverse complement strand
CCCTTTCAGGGGGAGAGGGCCACGAAGTGGCGCGGGGGTTACTAACGGTTTAGAACGATTTTGATTCTATATCCAAAACACCACGCAGGGGTGCGTCAGTATGCTTAAGACAGACAAGTAAAATTATATATCAGCCATATAATTGGAGGACAAAAAGATGACACAGCAGGAAATGCATGATCACATTCTTGAATTAGTCAAAGAATACTGTGATACCTACCATAACCAGCCAAAAGAATTCCATCCTGGAGATCGGATTCCCTATGCATCCCGTGTATATGATCATGAAGAAATGGTAAATCTCGTGGATAGCGCACTGGAATTCTGGCTCACAGCCGGAAGATATACCAGTAAATTCGAGCGCGAGTTTGCCAGGTTTCTGGGTGTAAAATATTGTTCTTTAGTCAATTCCGGCTCTTCTGCCAATCTTTGTGCCTTTATGGCCCTGACTGCAAAGGAGCTGGGGAATCGTGCTGTTCGTCGCGGTGATGAAGTCATCACTGTGGCAGCCGGGTTCCCGACAACCGTAGCTCCTATGATTCAGTATGGCGCTGTGCCTGTTTTTGTGGATATTACCATTCCCCAGTATGATATCGATGTAACGAAACTTGAAAAAGCTCTTTCCCCTAAAACAAAAGCAGTAATGATTGCACATACCCTTGGAAATCCGTTCAATCTGAAAGCAGTTAAAGAATTCTGCGACAAGCATAATCTCTGGCTGGTGGAAGATAACTGCGATGCCCTTGGTTCCAAATATGAATTGGATGGCGTGGAACACTATACCGGAACCATTGGTGATATTGGCACTTCCAGTTTCTACCCGCCCCATCATATGACTATGGGTGAAGGTGGAGCCGTATATACCAACAATCCACTTCTGAATAAACTGATCCGCTCCTTCCGTGACTGGGGCCGTGACTGCTATTGCGCCCCAGGCCGTGACAATACCTGCGGCCACCGTTTCGATGGCCAGTATGGGGAATTGCCTTTTGGCTATGATCACAAGTATGTGTATTCCCATTTCGGATATAACCTGAAAGCCACCGATATGCAGGCTGCTATTGGATGTGCCCAGATTAAAAAGATTCCTGCATTTATTGAGAGACGCAGACATAACTTCGACCGTATGCTGGCAGGACTGCAGGACCTCAAGGATAAGTTCATTCTTCCGGCACCGGCAGAGCATTCCAAGCCCAGCTGGTTCGGTTTCCTTCTGACCTGCAAAGAAGGAGTAGATAAAGTAGAAGTATGCCGTTTTTTGGAAGCTCATGGTATCCAGACCAGGACCTTGTTTGCAGGAAATCTGATCAAGCATCCCTGCTTTGATGAAATGAGAGCAACAGGAAAAGGTTACCGGGTAGTAGACACTTTGGACAACACAGACCGTATTATGCGTGATACTTTCTGGCTCGGTGTGTATCCGGGAATGACTGACGAGAAAATTGATTACATGGTAAAGGAACTGCATGAAGCAGTCAAATAATATTACTGACATATATTTGGAGGCTTAAAAGTGGGAAAGAGAGAACTGCTTGATTGTACATTACGGGATGGCGGTTATGTTAATGACTGGGAGTTTGGGCATGATAAGATTGTAGAAATCTTTAAGCGCCTTGTCAGCTCTCATGTTGAATATATCGAGATTGGTTTTTTGGATGACAGACGCCCTTTTGATATCAATCGTACAATTATGCCGGATACCCAGGCTATCAATAAAATCTTTGGTGGATTGGATAAAGGCAATGCAAAAGTATTGGCAATGATTGATTATGGTACCTGCAGTATTGATCATATCCAGCCATGCAAAGACACTTTTATTGATGGCATACGTGTCATTTTTAAAGAACACCTTATGTATCCTGCACTTGATTTTTGCCGTCAGTTGAAAGAACTGGGATATATCGTCTTTGCACAGATGGTTTCCGTAACTACATACACAGATGAGAAACTGAAAGAATATGCGGAACTCGTCAATTCTGTGATGCCCTATGCAACGTCCATGGTTGATACCTATGGACTTATGGAAGCGGATCATGTGCTCCATATCTACAGTGTCTTGGACAAATATCTGGATAAGCGTGTGAAAGTTGGGTTCCATGCCCATAACAATTTCCAGCTTGCTTTTGCAAATGCTATGGCTTTTTTGGAATGCAAAACAGATCGTGATATTTTGGCAGATGGCACTTTGTATGCTATGGGAAAGAGTGCTGGTAATGCTGCTATTGAGCTGCTCATGATGCATATGAACAAGAAACATGGCTGTGACTATGATATTAATCAGGTACTGGAAGCCATAGATAATACTATTCTTGATATTTATCGGAAACAGTACTGGGGATACAATCTTAAATTTTATATTTCAGCAGAAACCCAGTGTCATCCGAACTATGTATCCTATCTGCTTAACAAGAAAACTTTATCTGTTAAACAGATTACAGATGTGCTGCATACGTTAAAAGGCAAGAAAAAACTTCTTTACGATGCTAAGTATGGAGAAGAAAAATATCTGGAATATCAGAGCATTGCCTGTGATGACTCGAAAGCCATTGAAGAACTGAAAGCTAAATTATCTGGGAAAAAAGTTCTCCTCCTTGGGCCTGGGAAAAATATGAAGCGTCAGAAAACGAGAGTAAAAAACTTTATTAAGGAAAACTCTCCGGTCCTTATTTCCGTCAATTATGTTCCTCATGACATTAAAGTGGATGCTGTTTTCCTTACTAATTCCAAACGATATACGGAACTTCAGGATAAAATGGAGACCGGAATCAATAAAGATGCTGTTGTCATTGCGACGTCCAATGTAATAAAGACACATGGCGACTTCCAATATGTATTAAACTATGGGAATTTGATTGATCAGAATACAGAAATCATTGATAATTCCCTCGTCATGCTGCTGAAAGCGATGATTGCGTTTGAAGTGAATATGGTATATCTGGCAGGATTTGATGGTTATTCCAAACGGAGTGATAACTATTTCGATACAAAGAGGGAATATAGCTTTGCCAAAGAAAAATCCGGCTACTTAAATGCATATGTCACTGACTTCCTTCATTCCATTGAGGATCAGATCAGAGTTCAGTTTGTGACACGGTCCCATTATGATGTAAAGGACTAGAAATATCGATGAATTCTAAATATAGACTCATTGTCTTTGACGTTGACGGAACTCTTTTGGATACGGCAGAAGGGGTCTTATCATCCGCAAAATATGCTATCGTTCAAATGGGTTTTCAGATGCCAACTGAAGCTGTTCTGGAAACCTTTATTGGTCCCCCTATTCAAGACTCCTTTGAAAGCGTATTCCGTGTACATGGCAATGAAAAAAATCATATGGCTGATTTGTTTCGGAATCGCTATAAAGATGTCGACTTATTAAAAGCCAGACCCTATACCGGCATTTATGATCTGATGAGCTCGCTGCAGCAGGCCGGATACAAAATAGCAATAGCAACATATAAGCGTCAGGACTATGCTAAGCGCATCACAGAACATTTTGATTTTAATAAGTATACTGATGTGATTTGTGGATCTGACTTTGACGGTAAGATGACAAAAGCCGATATCATACAAGTGGCCGTTGAAAAGTCCGGCATGACCGGTGCCGATGCTATAATGATTGGTGATACCATGCAGGATGCTACAGGAGCAAGAAATCAGCACATGAATTTTATTGCTGTTACCTATGGTTTTGGTTTCAAACCTGGGGATGTCTTACCGGATGGTTTCTGTATGGGAATTGCTGATAAGCCCAGTGATATTTTTAAGATTGTAGAAGAGGCAAATAAGAAATGAAAATTAAAGTGGCAAAATATATAGCCGATTTTTTGGCTGACCATGGTATTACCCAGAATTTTACAGTTACCGGTGGTGGGGCTATGCATCTTAATGATGCTTTGGGACATCATCCGAAGATTCATAGCGTTTATAATCACCACGAACAGGCAAGTGCTATTGCTGCAGAAGGCTATGCAAGGCTTACCGGAAATATGGCTTGCGTTTGTGTGACCAGCGGTCCAGGGGGGACCAATGCCATTACAGGCGTTTTGGGTGCATGGCTTGACTCCATTCCCATGTTTGTTTTATCCGGACAGGTTAAAAGAGCTACCACCACTTGGGCAACAGATTTGCCTCTTCGTCAGCTGGGTGACCAGGAATACAACATTGTTGCATCTGTGGCACCAATGACTAAGTTCGCGAAAATGATAACTGATCCTGAAGAAATCCGTTATGATCTGGAAAAGATGTACTATCTGGCTATGCACGGCAGAAAAGGACCTGTATGGCTTGATGTACCACTCGATGTTCAGGGCGCCATTGTTGAATCAGATACATTAAAGGGATTTGATCCTGAAGAACTTAATGGACAGGAAACGCCGGTTTATGATGAAAAATACACTTCTTTAATTCTGGAAAAACTTCAGAATGCTAAACGTCCGGTTATTTTGGCAGGGGAAGGTGTCTGGTTTGGACAGGCATATAAGGAATTCCTGCAACTGGTTGATAAACTGCATATTCCTGTCGTTACCGCTTGGAATGCCCATGATCTTTTATGGGATGACAATCCATGCTTCTGTGGACGTCCGGGAACAGTAGGAACACGTGGTGGTAATTTTGTAGTTGAAAATAGCGATGTCTTACTGGTTTTAGGTTGCAGACTTAACATTCGTCAGATCAGCTATAACTATGATGACTTTGCCAAGAATTCCTACAAGATTATGGTTGATATTGATGAAAATGAATTGAAGAAACCGACTCTGCATATCCAGATGCCGGTTCATGCAGATGTCAAAGATGTAATCAATGCCTTAAATGAGCAAAAATATCACAATAGTGATGATCAGAAAAGATGGCTGGCATGGTGTCGTAATATCAACGCCAAATATCCGGCAGTGCTTCCGAAATACTACGCAAAAAAATCTCCAATGAATCCATATGTATTTATTGATGAATTTTCCAAGAGTCTGGAACCTGGCGATGATATTATCTGTGGTAATGGTAGTGCTTGTGTCATTACCTTTCAGGCTTTCCATGTAAAAAAGGGACAGCGGCTATTTACAAATTCAGGCTGTGCTGCCATGGGATATGGTTTCCCTGCATCGATTGGGGCAGCTGTGGCTAATGGTTATAAACGTACATTCTGCATTGATGGTGACGGAAGCTTCCAGATGAATATCCAGGAACTGCAGACCGTCATTTACAATCATCTGAATTTGAAAATCGTTTACCTTAATAATAATGGATATCATTCTATCAGACAGACACAGACCAATCTGTTTAACCCGCCTTTGGTCGGTGTTTGCGACGGAAATGGGTTAAGCTTCCCTGATATGAGTAAAATTACAGCTGCCTATGGGATTCCCTATGTTTGCTGTGATAACATTGATGATCTTCCTGCCAAAATTAAGGAATTTTTGGCTATTGATGGTCCTGCTTTCTTTGAAGCTATTTTGGACGAGCATCAGAATTTTGAACCTAAGCTTTCTTCTAAACGCCTTCCTGACGGGACAATGGTTTCTCCGCCAATTGATGACATGTATCCTTTCCTGCCACGGGAAGAATACGAAGCCAATAAAGACGTCAGCAAAATCTAATTTTCCAATATTTGGAAATATATTCTGGGTAAAGTATAGGAAATCAGCTTGGGGTTGCTTATTTGTTAACGAATAGCATCCTGAGCATATTCCCTATAAACAATGGAGATATCATGAATAAGCTGAATACAGCTGTGCTTACCGGCGCTACTGGCATCCTTGGAACAGCATTGATAGAAAAACTATTACGTGAAAATGTTGAGATGTATGTTATCTGTCATCCCGGATCTTCCAGAAATAAGGATATCCATCAAAATGAGAAGATTCATCTCATCGACTGTGACCTGAGTGAAATCAGTAAGATTCCCGTATTAATCGGGAAAAACTGTGATGCCTTTTTCCATTTTGCCTGGCTGGGGACTGGAAATCCTTTGAATAGAATGGACATGCGGCTTCAGGTTCGAAATATCCAATATGCACTGGATGCGGTAGACGCTGCAAAAAAACTCGGATGTAAGGTATTTGTAGGGGCTGGAAGCCAGGCAGAGTATGGTCGTATTGATGGTATCATTCATCATGACTCACCGACAAATCCTATTAGTGGATATGGGATGGCTAAGTTATGTACCGGAGAGATGACCAGGGCAGAATGCAAGAAGTATGGTATCAGGCATATCTGGCCGCGAATTGTCAGTGTCTACGGCCGTCATGAGCGTGGGCACTCTCTGATTAGCACAGTCATTGATAAACTCTTAGCGGGCGAAAAGCCACCTCTTACAAAAGGAGAGCAGATATGGGATTATCTCTATGCCGGTGACGCGGCGGATGCTTTTTATCGTATGGCTGTTGCCGGAAAAGATGGAGCAGTCTATGTACTTGGCAGCGGAAAAACAAGGACCCTCCGAGAATTCATGGAGGCCATCCGTGATGCCATAGATCCCACACTTCCCCTTGGTATCGGTGAAGTTCCCTATTATCCTGACCAGGCCATGCATTTGGAAGCAGATATTTCAAATCTTCAGGCCGACACAAGTTGGCGACCAGAGACTTCTTTTGAAAAAGGTATTCGTCTTGTGATAGAGGATAAGAAGCATGCGGAAAGATAAAGAAACAGTCATACAGTTCATCAAGTTTGGAATTGTAGGCGTTTCGAATACAGTTATAGGTCTGGGAACGTATTACCTCTTTCTATTCCTTGGCTGCCACTATATGGTAGCCAATGTTCTTTCCTGGATCATCAGTGTCTTTAATGCTTATTTCTGGAATAACCGTTACGTATTTAAGAATGAAATAGCATGGTTCAAGGCATTGATAAAGACATATCTTTCTTATGGCTTTTCTTTTCTGGTAGGTTGTGTATGCCTGTATGTCCTGGTAGAATGGGCAGGTATTTCAGATAAGATAGCGCCCCTTTTGACGCTGCTTCTGACCATTCCCATGAATTTTCTGCTCAATAAATTTTGGACATTCAGATAAAAGGAGTACATCTTGAAAACTGTCAGCGTACTGATTCCCTGTTTTAATGAAGTAGGTAATGTGGGCCCCATGAGTGAGGCAGTGGTAAATGAGTTCAAAGAAAACCTGCCGGATTACGACTATGAACTTGTTTTTATTGATAATTTTTCTACCGATGGGACGCGAGAAAAATTAGAGGAGATCTGTGCGCACAATCCGAAGATCAAGGCCATATTCAATGCCAAAAACTTCGGGCAGTTCAATTCTCCCTTCTATGGAATCTGTCAGACAACTGGTGATTGTACAGTTTCTATCTGCTGTGATTTTCAGGATCCCGTAAGCCTTATCCATCGCTGTGTCAGAGAATGGGAGAAGGGCTACAAAATTGTAGCTGCCATCAAGACACAGAGCGAGGAAAATAAGGTTTTCCGATTCCTTCGTACCTGTTACTACAAGGTTATCAAGAAAATGTCCTCCGTGGAACAGATTGAGCATTTTACCGGAACCGGTCTCTATGATAAGAGTTTTGTTGACGTGCTTCGGCAGCTGGATGATCCCACACCATTCATGCGGGGCATCGTAGCAGAACTGGGACCGGAAAGAAAGGATATTCCCTATACCCAGGAAAAGAGGCGTACTGGGAAGACCCATAATAACTGGTACTCCCTCTACGATGCAGCTATGCTGAGCTTTACTTCCTATACGAAAGTGGGTCTACGGATGGCGACATTTCTCGGCTTCATTATCGCATTTGTTGACTTTCTCTTTGCCCTGTATTACCTGGTGGCAAAGATCATCTGGTGGAGCGCATTCCCCCTGGGAACAGCACCGCTCCTTATTGGCATGTTCTTCATAGGCTCCGTGCAGCTGATTTTCCTCGGCCTTTTGGGAGAGTATGTCATGAGTATAAATACAAGGGTCATGCACCGACCGTTGGTTGTAGAGGAGAGAAGAATTAATTTTTAAAGATTCTCTTGATATTTTCTATCAACCTGCTACATTTATTTAACTTTTTATGAATTACCAGCAGATTATATTGCAATAAATATTATTAGAAGGATTTGTAAGCATGATACTGTCAAAGCAAAAGTTTAAGTTTATCCTTTATACCTGGATGGTTATTGCCCTAGTAGGAGAAGCATTTGCTTTTGCTATAGGTGGTATGCAAAGTGTTTATTATCTTATTTGGAATGGAGTGCGTGGTGGATTAACGCCTGATTTATTTGAGAGCATTTGGCAAGCTGCATATCCACAGCCATATGAGACGGGGGCTATATATCCACCTTTGGTTTATTGCGTTTTACGCTTTTTTCTGCTCTTTATGGCACAACCTTTTCCGTTACTAGATAAATGGACGGAAATGATATATTTGACTCATTCATCTGATGGTGTTGTTATTTTTTGTATATTTTCTCTCTTAATATTTTCTTCACTTTTTTTCTTAATAAATGAATTCTATAGAGGTAAAACCTACGAGAAAGTTATTATTTTTCTCTTCCTTATTGGCTCATCCCCTTTTATTTACATGTATGAACGGGGAAATACAGTCATTTTCTCTGTATTTTTTCTTTGGATTTATTTTTCATGGTTTAATTCAGCTGACCCATTAAAGCGTGAAGTGGCATTGGTCTTTTTATCAGTTGCGATATGCTGGAAAATTTATCCGGTATTGGCAGGTTTAATGCTACTTACAGTCAAAGATCAGAAATGTATAATACATGCTATATGCTACACTCTAATTTTATTTTTTGTCCCATTTATGTTTACGGGAGGAGTAGATTCACTTATTAATATGGCCTCTAATATTACTGGGCTAAGCAATGAAACAGTAATAGATACAAGAGATTTTGGATTTGGATTCAAAGTAAATATTAGTAATCTATACTTGATGATACAATCGATCTTAGGCATCCAAAATAGTGGAAAGTCCACTCTATTATCTTTGATATATTTTGTGGTTTTGATTATACTCTTTGTAACTTTATCCGATAGTAATGATCGAATTCTTACAATTATTCTTATGATGATTACATTGCCTCCTTTTTCTTGGATCTATAATGTTACCTATCTTTTTATAGCATTAGTGATATTCTTAAACAAAAAAGACTATTCAATATTAGATATACTTATTTTGCTACTAATTTTTCTAACATTAATTCCGTTACCTTATGGCTATGTTTTCTCAGATTTGCCGGGGATAAATCAAATTACTTTATCTACAGCAATTTGCAATATAAGTTTGTATTTTATTGTTTTTGTTTTACTTGGTAAAGTAGTATTTAGTAAATCAAAAGGAGAGAAGTTCAATGCTGGCTGATTACGTTTCTTTTTTGTGGAAAGGGAAAGTATTATTATTAAAAATAATACTTTTGTTTTTTATTATTATTTCAGCGGTATGTATGCTAATTCATGCCACTTATCAAAGAAATGTGATATATAGGATCCCTAATCAAAATAATATTGAATACTCTGAAATTATCAACGCAAAGGGAGGACCTGAAAATATAACTATCAAAGCTACTCCTATCCGCAATACGGATTTAATTAATATTACTATGCGTAGTCATGATCCAAATGTGCTCAAAGTAGTAGGTGATAAGTTTGTGATTGACTTAAAAAATGATCTTCAAAACAATTATATGTATAATTTGGAATCAAAGGAACTTGGACAGTTATTAACTCTGATAAACCAAAAATTAGATTATTTAAAATCGGGTAATGAAAACGAACTGAGAAATCAGATTAATGGGCTGGAAGAGAATATTAACAAGATAACGGCACCTAAGGTGACGTTGGAGTATGATACTGGGGTTATAAGCAAGCCTGTTTTTCCACCATCTTTATTTATGCAGATTATTATTGCTATAGTTGGAGCATGTATTTGTTGGATTTTAATAAGATCTTATTTATACATAAGAATTAATTCCTAATATATAATGAGGATTTTTTCAATGAATGCGCAGATTAATAATTCGCTTGCCATGTCAAAAAGAGTAGGGATAATTGATATTGGGCGTTTTCTTTATATTTTTCTTATAGTTCTTCATCATACATATTTCTTTAAGAATAATATTTTGTGGGGCGGGTATATTGGTGTAGAATTTTTCTATATAGTTACAGGATGGCTATTTGCCAGATCTTGCTACACAAAGAAAAATCTGGATGTTTTCAGTTTTCTTTTTCATAAGATAAAAGGATTTTATCCGGAATTTTTGGTAGCAACGACTACTGGATTTATCCTCATGAGCTTTTTTGATAAGGATGTTCATGGCCATTGGCTTATGAATTTTGTATATTGGATCAGTGATATATTCCTGCTGCAGATATGGGGATTCCCTACGCTGTCAGCCACTGCGGTGTCCTGGTTTTTGTCGGCCATGATTGGCAGTTTATGTATTTTGGCACCTTTGGCACTTTACAAACCACGCCTTCTATCATTTTATGCATTCCCTATCATTATTTCCATATACGGTTTTTTATGCGTCAACTATGGATCCCTCAGCCCAATTTTGCAGCCCGTGGCTGGAGGGCTGATTCATGCAGGCCTTTTGCGTGCTATGGCAGATATCCTGGTAGGCTATCTTTCCTTTTCCATGAGCATGAAACTAGCCAACACTGAATTTTCGAATGGTAGGAGAAAGGTTATGGGAATATTAGAAATGGGGGGGTATCTGGTCTCCTTATATCTGGTATTTAGAATGAATGGTCCGACCCGTATAGACTTTCTTATTGTTTTGCTTTTGGCGATTTCTGTTACTATATCTTTTTCCCAAGTCACATTCACAAAGCAGATTCATGGCAGCGTATGTGACAGGCTAGGAAGGTACAGCCTTAATATATATTTGAGCCACGGATGCCTTGCCATTATCTTTGGCAAAATGGCATTTCCGGAACACTATGGAATGGCTATGACCATGGCACTATATTTTGTATTCGTAATTGTACTTTCAATCTTTAACAACAGGGTCACCAATTTGATGAGGAAAAAATTGTAAATAGAAATTAGTAAATATTTTGCAGTAGGTGTACTGCCTGTTCGCCGAGGTGCACCGATTGCCGTTCTTAGGTAACTGAATAATACGCACCAAGTGAGCCACCCAATACGCTCCTCAGAGCCACCCAGTACGCAGGTGAGAGCCACCTGCTTTTTTGTTTGAATACGCGCTAGTGAGCCACCAATTGTCCTTGTACAATGGACTTGTGGAGATATTTCCACTTGTTCCACGAAAGGACTGAATATTCCGGAACTCATGTCTCTGCCAATCCGGTTAATGGAAACCGCCATTCCGGATTTTGGACCCCCCTGGACACTGAGCACATACAAAAGGCCCAAAGCCATAGACTGTAAGCGCAAAATAAAATGATGGATTTTATCTTCCTGATGAACATGAGATAATACCTACAAGTTCAACGACGGGAGGTATTACTCATGGAAATTATATTAACTGCTGACCGCATATATCTGGCGGGTGGCTATACGGATATGCGGAAATCTATCGACGGATTATCTGCTGTGGTTTCACAACAGTATGATCTGGATCCGTTTCTTCCCTCACTGTTCCTGTTCTGTGGAAGGCGGCGTGATCGAATCAAAGGCCTTCTCTGGCAAGGCGATGGATTTGTTCTTCTGTACAAACGGATTGAAAGCGGGAGCTTCCAGTGGCCCAGGAAATCGTCCTCTCTGGTTGAGCTTTCTCCACAGCAATACCGCTGGCTTATGGAGGGGCTTGCCATCATCCAACCCCGTGCAGTAAAGGTCATCCACCCCTGCTGCAGCGTATGAAATCTGCATGCTAAAACAGTCGAAAAAGCTAGATTTTATC
>ERZ1023888.422-NODE-422-length-11813-cov-6.857034_pt1 | contig 11813 bp, 10 predicted proteins | sample MGYA00380396_ERZ1023888 | MGnify/ENA primary metagenome ERZ1023888 (study PRJEB33179, sample SAMN07448998) | human gut metagenome | biome: Human-gut; feature: Human associated habitat; material: Faeces | host: Homo sapiens | place: India: Bhopal | collected... | reverse complement strand
ACCATTACTCGCGCCCTGGGATTCGGCATCGAAAAGGGACGGACTGAATTCTACCGCGGTGCCAAAGTGTCGGCCAAACTCCTGCCCAAGGTCCGCGTCGAAATGGTCGTTTCCAAAGTGTCGCCGCGGACCATCATCGAAACGGCGAAGAAAGTGCTCTATACGGGCAATTACGGCGACGGCAAGGTCTTTGTGTCGGCCATCGACAACGCCGTCAAGATCCGGACCGGCGAAGAAGGCTACGACGCCCTGCAGGACTATCCCGTCGTCCAGAAGAAATGACCTTTTACAGACATTTCCCTTGATTTTTGTAAAAAACATACAGGCTCTGGCTATACTGAAACTGTACAGCCAGAGCCTGTTTTTTCATGGATGAAGGAGGAAATGCCATAAGACCATATCCTCATCCGGACCTATGACCATACCCGCGGCGAGTGGCTACCGGCCTTCGACCGTACCGTAACCCTGCCGGAATGGTGCTGCCTCACGGCGTGAGGGGCGGTGTGGGAACATCGCCCCAATACCGACGGGTCGCCCACGTGTCGACCCCTGCGATTCCCTGTTGGGAAAATCTTGCTAACCCCTAGCCCCTAGCCACTAACCACTAACCACTAACCACTTAAAAAGGCTTGTCGCACGCGACAAGCCTTTTTTCTACTCTTCTTCTATTTTCAACTGGTCCGGTGTGGTGCAGAATGTGAATTCCGGGTTCCGTTCGACGATCCAGTTGGTCTGCCATTCGTTGGCGATGAGCAGGACGACGCGCTGTTTATGGTCCTTGACGATCATGGCGCTGTCGATGTTCTTCAGTTCTTTGTAGTCGTGGCCGTTGGTCTGGATCCAGCGGGCGACGGTGTAGGGCAGGCGGTTCATTTCCAGGTCGACGCCGTATTCGTGTTTTAGGCGGTATTCCAGGACTTCGAACTGGAGTTGCCCGACGGCACCGACGATGTAGCTTTCCATGGAGCCCAGGTTTTCATAAATCTGGACGGCCCCTTCCTGGGCCAGCTGGGTCATGCCCTTAAGGAACTGTTTGCGCTTCATCGAATCCTTGGCGCGGATGCGGGCGAAGAGTTCCGGCGGGAAGGTCGGGAAGTCCTTGAAGGTGACTTTCTTCTTGCCCGAATAGAGGGTGTCGCCGACGCCCATGGTGCCGTTATCGAAGACGCCGATGATGTCTCCCGGATAGGCATCTTCGACGATGGTCCGTTCCGTTGCCAGGAACTGCTGAGGCTGCATGAGGCGCAGGGTCTTGCCGGACTGGCGGTGTGTGACGGTCATGCCTTTTTCAAACTTGCCCGAGCAGATGCGCATGAAGACGATGCGGTCGTGATGCTGGGGGTTCATGTTGGCCTGGATCTTGAAGACGAACGACGTGAACTGGTCCGATGTCGGTTCGACGACGCCTTCCAGGCATTTGCGCGGCTGCGGCTTCGGAGCCATGCGCAGGAATTCTTCCAGGAAGGGCTTGACGCCGAAGTTGGTCATAGCCGAGCCGAAGAACATCGGCGTCAGTTCGCCGCGCTTGACTTTTTCCATGTCGAATTCGTCGCCCGCTTCATCGAGGAGCTCGATGTCGTCGATGAGGCCCTGGTGGACGTCTTCGTCGAGGAGTTCTTTGAAAATCGGATCGTCTGCCGAGCCCTTGGTCGATGCCAGCTTGCGCTGGCCGTGGGTCGTGTCTTTTTCAAAGAGTTCGATAGACGACGAAGCCCGGTCGTAGATGCCCTGGTAGTTGCCATTCAGGCCGATAGGCCAGTTCATGGGGTAGGCGTGGATGCCCAGGATATCTTCGATTTCATCCATGAGGTCGAAGGGGTTGCGGCCGAAGTGGTCGATCTTGTTGACGAAGGTGAAAATGGGGATGCCCCGTTCTTTACAGACGCGGAAGCGCTTCTTCGTCTGGGCTTCGACGCCTTTGGCGACGTCGATGAGCATGACAGCGCTGTCGGCAGCCATGAGGGTCCGGTACGTATCTTCACTGAAGTCCTGATGGCCCGGCGTGTCGAGGATATTGATATGATGGCCTTCGTAGTCGAACTGGAGGACCGAACTGGTGACGGAGCTACCCCGCTGTTTTTCACTTTCCATCCAGTCCGAAACGGCATGTTTCGCCGTCTTGCGGGCCTTGACGGAACCGGCCAGGTGGATGGCACCTCCGTAGAGCAGTAATTTTTCAGTCAACGTCGTCTTGCCGGCATCAGGGTGGGAGATGATGGCAAAAGTACGGCGATTATTTACTTCATCGATTAATGACATAGTACACCTCATCTGTAGTTAAAGCTAAAACATGCAAACACTATTTATTATATCGGGTTTTTCTGGTAACCGCAAGGCATTTACGACTGGCATTTCTCGTCATTTCACGTTATAATAGACTTAATCTATACAGAATGAGAAGGAGCGTCTTACATCGTGATTATTACCAGAGAAACAGACTATGCCATCCGCATTTTACGATCCCTGGCTGATTTACAGCTGAAAAATATACGGGAAATCAGCGACGAACAGCTCGTACCCCGGCAGTTCGCCTACAAGATTTCCAAGAAACTCGAACGGGCCGGGTTCATCGAAATCATCCGCGGCGCCCAGGGCGGATGCCGCCTGACACGGGATTTGCACGACATTACCCTCATGGACATCATCAACGTCATGGAACGGGAAAACATGATCACCAGCTGCCTGGACGGTGATTTCCAGTGCCCGTACCATCACCGCTATGGTTTCTGTGACGTCCACGAAGCCCTGGCCGGTGTACAGGGCAAGCTGGCCGATTATCTGTCGACATTGAATCTATATGACATCATGTTTCCCCATGGGGGACCGGCCGTTTTGAAAGGGTCGGATACGTCGCACAATTTGTTATAAAGGAGCCTATTTATGAAAAAAACGACTCTCATCGCTGTTTGTGTCTTTGCTTTATGGACGGCCCTGGCCCTGCCGGCTGTCCCGTCTTCCGTACAGGCCGCCAAAGGCGGTGGCGGTGCCCGCGTATCGGCGCCGAAATCACTGCCGGCCCCGGCGCCTAAGAATGTGACGCCGAAAACGGGAACGACGAAAAATACAGCGCCCAGCCTGAGCAATACGAAACCGAACGGGCAGACGCAGGCCCGCAAGGCTGAAACGGCTCAGGCCAATGCCAGCCGGACGACGTCTTCATCCCGCCTGGGAAGCGTCATGCGCGGTATCGGCCTCTTTGCCGGCGGCATGTTCCTGGGCAGTATGCTCAGCCATCTCTTCGGCTGGGGTTCCCTGGGCTGGGGTGCCGATATCCTCGGCCTGTTAGTGAATATCTTCATCCTCTACCTGGTCATCAAGGGCGCAGCGGCCCTCTGGCGCTGGCTGCGCGACCGCCGCAGAAGGTAACGTATGGACGAATCGTTTATGAAAGAACGGGCGATTTTGCCGCTCATCGCTTCCATGGCCCTGCCGGCCGTCGTGTCGATGATCGTCAATTCGCTCTATAATATCGTCGACAGCCTGTTCGTCGCCATGATCAGCGAACAGGCCATGACGGCCGTGTCCCTGGTCTTTCCCATGCAGAACTACGTCAATGCCGTCTGCATCGGCTTTGGCGTCGGCCTCAATGCCATTATTTCCATCTGCCTCGGTGCCGGTCAGAAGGGGACGGCCGATGTGGCTGCGACACACGGTGTCTTCCTGGCTGTCATCCATGGTCTGGTCATGACGGCAGGCTGTATCTGGGCTGTGCCGTCTTTTTTGCGGGCTTTTACGCAGGACGCGGGACTCATCGACCTGGGCCTGCGCTATGCCGTCATCGTCTTTGCCTTTTCTACGATCCTCAGCGTCGACCTGGTCTATGAAAAGATGTTCCAGGCCGTCGGCCGCATGCAGGTCACCATGGCCGGCTTATCCCTGGGCTGCCTGGTCAATATCATCGGCGACCCGATTCTCATCTTTGGACTGGGACCGATTCCGGCCATGGGGATTGAAGGCGCGGCCTGGGCGACGGGCCTGGGCCAGACGGTGAACCTCCTCTTCTATGCCGTGGTCTGTCATTGGCGGCCGCTGCGGGTCGAAGTTTGCCGCCGCCATCTCCACTGGGACATCGAACTCGATAAACGGCTCTATGGCATCGGCATCCCGGCGGCCCTCAACATGGGCCTGTCGTCGGTCTTCCTCGTCGCCTTGAACCATCTCCTGGCGCCTTTTTCGCCGACGTATATTTTCATCCTCGGCGTCTATTATAAGCTCCAGACCTTTCTTTCTATGCCGACAAATGGTATCATTCAAGGTGTGCGGCCGCTGATCGGCTATAATTACGGAGCTGGGGAATTGGGCCGCGTGCGCCGCATTTATCGGATGACGCTGGTCCTCAACGGTCTGGTCATGGCGGCAGGCCTGGTCATCTGCCTGGCCGTACCGGACGTCCTCATGGGCTGGTTCACGTCCCGTGAGGAAACCATCGCAGCCGGTGCGTCGGCCCTGGGCATCATTGCCTGGGGATTCGTACCGTCGGCCTTGTCTATTACGGCGTCTGGCGCCCTGGAAGGGCTGGGGAAGGGCAATCCGTCCTTTGCCATCACCCTGCTGCGCTACGTCGTCATCAGCCTGCCGGCGGCGTGGCTCCTCTGCCGCGTTTATGGACCGGACGGCGTGTGGCACGCCTTCTGGATCTTTGAATGTCTGGCAGCACTGGCAGCCTGGAAGATTTACGACCACTATGCCCCAGCCGTTACGAAAGAAAAGGAGACGACATGAAATATAAAATCATTGCTTGTGATATGGATGAAACGCTGCTCAGCAGCGACGCGACGATTTGCCGGCGCAATATCGAAGCCATTACGGCAGCCATTGCCAAAGGCGTGAAATTCGTGCCCTGCACGGGCCGGGGCTTCCGTTCCATCGAAGGCGTCCTGAGGACTCTGGGTCTCTACGACCAGGCGGACCAGTACGTCATCGGCTTCAACGGCGCCAATATTACGGAAAACAAGGGCAGCCGCTCCCTCTTCTGGGACCCGATCCCCTTTGACCTGGCCGACCGGATTTTCCGCCGCTGCTGTGCCTATGGTCAATGTATGCATATCTATACGCGTGATGTCGTCTACATCACGAATATTACGCCCGACGAAGAAGCCTTCCTCCACGGCCGCATGGGCTACGTGCCTGTCGAAGCGGAGGACCTCGATTTCATCCGCGGCAAAGAAGAAGTCTGCAAGCTCATCGTGACCAATACGGATTACGACTATTTACAGCAGATACACGCTGAAATCCGCCCCTTGCTGGACGACATTACGGTCAGCTTCTCCAGCAACCGCTATATCGAATTCATGCACAAAGGCGTCAATAAAGGAGCGGGCCTGTGGAAATTGGCGGATATCCTCGGTGTAGCCCATGAAGAAACCATGGCCATTGGCGACAACATCAACGACATCGACATGCTGAAGGCCGCTGGCCTTTCCGTCGGCGTCCATAACCTCAACCCCGTCATCCGCCAATACTGCGACGTCGTCACCGATGCCACCAATAACGAAGGCGCCGTCGCCGAAGCCATCGAGAAGCATGTGTTGTGAGTGTGGTTCGTGATTCGTGGCTCGGGGCTCGTAAGAAACTGAACTGCGAAGGCCGCGGCCGCAGGTCGCAGACCGTAAGCCTCTCCTGATAGGAGAGGTGGCCCGCAGGGCCGGAGAGGTTGAACCTCTCAGTCAGCTGTGCTGACAGCTCTCCTATAAAGAGAGCCAATGGGCATTTACATCTAAAGCCATCCACTAACCACTAGCCACTTAAAAGAGACTGTTGCACGAAGCTTTTTGCCATCATGCAGGCCCATTTCTCTTTATAGTTTGTAGTACGGAGTTTGTAGAAGATGGTTTCAAGTTTATGACCATCCACTACAAACTGCAAACTTCAAACTCACAAAAGAGGCTGCCGCCGGGCAGCCTCTTTTGTGCTATAATGGAAGGCAAAAGGGGGCTTTCTCATGGATAGCAAAGAATTGAGCCGTCATGCGGCTCACGTGCGGCAGGATATCGTCAAGATGGTCACCCTGGCCCAGTCCGGTCATCCCGGCGGCTCTTTGTCCATCGTCGATATGCTGCAAGTCTTGTATTTCGATGTCATGCGGATCGATCCCAAGCGGCCTCACTGGCCGGACCGGGACCGTTTCGTCCTCTCCAAGGGCCATACCGTACCGGCTCTGTATGCGACGCTGGCCGAACGGGGCTTTTTCCCGGAAGATGAATTGTGGCACCTGCGCCAGTGCGGCGCCATGCTCCAGGGCAATCCCGACATGAATACGACGCCGGGCATCGACATGACGACGGGATCCCTGGGACAGGGCTTGTCGGCTGCCAACGGCATGGCCATGACGGCCAAGCTGGACGGGGCGGACTGGCGGGTCTACGTCATCGCCGGCGACGGCGAAATCGAAGAAGGCCAGATCTGGGAAGCGGCCATGTCGGCAGCTCAGTATAAACTGGACAACCTGACCCTGTTCATCGACCATAACGGACTGCAGATCGACGGGTCCAATGAAGACGTCATGGACGTCATGCCCATTGCCGACAAATTCCGGGCCTTCCGCTGGAACGTCCTGGAAATCGACGGCCACGATTACGACGCCATCGGCGCTGCACTGCACCAGGCGCAGGCCGCAAAAGGGAAGCCGACGGTCATCATCGCCCAGACCGTCAAGGGCAAGGGCGTATCGTTCATGGAAAATGCCGTGTCCTGGCATGGCAAGGCGCCGACGAAAGAAGAATGTGAACGGGCATTACGTGAATTAGGGGGCGAAGGCTGATGGCAAGGGCAACACGCGATGCCTACGGGCATCTCTTAGAAACGGAATTGTATAAAAATCCGAGGATTGTCGTCCTCGACGCCGACCTCGGTTCGTCGACACGGTCGATTGCTTTTAAAAAGGTAGCGCCGGAACGCTATTTCGATATGGGCATTTCGGAACAGGATATGATGGGCACGGCGGCGGGCTTCGCCGCTTGCGGCAAGATTCCCCTGGCCAGCACTTTTGCCGTCTTCGGCACGGGTCGGGCCTTTGAACAGATTCGCAACTCCATCTGCCTGCCAAAGCTCAACGTCAAGATCTGCGCGACCCACGCCGGCCTCAGTGTCGGCGAAGACGGGGCGACCCATCAGTCCGTTGAAGACATGGCCATCATGCGCAGTCTGCCGAATATGACCGTCGTCTGTCCGGCTGACGGCGCCGAAACGGAAGCTGTCATCCGGGCGGCTGTCGCTCATGACGGGCCGGTCTACGTGCGCATGGGCCGGGCCAAAGTCGACGACGTCTATCAATCTGGCTGTCCCTTCCAGTGGGGGAAGGGGACGGTCCTGCGCGACGGCTGTGATGCCGCCGTCATCGCCACGGGGCTCATGGTCCAGGAAGCCCTGAAAGCAGCCGATATCCTGGCCAATCGGGGCCGTCAGGTCATGGTCATCGACATGGCCGCCATCAAACCGCTCGACGAAGACCTGGTCATCGCTGCAGCCAGGAAGACGGGCTTCGTCGTCACGGCCGAAGAACACAGCGTCATCGGCGGCCTGGGCGGCGCCGTGGCGGAAACCTTGTCGCGCCGCTGTCCGACGCGCCAGGCTTACGTCGGCATCCAGGATTGTTTCGGTGAATCCGGCAAGGCGGGAGACCTCTTGAAAAAGTACGGCCTGACGGCAGAAGCCATTGTCGATGCTTGCCTTTTGACCTGATTTTCAGTATGATAAGAGGCAGTGGACGCTGTCCGCTAAATCGAAGAAAGGAAACATCCCTACATGATAACTACAGAAGCGATGATGAAATTACAGAATGGCAGTGACGTCCGCGGCGTCGCCATCGCCGGCGTCCCCGGTGAAGACGTCACCTTGGTCCCGGAAGCGGTCAACCGCATTGCCGCTGGATTTGCCAAGTTTTTAGCCAAGAAGCTGAATAAACAGACGAGTGACCTGCGCATTGCCGTCGGCCACGATTCCCGCGTGTCGGCGGGCATGATGAAAGAAGCCGTATTCGGCGGCCTCCTCGGTCAGGGCGTCCACGTCACGGACTGCGGCCTGGCTTCGACGCCGGCCATGTTCATGTCCATTATTTTTGAAGATACCCACATGGATGGCTCCATCATGATTACGGCCAGCCATTTGCCCTATAACCGCAATGGCCTGAAATTCTTTACCGTCGATGGTGGCCTGGAAAAGAGCGAAGTCAAAGAAGTCCTGACCCTGGCTTCCCAGTCGTCGGCCATGGCCGTATCATCGGCAGCCATTGCCTCGCTGGACCTGATCGACCTCTACGCCCTGCACCTGCGCCGTAAGATTTGCGCCGGCCTCTGCTCCGGCATGTACGACCATCCCCTGGAAGGGATGCATATCGTCGTCGATGCCGGCAACGGCAGCGGCGGTTTCTTTGCCACCAAGGTCCTGGCTGAACTCGGCGCTGATACGACGGGCAGCCAGTTCCTCGAACCGGATGGCATGTTCCCCAACCATATCCCGAATCCGGAAAATGCCGATGCCATGGCCTCTATCCGCAAGGCCGTCCTCGACAACAAAGCCGACTTGGGCCTCATTTTCGACACCGACGTGGACCGCATGAGCGCCGTCCTGCCCGATGGGGAAGAAATCAACCGCAACGCCCTCATCGCCATGATGGCCGCCATCTTGGCGCCTGATTATCCCGGAAGCACTATCGTCACCGACTCGGTCACGTCCGATGAACTGACGACGTTCCTCCAGGATGAACTCCACCTGGTCCATCACCGCTATATGCGGGGCTATAAGAATGTCATCGACGAATGTATCCGCCTCAACAAGGCCGGTACGGTCTCGCCGCTGGCCATCGAAACATCCGGCCACGGCGCGCTGAGTGAAAACTACTACCTTGACGACGGCGCATACCTGGCCGTCAAACTGCTCATCGCTGCGACGAAAGCCAGGAAGGAAGGCAAGCAGCTCGGCGACCTTATTGCCAAATTGGGCCATCCTGCAGAAGGCGTCGAATTCCGCCTGAAAATCACCGGCACAGACGACGTCCAGGCCTACGGCGCTGACGTACTTAAACAGTTTGAAGAACGGGCCGCTCAAGCGGGCATCGCCATCGCCAAGCCTTCCTATGAAGGCGTGCGCCTCGTATTCCCTAACGGCTGGGCCCTGCTGCGCATGTCCCTCCACGACCCGAACATGCCGCTGAACATCGAAAGCAGGGAAAAAGGCGGCTGTCAGCAGATCGCCAATCAGGTGAAAGGCCTGCTCACGGGCTTTGAACACCTCGATACCAGCGTGATCCAGTAAGATGTCCTGAAAAAGAACCCTTGACCAGAGGGTTCTTTTTTTGTATAATGAAGCCATAATCATGTGACTGACGGAAGTGGAGTTACCACGGGGAGCATGATTTCTTGAAGCCGACCGTCTGGGCAACCTTCCAGCGGAGCGGCCTTTTTTTATGCAAAGAAAAGAACAGGAGTGACAACTACTATGGCAAAGGTATTGAGCGATATCGAAATTGCACAGCAGACGAAATTGGAACCGATTACGGCCATTGCAAAACAAGTCGGCCTCACCGATGATGACTTGGAACTCTACGGAAAATATAAAGCAAAGATTTCTTTTGACGCCATTAAGCGCCTGTCGAAGAATAAAGACGGGAAACTGGTCCTGGTCACGGCCATCACGCCGACACCGGCTGGCGAAGGCAAGACCTTGACCACTATCGGCCTGGCTCAGGCACTGAACTACATGGGTCATAAGGCTGTCGTCGCCCTGCGTGAACCGTCCCTGGGACCGGTCTTCGGCATCAAAGGCGGCGCTGCTGGCGGCGGCTATTCCCAGGTCCTGCCCATGGAAGATATCAACCTGCACTTCACCGGTGACATGCACGCCATTACGGCAGCCAACAACCTCTTGGCCGCAGCCATCGACAACCATGTCCATCAGGGCAACGCCCTGCGCATCGATGTGCGCCGCATCATCTGGAAACGCGTCATGGATATGAACGACCGGGCTTTGCGCAACGTCGTCGTCGGCATGGGCGGCAAAGTCTGTGGCTTCCCGCGGGAAGACCATTTCATGATCACTGTCGCTTCGGAAATCATGGCAGCCCTTTGCCTGGCCAGCGACCTCATGGACCTCAAGAAGCGCATGGGCGACATCACCGTGGCCTATGACCTGGACGGCAATCTGGTCAAAGCCCGTCAGCTCGGCGTCGAAGGCGCCATGGCCATCCTCATGAAAGATGCTATCAAGCCGAATTTGGTCCAGACCATCGAACATACGCCGGCCTTGGTCCACGGCGGTCCCTTCGCCAACATCGCCCACGGCTGCAACTCCGTCGTCGCAACCAAACTGGCTATGAAGATGGGCGATATCGCCGTTACGGAAGCCGGTTTCGGTGCCGACCTGGGTGCTGAAAAATTCATGGACATCAAATGCCGTTTCGCCGGTATCAAACCCGATGCCGTCGTCATCGTTGCGACCGTCCGTGCCCTGAAGATGCACGGTGGCGTCGACAAGAAGAACTTGCAGGAAGAAAATGTCGAAGCCTTGAAGAAGGGCTTTGCCAACCTGGCCAAACACATCGAAAATATGCGCCTCTTCGACGTACCCGTCGTCGTAGGCATCAATAAATTCATCAGCGATACAGATGAAGAAATCGCTACGCTGCGGAAACTCTGCGAAGATTACGGCGTCGAAGTCGCCCTCAACAACTGCTGGGCCGAAGGCGGCAAAGGCGGCGTCGAAATGGGCGAAAAAGTCCTGAAACTGCTGCAGCAGCCGAAGACCCCGTACAAACCGCTCTACGACGTCAACGCTTCGATTCCTGAAAAACTGGAAACTATCGTCAAGAAAGTCTACGGCGGCGACGGCGTCCTCTTTGAAGGCAACGCTCAGAAACAGATCAAGGAACTGGAAGCCTTTGGCCTCGATAAAATGCCGATTTGCGTGGCCAAGACGCAGTATTCCCTGTCCGATAACCCGGCGCTCCTGGGGGCACCGAAGGGCTTCAAGGTCACGGTCAAAGACGTCCGCGTCTGCACCGGTGCGGGCTTCATCGTCTGCCAGACGAGCAATATCATGACCATGCCGGGCCTGCCGAAAGTACCGGCTGCCAACCGCATGGACATCGACGAAAATGGCGTCATTACGGGATTGTTCTAAGATGGATTTTGCACAATTCCAATCCATGCCCCTCGACGGGCTCCTGGAAGTCACGGCTTCCAAGGAACCCGTTCCCGGCGGCGGCGGCATCGCCGCTATGACCGCTGCTTCGGCAGCAGCGCTCGTAGAGATGGTCGCCAACCTGACTATCGGCAAGAAGGGCTACGATGAAATCGAGAAACTCATGGTATCCATCCGCGATAAGGCCCACGGTCTGCGCCAGCGCTACCTCGACGGCATCGCCGAAGACGCGGCGGCCTTCGACAGCGTCATCCGCGCCGTCCGCCTGCCCAAGGATACGCCGAACCGGGCGGCCAAGGTCCAGCAGGCCTTTAAGGATGCGGCTCTGTCGCCCTTTGAACTGGGCAAGGACATCTTCGTCCTCCTCCAGCTGGCAGAACAAGTCGTCCGCTACGGCAACGCCTGGGTCATCACGGACGGCGTCATTGCCACCATGAACGCCAGGGCAGCCATGCGCTCGGCTTTTTACAGCGTCCGCATCAACCTGAAATCCATCAAGGATGAAAACTTCGTGACGAAGATGATCAACGAAATCCGCGAAATCGAAGAAAAAGCGGCCATCGTCGAACAAAACGTAGAATATGAATACCGGAAGCGGTGAAAAAAGGCGCTGTCGCATGAAGACAGCGCCTTTTTTAGCAGTCAGCAGTCAGCGGCTAACCCCTAACCCCTACCCC
>ERZ1023888.416-NODE-416-length-11977-cov-7.633870_pt1 | contig 11977 bp, 8 predicted proteins | sample MGYA00380396_ERZ1023888 | MGnify/ENA primary metagenome ERZ1023888 (study PRJEB33179, sample SAMN07448998) | human gut metagenome | biome: Human-gut; feature: Human associated habitat; material: Faeces | host: Homo sapiens | place: India: Bhopal | collected... | reverse complement strand
AGGGGGGCGGCGATATCGTCCCAGCACCAGGCGAGCAGCGTTGAGCCGATGACGTTGCCCAGCCAAACCCACCAGTAGTGAACCTGGCCCTCCCCCGCCCGGTACATCCAGCCGGTCTCACAGCCGCCGGCCAGCACGATGCCAAAGCCAAATAGTAGCCCGCCAATCGCCGCATTAGGACCGGCCCACATAATTTTCGGCGCCATCCCCAATTGCACATAGCTGAAGATACCGATGGCGCTCGCCGCCATGCCGAAGATAATCGCCTTCGCCATCACCGTCCGGCCGGTGATACACATATCGCGAAAGGCGGAGGTAAAGCAGATCTGCGCGCGCTCAATAAGCAGGCCAAAGGCAATGCCAAACAGCATCGCCAGGCCGAGCGCCGGGTGGTCTGCGGCGGTGAGCAGGCCCCAGCCGATCATGGCGAAAAAGACCACCATCCCCAGGCGGAAACGGCGGCGCGCCTGCTGCGGTTTTTGGGTTAACGGCGAGGCGGTGGACACCTTTTGTATTTTTACCGGGATGCGAAAAAGGGGCAGCAGCGTGAAGCGGGCGCCAAACCAGGAGCCGATGGCGGTGGCGATGGCAAACAGCCAGGCGTGCAGGGAGAACTGCGGAATGCCGGTGAAGAAGGCCGCCAGGTTGCAGCCCATCGCCAGCCGTGCGCCGAACCCGGCGATGATGCCGCCCGCCACGGCCTGCGCAATGCGGATCCGGCTGCGTGGCAAGCGCAGTTTGACGTTATTCGCCCACAGCGCGGCGGCCAGGCAGCCGCCGAACATGCCGATGATCATCCTGCCATCGATGCGGGTCAGCGGCGACCCTTCGAGATGTATCAGCTGGTAATAGCCCCACTGTTCGCTGTGGACGCCCAGCAGCTGCAGCAGCTGACCACCCCAGCGGGTGAATTCGCCGGTCACCGCCCAGAAGGTGCCGGTGATGCCAAAATAGTAGGTAGAGAGGATGCCCGCGGCAATGACCGCCGGGACAGGAGACCAGAACCGGATAAGCCAGGCCTGTTTGAAGGATTGCCATGTCATAAAAATGCCTCTGAACTCAGAAGGTATTAACGGTCGATGACCGACCAAAGGGGGCAAATAGTACCCGCCTTAGCGCCTGCTTTCTCTGTTTTGGATCAAGGCCCTACGCTTGCGTCAGCACGGCAACCAGCGCCAGCAGCGCGGGCAGCGCCTGAATATAGAGAATTTTGCGGCTGGCGGTCAGCGCGCCGAAAATCCCGGCGGCCAGCACGCAGGCCAGGAAAAAGATAACCACCTGCACCCCCGGCGCCCCCAGCCACAGCCCCCATGCCAGGCCGGCGGCCAGAAAGCCGTTATACAAGCCCTGGTTGGCCGCCAGCACCCGGGTCTGCCGGGCGAAATCGGCGCTGAGGTTAAAGGCCCGGCGCCCGGCGGAGCCTTCCCAGAGAAACATCTCCAGCACCAGGATGGCGAGATGAATAATAGCGACCAGCGCAACGAGGAGAGTGGCTAACACAGCGGTCCTTAACGATTAGGGGAATGTTTCTCCAGTATAACCGCAGGCGCTCACCAGGCGAGAGGACGACTGCTATAGTGCAGATAGCGTCATATTTTCCCGCCGCGAAGAGCGTCGGTTTATCTGATTGCCCTTTGGTTTAGCTAAGCGGTGCTAGCATGCCGGGTTCTTTTTACGGGTATGGCATAGGTTACTGAATGGTAAATAAATTATGGATTTTGTTATCAGGGCTACTAATGGTTGCCATGCCGTCGGCGCAGGCCGGGGAATTAAACCTCTATTCGATGAATACCGGTTCCTATGTCTATCATATGACGGGTAACCACGGACAATATAACGAACATTTCAATAACAACTTTTTCTCGGTGGAGCGCAAGTTTTCTCAGGATTCAAAATACAGCGTGCTGGTCGGAACGATGAAAAACAGCTTTGACGATCGCTGCCTGACTCTCGGCGTGCGCCGCGACTGGCTGAAAAACGATACCGGCTGGGTACTGAAAGGGGTGTATGCCTATACCGGGGAATTTTTCTTTGATGCCTTCAGCCACTGTGGGGATTCCGGCACCTACCGCACCGCCAAAAAAATCACCGGCATCGGTTTTTCGCCCTACCTCTATCATGGCCTGCAATATAATTTCACCGATTATTTCGGTGTGGAAGGCGGCATTATTGTGCCGGCGATCTTTGTGATGAGTGTTCAGTGGAGCTTTCGCTAGACGCTTTATTACCCGGGAAAAGAGCAGGCCACCACAGGTGGCCTGATACTAACGACCTGGCGGCAGGAATTAATGGAAGCCGAGACGGATCAGATCCAACGGGCAGAAGCGGCCCTCGCAGCCGTCGATTTCAACGCAGTCCGCCCGGCGCAACTGCTCAGCGGTTTTCCCCTCGCCATGGATAGCTTTAATCACGCCCGTCGTCCCGTTACCGGCGATCATTACCATGCTGCCGGTAGCAATAGCGTTACGATTACGGTCATAGGTTTTCATGGTCTCCTCCTCAATAAACCTGGGTGAAAGCAATGATTAAGCGCGCAAATTAATACCGCTTTCTGCCTAAAAAAGTTTTGAGGATAATCAAATTTATTTTAATAACCACCTGAGCATAAAGGCAAGAAGACCTTCTGTTCGCCTCCATCGCATCGCCTGCGCGGCGAGGGGATGAAGCGTGATACTGTCCGTCATATGTCAGCCAGGTTACTGTTTTATGACCAGATTATTAACCTTGCCAGCCCGCGGAAAATAGCGAAAGATGGCACTATTCGGGCATCAACGGTGCCAGTGCCTGTCCTGAGGGAGCCATGAGTCAAGACGTCACCGCGAAGATGTTAAAGCCCGATTTTGATAGTGAAGTTTCCGGCCTGGTGCATGGCTATTTGTTTCATGAACAGCGCCCCCCGCAGCCGATCGCCTCTGGCGAGGTATGCGCCCGCTATCAGGCGCTCGCCGATGACAAGGCGTTTATCTGGTTACACCTGAATCTTAATCACGCCACCGCCGAGAAATGGTTAACCAGCCACTTTCCGGTGGCCGATTTTTTCTTCGAGGAGATCCGCAGCGGCTCGCACACCACCCGCATTGAGCGACAGGGGGAAAATCTGTTCGCTGTGCTTAACGATGTGCTGTTTCGTCCGCAGGATACCAGCGCGGAAACCGCCACGCTGTGGCTCTACTGTAGCCCCAGGCTGGTGGTGACGGCGCGCTTCAAACCGTTGCGGTTTATCGAATGGATGCTGCCGCGCTTGCAGACGCTCAGGGTGAACACGTCTACTGAGCTGCTGGCCTTTCTGCTGGAGGAGCAGGAGGAGGTGCTGGAGCAGGTCGTCCGCCAGGCCAGCCGCCATGTTGACCTTATTGAAGAGCGTCTTCTGAGCAATCACGTGCAGCGCAACCGGGCCGATCTGGCGCGGCTACGGCGGATGCTTTTACGCTTCCAGCGGCTGCTGGCGCCGGAGCCGGCGGCGATGTTCCGGCTGCTTAACCGGCCGCCGGCGTGGATGGATCGCGCGGTGGTGCAGGCGTTTCGTCAGTTCACCGAAGAGTTTAGCGTGGTGCTTAACGATCTGTCGGGCCTGATCGAGCGCATCAGTCTGCTGCAGGAGGAGATTGGCGCCCGCCAGCTGGAGCAGAGCATTCGCACCCTCTATACCCTGACGGTGATCACCGTCCTCGCGCTGCCGATTAACATCGTCGCCGGTTTCTTCGGCATGAACGTCGGTGGGATCCCGCTGGCAAGCAACCACCACGGGTTTATCCTGCTGGTGGTGATTGTCGCTGTCTTTACCCTCGGCGCCGGTTACCTGGCGTTTCGCCGGCGCGATGACCTGTAGATTGCGCGTCGAATCAGCTGAGGCTGCGCAGGGCGGCAATCAGTCCTTCGACACCGCGTTCCAGCTTCTCGCGCGGGCAGCCGACGTTGAGTCGCAGAAAGCCGTTGCCCTCAGGACCATAGGTATAACCCGGCATAATCGCCACCTTCTGTTCGGCGATCAGCGCCTGCTGTAGCGCGCGATCGTCAACGTTGAGCGGGCGCAGGTCGATCCATGCCAGGTAGGTGGCCTCCGGCGGCTGCCAGCCGAGCGCGGGGAAGGCGTTGTTGAGCGTGTCGGCGACATAGCGCATATTCGCCTGCAGGTAGTCGCGCAGGGCATCGAGCCAGGGAGCCCCGTCGCGGTAGGCGGCGATATGGGCGACCAGCGCCGGCACGGAAGGGGAAGAGAGCCCGTCGCGACCCTTTAGCGCCTGCAGGTAGCTGTCGCGCTCGTTCTCTTCGGGGATAAAGCCGTAGGCCCCGGTAAAGGCCGGAATATTGAAGCTCTTCGAACCGGAGGTGAACAACGTCCATGGTCCCTGAGCGACCTCGCTCCACGGGATATGGCGGTGTTCGCCCCAGGTCATGTCCATATGAATTTCGTCGCTAATCACCCTGACGCCATGTTTTTGACACAGGGCCGCCATGGTCTCCAGCTCCTCGCGACGCCAGACTTTCCCCGTTGGGTTGTGCGGGCTGCACAGCAGCAGCAGGGTATTCTTTGGCTCCGCCAGCGCCGCCTCCAGGCGGTCCATATCGCAGCGCCACCGATTATCTTTCAGGATCAATGGCACCGGGGCAATCCGCCGCCGGTTAGCGGTGATGGTGTTATAGAACGCATCGTAGGCAGGGGTGTGGACCACGACGCCGTCGCCTTCTTTCGACCACTGGCGGATGGTTTCCGCCACCATATAGATAACCGAGGGTCCGTAGACCACAGATTGCGGATCGATGTCGCTGTTAAAGCGGCTGGCGTACCAGTGGGCAATCGCCCCGAGAAACGCCTCGTTGCGCCAGCGGCTGTAGCCGAACACCCCGTGGGCCAGCCGCTGGCTAACGGCGTCGAGAATACAGGGCGCGGTGGCGAAATCCATATCGGAAATAGTGAACGGCAGCAGATCGGCGGCGCCAAACCGGTCGGCGACATAGTCCCATTGCGTGCACCAGGTGCCGTGGCGATCGATAGGGGTGGCAAAATCAAACATTGGAGCTTCCTTAGCGAGCGCCCCCTCCGTAGCGGAGGGGGACTAGTGGGATCAGGCCTGCACGGTATTCATCAGCGTGGCCATCTCATCTTTTACCGACTGTACCTGCGGGCCAATAACCACCTGCAGATTATGCTGGTTGAGCTGTACCACCCCGATGGCGCGATGGGCTTTCAGCGCGGCGGCGTCCACTTTGCTCATATCGTGCACCGACAGGCGCAGACGGGTAATGCAGTTATCCAGCGAAACAATGTTCTCTGCGCCGCCGAGCGCCGCCAGAATCGCCGGTACGTTATACCCGGATTTGCCGATGGTACCGGCGACGGCTTTCTCCACGCTGGCGGCAGTGTCGATGTCGCGGCCCGGCGTTTTCAGATTGAAGCGGGTGATGGCGAAGCGGAAGATGGCATTGTAGACCGCGAACCAGATAGCCGCCACCACCGGCACCAGATACCACTTGGTGGCCAGGCCATGCAGAATGCCAAACACCACGAAGTCGATGATATTGCCGTCGGTGTTGCCGATGGTTACCCCGAGCACCGCCATGATGGTAAAGCCGAGACCGGTCAGCAGCGCGTGGATGACATACAGGACCGGCGCGACAAACAAGAACAAGAACTCCAGCGGCTCGGTGGTGCCGCCGACCACGCAGGCGATGACCCCGGAGATCAGCAGGCCTTTAATTTTATGTCGGTTTTCCGGACGGGCGCAGTGGTACATCGCCAGCGCGGCTCCCGGCAGGCCGCCGAGGAATGCCGGCATTTTACCCTGCGACAGGAAACGGGTGGCGCTTTCGGCGAAGCCGTGGGTCGTCGGACAGCTCAGCTGCGCCTGGAAGATGGTCAGCGCGCCGCTGACGCTGTGGCCGCAGACGTCGAGGGTGCCGCCGGCTTCGGTAAAGCGGATCAGCGCCACCAGAATATGGTGCAGGCCAAACGGCAGCAGCAGTCGCTCGCCGGTGCCGAAGATCATCGGCCCAAAATCCCCGGCGCTGTTGATCATCTTCCCGAGGGCGTTGATCCCCATGGCGAAGACTGGCCACACCAGCGGGATCGCCAGCCCGACCAGCCCCAGCACCACGGTGGTGACGATCGGCACGAAGCGGGTGCCGCCGAAGAAGGCCAGGGCGTCCGGCAGGCGAATGTTATGGAAGCGTTCATGCAGCAGCCAGACGATAATCCCGGCGATCACCGCCCCGAGGATCCCGGTATCGATTGACGGAATGCCGATAATGTTCTGGATATTGTTGGCCTTCAGGATCGCGGCGTCGGTGGTGGGCAGAATACCCTTCGCGGTCAGCCAGAAGTTGACCGCCAGGTTCATGACCGCGTAGCCAACGAAGCCGGCGAAGGCGGCGACGCCTTTGTTCTCTCGCGCCAGACCCAGCGGGATGGCGATACAGAACATGACCGGCAGGAAGCTGAAGGCAAAGGAGCCGACCTTGCTCATCCAGATAAAGATGGCCTGCAGCAGCGGCATATCCAGCCACGGCAGCAGAGTCAAAACATCGTGACTGCTTAGCGAGCTGCCGATCCCCAGCATGATCCCGCAAAACGAGAGCAACGCTACGGGCAGCATGAAGGTTTTTCCCAGCTGCTGGAAAAATTCCCATAAGGTGATTTTTGGTGCTGTTTTCGCCGTCATAGCACGGTTCCTGATTCATAAGTGGTCGGGAGAACTAACGCCACGGCAAGATAAAACGTTTTATCACTTTTTAGTGCGATAAAAATCACATATTCAAGCGATAATAAGGTTTATAAAGATCGCACAATGATAAAACGATTTATCGACAGGCAAGGGAGTCAGCCAGCAGGTTATGGCTATCGCAAAAAAGATCACCATCAATGATGTGGCGCTGGCTGCCGGCGTCTCCGTGAGTACCGTTTCACTGGTACTGAGCGGCAAAGGGCGCATCTCCAGCGCCACCGGCGAGCGGGTTAATCAGGCTATCGAACAGCTGGGATTTGTGCGCAATCGTCAGGCGGCCTCGCTGCGCGGTGGGCAGAGCGGCGTGATTGGCCTTATCGTCAGCGACCTGTCAAAACCGTTTTATGCTGAATTAACCGCCGGCCTCACCGATGCCCTGGAGAGGCAGGGGAAAATGGTATTTCTCACCCAGGGAGGCCGCAGCGGCGAGAAGATGGCCCAGCGGTTTGATACGCTGGCGGCGCAGGGGGTGGACGGGGTGATTATCGCCGGGGCGATCGACCGCGGGAGCGAGCTGCGCGAGCGTGCGGCGGAGGCGGGGGTGCCGCTGGTGTTTGCTTCCCGCGCCAGCTATCTTGACGATGTCGACCTGATCCGCCCGGACAACATGCAGGCGGCGCAGCTGGTGACGGAGCATCTTATCCGCCGCGGCCATCAGCGGATCGCCTGGCTCGGCGGGCAGAGTGCTTCGCTGACGCGCGCCGAGCGGGTCGGCGGCTATTGCGCCACCTTGCTGAAATACGGCCTGCCGTTTCACAGCGAATGGGTGCTGGAGTGCGAGTCCAGCCAGAAGCAGGCGGCGGAGGCGATGACCGGCCTGCTGCGCCAGAATCCGACCATCACCGCGGTGCTGTGCTACAACAACGTGGTAGCCACCGGCGCGTGGTTCGGTCTGTTACGGGCTGGAAGACAGAGCGGGGAAGATGGCGTCGAGAGCTACTTTGAGCAGCGGGTGGCGCTGGCGGCTTTTGCCGACGTTCCGGAGGCCGCCCTCGACGACCTGCCTCTCACCTGGGTGACCACCCCGGCGCGGGAGATGGGGAAAAGCCTGGCGGATTCGATGCTGCGGCGGCTGGAAGAGGGGACTGGCGAGACGCGAAACCAGATTATGCCCCCGCGGCTGGTGACGCGAAAATGAGGGAGACGGCGCGCGCTGGCCGTCTCCTGTACCGATAAGTTACGGCTGCGGGGCGGCGTCATCCTGCTGAGGAGCGGCGTCATCCTGCTGCGGCTGGCCTTCCTGCGGCGCGCTGTCCGGCAGCGAAGGCGCTTCCAGACCAAACATCGCGGCAAAATCTTGCAGCGGCATTTTCTGTCCGTTCAGCGTCACCTGGCCGTTCGCGTACTGCAGACTGCTGCTGATGGCGTTATCTTCCATGGTGGTAATGCGGAACATCTGGCCCATCGCCGCCAGGCCTTTGACCTGCTGATCGGCGAGTTTGGCGGCATCGGCCGGCTGATAGCCTTCCAGACCGGCGATCTTAGTCATAAACTCCGTCGCCATATCCACCGGGATCACCACTTTGCCGTCCAGGGTCTGCACCACGCGATCCAGGCTGTCCGCCAGGGTCTGCGGCGGAGCGGTCACCTGGGCCGGATCTTTCAGCAGAACCGAGAGGTTGAGGGTGCTTTCGCCTTTGGCATTGCGCCAGCTCAGCGGAGAGATGGTCACCGACGGGTTGCCTTTGAGCAGGATCGGCAGCGCATTGAACAGCGTTTCGGTGAGGGCCTGCTGATACAGCTCCGGATTCTGCGCCAGCTCCGGTTTCGCCAGCAGCGCCTGAGACTGCGCGCTGTACTGCTGACTGAACTGGTGCCACGCCTGACCGTCGACGTTATCCACTTTCAGCGTGAGTTTGCCGCTGCCCATATCCTGCCCCTGCAGCTTGAGGCTGTTGACGGTGTAGTTCACCTGGCTGTTCACGCCTTTGCCGTCCTGGGTCAGCGTCGAGCCGCCGTCCAGCGCCATGCCGTCGATCAGCGCCAGCTCTTTGCCTTCGACGCTGATGGCCAGTTTATCGAGGGTCATTTTTTGCTGGCCGATACGTTCGTTGAAGCTGGCCAGCTCGGTGGCGCCGTCGGTGGTCAGGTTGACGAAGCGCAGCTGTACCTTCTGGTTATATTCGTTGAGCGCATCGATCTGCCCGCTGCCGGCCTGGCCCTTCAGGCTGATGTTTTTGCCGTCGCGGTCGGCGTCGAGCTGGAACTGACCGCCGCTGAAGGTGACTTTCTCATCGCCTTTAGCGTAGTCGAGGGCGTTAAGGACGATAGCCGACTGGCTGTCGCCGCTGTAGGCAATGCGCGTATCGACGGTAAAGGGGGTGTCGCCTTTGGCTATCTCGAACAGCGCCTGGCTGGCGTCGTTTTTCACCAGCGTGGTGTGGACGGAAGCCATTGCCGGCGCCAGATTAAAGGCTTTTAACGAGGCCAGCGGGAAGGGGCCATGATCGACCACTTCGTCAAGCACCACGCTCTGACCGGCGGCCAGCCAGCCGTTAGCCTGACCGGCGATCGGCTTCACCACCAGCTGCAGATGGCTGCTGAACAGCCCGCGCTGGTAGTCCTGATAGCTCAGCTCCAGACCTGACTCCGGCGCGCTGCTGCGCAGCTGGGCGTTTGCCTGCTGCACCATATCGGCGATCCGGCCTTCCAGCTGTTTACCGGTGAACCAGGCGCCGCCTGTCCATACCACGCCCAGCGCCACGATGACTCCTGCTGCGACCAGCGATTTTTTCATAGCATTTATCCATAAATGAAGCCAGGCGGAGAGACCGCCTGGCTGAGTTATCACCAACAGTAAGCGCGACCTGAAGGGTCAGTCGCTTACTAGAGCTTATTGAAAACACGCGCCACGCGGCCGCGGCCGCTGACCTGCACCGGCGATTCACTGGCGGCCACGAAGGCCGACTCGCCCGGCTTGAGGGTCAGGCTCTGGTCGCCTTTGCGCAGTACGGCTTCGCCGTCGACGCAGAACACGATCGCCGCGCTTGCCTGGGCCAGATCGCTGGCCTCGGCGGAGAGGTCATGCAGGGAGAAGGCAAAATCTTCCACCGGGATCGGGAAGTCGAGTTCCGCGCCGTGACGCTGCGGCTGGGTCAACAGCTCACCCGCCGGTTTAGCCTCGAACTTGACGTTAGCAACCAGCTCAGGAATATCAATGTATTTCGGCGTCAGGCCGGCGCGCAGTACGTTATCCGAGTTGGCCATCACCTCCAGCGCCACCCCCTGCAGATAGGCGTGCGGCGTTTCAGCAAACAGGAACATCGCTTCGCCTGGGTTCAGCTTCACCACGTTCAGCAGCAGCGGGGAGAAGAGGCCGCTGTCGTCCGGATAGAATTCCGCGATCAGGCGGATTGTCTGCCACGGTTCGCCTTGTTCACGGGCCAGTACGTCGCGCAGCACCTGCAGCGCCTTGGCCTTTTCCTCACCCTGCATATTTAGCAGGCTGGCAAACAGCTGGCTCAGGTGAGTCGCGTCCGGCTGCTGCAGGAAGGCGCCGATTGCCGGATGCGCGCTAGCCACCGGCTGCAGCAGGGTGACAATCTCGCTGAACTCGCGAAATGCATTCATCGCCAGGAACGGCGTCAGGGCAAAAACCAGCTCCGGTTTGTGGTTCGGATCTTTGTAGTTACGCTCGGCGGCGGAGAGCGGGATACCGGCGGCGTTCTCGCGGGCGAAACCTTCTTCCGAGGCCTGCTTGTTGGGATGCACCTGAATTGAGAGCGGCTGAGCGGCGCACAGTACCTTAAACAGGAACGGCAGTTCACCAAAGCGGGCGGCAACCTTGTCGCCGAGCAGAGCGGCTTTATCCGCGTCAATCACCTCGCGCAGCGAACGCGGCTGGCCGTCGGCCGCCAGGATCTGCGAACTGCTCTTCGGATGCGCCCCCATCCACAGCTCTGCCATCGGCAGATTGTCCGGGTTGGCGATGCCATAGAGTTCGGTTAAGGCGGTGTGGCTTCCCCATGCATAGTTCTGCACGGCGTTAATCAGCTTTTGCATTCTCAATCCCTGTTTCAAACAAAGTAAATTTTATCGCCCTATTAAACCAGCAAACGGTGGAGAAGCAACTGCTGAAAGAAAAAGTCGTCCTTGTCTCAGTTTTTGTTAAAAAATTGTGTAAGATTGTTCGACTCGCTTTTCTACAGGCACATGGAGTCCCTGCCTGAAACATAATCAGCCAAAGCAGTAAGTGAGAGTACAATGTCGAATAAACCGTTTGTTTACCAGGATCCTTTTCCGCTCAAAAAGGATGACACCGAGTATTATCTCCTCAGCAGTGATTACGTCTCCGTCGCCGAATTCGCCGGCCAGGAAGTGCTAAAAGTTGACCCTCAGGCGCTGACCCTTCTGGCGCAGCATGCTTTCCACGACGCCTCCTTTATGCTTCGCCCTGCGCATCAGCAGCAGGTGGCGGATATCCTTAACGATCCGGAAGCCAGCGAAAACGATAAATACGTCGCGCTGCAGTTCCTGCGCAACTCGGATATCGCCGCCAAAGGTATTCTGCCCACCTGCCAGGACACCGGCACCGCGATCATCATGGGTAAAAAAGGCCAGCGCGTGTGGACCGGCGGCGGCGATGAAGCCGCCCTGGCGCAGGGGGTGTACAACACCTATATCCAGGACAACCTGCGCTACTCGCAGAACGCGCCGCTGGATATGTATAAAGAGGTTAACACTGGCACCAACCTGCCGGCGCAGATCGATCTCTATGCTACCGATGGCGATGAGTACAAATTCCTCTGCATCGCCAAGGGCGGCGGCTCGGCGAACAAAACCTATCTGTACCAGGAAACCAAAGCGCTGATCACCCCCGCGAAGCTGAAAAATTACCTCGTCGAGAAGATGCGCACCCTCGGTACTGCCGCCTGTCCACCGTACCATATCGCCTTCGTGATCGGCGGTACCTCGGCGGAAGCGACGCTGAAGACCGTGAAGCTGGCGTCCACCAAATACTACGATGGCCTGCCGACCGAAGGTAACGAGCACGGCCAGGCGTTCCGCGACGTGCAACTGGAGCAGGAGCTGCTGCTGGAGGCGCAGAACCTTGGTCTCGGCGCGCAGTTCGGCGGCAAATACTTTGCCCACGATATCCGCGTGATCCGTCTGCCGCGTCACGGCGCTTCCTGCCCGGTAGGGATGGGGGTTTCCTGTTCCGCCGACCGCAACATCAAAGCCAAAATTAACCGCGACGGCATCTGGATCGAGAAGCTGGAGAGCAACCCGGGGAAATATATCCCTGAGCATCCGGG
>ERZ1023888.414-NODE-414-length-12057-cov-10.853858_pt1 | contig 12057 bp, 10 predicted proteins | sample MGYA00380396_ERZ1023888 | MGnify/ENA primary metagenome ERZ1023888 (study PRJEB33179, sample SAMN07448998) | human gut metagenome | biome: Human-gut; feature: Human associated habitat; material: Faeces | host: Homo sapiens | place: India: Bhopal | collected... | reverse complement strand
CCCTAGCCACTAACCCCTAGCCACTAACCCCTAGCCACTAACCCCTAGCCACTAAAAAAAGCGCTGTCTTTATAAGACAGCGCTTTTTGCATTCCCAAATGGATTATTTTGCGAAGTAACGAGCCAGGAGGCCATCGAATATACGGCCATGACGAGCTTCGTCTTTTGCCATTTCATGAACGGTGTCATGGATAGCGTCGAGGTTGAGCTGTTTAGCAAGGGTTGCGATTTCTTTCTTGCCTGCGCAAGCGCCCTGTTCAGCAGCAGCACGCATTTCGAGGTTGGTCTTGGTGTCGTCCGTAACGACTTCGCCGAGGAGTTCAGCGAATTTAGCAGCGTGTTCAGCTTCTTCGAAAGCGATGCGTTTGTAGGCTTCAGCGACTTCCGGATAGCCCTGGCGGTCAGCGACACGGCTCATAGCGAGGTACATGCCGACTTCGGAGCATTCGCCTGTGAAGTTGAGGTGGAGGCCTTCGAGGATGCGTTCGTCGACGCCTTTAGCGATGCCTACGCGATGTTCGTCAGCGTATTCTTTGACACCAGCGACGAGTTCCGTGAATTTTTCTTTCGGAGCGCCGCACTGAGGACACTTTTCCGGAGCTTCCGTACCTTCATAAACAAAACCGCAGATACCGCATACAAATTTTTTCATCATTCATTCCTCCTGATATTATAATACATTTTGAATAAAATGGATATTAACTGAATACTAACAAATAACTTTTATTTGTTATGGCTACATTATAACAGACTGATGGGGGAAAATCAAGAGTAATTTTGTAAAACTTTTAATTGAAAATAATTATTGATTAAAAAATAAGGCCTTGGAGGGGCGAGGCGGCACCATTTTATTGCAATTTATACATGAGTCTTATATAATGGAGATAGTATTCAGAAAAGCCAAGACGATACGATTAGCATAGAAAGAGACTGAATTTTGGAGGTTACGCCTATGTGGAAGAAAAAAGTAGCATGCATCCTGGCTGTCATGGCCTTGTGTGGGACCATGGCTGCCGGTGCGGCCGATTATACGATCCTGGAAAAAGCGGATAAAGTCGAAACGACGGTCTACGGGACGACCCAGACCGGTTCCCTGAACGACCGCATCGCGGCGCTGGACAAGCTGCTCAACGGTCAGTCGACGGTATCCGGCAGTCTGCAGGATAAAACCAATGCCCTATATAAAGATGTATATGGGAATTCCGGTTCCGATTTGTCCCTGTTGACGGCAGTCAACCTCATGCAGTGGCAGTATTCCGGCCAGATTACCGATGAACCCCTGCTGGTCCGCATCGAATCGCTGGAACAGAGCATCGACGGCAAGACCATGAGCGGCTCCCTGGAAGGCCGTGTCCTGGCCCTGCGCCGCACGCTCCTGGGCAATAAGAAGTACGTCTCCCAGACCGTGACCATTCCGGCCAATACGCTGGTGACGATGACCAATATCGACGCCCTCAACTCGAAGACCATTCAGGAAGGCGACGTCGTCCGCTTTGCCGTGGCTGATGATATCTGCGTCGGCGACGTCATCGCCATTCCCCGCGGCATGGAAGCGACGGGGACCGTCACCAAGGCCCGGAAGTCCGGCCGCTTTGGCAAGGACGGCAAAATCGAAATCACCTATGACAACGTCCGCGCTGCCGACGGTTCGCCCGTAGCCCTGACGGTCGGCGATAAGACGAAAGAAGAATATAAGCGCATGGCCGGTGCTGTCGGCGCTTCGGCAGCCGGGGCCATCATCCTCGGACCAGTCGGCCTGGTCGGCGGCCTTTTCGTTCATGGCAATGAAGTCGATATCCCGGCAGGGACGACGATGTACGCCGAAACCAAGGAAAATGCCGAAGTCGTCGGTTTCAAGGAAAATGGCGTCATGGATGACATGAAGACGGCCAATATGGCTGCCAGCGGCGTACAGGTGCCGACCTTTGCGCCTGTCACCAATAGTGATGTCGACAACAGCGGGGCTGGCGATGCCGGTACGTACACCGACACCGATACGGCGCCTCAGAGCAGCAACGGCGATTTGCAGGCCGGACTGAAAGATGGTACGGTTACGCCTGTCGACCTGTACAACAGCAAACACAATGACGACCAGCAGGCCGTCGTAACCATTCAATCCAATACAGCAGGTGACGCGAATGAATAAAACGTGGACAGCGGCGATGATCGCAGCCCTGCTGCCTCTGACCTTTTCGGCCAGTGCAGCTGATACAGCGAAACTTCATACAGATAAGGTCATGGCCGTTCCCGTGACAGAAAAGAAAATCCTGCCCGTCGATTTGGACCAGGCTTCTGCTTCGCAGGACGTCGTCCTGCCGCAGCAGCCTGTCCACATGACGGCTGATACATTCGTCGCCCGCAACTCCGACGGCTATGTCAAGAGCCGGGGCAATGTCGACATCAAGCAGGGCATGGATGAAATCCATGCCAACTATGTCGAAGGCAACATGAAGAGCGGCGTCTACCATACGAAAGGACCCGTAGTCTACGTCAACGAAACCAATGCCCTGACGGGCCAGGACGTGACCTATAACAGCCAGAACGGCAGCATGACCATGGATAAGGTCGAAGGCTTCGTCGGCCCGACGACATACGTCCGCGGGACCGATGCCGAAATGTACGATAATATCGGCTATATCAAGCATGGCCTGATTACGACGCCTCACGCCGTCGCCAAGACGCCGGACTATTATATTACCGGTGATGACATCCGCATCTATCCGGGCGAAAAGTTCACGGCAGAAAATACGGCCCTCTGGTTCAAGCACATCCGCCTGTTCACATATGGCCATTATGAAGGCCGCCTGGACAGTGAACATACGAAATCTTCTTTATTCACGCTGCTGCCGCGGCCGACCTACAACAGCGATGACGGCATCGGTGTCCGGGGCTATGCCGATGTGCCCCTCAACCAGTCCGGCGACCTGAGCTTCCATGCCAGCTATGCCCTGAATAGCAAGAATGGCTTCAAGCCGGCGGCTCAGCTCCAGAAGAATACTAAAATCGGCACTTTCCGTTTTGGCTACAGCAAAGAAGAAAGTACCGATAACGACGATAATATCTGGGCTACGAAGTGGCCGGAACTGGAATACTTTGCACCGCGCATCCATCTCGGCGATACGGGTATCTATATCGATTCCAGTGCCAATTGGGGCCGCTGGGCTGAAGACGGCGTCAAGACGGGGACGCATAAGGGCTTCCGTACGGAAATCACGCATACGCCCATTCCCTTGTGGCAGCGGGCCAATGTCCGCTTCTTCGCCGGCTATCGTAAGGATTTATATTCTACCAATGATGCCCAGCGCCGCGATCCCTATTCGGGCGTCATCCTCAACCAGGGCATCAACGACCGCTTGTGGACCAGCTTCTGGTATAAGAAACACAATGTCAGCGGCTATACGCCGTACCGCTTCGATACCCTCGATGACCCGCGCCAGCACGGCATGTCCATCGGCTACGTCCTGACGCCGCGGGATACGGTCATCTTCACTTGGGCTCAGGACCTCGACGATGACCATATTTCGGACCGCAATTACACCTGGGTCCGCGACCTCCACTCGTTCATTGCTACCATCACGTATAAACAAGTCGATAAAGAATGGCAGGTCAAAATAAAGGCCAAGGACTTCGATTTCTAAAAGGGGAGAGGACAGGAAGACTTTTTGCTATCATGCGTAGTCCCTTTCTCTTCCGCGTTTGTAGGGGTCGCCACGTGGGCGACCCGTTAGGATTTTGGAGGATTCTTCTAGCAATCTGATTGGGAATCGTACATATCCCCAGAGCGGGCTCGCCACGTGCGAGCCCCTACAATGTAAAAAAGGGCTTGTCGTCATGCGACAAGCTCTTTTTTTTACCCTCTTTTTACAGGGCGTATTTGCATTTTTGAGCTATAATGGAATAAAGTGAGAAAACTAGATTTTACATGAAAGGACTGTCGCTTTATGCCTTTGATTTACTGTGTAGAAGATGATGAAAATATTCGTGAACTCGTCGGTTATGCCCTGCGCAGCCAGGACTTCGAGGTGGAAACCTTTGCTGACAGCAAGGAATTCTGGCCGGCTTTGGAGAAGCGGACACCGGCTTTGCTCCTCTTGGATATCATGCTGCCCGGTGAAAGCGGCAATGATATCCTTGACAAACTGCGCAAGACTCAGCAGTGCAAGACACTGCCCGTCATCATGCTGACGGCCAAGACCAGCGAATACGATATCGTCAGGGGCCTCGATGGCGGCGCCGATGACTACGTCTGCAAGCCCTTCGGCATCGTCGAGCTCATTTCCCGCATCCGCGCCGTCCTGCGCCGTTCGGGCCGGCAGAGTACGGAAACGAACCTCTATACGTATGGCCCCGTTTCCCTGGACCAGGAAAAACATATCGTAACCGTCGACGGCAAGCCCTGCCACTTGACGGTCAAGGAATTTGAACTCCTGCGCTACCTCCTGGTCAATACGGATATCGTCCTCAAGCGGGAACAGATCATGGAAGCCGTTTGGGGCTTCACGTATGAAGGCGAAAGCCGGACCATCGATATGCACATCAAGAGCCTGCGCCAGAAACTGGGCGACGGCGGCAAGATTATCCATACTGTGCGCGGCGTGGGCTATGTCATCGGAGGGAACGTATGAAGCGGAAAGTCTACCTCAGCCTGCTGACCATGGGGCTGGCCTGTATGGCCGTGACTCTGCTCATTTCGACGTGGTTCTTCTGGAACTCCACGCAGCACCAGATACAGCAGGAACTGATCATGGCCATGGACGTCGTCGAGACGACAATCGAAGAAGGGAAGGATACGTCCCTGTATTTGAAGAAACTCGGCGTCCACGAGACGGATGGCCTGCGCATTACCTGGATCAATACCGATGGCGATGTCCTCTTTGAATCGGACTATGACAAAGGGGTCATGGAAAATCACCTGGCCCGGCCGGAAGTCCAAGCGGCCATCGAGAACGGCAAGGGGACGGCCGTCCGCGATTCCCAGACCGTATCCAAGGCCCTCTATTATTATGCTAAGAAACTGCCCGACGGGACGATTCTGCGGGTCAGTCTGGAACGGGATACTTTTTACGCCCACTTCCTCAGCCTCCTGCCCTGGGCGCTGCTGCTCCTGGGCTTGTCGGCCCTGGCCTGCATCAAGGTGTCGCGCTTGCTGACGGCGAGCCTCCTCAGCCCGCTTCGGCAGACGGCCCGGTTCATCCGCCAGATTAACGACACCGACGTGAAGATGGTGCAGCCGCCGCGGGTCGACCATGAATTGCAGCCTTTGGTCGATAAGATTTTTTTGCAGAGCCAGACCATTACCGACAATATGCGCAGCCTCGAACAGCAACGCAATATCATGCGCCTCATCATGGAAAATCTCCAGGAAGGCGTCATCCTGACGGACCAGGCCTGCGGCATTGCCGGTCTCAACCTGCGGGCCGCCCATTTCCTCGGAGCCGGCCAGACCCAGGACGTCTTGCAGCGCAATCTGAAGGAACTCCTGCCCGATGTATCCTGGAATACGCTGCAGCACATCGACAGTGCCTGTGACGTGAAACTGACCCGGGCCGACCGACTGTACCTGCTGACCATCCAGCCTGTCTATAAAGATGATGATTTCTATGGCATGCTCTTCATCATCGACGACGTGACCGAACAGGAGCACCGGGAACAGCTGCGCCGGGAATTCACGTCCAACGTATCGCATGAACTGAAGACGCCCCTCACATCGATCAGCGGCTTTGCCGAAGTTTTGTCGACGGGCATTTTCAAGAATAAAGACGATGTCATCCATTTCGGCACACTCATCCGCAAGGAAGCCCTGCGCCTCTTGCAGATGATCGAAGAAATCATGCACCTGGCCCGCATCGAAGACGGCAAGCGCCAAATCCATCCCGAACGGCTGCGCCTCAGCGGTTTGATTCAGGATATCGTAGAATTCATGGAACCGGTCCTGATGGAAAAGAAAGTCACTGTCCACTGTACCATGGACGATACGGAAGTATGGGCGGACCGCGGCCTGTTTCGGGAAATGATCATGAACCTTCTCGATAATGCCGTCAAGTACAACCGGCCTGGCGGCCATGTCTACATCGATGTCCGCCACGACGACCACAAGGCCTTCTTCATCATCCGCGACACGGGCATCGGCATCCCGGAAGATAAACAGCAGCGCGTCTTTGAACGCTTTTACCGGGCCGATTCCAGCCGTTCCCGCAAGATCAAGGGGACGGGCCTGGGCCTGGCCATCGTTAAGCACATCGTCGAACAGCATCACGGTACCATTGCCTTGAACAGCAAAGAAAACGAAGGCACGACCATCACCGTCACCCTGCCGATGTAGGGGGGGAGGGGAAATCTGCCATCATGCGGGTACCCTTTGGCTTCATAGTTTGTAGTTTGCAGAAGAGAGCTTTAAATTTAAAACCAACTGCTAACTACTAACAACTAACTGCTAACCACTTAAAAGAACTTGTCGCGTAGCGACAAGTTCTTTTTTTACAATATTTTACAATACATACATAAAGTCCTTACATCTCCTTGGTAGGATAAGACTGTATTCAGAATCAGGAACATCTCAGATTCGTTTATTTAAAGGAGAGGATTTTTTATGAAGTGGAAAAAGTTAGTTCTTGTCGCCTTAGCTGTTACCATGGCCATTGGGGCTGCCGGTTGCGGAAGTCAGCAGAAAGCTGATTCCGGGAAAGGCGCTGCCGTTTCCGAAAGCATTACCGGTTCTGGTTCTTCGGCTTTGCTGCCGTTGGTCAAAGATGCTGCCGAAAAATTCAAGGCCAACAATAAGGACGTTACGATCACCCTTAATGCCGGCGGTTCTGGCACGGGTCTGAAACAGGTTTCCGATGGTTCTGTCGATATGGGTAACTCCGACGTACCGGCTGAAACGAAACTGGACAAAGCCAAAGCTGAAAAGCTGGAAGACCACAAAGTCTGTGTCATGACAGTCGCTACGATCATCAATAAAGACGTCGGCGTCAAGAACTTGACCCGTCAGCAGTTGCAGGACGTATTCACGGCCAAAGTCACCAACTGGAAAGATGTCGGCGGCAAAGACATGCCTATCGTCCTGGTTACCCGCCCGAAGACGTCCGGTACGCGTGCCCTGTTCAAACAGTACGCTATCAACGGTGCTGAAGAAGCGGACAACAAATCCCTGGAAACGGATAACTCCGGTATCCTCATCCAGAGCGTCGCTCAGAATCCGGGCGCTATCGGCTATGTCGCTCTGCCGTATCTGCTCAATAACGACACGGTCGATTCCGTTTCTATCGATGGCGTAGCTCCGACACTGGAAAACACCTATAACGGTACATACAGTGTATGGGGTTATGAACACATCTACACCAGCAAAGAACCGAAAGCTGCCGTCAAGGCCTTCATCGAATACATCACAGGCGCTGATTACGGCAAACGCATCGAAGAACTCGGCTATGGCGTAAGCTCGAAGATGCAGACCAAAGAAGTTCACTAATTTACTGGAGGAACGGGTATGAATGCAATCGAAACGGTAGTCCAACGGGCTCACCGCAACGAGAAAGCAGCCAAAACGTTCATCACTATTTGCGGCATCGGTATGGCACTGGTGCCGCTTCTCATTGGCGCTTTTCTCTTCATTAAAGGTACAGATACATTTTTCACATTTGGCCACAGCGTGACGGAATTCCTTTTTTCCGGTCAGTGGAAGCCTAGCGATACGGCGGAAGGCGGCGGTCAGGTCGGCGCAGCTATGTTCCTGGCTGGCTCGCTGGTCACCTGTCTCTTGTCGCTGATCCTTTCCCTGCCTTTCAGTCTGGCATCGTCCATTTACATGACGGAAATCGCGACGCCCCAGCGGCGCCGCCTCATTCAGCCGGCTATCGAATTGTTCACAGGTATCCCGTCGGTTGTCTATGGCTTCGTCGGCATGACCGTCCTCATTCCGGCATTGCGTCATATTTTCCCCATGCCTTTTGGCTTTTCCGTTTTAGCTGCCGGCATTGTCCTGGCTATCATGATTTTCCCGACCATTACGACCATGGCCGCCGATGCCATGGCCGCCGTGCCCAAGTCGTGGCGTGAAGCTTCTTATGGCCTCGGCGCGACGCGCTGGGAAACGATTGCCTACGTCGTACTTCCGGCCGCCAAGAGCGGTATCTTCACCGGCATCATCCTGGGCCTGGCCCGCGCTTTGGGCGAAGCCCTGGCTGTCGCCATGGTCATCGGCCAGATGAAAGTCTTCCCGACGTCCCTGTTCCTGCCGGCCAGCACGCTGACGACGGCTATTTCGGCCGATATGGGCGGCGCCATGGAAGGCGGCGAATACAACGCTGCTTTGTGGACGATGGCTCTGGTCCTGTTCCTGCTGTCGTTCCTGTTCATCTTTGTAATCCACCAGATCAATGCCGCTTCCGAATTAAAAGGAGGACGGAGTTAATATGACAAGTATCGAAACGAAAAAACAGAAAGATAAAATGATGACGGCCATCTTTACCGGCGGTGCCGCCTTTGCCGTCATCCTGCTCATCGCCTTTGTCCTCTACGTCGTCGTCAGCGGCGTCAGCGGCATGACACCGCAGCTCTTGTCCTTCAGCCCGACCGGTCTGGGGAACATGTTCTTCAATACGATTTACCTCGTCGTCCTGGCTCTCGTCGCCAGTACCATTACGGGGATCCCGGCCGGTATCTTCCTGGCCGAATACGCCAAGAAAGGGCGCATCACTCATTGGGTCCGCATGGCCGTCGAAACACTGGCCTCCCTGCCGTCTATCGTCGTCGGCTTGTTCGGCTACCTGGTCTTCATCGTCATGACCGGTTCTCAGTGGAACCTCATGGCCGGCGCCCTGGCCGTATCCATCTTGACCCTGCCTTTGGTCACGTCCGTTACCGAAGACGCCCTGCGCAACTTGCCGCCGAGCTACCGCAACGGCAGCCTGGGCCTGGGTGCCTCTCATTGGCAGACTATCTGGCACGTCCTCTTGCCGGCCTGCTTCCCGCGCATCATGACCGGCCTCATCCTGGCCGCCGGCCGTGGCTTCGGTGAAGCCGCTGCCCTGATGTTCACGGCCGGTATGTCGACAGATATCGACTGGACGAACTGGGATATTACGGCCACGTCGTGTCCGCTCAATCCCTTCCGTCCCGGCGAAACCCTGGCCCTTCACATCTGGGCCCTGCGTACGGAAGCCCTTCATGCAGACGCTGCCCAGCAGGCTGCTGCGTCGTCGGCCATCCTGATGATCATGGTCCTCGTCTTCAGTCTGGCTGCACGCTACTTCAGCTATCGAATTGACAAGAAAATGGGAGGAAATAAATAATGGCAGAAATGACTACGACGCTGACCGGCTTTGCCGCAGCGACGATTGAAAAGAAACGGGCTGCAGAAGCCGTACAGGAAGGCGCACAGGCTGCTACGGGTACGGCGGAATATACTTTTGATGTCAGCCACATGGACCTCTTCTATAATGAGTTCCAGGCCTTGAAAGACATTAACATGAAAATCAAGAAAAATGAAATTACAGCCCTCATCGGCCCGTCGGGCTGCGGCAAGTCGACGTTCCTCAAGACGCTGAACCGCATGAACGACTGGGTCGAAGGCTGCCGGGTCACTGGCGATATCCGCTTTGAAGGCAAGGATATCTTCAAGGAAGTCGACCCCCTGGCCCTGCGTTACCGTGTCGGCATGGTCTTCCAGCAGCCGACGCCGTTCCCGAAGAGCATCTATGAAAATATCGCTTATGGTCCGCGTATCCAGGGCATCAAGGATAAGAAGCAGCTCGATGCTATCGTCGAAAAGAGCCTGCGCCAGGCTGCCTGCTGGGATGAAATGAAGGACCGCCTCAGTAAGAGCGCCCTCGGCCTCTCCGGCGGCCAGCAGCAGCGTCTCTGCATTGCCCGTACCTTGGCAGCGGATCCGTCAGTCATCCTCATGGACGAACCGACATCGGCACTGGATCCGATTTCGACGCAGAAAATCGAAGACCTGGCCTTGGAACTGAAGGAAAAATATACCATTGTCATCGTCACACACAGTATGCAGCAGGCTCGCCGCATTTCTGACAAGACAGCATTTTTCCTCTTAGGCGAACTCATTGAATACGATAACACCCTGGATATGTTCACCAATCCGTCCAATCCTAAGACGGAAGAATACATTACCGGCCGTTTCGGCTAAGAGGAGGAAAGGGACTTATGCTGGAAGTTTACGAAAAATCCGTAGCAGAATTGAAAAATGATATGATTAACCTGGGCATGAAGGTCGAACAGGCCGTCGAAAATGCCTGGAAAGCGCTGGAAGACAAGGACATCGAATTGGCTCAGCGCATTTACGATGGCGACGATGTCATCGATGATTTGGTCAAGAACTGTATGAAGAAAGACTTGACTATCAGTATGATGCAGGGTCCCGTAGCGGCTGACTATCGGAGCTTGATGGCGACGTTGAAAATCCTCTCCGACTTAGAACGGATTGCCGATCACTGCGCCGACATCAGCCACTACGTCATCCATTTGGAACAGACCCATCACAACGTACCCTTGCCGCAGGGCATTAAAGAAATGTACGGCGTCATGGCCTCCATGGTCAGCGATGTCATCGATTTCTACAAAGAACGGGGTACTTCGTCTCAGGCCAGCCTCATGCGCGATAAAGACGATATCGTCGACCAGGCTTTCAATAACCTCATGGAAACCTTGGCTGCCGAAATGGCGGCTCATCTGGAAAACTCCAAGGATTACATCGACCTGGTCCTGGTCATCAAATACATCGAGCGCATGGCCGACCACGCCAACAATATCGCCGAATGGCTCATCTACCGCGATACCAACGAAATCCGTATTTAGTAATTTGTAGGGGCGCCCACGTAGGGCGCCCGCTTTCGTATATGTGGGAATTTCGTACAGTGCCAGGTTCGTGATATGTGATATGTGATATGTCGGGGCCGCCGCATGATGGTTTATGCTATCATGCGGCGGCCCCTTTTTTTCTTGCAACAAATTTGATATACTAACACCTATGGGATAGTCCGATGTATTCGATTTTCCTCGCGAAAGCGGGGTGATCAGCATGAGTGTATACGAATCATTGTCACTGATGATTGCGTTCGCAACTCTGGTAGTGCTGATTATTTCAGCAACCAAGCGATAAGCTTGTAGCATGAAAAAAACCGCGTACTTGCGGTACACGGCCTTCTTCACGTATAAAATTCATCGAGGAGAGCCGATGCACCACCATCGGGCTATCTCTATTTTTATTTTACCATGTCACGGTAATAAATCAAGTATAGATGCAGCCTCAATATTCCGGCGGCATGTTCTTTTTCGTATGCGGCATGGAGAGGGCATCGCCGGGATACTGGTGGTATTTGACGGGCGATGTCGTGAAGCCGCGGCCTACGACTTCCGAGGCGTCGCTGATGATCATGAAGGCCTGGGGATCGAGCTTGTTGACGATTTCTTTGACCTTGGCCACTTCGGTCAGTTTGATGACGGCGTAGATGACCCGTTTATCCTGCATGGTATAGGCGCCCTGGCCGTGGAGATAGGTGGCGCCGTGGCCGACGTAGCGCATGAGGACCTGGGCGATCGGCGTGGCCCGGTTGGAAATGATGATGACGCTTTTACGCTGTTTCAGGCCGATGACGACTTTGTTGGTAATGAAGGCGGCGATGTAGATGGCGACGAAGGTCAGGACGGCTCGTTCCAGGGAGAAGAGCCAGGCTGCGGCCAGGAGGATGACCAGATTGAGGATCATCGTGACCGTACCCATTTCCAGGGAATAATATTTCTTGACGATGGCACCGATGACATCCAGGCCGCCGCTGTTGCCGTTGTATTTGTAGATGATGCCGAAGCCGATACCCGACAGGATGCCGCCGGTAATGGATGACAGCATGGCATCGTGCATGATGTTCCATGTCGACAGGAAGGACGTGACGTCGACCAGGACCGAGAGCATGATCGTGCCGACGATACTTAGGACCGTATAGCTGCGGCCCATGAATTTGTAGCAGGCGATCATGATCGGGCTGTTCATGATGAAGATGCCAATGCCGCCGGGGAGGCCGGTCAGGAAGTAGAACATGA
>ERZ1023888.413-NODE-413-length-12063-cov-161.770403_pt1 | contig 12063 bp, 7 predicted proteins | sample MGYA00380396_ERZ1023888 | MGnify/ENA primary metagenome ERZ1023888 (study PRJEB33179, sample SAMN07448998) | human gut metagenome | biome: Human-gut; feature: Human associated habitat; material: Faeces | host: Homo sapiens | place: India: Bhopal | collected... | reverse complement strand
TTATTCTATAACTTTCGGGCTTTTTCAATACACTCTTTTATTTTGCGCTTACTATTTATTTTTATGTAATTCTAATTATAGTTTCTATGAAAACTTTCAGAAAGTCAAAAAAAGGAGCCCTTCACGGACTCCTCTTCGAATCTAAATCTTAACCTTTATGAACCTATGTGTATCATAAACCATGGATAAAAAAAGTGCAAGGGGAAATTGGGAAGCGGCGCAGCTCATTTCTCCAGCAGGGCTACCGTTTCCACATGCATGGTCTGGGGGAACATGTCTACCGGCTGGATTTTTTTGAGGGTATAGCCGAGTCCGGCGAGAACTTTTGCATCTCTGGCGAAGGTGGCGGGGTTGCAGGAAACGTAGACTATGCGCTTCGGTTCCATGGCGGCAGCGGCCTTCAGCACATCTTCGCTGCAGCCGGCACGGACGGGGTCCATGACGATGACGTCGGGGCGCAGGCCTTCTTTATAGAGTTTCGGCATGAGCTTTCCTGCATCGGCGGCATGGAATTCCACGTTTTCCACATGGTTGAAATCGGCATTTCTTCCGGCGTCTTCAATGGCCGCTTCCACGATTTCAATGCCGATCACTTTTTTCGCTTTCTTTGCTAGGCAGAGGGAAATGGTGCCGGTACCGCAGTAGGCGTCTATGACCGTTTCACTGCCGGTAAGGTCTGCGTATTCCAGGGCTTTGGCGTACAGTTTCTCCGCCTGGTCTTTATGAACCTGGAAGAAGGAGAAAGGCGACACCTCAAAGGAAAGGCCTGCCAGGGTGGCCGTGAGGGTTTTCCGGCCCCAGAGATGGTGAAGGGTCTGTCCCAGAATCACATTGCCCGGGCTTTTCTGTACGTTATGGTAGATGGAAACCACTTCCGGCAGGAGCTGTCGCATTTCTTTCACCCAGAGTTCCGCAAAGGGAAGGGTCGGCGTGGCGGTGACGATGACCACCATCACTTCTCCATTGTCCCCGGTTCTTGCCATGATATGACGCACAGAGCCTTTGCGGGATTTCCCGTTGTACCCCTGGACATGGTGCCTTGCCATGAAGCCCTGGGCAAAGCGGAGAACCCGGTTGTTTTCTTCTTCCTGGATGAGACAGCCGTCAATGGGCACCACCTGATGGCTGCCCTGGCGGTAGTAGCCAATCACCGGACCGCCGGTGACCTGGGATACGGGCACGGCCATTTTGTTCCGGTAGTTCCAGGGATGGTCCGCAGGAAGAACGGGAAGCACCAGGTCTTCCGAAAATCCGCCCAGACGGCTCACCACGTCTTTCACCCGCTTTTCTTTCAGCGCTAGCTGGCCTTCATAGGTGAGATGGGAAATCTGGCAGCCGCCGCAGGCATGGTAGGCAGGGCATTCCGGCTTTGTGCGGAAGGGAGAGGGGCTGTCTACAGAAATCAGCCTTCCCTGAGCATAGGATTTCTTGGCTGACACGATACGGGCCGTCACCGTCTCTCCCGGCAGGGCGCCGGGCACAAAGACGGTGAAATCTTCGACGGAACCGATGCCTTCCCCATGAATACCCAGGTCGCGTATGGAAAGGGTGTAGGTTTCGTTCATTTTTACAGGAATATTTCTTTTGGTCATAGGAGACTCCTTATTTATGGGGCCGCTCCGCGGCCCCGGGGTTCAGAAGGTTCTGAAGGGAAGGTTCTTAGGATTGACCGGCCTCACGGCTGGAGGGTTCTTAAGTTTGACGGGGCCTTTGGCCCCCTGTGATTGTCCCACCGCCTGCGAGGGGAAGGTGGTACGCAGTACCAAAGGGGGAAAGGGTTCTTAAGATTCTTAAGTTTGACGGCCCTTCGGGCCGAGGGTGGTGGATTGCCCTTATGGGCAATGCTTATAAAGTCAGCGTTACGGGATTGGCTTTCTGTGTCATATGGCATGATAAGCATTCTGGTGATTGGCTCACTGCGTTCGCCACCCCCTATTCGGCTGTGCCGGACTTCCACCTAAAGGTGAAACGACTCACTATGATTTGTGCGTCGCTGGCGCTCCTTCAAATCATGTTCGCTGTGCATCCACGGGAAAGCATGTCACACGATTCTCAGGTCGCTTCGCTTCCTTACGAATCGTGTTCCCTTGCCACCCCTATGCAGGGGGCAGAATAAAACACCGCGAGACAATCTTCTCATAAATCCTTCGCTCGAGATGACGGTGTTGACGGACACCCCTATCGTCATTTCGACCGCAGCGAAGCGGAGTGGAGAAATCTCCCCCTCTGATGGTACAGGCGGCATTACGGCGGGAGATCTCTCGACTCAGCGTATCATCGGAGCGGTTCCCGCCTGTCCCCATACCGGCATGCGGCTCCGCTCGAGATGACGATCCTGGCGGGCAGCATTGGAGACGCCTTTGATGTGAGGGTTCAGAGGGTTCAAAGGGTGGTGCTATCGCCCTCTCGGGCGATGAGTTTTATAGGCCTCCCGGGGAGGCCAACCCCTTCCACCACTGGCGTGGTCCCCCTCCCCCTGCAAGCAGGGGGAGGCAAGTTTACAGGGGAACGGTCCCTTTCACGCCTGCGGGCGCGTATCTATGAAGGCTCTTCTATCGAATGCCGAAGACTTTTTCCGTATTTTCCAAAGCGTGAAGGCGGAGGTCTTCTGCTGTGACGTGCATGTAGGAGGCCAGGGTTTCTACTACGTAGGTAATGTTCTGAGGAACGTTGGTCCTTTTGAGGTGGAAGCCCCGGGGTGTGAGGTAGGGGGCGTCGGTTTCTACCATGACCCGGCTGAGGGGGAGGATGGAGACAGCGTCTCGGAGGGCGTCTCCTCTTCTTTCGTCGCAGATCCAGCCGGTAATGCCGATGTAGAAGCCCAGGTCCAGCAGTTTCCGGAGGGTTTCTTTATTTCCGGTGAAGCAGTGGACCACGGACAGGGGGCAGATGGACTCGTGGCCTTTGAAGCAGTGCAGGAAGTCTTCTTCCGCATCTCTCAGATGGAGGAACATGGGTTTATGCAGTTCTTCGGCCAGGGCGATGAGTTCTTTGAAGTAGTGAAGCTGGTTTTCTTTTTTGGCATACATGTGGTCATAGTCCAGGCCTGTTTCTCCCACCATCCTGATGGCAGGATTGGTGAGGATGATTTCACGGATGCGCTGAAGGTCTTCTTCACGGGCCGTATCGGTGCTGTGGGGATGGATGCCGGCGGTGCCCAGAAGGCCGTGTTTTTTTGTGAAATCGTTCACCAGTTCGTTGTCTTTCCGGTCGGAGCCGGTAAGTATGCATCTGACGCCGGCTGCTTCGGCATCTTCGATGATTTTTTCCGGGTCGGGAAAGGAGGGGGTGAAGAGGTTGAGGCCTATGTCATAGTATCGTATGTTCATGATTCCTTCTGTTCTTTTTCATAAAGGAAGATGTAGAATACATCTCCATAGTTGGCATTGTGGCTCCGGTGGCCCCGGATTTCTACGGGGCGGAGGTTTCCCTTTTTCGTCAGGATATTGGCAGTAATGAAATAGAAGCGGTGCCGGTTGGCAGGATTCTCCAGCTGCCGGTCAATGGCCGCCTCTGCCGCCGCCTTTTCCGAATCGGGGAAAATCCGGTCCAGGGACATTTTCGTATATTTCATGAAATCATCGAGGCTGTCGCATTCCATGAGTTCCACCAGAGTGCTGCTGGCAAAGAGGATACTCCTGTCGCCCGCCCTGTATACTGCTATGGCGCCGGGCATTTCATTTCCGATATCCGTGAGGTTGAAGCCCAGCTGGGTGCGGGTATCTTTCAGCCTGAGCTCCGAATCAAATTCCTTCCACCGGGATTTGCCGTTCAGCTTAGCGCCGTAGAGGGCATAATCCGCCTTAATGCAGAGGCTGCGATAGTCTTTGTCATGCTCTGGATAGCGGGCCAGGCCCAGGGAGGCGGAAAACTGGATTTCCTTTCCTTTATAGGTAATGATATGGGTCTTTTCTGTGAAACAGTCAATGGCCTCTGCCGCTTTCCGGCTCCAGCTGCAACCCCAGAAAATAATGAATTTGTCGCCGCCGTTTCTTGTAATGATGGTATGTCCGCTGAAGGTTTCCTTCATGTCCCTGGTAAACTGGCAGAGCGCCCTGTCTCCTGCATCATGGCCATAGACATCATTAATGATTTTGAAATTGTCGATATCCACTGCCATGACCAGGGCCGGTTCATTCTGATGGACCTCCAGATAGCGCCTCACCGTCCAGTCACCGCCGGTTCTGTTGTATACGCCGGTCAAAGGATCGGTGGTACCCATGCGGCGGAGGCGGGCATTGCGGCGGGCCAGCACGGCAAGGGTCAGGGCAGTCAATAAGCCTGCCCAGGTAATGACCACTATAATCCAGGGGTTTACCCAGGGGCCTTTGGGATGAAGATATAAGGTCCAGGAATCTCCATAGATTTCCCGGGATATAACCAGGCTGTCTTCTCCGTAATTCCCGTTTTCATAGACTTCGGAAACCGTACCGTCTCCTTCTGTGTGAATGAGGCCGCAGAGAATGTCCTGGTCTTCCAGATTTGATATATTGGCGTCCTTCAGGAAGATGCGGGTATCACTAATGGCCAGAATATATCCCCAGAAATGGCGGTCTCCCTTTTCGTCAGGCAGAAAAACGGGCCGAAGCACTACGATGTCCCGGAGACCATCCCCCACTTCCACCGATGGTGTAATGCTCACATTGCCGGACCGGCGGACTTCACGGGCCAGGTTCTGCAGAGAGCTGTCCAGGGGATTTTTGAAATCGCGGATATCCGCGTCCTGGTTATACCCGGTAAAGGTGCCGTCATCCTGAATAATCTGGACGCTGCGAAGGGCGTTGTCCATTTTCACAAAGTCCGCCAGCTTCGCCTGATCAGGGACATGGGGGCCGCCGGGCTCCTTCACCCTTCCCTCCATGACGCTGGTAATGGTGACATACCGCTCCAGAGACTGCTGAACCCAGGTGAGCCGGGCATTCCCTATTTCGCGGTAGTTGGCTTCCATATCGGTTCTGATGGAGTTGTAAAAAGCAGCGTCCAATAAGAGTACGGCCACAATGATAATAGAAAAAACGGGCATGGAAATGTAACGGCTTATGCCCGTCATCTTTTTCATACCCATCATCTCCTGATTTTATCTAACATGCGAGTTTCATTGCGTCCTATGAAAGTGGTCGTGGTTATAAAAATTATTATATATCATTTGGAAAATGAATGAAAGGGTTCAGAGGGGGCATTATAGGGCCACTCCGTGGCCCGGGTTCAGAGGGTTCGGCCTGCCTTTGGCAGGCTGGTTCAAAGGGTAGCGGTGGCGGCTGACGCCGCAGTATAAAAAAGGGGCACGGCTGACGCCGTGGGTTGTGAAGAAGGGTTCCCAACTTTTATTGTCCCACCGCTTGCGGGGGGAAGGTGGTGCCGAAGGCACCAAAGGGGAACGGGGCCTCTGGCCCCGAAGGTTCTTAAGGTTCTCAGGTTTGACGGGCCTTTCAGGCCCGAGAGTTGTGGGGCGGCTTCGCCGTAGGTTTTATAAACCGCCTTCGGCTGACCCCTTCCGGCTCGCTACGCCCTTGCCCACCCCTTAAACAGGGGTGGGCAAGGGCGCTGAGAGATTGGCTCTTTGTGTCTCCGGGGAAGCACTGATTCATTCATAAGGTCTGCTTATATAAGAATTTGTATGCACTGCTTTATCATGGGACTTCTGAAATAGCTCGCTGTTCCCTTTCCCATTCCTTGCATTGCATAAGAATTCAAGAATAGAAGCAGACAATGTTTTAATCAATGCTTCCTCAACCGCATATTCCTATTTAATTTGATTTGAATCAGACAGAGCCAAACATACCGTTTTCCTTGCTTTATCCCCTGAAAAATCATATGGCAGCTAGGTTGAATTCCGTTCAAGTTGGTTGCAAGTTGGTTGCAACCAACTTGCAAGTTTTAAGCTAAATCAGCCATGAATCCCCGGTAAATGGGCTCTCCTTCAGTTGCATGCCGGTTGCAAGTTCAAAGCAAAACCCACTCAAAGAGTGTCACTTATTCATAAACCACCTGGCAGCACTAGTTTTTCCTATGCAGATAATCTTCCCATCTGCTCTCAGTTCCCTCATCAGCACCTGAATCTGACCACGGCTAAGGCCAGGCAGAACCTGCTGTAATTCTTTAAAAGGGGTACCGATTGCGTTATTCTTACGAATATGTTTCATAAGCAATTCTTTATTTGTGTCACGATCCAATCCAACACGTCTTGTATATACGCCCGATTTTCCGGTTGCAGCATATAGGCTTCTGGCGAGAACGTACTTCTTGCGCCCAATGTGTTCGACAATACCCATATCTGTCAACCGTGGCAGCCGTTCCTGCATTTTCCTATCCAAAGGCTGACTGTGATACAGTGCATTAATCGCAAGAAAATCTTCCGTTGACAGCATTTCAGGGTCTTTTTCGCTGATTCGTCTGATAACTGACAGCATTTCTTTATCCAGGATCAGGCCATTCAGCGTAACACTGACAAAGAAATCATCAGTTCCTGTGAAATCCGGAAGCGGTTTTGCCTCCTGCACGCTTAACTCAAACATCAGGTTCATGCCCTGTCCTGATCGTTCTACCATCCCACATAAGGAAAGAATCTCAGCGATGCGGCGATTGCGGGGAAGCTGTCGATCCAATATATTATCAAGTGTAATACCCAACGGCAGTCCTCCAGGGCTTTCTACAATCAGTCTATCCCGATACTGACGAATAAAAATACTTCCTCCAAACTGATAACTTCTGTGGCTGACTGCATTCAGAATGGCTTCTCTTACGACTCGTTCATTGAATGTTGCAATATCAAATACAAAAAATCCTTCCTGGTAATGTTGTTTGTCATTGCGTAGATTGATGAGTTCCCAGATTTGATCATAGCATGCAAAAAATCCGGTCTTAAACTCTTCTCTCTGATTAGCAGGCCCCGAAGCCTCGGAAGAGCGGTACTCAAAAATAATTTCTGCCTGCGGTAAATACCTGATAATGGATGAATTCTTTCCAAACAGAATGAGCGCTGCATAGGTTATCCCTTCATCAGTTATTGCACCGCAATCGTGGAGCAGCTGTTCTTTTGAAAGTGCAGCAAGCTGTTTCTTCCCTTTTTTCTCGATCCATTTTGTGCGAAAATTTTCAATGGCCGTTTCATCCAGGTCTTCTACTGTTGCCCCGGCACATATCATTCCGGAAAAATCAACACCAACTTCGTCATAGATTTTACGACGCATATCTTCCGGCATAGGCTTTAGTACATCACCCTCATAAATCCAAGCTACCCCATCGTATTGTACCGGCAAGCCAATCGGACGACTCTTTACATCAAAAACCAGAATTCGTTTTCCCTCATGGCTAAAAAGGCGAAAATCTATACTGATTTTCAGTTTTTCTATGAGTCCCATGCGCGTACGTTCCGGCTGTTCAAACGCATTACTTCCTACCACACGGCGAGGTCTTTTATCTGAAATGCCAAAAACAAGTTTACCGCCGCCATTGTTTGCCAAGGCACAACAGCATTTGGCCGCCTCGCCAAAGTCAAACCGATTTTTTGCTTCCTTAAACTGGGTGTGTTCGCCTTCCTGCGCTTCTAAAAGCTCTCGAATGCTGTCTACATAGGTCATATGCTTCTCCTTATACTGAATCCTTGTAAAAAACATCTTGGAATACCACTTAAATACGCTTTATGCCGTCAGCAGGAAGGACAGGCTGTCCGAGCCAGAATGACTGTGACCGGCGGGGAGGGGCAGCGGTCAGCTGATAGCCGGCAGCCGATAGCTGTCCCACCAGTCCACTATTTCACCAGCATGGTATCCAGTACGTCCCTGATATGGGTGACGGGGATGACTTCGATGCCAAGTGTTTTGGCGTCGATGTCCGCTTTGTTTTCTGCCGGAATGAGGATGCCCTTCATGCCGGTCTGGCGGGCGCCGAAGGCTTTTTCCATGACGCCGCCTACCGGCTTCACGTCGCCGGAGAGGGAGATTTCTCCGGTAACGGCCAGATCCTGGCGGAGGGGCCTGTTTTCCACGGCGGAGACGATGGCACAGGTAATGGCGGCGCCGGCGGAGGGGCCGTCTATGTTTCCTCCGCCTACGATGTTTACATGAAGGTCGTAGTCGGAAAGGTCTTTGCCGGTGACAAGGCGCACCACGGCGGCAGCGGTGGATACGGAGTCTTTGGCCATGGATCCGGCGGTGTCATTGAAGCGGATGGTGCCTTTGCCCTGGGTTCTGGCAGGGAAGGCGGCGGTTTCGATTTCAATGGTGCTTCCCCAGTAGCCTGCTACGCCCAGTCCGTAAATGTGACCGACTCTGGGATTTCCTTTCTTCACCCTTCCCAGCCAGGGAGAGAGGCGGCTGGCCTGGGCGGTGCGTTTCATGAGGTCCAGGGTAATGGTCACATCTTTGGCTTCGCCGCTTTCATAGACGGAAAGGCCGTAGGCATCGGCCAGGAGGCTCACTGCTTTTCTGCCTTCCATGGTGTAGCTGCTGATGAGGTCTGCCACTCCTTTTTCCAGATGGACCTGCAGTTTGTCTGCTGCGTGGTTCACGATTTCCACCACGTCTTTGGGCTGGAGGGGGTCAAAGAACACTTCGGCGCAGCGGGAGCGGATGGCGGGATTGATTTCTTCGGGCTGCCTGGTGGTGGCGCCGATGAGGATGAAATCGGCGGGCGCGCCGTCTTTGAAGAGTTTCCTGATGTAGTCCGGCACGGCCGGATTGTCTTCGTCGTAGTAGGCCGATTCGAAATAAACTCTCTTATCTTCCAGTACCTTCAGCAGCTTGTTCAGCATCATGGGGTCCAGTTCACCGATTTCATCAATGAAGAGGACGCCGCCATGGGCTTCGGTGACCAGGCCCGGTTTCGGTTCCGGTATGCCGTCGTCTGCCAGCTGGCGGCTGGCGCCCTGGTAAATGGGGTCGTGGACGGAGCCGATGAGGGGATTGGTAATATCCCTTTCGTCCCAGCGGAGGGTGGTGCCGTCGCATTCTACAAAGGGCGCATTTTCCCCGAAGGCGGTGTAGGCCAGTTTCTTTGCTTCGTCCAGCACCAGCCGGGCAGCGGTGGTCTTGCCCACCCCCGGCGGTCCGTAGAGGATGAGGTGCTGAGGATAGGGGGAGGCAATGCGGGAGAAAAGGGCTTTCACCGCCCGGTCCTGGCCCACGATTTCCGAAAGGCTCCGGGGCCGCACCACGTTCATAATGGTAGAGGTGAGCTTCACTTTGTCCAGGGCTTCCAGCTTTTCCATTTTACGGCGGCTCTGGGGTGTTTCGGTATCTCCCGTTTCTTCATTAATGATTTCCTGGCGGATTTCATCCACATATTCCTGATGCCTTTCTTCCAGGCGGTCGGCTATCTTTTCTTCCAGCTGCCGTTCCACTGCCTGCCGAGCCAGCATTTCCGCCAGCTTATCTTCCAGTTTGTCCAGAATGGATGGTATTTCTTCCTCCGTAGGCACCCTGGTATAGTCCCGGCTTTCCAGAATGAGCCGTTCCATGCCGATGAGGCGGATACGGGGGTTTTCATCATGTATATATTTCAGCGCATTATACCGGCTGGCCTGCACGATGATCTGCTCGGAGCCCATAATGCTGGCATAAATGCTGTAAATGGCATTGATTTGTCTTTTCAGCTCTTCATCGGAAAAGCTGCTGCCGTCTACGTGGTTCATGAGACGGCCGATTAAATCTTTTACATCTTCCAAAGAAATCCCCTCCTTTATTGTTATATTGACACGCCGCAGGCTGCTCCATGCAGATACGATGCTAAACTGTATTCCCGAAGGCCCTCGCGCCATTTCGGGCGCGAGGGTTGAGGCAGCCATCGGGCCTGACGGCCCTGGGCCGCCAGGGTTCTGTCCGGGACCGGCTACGCCTCCCGGACAGGTTGAGGGCTCCGCCCAGGGTAGTTATGTAGTATTGTGGAGGTCCTGCATAGGACCTCCAAGTCAGCCAAAGTAGGCCCTTAGCCTGCCCATTAAAGGGCTTACCTATTGGTTGGCTGACCATGCCCGCTGGGGAGGTGGGCGCCTGTCGGCGCCATTTTATTGCCGCCTGTGGCGGCATATAAAACTCCCCTCTGAACCAGACAGGAAGCGAAGCCGATTCCGGCCTGAATCTATTGTTCGGCGCGAAGCGCACGAACGATAGAACCCAGGTGCCGAAAGGCACATGGACCCTCTTGCTTTCGGGATTACAACCTTCTGAAGTCTTGACCGTCTGCCATCTACCATCTACCTTCTATCGTCTGCCTGCCCCGCCCACTGATATTTATTTAGTGGACCGGTGAGCCAGCCAGAGTCATCAGCCATGCTTAACGACAGCAGGCAGCCGGCAACCGCCGCTTCACACTTTCTTGAATGTCCAGTACCGTGGCACGAAAATGTCTTCAAAGAGGTTAATAGCAAAGTTGTCGGTGAGGCCGGAAATGTAGTCCACCGCAGCCAGGGGAATATGTCCTCCTGCCAGACGGATCTGCTTTTCAGGAAGCCTGGTTTCATGGAAACTTCCATCGGCCCGCTTTTCCGTATAGTAGTTATAAAGCATTTTCACCACGTTGCTTCCCCGTTTCCGGTCAGGAATCAGGGCCTTTGACATGTATACCTCGTCAAACATGAACTGCCGGAAGGTCTGCAGCACTTCGTCCCCTTCCTTTGACATATGAATACCGTCTTCTTCGTTCTGCATGGAATTTTTCACCACGCTGGTGACGAGGGCGGTAATCATGGAGGAATGGGTGGTGCCAATTTTACGCTTCACCATGTCCGGCAGATCCTCTGGCCCGATGAGGCCCATGGTTTCTGCATCTTCATAATCATGGCAGAGGTAGGCGATGCGATCGGCGTATTTAATGAGGGCCCCCTCCAGGGTATGGGCAGTCAGTTTCCCGCAGTGGTTCAGCATGCCGTCCCGCACTTCCCCGGTCAGGTTCAGCCCCTGCCCTTCCTTTTCCAGCTTCTCCACAATGCGGACGCTCTGCTCGTTGTGCTCGAAATGGCCGCATACTTCCTGCAGCGCCTGTTCCCCCACATGACCGAAGGGCGTATGGCCCAGGTCATGGCCCAGGGCAATGGCTTCCACCAGATCCTCGTTCAGCCGAAGGGCCCTGGCCATGGTGCGGCCGATCTGGGCCACCTCCAGGGTATGGGTCATGCGGGTGCGGTAATGGTCTCCCCGGGGAGCGATGTAAACCTGGGTTTTATGTTTCAGCCGGCGGAAAGAATTACTGTGAAGGATCCGGTCCCGGTCCCTTTGGAAATCGGTGCGCAGCGGGTCCTTCTTCTCCTCCCTGTCCCGCCGGGCGTTGGCGGAAAGAGCCGCCCGGTGACAGAGGATTTTCTTCTCCAGTTCTTCACTTCGTTCGCGAATCAGCATGATGTCCCTCCTTTTTGAAATGGGATTGATTCCCTTTATTTTTATTATATCATCTATGGGGCCGCTCGGGCGGAGGGTTCAAAGGGTTCAGAGGACACGCCTGCGGCGTGAGGGTTGACGGGACTTCGTCCCGAGGGTTCTTAAGGTTCTTAAGTTTGACGGGGCCTTTTGCCCCGAGGGTGGCGGATTGCCGCTCTGCGGCAATGCTTATGAAGTCAGCGTTACGGATTTACCTTTCTGTATCATACGTTATGATAATCATTCTGCTGACTGGCTCGCTGCGCTCGCCACCCCCTATCCGGGCTGCGCCGGACTTCTCCACGGGAAAGCGTGTCACACGATTCTCAGGTCGCTTCGCTTCCTTACGAATCGTGTTCCCTTGCCACCCCTGTTCAGGGGGCAGAATAAAGCTCTGAAAAGCAGTCCTTTCATAAGCAGCTCACAGCATAACGGAGCTTTATAGTGCCCCCGCTTGCGGGGGTGGCAAAGGAACTGGATTCATAGGGGAGCCCCGCGACCCGCGAATCCAGTGACATGCTTCCCACCGGGTGGCAAGGGAACTTGATTCGCAAGGAGCCGTAGGCGACTGAGAATCAAGTGACACGCTTCCCACCGGGCAAGGTGGTGGCGCCAGCCACCAAAGGGGGGATCTCCCTCGCCCGCAGGGCGGTTGTCAAGGTTTTATCATAAGAGGGCGCCTTCTATAAATGTAAGGCGCCCACCACAACCC
>ERZ1023888.412-NODE-412-length-12116-cov-7.022552_pt1 | contig 12116 bp, 9 predicted proteins | sample MGYA00380396_ERZ1023888 | MGnify/ENA primary metagenome ERZ1023888 (study PRJEB33179, sample SAMN07448998) | human gut metagenome | biome: Human-gut; feature: Human associated habitat; material: Faeces | host: Homo sapiens | place: India: Bhopal | collected... | reverse complement strand
ACCGAGATCTACACCCTAGAGTTCGTCGGCAGCGTCATATTTGTATAAGAGACAGGTCCTCAAGTCCGACATCGGCCCGGCCGTCATCCGCGTCAAACGGCGCTGCAACTACGTCGAAATCCGCAAGGCCCTCCTGGAAGGCATCGTGCCTGACGACTTGCAGCCCTTCATGCCCATGCTCCACGAACTGCGGGCGTTGTCGACGATCCTCAAGAACATGCGCCTCCGCCGCGGGGCCATCGACTTCGATTTTCCGGAATACAAAGTCATCCTCGACCCGGACGGCGTACCGCTGCGCCTGGAAAAACGGGAACGGACCATTGCCGAACAGATCGTTGAAGAAAGCATGCTCATTGCCAACGAAACGGTGGCCTGCTATCTCCGGGACAGCGAAAACCCGTCGGTCTACCGTATCCACGAGCTGCCCGAACCGGAACGGCTGGAAATGATGCGCACCGTCCTGTCCAGTTTTAACCTGCCCATGCCCGATACGGAATCGGTCAAGCCGGCAGACTTCCAGAAGCTCCTGGAAATGACCAAGGGTACCAATGAAGCCGCCGTCGTCCAGACCATCGCTCTGCGCTCCATGCAGCAGGCCCGCTATTCGACGACCAATGCCGGTCACTTCGGCCTGGCTTCGGAATGTTATACCCATTTCACGTCGCCTATCCGCCGCTACCCGGACCTCATGGTCCACCGCCTGATCCGCCAGTACCAGCGCCGGGGCAAGCTGACCGAGGAAGAATCGCAGCAGTCCCTGTCGTACCATACCATCGCCGCCGACCAGGCCAGCTCGCGCGAACGCATTGCCGTCGAAGCCGAACGGGAAACGGACGACCTCAAGAAGTGCCAGTACATGCTGCCCTTCATCGGTCAGCCTTTTGAAGCCCACATTACGGGTATCACGTCTTTCGGCCTCTTCGTGGGCCTGGAAAACGGCATCGAAGGCCTGGTCCACATTTCCCTGCTCACCGACGACGACTACGAATTCGACGAAGCGTCGTACACCCTGCGCGGCCAGCACGGCGGCAAGGTCTACCGCTTAGGCGATGCCATGGAAGTCACCCTGGCTCAGGTCAATGTGGAAAAATGCGAAATCGACTTCGTCCCAGGCCGCTATGAATCGCTGGAAGACGTGCAGCAGCTCATGGCAGCCAGTGCCGAACGGCGCCATAAACGGAAGCACAGCGATAAGAAGGACACGGACACCAAGCGCAACTGGTTCGCCGGAGCCATCGGCAAGAAGGGCAAGAAAGACAAGAAGGATAAGAAAGGCCGCAAGGACAAGAAATCCGGCCGCAAAGCCGCGCGCAAGGGCAAGGGCAGCAAGAGCCGCCGCGGCAAAAAGAAGAAGAAATAGGAGGAATTCGTTTTGGCAACGTCACCGACAAAAGGTGTGAAATATATTTCGGACAACCGCAAGGCCCGTCACGATTATTTTATTCATGAAACGTATGAAGCCGGCATTGCCCTGACGGGGACGGAAGTCAAGTCCCTGCGCCAGGGCAAGGTCAATCTGAAGGACAGCTTCTGCCGCATCGAGAACGGCGAAGTCTTCCTCCTGGGCATGCACATCAGCCCTTATGACCAGGGCAACCGCTTCAACCACGATCCCCTGCGGACGCGCAAGCTCTTGCTCCATAAATATGAAATCATCAAGCTCCTGGGCAAGATCCAGGAAAAAGGCTATACCCTCATCCCCCTCAACCTCTATTTCAAGAAGGGGAAGGTCAAAGTGACCGTCGCCCTGGTAACAGGGAAGAAGCTCTACGACAAGCGGCAGGCCCTGGCCGAAAAAGAAGCCAAGCGCGACATCGAACGCCGCATGAAGAGCCGTAACTACTAATCAGGAGGAGAAGTATCTATGAATTCAGAAGACCCTAAAATCCTTTCGGATCATGAACGGGATAGTTTCCGCGGCCAGACCATCGATGAAGATGGGACGGTCCACGACCAGAAGTCCCTCTATGAAGAACGGCTGCGCCAGCAACGGGAAGCGCATCGTGGCATCCACATCGTTACGTCCGGCCTTTCGTGGCGTGTCAAACTGGCCCTGGGCTTCATCGTCTTCTGCATCGTCGCCGTCATCATCGGCGCCCTGGGCTTCATCATCATGGCCATGCCCTATCTCTTGGGCATCTTCGTCATCTACTGCATCTACAGCATCGTCAGCTCCCTGTTGCATCGGTGAGAATGTGTTGCAGTAGGCTTCAGCCATTATACATGTTCTCGTTTTCTCCATCGTTTTTCGTTTTTCGTTCGTCGTTCCTCGTTGATCGTAAAAAAATTGAAAATAACAAGCCATTACGATGAACGATGAACGGCCTGCGATGAACAAACGGTACGAGTTGCGAGCCACAAACGTCATCACCAGAAAGGGTATCCCATGAAAGAAAATATTGTCATCATCGACGGCAGCAGTCTGCTCTATCGGGCATTTTATGCCATCCCGCATCTGACCGATGCCCAGGGGCACCCGACGAATGCCGTCTATGGTTTTTTGAATATGTTATTGAAATTGTACGGCGAACTGGACCCGCAGTACGTCGCCGTCGCCTTCGACAAGAGCAAGCACACCTTCCGCAACGACTTGTTCGACGGCTACAAGGCTACGCGCAAGCCCGCACCGGATGACCTGCGGCCCCAGTTCGCCCTGATCCGCGAAGTCCTGGCCTGCCTGGGCATCTGCGTCCTCGAACAGGAAGGCTACGAAGGGGACGACATCATCGGTACCCTGGCCCGGCGGACGGCTGCCGATGGCTATGCCGTCGACGTCGTCACCGGTGACCGCGACGCCCTGCAGCTGGTCACAGACGACGTGACGGTCTATCTGACCAAGAAGGGCATCACCAACATGCTGGCCGTTACGCCGGCCGTCATGGAAGCCGAATACGGTTATACGCCGGCCCAGGTCATCGACATGAAGGCCCTCATGGGCGATACGGCCGATAATATCCCCGGCGTCCCCGGCGTCGGCGAAAAGACGGCACTCAAGCTCATCAGCCAGTTCGGCAGCGTCCACGGCGTCTACGAGCACCTGGACGAAGTGAAGGGCAAGAAGCTGCAGGAAAAACTGGCCGACAACAAGGACAAGGCCGTCTTGTCCAAGGACCTGGCCACTATCCGCTGTGACGTACCCCTCGATTACACCATGGACATGTTCCAGCCCCAGCCGCGTCAGGAAGACGTGGCCCAGCTCTTCCGCAGCCTGGGCTTCCGCAATCTTCTGGAACGCTTTGCCGCCTTCGACCGCTTCTCTCATCTGGCAGACGCCGCGGCACCGGCAGCGGCCGTCCAGGTCATGGACGCACCGGGCGCGGCCAGCCTGAAAGGGAAGACCGTCGCCGTCGCCGCCCGCTATGACGGCAGCCAGCCCATCCCGGCTGTGACGGCCCTGGCCATGGCCGTCGATGACGGCGCCTTCGTCGTTCCCGAAAGCGATTACGACGCCTATCTTTCCGTCCTGACCGAAGCGGCAGCCGTCGTCACCGATGACGGCAAGGACCTGACCAAGGTCGTATCCCGCGTCGTCCCGGGCCGCCTGCCCTTGAAGGACATCATCCTGGCAGCCTATCTCCTCGACCCGACGCGGACGTCCTATGGCCTGACGTATATTTCCGAAACCTTCGACGTCAGCCTGGACGAAGGCACAGAAGACGACGGACAGAAGCTGGCCTGCGATGCCGCTTTTGCCCTCCAGGTCTGGCCTAAAGCCGCAGCCGAGCTGGACAAGGCCAATCTCATGAAGCTCTACGACACTATCGAAGAACCGCTCATCCATACTTTGGCCGTCATGGAAATGAACGGCTTCACTGTCGATACAGACCGCCTTATGGCCATGAAGAGCGAATTGTCCTGCCAGGCCGATGCTCTGGAAGAAGCCATTTATGACGACGCCGGCGAAACGTTCAACATCAATTCGCCGAAACAGCTCGGCGTCATCCTCTTCGAGAAATTACAGCTGCCCGTCATCAAGAAGACCAAGACAGGCTATTCGACGGACAGTGCCGTCCTCGATGCCCTGCGGGACAAACACCCCATGATTGACAAAATCCTGCGCTTCCGGGCCTTGAAGAAGCTCATTTCGACGTATCTCGACGGCCTGGAACCGCTCATCGTGCCGGAAACGGGCCGCATCTATACCCATTTCAACCAGATGGTCACGTCGACAGGCCGCCTGAGCAGTTCCGACCCGAATTTGCAGAATATACCTATCCGGACCGAACAGGGCCGCAAGATCCGCTCCCTCTTCGTCCCCGGTGAAGGCTATGACTATATCGTGTCCGGCGACTATTCGCAGATCGAATTGCGCCTCCTGGCTCATCTGTCCCAAGACCCGACCATGATTGACGGTTTCCAGAAAGGCCAGGACATCCATCGCCGGACGGCGTCGGAAGTCTTCGGCATCCCCCTGGATGAAGTCACGCCGGAAGAACGGTCCCATGCCAAGGCCGTCAACTTCGGCATCATCTATGGCATCAGCGACTTCGGCCTGGCCCGGAACATTTCCATTTCCCGCCAGAAAGCCAAGGAATATATCGACTCTTATTTCGCCCGCTACAGCACGGTCCACGACTACATGAACGGCCTCATCGCCTCGGCCAAGGAATCGGGCATGGCCGTCACCATGTTCGGCCGCCGCCGGGCGTTGCCGGAAATCAACAGCAAAAACTTCACGCGCCGGTCCTTTGCCGAACGGACGGCCATGAACACGCCTATCCAGGGCAGCGCCGCCGATATCATCAAGCTGGCCATGAACGCTGTCCAGGACGAATTGGAAAAACGCCATTTAAAGAGCCAGCTCCTGGTCCAGGTCCATGACGAACTGGTCCTGGAAGTCCCGGCAGGGGAAAAGGATGAAGTGGAACAGCTCCTCAAGGATACGATGGAACACATCGTTGACTTATCCGTGCCCCTCGTCGTCGACATCCACAGCGGGACCAACTGGGAAGAAGCGAAGTAGGTGAGACTATGCCGGAATTACCGGAAGTAGAAACGATACGGGCCTTCCTCGACGAGCACGTCCGGGGCAAGACCATTACGGCCATTGACCTGGACCTGCCCAGGCTCATCAAGAATACGACAACCGACCGTTTCCAGGCGGCCCTGACCGGTCAGACCCTGGAAGGCGTGAGCCGCCGCGGCAAATATCTCTTCGTCCACTGCAGCGGCCCCTGGTCCTTCCTGGCCCACATGCGCATGACCGGCAGCCTGCTCTACGAAGAAAGACCCGGCCAGTATGCCGGCCGGGCCATCCATATTACCTTTACCCTCAGCGAAGGGCGGCTCCTCTACCGCGACATCCGCACTTTGGGTTGCCTGTGGCTCGTGCCGTCAGACGGTCCGACAGGCGTCAAAGGTTACGACAACCTGGGACCGGACGCCATCAGTCCGGACTTCACGACGGACCGGCTCTATGACCTCCTCAAGGGCTGCCACCGGCCGGTGAAGATGCTGCTCCTGGACCAGACCAAAGTGGCCGGTTTGGGCAACATCTACGTCGACGAAGCCCTGTTCCGGGCGGGCATCCGTCCCATGCGCCACAGCGACAAAGTGACGAAAAAAGAAGCGGTCCGCCTCCATGAAGCCATCGTCGCCGTCCTCCAGGAAGGTTTGGCGCACGGCGGTACGACGATCCGCAACTTCATCAGCGGCAACGGCAAAGAAGGGCAGAACCAGGAAAACCTCCGCGTCTACGGCCGCGAAGGTACGCCCTGCACCGTCTGCGGCACGACCATCGAATACACTAAACTGAACGGCCGCGGCACCCACTACTGCCCGAAGTGCCAATCGTAGGAGCCGACCACCGCAGTTCTACCACTGGATCCCGTTGCCGTAATATTCGCTGGGCGTATCGCTGGTCTGAACATTCATGACGACGGGCATCTTGACCTGGCCTTTGATCCAGTCGTGAAGACGTAGGGCATCGTCGGCGCTCAGCGGCGTCGTGACGGTGACTTCAGCTATGAATCGATCATAGTTGAAGTCACCGTTTTTTGTATCTTTGCCCTGGTTCAAGGCAGTCAGCGTGCCGCCTCGGACGGACTGTATTTCTGGGAACAATAAGGGGGCCTGGCTGTTGAGGGTTTGGATGACCTGCTGGGCAGCCGCTGCACGTGCGTAAGCCGGGTAATATTTGCTGGTAAGCATCTGGTAAGAGGCTTCTTTGTCGGCTTTGCCCTGTTTTTCGATGTGGGCATTGATCAACTGCTGCACTTCCTCGGTGTTCAAATTCCGGTTTCCCTGGATGATGGAGAGGGTTATGCCTTGCAGGCGGTGATAGTGGCCCATGGCTGTTTTCAGTTGCTCGATTTGTTCTGCTGTCAAGACGGCCCCGACGAGGTCGACGGTCAAAGTATCGTCTTTCAGTGTATACGATACGACGCTGGTTTTTTCGAACTGCATGTCCGTCTGGATGAACGATTTTACCTGGACTTCCTGGAGGGCGTCTTTTACCGTCTGATGAGCCAGGTAGATACTGGGAATGGTGATCAAGAGGCCCAGTGTGACCAAGACGAGGCGTTGTTTGCGGAAATGGGCCTCGGCAATGTCGCCATGAGGCGGTACTTTCAGAATTTTGAAGACCAGGAACGAGGACAAGGCAATGAAGAAAGCATTGATGAAGAACAGGTACAAGGCACCCAGGAAAAACGTGTGGTTCCCGGAGGCCAGCCCATAGCCGGCCGTACAGAGGGGCGGCATCAGTGCCGTGGCGATGGCGACGCCGGGGATGACATTGCTCTTTTCTTTCCGCGTGTTCCCGACCGCACCGGCAATCCCGCCGCATAAGGCGACGAGGACATCCCAGATTGTCGGGGTAGTCCGGGCCAGCATTTCATCTGTCGGCGAGGTCAACGGCGACAGGAGAAAATAAATCGAAGCTGTCAGCACGGCCAGGCCGACTTGGAAAGATAATTTGATGAGGGATTTGCGGATAAAAGGGACGTCATATGTGGCCATACCGTAGCCCGTCGCTACGATACCGCCCATCAGCGGGGAAATGAGCATGGCGCCGATGATGACGGCGACGCTGTTCAAGTTCAGGCCGATGCAGGCAATCATGATGGCCATGACTAAGACGATCAAGTTCGTACCTTCAATGGTGGCGTCGGATAAGATGCGCTGATTGATGACTTCCATCGAGGCTGAGTCGCCTTTCAAATCGATTAAGTTATTCCATCGGTTCATGATTTTCCTCCTTGTCCGGGATGTACTTTATCCGTCAGGTATAAGTCGTGTTTGCCGGCCGCCAGCATCTTGACATACCGTTCATATTGACGGAGAACGTCGGTGATCAATTCATCTTTCTGCATGTATTTGATGCTGTATCCGCGCCGGCCGTCGGCAAAATAACAAATGGGTTCATAATTTTCCTCTTCCGTAATGGTCGGGAAGGCCAGGGAGCCGACGACGGTATCGGATACGTCGTTGGCCCGGTAGCGGATGCCATAAATGAAATTGCGGAGGCTCCCGCTTTCGACAATCAATTCCCGGCAGGCCGTCTGACTATCGTCACTGCCCTGGATGTGGACGGAAATTCCATTTCGCAGGAATTCCTGGCGCAGTTCCTGGAAAGCCGGGTCGACGGTCTGTTTGAGGAACTGCTGGAAATCGTCCAAGGTCCCGACGGATACGATTTTTTTCAGCCGGTCCTGCCAATGGGAGCCATCCCAGTAGACGGTACTTTCTGACAATTTTCTGCTGAAATAGGCGTTATCGATCGTCAAGCCCCGGAGCAGGCAGAACACCATCAGGATCATGATGACGGCAAAGGGCAGGGCGATGATGACGGTCATCGTCTGCAGGGCCTGGAGGCCGCCGGAATAGAGCAGGCCGATGGATAGCAGGGCCAGCAGGGTTCCCCATAAGACGGTCTGCCACTTGGGAAACGTATTTTTCCCTTGCGAGGCGATGCTGTTGATGACGAAAATCCCCGAGTTAGCCGAAGTGATGAAGAAAATGGCGATGACCAGCAGGGCAATCAGCGAGGTGACCAGGGCCAGGGGGAATTGGTCCAGGAACAGGAATAAGAGCTTTTCCGTTTCCGCGGCGGCCTGGGTCAGGATGCCACCGGTCTGTCCATCGACCCAGATGGCCCCGTTGCCGAACACGGTCATCCAGAAGATATTGAACAGGGTAGGGACCAGGAGGACGCAGACGACAAATTCGCGTATCGTGCGGCCTTTGGAAATCTTAGCGATGAAGAGGCCGACGAAGGGCGCCCAGGAAATCCACCAGGCCCAATAGGTGATGGTCCAGTTCGTGAACCATTCTTCTTTGGTGCTTTCGTAGGCGAAAGTGCGGAAAGACAGTTCGATGATGTGTGTTAGATAGTAGCCCACGTTTTCTGTGAAGGCCGACAAGAGATATACCGTCGGGCCGGCGAAGAGGATGAACAGGAGCAGGGCGATGGCCAGGATTAGATTTCCCTGGCTCATGTAACGGATTCCCTTGCTTACGCCGGAAATGGCCGACAAGATGGCCAGGCCGACGGCGATGACAATCAAGAGGACAATGTGGGAAAAAGAGGCTGTCGAAAAAATGCCGACAGCACTCAGGCCGGCGTTGAGCTGCATGGCTCCGAAGCCCAGCGTCGTCGTCAGACCGAAAATCGTCGCACAGAGGGCGACGATATCAATCAGGTTGCCCCAGAAACCGTTCAGCCTATGCTTCAGGAGGGGATAAAAACCGGAACGCAGGGTTACGGGAAGCTGATAGCGGAATCCGAAATAGGCCAGGGCCAGGCCGATGATACCGTAAATCGCCCAGGCATGGATCCCCCAATGGAACAAGGTGTTCAGCATGGCTTCCTTTGTTTGGACCAGCGATGAAGCCGACCCGTGTAAGGGGGCCGATAAGTGGGAAATCGGTTCGGCTACGCCAAAGAACATCAGGCCAATGCCCATACCGGCTGAAAACAGCATGCACAACCAGGAAAAAAAGGAAAATTCTGGTTTTTCATCTTCGTTTCCCAAGCGGATGTCACCGAGCTTTCCCAGGCATAAGATGACCAGGAAGAGGAAAAAGAAGGCGACACAAAGAATGTATACCCAGCTGAATGAACTGAATATATATTCTTTTACACTGCTTAAAACTGCATCTGTCCGATCGGGAAAGAAGATACAGCTTATGACGACGATTCCAATGAATAAGATACTGGGCAGGACAATACTTGCCTGCAAGTTGTTTTTTGGAATTTTCAAAGAAAAACCACCTTCCCAAAATAAAAATGAAAGATATGAACAAATTAAGTATACTATATAAATTGTATCATATCGAAAAGTACGTGACAAATGGAAGGAATCATTGACTTTTTTCATGGCTTATGCCATTCTTAATAAGTCACAGACTATGTATTGATTGGGGGAAAACTATGATTTTGAATGGATTGATGGCGGTCTCCGATGCTTTGTGGGGGACGCCGATGATTGTCGTGCTGGTCAGTATGGGCTTATATTTGAGCATCCGTTTTCATTTCTACTATAATTTCCGGCACATCGGATTTCATTTCCGCAATACCTTTGGCAAGATGTTCCAGCGCCAGGGCAGCGGCCAGGGGTCGGTCTCAGGGTTCGCCGCTGCTTGTACGGCCATGGCCAATACAATCGGCGTCGGCAATATCGGCGGCGTGGCGACGGCTATCGTTTCCGGCGGTCCCGGCGCCGTTTTCTGGATGTGGGTTTCAGGCTGCCTGGGCATGTCGACGAAAGCCTGCGAAATCATTTTGGGCCAGCGCTTCCGCGTCAAGTACTCTGAGTCCATGGACGAATACATGTGTGACCGGTCCTTTGTCATGCGAAACGCCCTGGGCTGGCGGAAAGGGGCTTTCCTGCTGGCTATTGCCTGTTTTACCTTAGGCCCCTGGACGTGCAGCGTTCAGACGGAATCCGTCGTCGGCGCCCTGAGGGAAGCCTTTGGCATCGACCCGCTCTGGTCGGCCGCTTTTCTGGGCCTCACCTGTTTCGTCACCATCTTCGGCGGCTTGCGGCGCATTTCGGCCGTCATGGAACGGGTCGTGCCCATCATGGCCCTGCTCTACATTCTCGGAGGCCTGGCCATCCTCGTCCAGCATCTGCCGCAGGTGCCGGCAACGCTGGAGTTGATCGTCCGCAGCGCCTTTACGCCCATGGCCGGTGTCGGCGGCTTTGCCGGGGCGACGGTCAAGGATGCCATGCGCTATGGTATTGCCCGCGGCCTCTATTCCAACGACGCCGGCACGGGCTATGGCATCATCGCCCATGCGACGGCCCGGACGGATCATCCTGTCCGCCAGGCTTCCTGGGGCTGGGGCGAAGTGTTCCTCGACACGATCGTCGTCTGCTCGGTGACGGCCTTGTCGCTGCTCCTGACCAATTCCTACATCGATTATCCCGGCGTCGACAGTGCCAGTCTGACGACCGTCGCCTTCCGCATTTCCTTTGGCGACTGGGGCGCCTGGTTCATGGCCGTCGCCATTACGGTCTTTGCCTGGACGACGATCATCGGGATGTATTACAGCTGCGAAAAATCGGTCAACTACGCTTTTGGCGATACCCGGCGCAACCGCAGGGCGACTAAGGTCTACATGATCTATTACATGATTCCCTGTGTCGTCCTCTACAATGCCAAAGCCGATGCCCTGTGGGCCATGACCGATATTTTGTCGGCTATTTACGTCATGATCACGATTTTGTTCATCGTCACGCAGCGGAAAGAAATCTTCCGCTTGTTCAATGATTTCTGGTTCCGTTTCCTGCCGGCGCAGGAACGGGGAGAAAATCCGCCTGTCGTCGCTTATGGGACGGTGCCTGTGAAAGGAGAAAGAAAATGAAAAATACATTGAAACAGATTTTGGACCGCGAAGGCGTTCTGGTCCTCGACGGCTCCATGGGGACGGCCCTGGAAAATCTCGGGGCCGATTTGAACAACAAACTGTGGACGGCCCGCGTCCTGGCCGACCGGCCGGAACTGGTCAAGGAAGTCCACATCCAGTATTTCCGGGCCGGTGCCGATGCGGGCATTACCTGCAGTTACCAGGCCTCCCTGCCGGGACTGATGGAAACGGGGTACAGCCGCGAACAGGCAGAAGCCCTCATCACCCGGGCAGTCCAGGTCTTTCAGGAAGCGCGCCAGGAATGGTGGGACGCCGAAGGGAAGCAGGCTGGCCGGTCCTGGCCGCTCTGTCTGGCCAGTGCCGGCCCATACGGGGCTTATTTGGCTGATGGATCCGAATACAAGGGCCATTACGGCGTCAGTGCGGATACGCTGCGGGACTTCCATCGCCGCTGGGCTGAACTCCTGTGGCAGGCCGGTGCCGACGTCCTGCTCTTTGAAACGGAGCCGTCCCTGATGGAAGCGGAAGTGGAAGCGCAGATTGCCGAAGAACTGGGCGCGCCCTATTGGATCAGCTTTTCTTGCTGCGACGGCCGCCACAACTGCGAAGGCCAGCTCCTGGCCGATTGTGCCCGCCAGCTGGCAAACAAATACCCGCATCTGCAGGCTATCGGCGTCAACTGCACGAAGCCGGAATATATTACCAGCCTCATCGGAGAATTGAAAGGGGCATCAGACCTGCCGATCATCATCTATCCGAACAGCGGTGAAGAATATGACCCGCAAACCAAGACCTGGCATGGTGTCGGGACGGACCGCCGTTTTGGCGATTATGCCCTGGACTACATGAAAGCTGGTGCCGTCGCCGTCGGCGGCTGTTGCACGACCGTAGCCGATCACATTCGTCAAGTCGTCGCTGCCCGCAGGACGTATACGGGAAAATAATAGTTTATCGTACAGTGTTTGTAGTTTTCAGCAGATAGCACATACTCTTTGGAAAGGGATTGTCGCACGAGGGCAGACGCCTTCGTGTGGCAGTCCTTCTTTTTGAACCTATCATATTGACAATCATCTATATCACTTGTATAATCTATGACATAGACAAAAATCTATGTGATGGAGGCGGAGGATATGTGGCTTTTTATCCAGAACCAGGTTTTAGGGATGCAGTGGCTGAATGAGGTCGTTGTGGCAATTTTACAATATGCCGGTGTCGATGTACAGAGCCGGGTCGGCGGCAGTTTGCAGTTTTTCTTTTATGATGTCGTGAAGATTACCGTACTGTTATGCGTATTGATCTTTCT
>ERZ1023888.406-NODE-406-length-12207-cov-10.797317_pt1 | contig 12207 bp, 6 predicted proteins | sample MGYA00380396_ERZ1023888 | MGnify/ENA primary metagenome ERZ1023888 (study PRJEB33179, sample SAMN07448998) | human gut metagenome | biome: Human-gut; feature: Human associated habitat; material: Faeces | host: Homo sapiens | place: India: Bhopal | collected... | reverse complement strand
GCTCTCCGATACCGAATGTCTGGTGAAAACCCTGGATATGGTGCCGGTAGAGTGCGTGGTGCGTAACCGTGCGGCAGGCTCGCTGGTAAAACGTTTAGGCATTGAAGAAGGTATCGAGCTGAATCCGCCGCTGTTCGACCTGTTCCTGAAAAACGATGCTATGCACGATCCGATGGTCAACGACTCCTACTGCGAAACCTTCGGCTGGGTGAGTAAAGAGAATCTGGCGCGGATGCGCGAGCTGACCTACAAAGCCAACGACGTGCTGAAAAAACTGTTCGATGACGCCGGTCTGATTCTGGTGGACTTTAAGCTGGAGTTTGGTCTGTTCAAAGGCGAAGTGGTGCTGGGCGACGAGTTTTCGCCGGACGGCAGCCGCCTGTGGGATAAAAACACCCTCGATAAAATGGACAAAGACCGCTTCCGCCAGAGCCTTGGCGGCCTGATCGAAGCCTACGAAGAAGTGGCTCACCGCCTGGGCGTTAAGCTCGACTAACCCGCCCGCCGCCAGAAGATGGTCTCATCTTCTGGCGTCTCTTGCTGTTTCCTGTGGTAATCCTGCGCTGAACCGCCTACGATCTCTGCTATTGATACATAACAGGGAATGAGGTGCTTATGCGCTGGCAAGGGCGTCGCGAAAGCGACAATGTTGAAGATCGACGTGGACAATCAGGCTCGCCGTTTGGCGGCGGCGGGGGCGGCGGCTTCCGTCTGCCGAGCGGGAAGGGCGGCATTGTACTGCTGATTATTGTGCTGGTGGCGGGCTACTACGGCGTGGATTTGACCGGCATGTTGACCGGCGAACCGATGCCGCAGCAGCAGACCTCCACGCAGCGCTCCATCAGTCCGAAAGACGATGAAGCGGCGAAGTTTACTTCCGTCATTCTGGCTACCACCGAAGATACCTGGGGGCCGATCTTTGAAAAGATGGGCCGCCAGTACCCGCAGCCAAAGCTGGTGCTCTACCGCGGCGCGACCCGTACCGGCTGCGGCACCGGTCAGTCGGTGATGGGCCCCTTCTATTGTCCTGCCGACAGTACGGTCTATATCGACCTGTCATTCTACGATGAGATGAAAAATAAACTGGGCGCCGACGGCGACTTTGCCCAGGGGTACGTCATTGCTCATGAAGTGGGTCATCACGTACAAAAACTGCTGGGCATTGAGCCGAAGGTCCGCCAGCAACAGCAGCATGCCACGCAGGCCGAAGCCAACCGCCTGTCGGTTAAGATGGAGCTGCAGGCAGACTGCTTCGCCGGCGTCTGGGGTCATAATATGCAGCAGCAGGATATTCTGGAAACTGGCGATCTGCAGGAAGCGCTGAACGCCGCCGAGGCCATCGGCGACGATCGTCTACAGCAGCAGAGCCAGGGACGCGTGGTGCCGGACAGTTTTACCCACGGCACCTCGAAACAGCGCTACACCTGGTTCAAACGCGGTTTCGATAGCGGCGATCCGGCGCAGTGCAATACCTTCGGCAGCGCGCTGTAATCGTCCCCCATGATGGACGCGCTGCTTAACCTCACCGCGCAAATGGCGCGGGAGGGGATCCGTCGCCTGCTGGTGCTCAGCGGCGATGAGAGCTGGACGCTGCAGCAGGCGCAGGCGCTACGGGAGAGGCTCGGCGGCGATGGCCTGTGGGTTGGCCCCGAGCCGGTTTCTGCGCCCTGCGTGGCGCCCGGCGCGCTGAAAACGCTGCTGGGGCGGGAAGTGATGCACGCCTTTTTCGATGCCCGGCGCGGGTTTGATGTGGCCGCCATGGCGGCCCTGAGCGGCACGCTGCGGGCGGGAAGCTGGCTGGTGCTGCTGACGCCCCCCTTCGCCGACTGGCCGACCCGGGCGGATGAGGACTCTCTGCGCTGGAGCGATACGCCTGACCCTATCGTTACCCCTAACTTTGTTCACCGCTGCTGTCGGCAGTTTATCGCCGATCCGGAGGTGTTGCTCTGGCGGCAGTCGGACCGGCCACGTTTCCCGCTGGCCGCCCCGCGTCCAGACTGGCATCCCGCCGATGGCCGCCCGCAGGCCGAGCAGGCGGCAATCCTTGAGCAACTGATACGCCTGCCGCCCGGTATCGCGGCGGTGACGGCGGAGCGTGGACGGGGGAAGTCCGCGCTGGCGGGCATGCTCTTGCGCCAGCTTGGGGGCGAGGCCATCGTCACCGCCCCAACGCGTAGCGCTGTCGAGGTGCTGGCCAGCTTTGCCGGGGAGACGTTGCGCTTTATGGCGCCCGATGCGCTGCTGGCGTCGAAAGAAAAGGCGGCGTGGCTGATAGTCGATGAGGCCGCGGCTATCCCGGCTCCGCTTCTCCGGCAGCTGGTGAGCCGTTTTCCCCGCACGCTACTCACCACGACGGTGCAAGGGTACGAGGGCACCGGTCGCGGATTCCTGCTGAAATTTTGCGCCAGTCTGCCCCATCTGCAATCGTTCACCCTGAGCGCCCCGATCCGCTGGGCGGCGGGCTGTCCGCTGGAGTCAGCCATCAGTCAGTTGCTTATCTTTAACGATGAGGCATTTCGCGACGCGCCGATGGTGGAGCTAGCCCTGGAGGCGGTCAATCAGTCCTGCTGGCAAACGCAGCCAGCGCTACCGGAGGCGATGTACCAGCTATTGTCCGGGGCGCATTACCGAACTTCCCCGCTCGATCTGCGGCGCATGATGGATGCTCCGGGCCAGGTTTTCCGCTGCGCTCGCGCCGGCGGCGCGGTGGCGGGCGCCCTGTGGCTGGTGGCCGAGGGGGGACTTTCTCGCGAACTGAGCCGGGCGGTATGGGCGGGTTTTCGCCGGCCGCGCGGGAATCTGGTCGCCCAGTCGCTGGCGGCGCACGGCGGCAGTCCCCTGGCGGCGACGCTGCGCGGGCTGCGGGTCAGTCGGATCGCTGTCCATCCCACCCGCCAGCGGGAAGGCCTTGGGCGGAAGATGATCGCCGATATCGCCGCCGATGCCGCTGGCTATGACTATCTCTCCGTCAGCTTCGGCTATACCGCTGAGCTGTGGCGCTTCTGGCAACGCTGCGGGTTTACCCTCGTACGGATGGGTACCCATCGCGAGGCCAGCAGCGGCTGCTATACGGCGATGGCCCTCTATCCGTTGACCGCGGCAGGGCGCCAGCTGGCGCAGCGGGAGGCGCAGCGGCTGCAGCGCGATGAATACTGGCTTCGCCCGTGGCGAGAGGAATCCGCGCCGCTGCCGGCCGTCGCAGACGCTATGCTTAGTGATGAGGACTGGCTGGAAGCGGCGAGCTTTGCCTTCGCCCACCGCCCGCTGGCCGCGGCGCTGGGCTGCCTCAACCGCCTACTGATGCAGGCCGACATGCCGTTGCCGGCCCTGCGGGGACGACTGCAGGGCAAAGAGGAGGCCGCACTCTGCGCCGTGCTGCAGCTGACGGGGCGAAAAGCCTTGCAGGCGAGATGGCGTCGGGAGGCCGCTGACGCCTTGCGCTCCCTTGATGCAGCGCGCGCTGATGCGCTGCGTCAGCAGGTGGCGCATCTGCAATTTTTTTAACTAACTCATTCAGTTAAATGGCATGGTCATATCTGGCGAGCGGCGTACACTGCCCGCAAACACTAAGGAGACAGCCATGAAACACGATCATTTTATTGTTCAAAGTCCTGCGACGCCTGCGCAACAGCTGTTGCTGCTGTTTCATGGCGTAGGGGATAACCCGGTCTCCATGGGGCAAATCGGCAGCTGGTTCGCGCCGCAGTTTCCTGATGCGCTGATCGTCAGCATTGGCGGGGTGGAACCTTGCGGCCCCAACGGTCGGCAGTGGTTTTCGCTGCAGGGGGTGACGGAAGAGAATCGTCAGCAGCGCATCGACGCCATTATGCCGACCTTTATTGAAATTGTACGCTACTGGCAGGAAAAGAGCGGCGTCAGTCCACTGGCCACCGCGCTGATCGGTTTCTCTCAGGGGGCGATTATGTCGCTGGAGAGTATCAAAGCGGCGCCGGATCTGGCTTCGCGGGTCATCGCCTTTAATGGCCGCTATGCGACGCTGCCGGAGACGGCAACGACGGCCACTACCATTCATCTGATCCACGGGGGTGAAGATCGGGTTATCGACCTGGCGTGGGCGGTGTCGGCCGAGGAGGCGTTACAGCAGGCGGGCGGCGACGTGACCTTAGATATTGTCGACGATCTCGGGCATGCCATTGACGATCGCAGTATGCAGTTGGCGATCGAGCGTCTGCGTTATACCGTGCCAAAGCACTATTTTGATGAGGCGCTGAGCGGCAGTACGCCAAAAGGGGATGATATCATCGAAATGCTGTAACCCCGGAGAGCGGGGTTACAGGCGGGCGGTACCGCGATAAAGGCAAACTTACGGTTTCTTCGACTGGTCGTGCTTCGGCCAGTCGTCGTCGTCGTCCCATTTATCGTTAAAATCACGGTGCGGCGGCAGATCGGGTTTGTTGTTGAGGAATTTTTTGTGGTCAACGCGATTTAGATCTTTAATCACGTTGATAATTACCCCCACCAAAAAGACCAGCACCAGAATCCACCAGTGTTTAATAAGCCATTCCATGCGCGCTTCCTCTTTACGTCAATTCGTCAGGCGACCAGCTGTTCCATGACGCGTTGATACATCCGCGCCAGCAGCTGCAGGTCGGCGGCGTTCACACATTCATTAATTTTGTGAATCGTTGCGTTTACGGGGCCCAGCTCAACCACCTGCGCCCCCATGCGCGCGATAAACCGTCCGTCTGAGGTGCCGCCGTTGGTTAACAGCTGCGGTTTGATCTCATTATAGTGCTCAATCGCGTTGACGACCGCATCCACCAGCTTGCCCCGTCCGGTGAGGAACGGCTGGCCGGAGAGCCACCACTCCACGCTGTAACGCAGCTGGTATTTTTCCAGCAGGGCGATCACCCGGGATTTGATCATCTCGTCCGTCAGCTCCGTACTGAAGCGGAAGTTGAACTGGACGAACATATCGCCGGGGATCACGTTATTGCTGCCGGTGCCGGACTGCACGTTGGCGATCTGCATGCTGGTCGGCGGGAAGAACTCATTGCCTTTATCCCATTCGATATTGACCAGTTCCGCCAGCATCGGCGCCGCGCGGTGGACAGGGTTATCGGCAAGGTGCGGATAGGCGACATGCCCCTGCACGCCGTGAATAGTCAGGTTGCAGGTCAGCGAGCCGCGGCGGCCGTTTTTCACCACATCGCCGACCACTTCGGTACTGGAAGGTTCGCCGACCAGACAATAGTCCAGACGCTCGTTACGCGCCATCAGCGTCTCCACCACTTTGACGGTGCCGTTTTTGGCGCTGGCCTCTTCATCAGAGGTGATCAAAAACGCCAGTCGGCCCCTGTGGTTCGGGTACTGCGCGACAAAACGCTCTGCGGCAACCACCATCGCCGCCAGCGAGCCTTTCATATCCGCCGCTCCGCGGCCAAACAGCATCCCGTCGCGGATGGTCGGTTCGAACGGGGGATTGATCCAGCGGTCGGCGTCGCCTGCCGGGACTACGTCGGTGTGGCCGGCGAAGGCCAGCGTCTCGCCGTGGCCGCGCCAGGCCCAGAAATTCTGCGTATCGCCGAAATCCATCGGTTCAACGGTAAAGCCGATCGCACGCAGGCGTTCAATCATTAACGCCTGGCATCCCGCATCATCGGGGCTAAGGGAAGGGCGGCGAATAAGCTGCTGAGCCAGCTCAATGACCGGGCAAGACATAGACTATACCTCGTTAAACTGCTGATAACTTGCTTCACTAAAACCCAGCAGCATAGGACGACCGGGCGCGCAGAGCAATGGGCGTTTGATAATTGCCGGCATTTCCAGCATCAATGCGGCAGCGGCGTCGGCATTATCGATGCTATTGCGCAGCGACTCGTCGAGTTTGCGCCAGGTGGTGCCACGGGTGTTCAGCAGCGCCTGCCAGCCCAGCTCGGCAATAAAGGTATCCAGTTGCGCACGCTCAAGGCCATCGGCGCGGTAATCATGGAAGCGATACTCAATCTGATGCGCTTCCAGCCAGCGGCGGGCTTTTTTAATGGTATCGCAGTTTTTAATTCCGTACATGGTGAGCATAGATAAACCTTTTACATTCAATTAAGCGGTTAACTCAGATATTTCCGAATATATAAGTCTTACTGAAATAATACGTGATTCAGATGAATAAATATAACTTTTTACCGGGGATCTCATTCGATATATCGGGTGGTTAAATGTTGGCCACCTGTGGGCATGATGTGAGGGCTTTAACATTATTGCAAAAATGTTGTCTGAGGTTGCTCTACGTCACATTATGTTTACATACGAAGCGGCATAGTAGCGACAACCAGAGGTTTTATCTCTGTCAGCGGTCCATAAGACAATCAGAGCAATAGGGGAGCACAACTTCCCATCGGTAATGAAGTTATATAGAATCGACCATAATAATAAGAGAGGCTATTATGATTGAACATGAACTGGGGAACTGGAAAGACTTTATTGAAGGCATGCTTCGTAAATAAATTTCCGCAATGTGAGCAGGGGAATAACGCGAAGTAAATAAGCGCGCTAGGGTTCTGAACACATAAAGAAGGCGACCACCGTGGTCGCCTTTTCTGTTATTACGCCTCGCCGCCGAAGCTCGTCGGTTTATTGCGGACGCTCCTTTAGCGGAAAACGGCGACGCACCAGCACAAAGAACAGCGGCACGAAAAAGATCGCCAGCACGGTGGCGGAGATCATCCCGCCCATCACTCCGGTGCCGACCGCATGCTGGCTGCCGGAACCGGCGCCGGTGCTGGTCGCCATCGGCAGCACGCCGAAGATGAACGCCAGCGAGGTCATCAGGATGGGGCGCAGGCGCTGACGGCAAGCCGACAGCGTGGCGCTGAGCAGATCCTGGCCCTTCTCGTTGAGCTCATTGGCGAACTCGACGATCAGAATGGCGTTTTTCGCCGACAGGCCGATCACCGTCAACAGACCCACCTGGAAGTACACGTCATTCTCCAGCCCGCGCATCCAGGTCGCCAGCAGGGCGCCAATCACCCCCAGCGGCACCACCAGCATCACCGAGAACGGCACCGACCAGCTCTCGTACAGCGCCGCCAGGCACAGGAACACCACCAGCAGAGAAATCGCGTACAGGGCCGGCGCCTGAGCGCCAGAGAGGCGTTCCTGGTAGGACATGGCGGTCCATTCGAGGCCAAAGCCGGTGGGTAACTGCGCGGCCAGCTTCTCCATCATGTCCATCGCGGTACCGGTACTGATACCCGGCGCCGCCTCACCGACGATCTCGACCGCTGAGTAGCCATTGTAGCGTTCCAGCCGCGGCGAGCCGGTCTCCCAGCGCGAGGTGGCGAAGGCCGAGAATGGCACCATCGTGCCGCTGCTGTTGCGCACGTACCAAAGATTGATATCGTCAGGCAGCATCCGGTATTTCGCCGCCGCCTGGACGTAGACTTTCTTTACCCGGCCGCGATCCATAAAGTCGTTGACGTAGCTCGACCCCCACGCGGTTTGCAGCGTATCGTTGATGTCGTCAATGGAGACGCCAAGCGCCTGCGCTTTACGCTGATCGATATCGACCTGCAGCTGCGGACTGTCATCGAGCCCGTTATGCCGGACGCGGGTCAACAGCGGATTTTTCCCGGCCAGCTCAAGTAGCGTATCGCGCGCCGCCATCAGCGCATCGTGCCCCTTCCCGGCATGATCCTCCAGCTCCATATCGAAGCCTGCCGAACTGCCGAGGCCGCTGATCGCCGGCGGGCTGCTGGCGATAACCCGCGCTTCGTTAATCTGATTAAACGCTTTGGTGGCGCGTTCAATAATGGCAAAGGAGGTGCCGGTTTGCGGGTCGCGCTGGTCCCAGTCTTTGAGACGAACGAACATACGGGCCACGTTCTGCCCATTGCCGCCGGGGCCGGAGCCAACGGTAGCGAACACCGACTCGACGTTCTGCTTCTCGTTATTGAGGAAGTAATCTTCCGCCTTCTGCACCACCTTCAGCGTCTGCTGCTGGGTGCTGCCGCTCGGCAACTGGACCGAGGTGGTGAACATCCCGCGATCCTCCAGCGGCAGGAACGAGGTCGGCAAATGCAGAAACAGGAACACCATCCCGCCGAGCAGGACGACGTAGATCAGCATCCAGCGCAGCGAGCGGTGCAGTATTTTGCCGACGAAGGTTTCGTAGCGGCTGGCGCTGCGGTTGAAGGTGCGGTTGAACCAGCCGAAGAAGCCTTTTCTTTCATGGGATTCACCTGGCTTAACAGGCTTAAGCAGCGTGGCGCAAAGGGCAGGGGTGAGGATCATGGCCACCAGCACCGAGAGGACCATCGCCGCGACGATAGTGATTGAGAACTGGCGATAGATGGCGCCGGTGGTGCCGCCGAAGAAGGCCATCGGCACGAATACCGCCGACAGCACCATCGCGATCCCCACCAGCGCGCCCTGAATTTGTCCCATCGATTTGCGGGTCGCCTCGCGTGGCGACAGGCCCTCCTCGCTCATGATGCGCTCGACGTTCTCCACCACCACGATGGCGTCATCCACCAGCAGGCCGATCGCCAACACCATCGCGAACATCGTCAGGGTGTTGATGCTGTAGCCACAGGCATACAGCACCGCGAAAGTGCCCATCAGCACCACCGGCACGGCGATGGTTGGGATCAGGGTGGCGCGGAAGTTCTGCAGGAACAGATACATCACGAGGAAGACCAGCAGGATCGCCTCCAGCAGGGTTTTCACCACGTCGGTGATGGAAGCCTTCACGAAGGAGGTGGTCTCATAGGCGACCTTATATTCCAGACCGTGGGGGAAAAACTGCGCCAGCTCATTGAGGCGATTGATCACGCGCTCCGCGGTGGCCATTTCGTTGGCGCCGGAAGCCAGCTTGATCCCGAGGCCTGAGGCCGGCTGGCGGTTGTAGCGGCTAAGATAGTCGTACTTCTCCGCCCCCATCTCGACGGTGGCGACATCGCCCAGCGTCACCTCTGAACCATCCTGATTGACGCGCAGAGTGATATTGCGGAACTGCTCCGGGGTTTGCAGCAGAGATTGCGAGTTGATGGTGGCGTTCAGCGCTTGCTTATCGACCGAAGGCGTCCCGCCAAGCTGGCCGACGGCAATCTGGGCGTTCTGCGAACTGATGGCGTCGGTAACATCCTTGGTGGTCATCTGGTAGCTGTTGAGCTTCGCCGGGTCGAGCCAGATGCGCATTGAGTATTGCGAACCGTAGGCGTCGATATCCCCCACGCCGTTGACGCGGCTGAGCGGGTCCTGGATGTTACTGGCGACGTAGTCGGCGATATCTTGTTTATCCATACTGCCGTCAGTGGAGACGAAGGCGAGCGTCAGGATATTGGTATCACCGGTCTTGCGCACCGTCACCCCCTGGTTTTGCACCGCCTGCGGCAGCTTACGCATCGCCGACTGTAGCTGGTTCTGAACCTGCTGCACGGCTTCATCCGGGTCGGTACCGGCGGTAAAGCTGAGGGTGATCGTCGCCTGGCCGGTGGCGCTGCTCTGGGAGGACATATACATCAGGTTATCGAGGCCGGTCATATTCTGTTCGATAACCTGAGTGACGGTATTCTCCAGGGTTTGCGCGGAGGCGCCGGGATAGTTGGCGGTGATCCGCACATTCGGCGGGGCGAGGTCGGGATACTGTTCAACCGGCAGCGACAAAATGGCAAGGGTGCCCGTCAGGCATAACAGGATTGCCAGCACCCATGCAAAAATGGGGCGATCGATAAAGAAATTCGCCATCAGAATAAAAACCTCATATGCACATTTTCTTGTTATTGCACAGCCTGTGCCACTTTAGCGCCAGCCTCTCCGGCAATCGTGGAGAAATTAAGGAGATAGTGTAATTTATCATGTTGCTTTTGCCGTATCGTAAAGAAACCTCGAGCTTTCCTGCCAGCAGGTAGCGAGTCTGCTTCGTCACCGCAGACCGGCGCATTATCCCTTGCCGGTGTGAAACCTCATTTCATTTAAGTCAAAAAAATTGATCCAAAACGGATTCTCTCCAGAAAAAGTTTATCCTGGGCAATTGGACATTGTTCCGGCGGCATCTTGTCGGGTAATAAATAGGCATGCGCATTGAGGGGTTATTCACCAAGAAGACAAAAGGAAGCCATGAACCACTTTATTTTGAGCGATAGCCGAAAGTGCATCGGCTGCCAGGCCTGCGAAGTGGCCTGCGTGATGGCGCATAACGAGGAGCAACACGTGCTGACCCCGCAGCGCTTTTTGCCACGTATCACCGTGATCAAAGCGGAGGGCCAGCGTAACGCCATCACCTGCCGCCACTGCGAGGACGCCCCCTGCGTCCGCAGTTGTCCCAACGACGCCATCGCCCAGTCCGGCGACAGCGTTCAGGTCCGTCAGGAGAAATGCATTGGCTGTAAATCCTGCATGGTGGCCTGCCCGTTCGGGGTGATGCAGGTGGTGGTGACGCCGCAGGCCGCAGGCCTGGTGAAAGCCAGCGCGCACAAGTGCGATCTATGCCAGGGCCGCGAGGCGGGGCCGGCCTGTGTGGAAAACTGTCCCGCGCAGGCGCTGACTCTCGCCGACGATGAGACGTTGATCACCCTGGCGAAGCAGCGGCGACTGCGCTCGGCATGCCAGGAGGTGCAGCCGTGGCAGCGCGCTACGTCGCTCTGCAGCCAGCCCAATGCTGGCGCGAAGGTCAGGCAAATGGCGATGACGCCCCCGCGCGGGGAGCCGGATAAGCTGGCGGCGGAGGTGCGTAAGAGCCACTTTGAGGAGATCTATCAGCCGTTCACCCCGCAGCAGGCGCAGCAGCAGGCCGCCCGCTGTCTCACGTGTGGGGAGCACAGTATTTGCGAATGGACCTGCCCGCTGCATAACCATATCCCGCAGTGGATCGAGCTGGTTAAAGCGGGGAATATCGCCGCCGCGGTCGCGCTTTCCCATCAGACCAACTGCCTGCCGGAGATCACCGGCCGCGTCTGTCCCCAGGACCGGCTGTGTGAAGGCGCCTGCACCCTGCGCGATGAAAGCGGGGCAGTCACCATCGGCAATATTGAGCGCTATATTTCCGACCAGGCGCTGGCCAGCGGCTGGCGTCCGGACCTTTCGCAGGTTAAGCCGAGCGGCAAGCGGGTGGCGATTATCGGCGCCGGGCCTGCCGGGCTGGCCTGCGCCGATATGCTGGTGCGCCACGGCGTCCAGCCGGTGGTCTTCGACCGTCATCCGGAGATTGGCGGTCTGCTGACCTTCGGCATTCCGGCGTTCAAGCTGGATAAATCGCTATTGGCCCGGCGGCGGGCGATCTTCAGCGAGATGGGTATCCGCTTTGAGCTCAATTGCGAGGTGGGGAAAGATATCTCCATGGCGACACTGCTGGCCGATTATGACGCAGTGTTCGTCGGCGCCGGAACCTATCGCTCCATGAAGGCGGGGCTACCGAACGAAGAGGCCCCCGGGGTCTACGATGCGCTGCCGTTCCTCATCGCCAACACCAAACAGGTGATGGGGCTGGCGGCATCGGCGCAAGAGCCTTATGTCAACACCGCCGGGCTGAACGTGGTGGTGCTGGGCGGCGGCGATACGGCGATGGACTGCGTGCGCACCGCGCTGCGCCACGGCGCCCGCCAGGTGACCTGCGCCTATCGGCGAGATGAAGCCAACATGCCGGGCTCGAAAAAAGAGGTCAAAAACGCCCGCGAAGAGGGGGCGCTCTTTGAGTTTAACGTCCAGCCGGTGACGCTTGAGCTGGACGAGAACGGGCGGGTTAACGGGGTACGCTTTTTGCGCACCGAGCTGGGCGCTCCGGACGCCGGGGGAAGACGCCGCCCGACGCCGATCCCCGGCAGCGAGTTTGTTATGCCGGCAGATGCGGTGATCATGGCCTTTGGCTTCCACCCGCACCGCATGCCCTGGCTGGAAGCGGCGGGGGTGGTGCTGGACAGTCAGGGGCGTATTAAAGCCGGAGTGGAGAGCCGTTACCGTTATCAGACCAGTCAGGAGAAGATCTTTGCCGGCGGCGATGCCGTGCGCGGCGCAGACCTTGTAGTGACGGCGATGGCGGAAGGCCGTCACGCGGCGCAGGGGATCCTGGACTATCTGGCGCGGAAAACGACGCCGCTTCACTGACGACAAACCCGGCTCCGCAGCGTAGTATGAGGGCGTCCTTTTACGCTGTGGGGTCGGTATGTCACTCAATATTCACGTCATTAAAGATAAAATGGCTATTTGCATTCTGAGGTAGGATCGCAAATTTAGCTAGGAATTGAAATCCAT
>ERZ1023888.392-NODE-392-length-12515-cov-22.950161_pt1 | contig 12515 bp, 7 predicted proteins | sample MGYA00380396_ERZ1023888 | MGnify/ENA primary metagenome ERZ1023888 (study PRJEB33179, sample SAMN07448998) | human gut metagenome | biome: Human-gut; feature: Human associated habitat; material: Faeces | host: Homo sapiens | place: India: Bhopal | collected... | reverse complement strand
GTCCAGCCTTATCAAGCTTTGCGGCTTGGGTTGTTTAGCAATGAGTCTACATTTGAAGAACACTGTAAGGAAATAAGTACATACTTCAATATGCCGCTCCTACAAGTAGAGGACATGATGGTACAATACGTTGAGAACAAGGGATCAATTTATAATAAAAATGAAGGTACGTTTGTAACATTTCCTAAGAATGTATTGATTCCATTTGAAGGTCAACTGCCCGATTATGATTTCTGTCAAGGTGATTTGATGTGCGAGACCGTGGATATCAATCCTGATCGTATGCATAAGGCTCCTCACTCAGCTCTTTTTATGTTGAATAACCATTGTCTTACAGATTGTTTGTATTGTTATGCAGACAAGAGAACTAAATGTGACGAACTGACAACAGAGGAAATCTTTGACATTATAGATAATGCAAAACGTCTAAAGATGGCTAAGATAGATGTTATAGGCGGCGAATTGTTTATAAAGAAGGATTGGGACAATATTCTTGAACGGCTCGTTTCGTATAATATGTCACCAAGTTTTATATCTACAAAAGTACCTGTTACAGAAGATATAATAGAAAAACTGAAAAGAACCAGGTATAATAATGTGATTCAGATTTCCTTGGATTCTATGGATGAGAATATTCTGAAACAACTCATACATTGCCCGAATGGCTATCTTGATAGATTATTGGCAGGTATAGAATTGCTTCAAGAGAATGGTTTCAAGATTCAGTTTGATACAATTCTTACCAACTTGAACTCTTCAGAGGAAGACCTTATAGCTCTATATAATTACATAAAAACAATTAACGGTTTAGTGTATTGGGAGATAAGAGTGCCGGAAATAAGCATATATCGAAGCGAAAGTTTCAAAAAAGTTGTATATGACAAGGCTGAAATACAAAAAAGTTGTATATTTGCAAAAAGCATAAAAGAAAAAGCTAACATCAATATTCTTGTGAGTGACGAAATACTTGCATCTTCTTATTTTGACACATCTCCAGGGGAAAAATGTTTCAACCATGGTATTTGTGGCATCTTGAACGATCAGATATTTATACTGCCAGATGGAAAAGTTGGTGTATGCGAACAACTCTATTGGAAACCTGAATATTTAATAGGCGATTTACGAAAACAATCCATTGAGGAGATATGGAATTCTCCTAAAGCCAAAGCAGTATTGAATATGCGCTATGGTATGGATGAAACAAGCAATTGTCATGGATGTAAGGTCGTTGAGTTATGTTCTAAAACTCATAGACGTTGTCCGGTAAGAGTTATCAAGGCATACGGAGAAGCCCATTGGGATTATCCAGATCCTCATTGTACTCGTGCTCCTAAGCAATTAAATTCAGAATTTATACTTTAATTTCAACCCACTATGAAGAAAACCACACTCATTACATTATTATTGTTACTGTTGTTTGTACAGTCTAAGGCACAGACGGTGACGGGTCGTATCGTTGACAGCGAGAAGCAGTCGGTGGTGATGGCAACCATTGCGCTCCAGACATTGGACAGTATAACTATTGGCGCAACTACAGCCGATGCCGACGGACGTTTCGTGTTGACGGCCGACTCCATACCTTTGCCGTTCCGCCTAATCGTGAGCAGCATCGGCTATGAAACGGTGATGCCCGAGTGTGCGTCGTATGCTGTGGGTGACGTAGTGCTGGCAACGAAGACCAATGTTCTTGGCGACGTGGTGGTAAAAAGCAAGCGTCCGATTCTAAATGTGCAGGGAGACAGAATAGTGGCGGACGCATCGTCCATTATAAAGGGCCGCATTGTGACATGTGCCTTCGACGTGGCGAAGTATGTACCAGGCATTCTGTGCAAGAACGACAATGAGCTCTCCCTGGCAGGCACCATGTCCACCACTGTGCTTGTCAACGGCAAGGTGTGGAATGGCGGTTCGGTGCTCGAGTATCTTAAGACGCTGCCTGCCGAAAAGGTGTCGAAGGTGGAGCTGCTTTACAATGCTTCGCCCGACATGCACGTTACGGGAGCCGTCATAAACGTTGTGTTGAAGGACAACAAGGGACGCGAGCTGACCGGTCAGGTGAAGTCGTCGTATCTCAACAACCATCACAACACGTTCCAGGAGTCGGGCAGCCTGTTCTACACCACGCCGAAGTGGTCGCTGTACAGTATGTATACATTCGCGGACGCCAAGAGCATAAGCCGTTCCCAATATCTCAGCCATCACACTGTTGGCAATCAGGTGTATGATATAGACGTTGACGCGCGCACGCACAGCTCGTCGCTCACGCATGCGGTATACACCAACGCCACATACAACGTGTCCGACAAGAGCAACGTGTCGCTAAGCTACAACGCAAGCTTCTCGCCGAAGAGCGACACGAAGGGCAGAACGACAAACAGCTATTTCAGCAATTCCAACTACACCACCTCCGGCAATTCGTACATGCACAACCTGCATCTGGCGTATGTGCTGAAGCAGCTGAGACTCGATGCCAACTATATGAGCTACTCGAACGACGGAATACAGGGCATGAATTACGAGAAGTATGAGAACCCGACGGCTTACTCCTACTGGCGCAAGCAGACCTCCGACCGTTTCAACTTCAGTGCCGACTGGGGATTCGCTCTCTGGAAGACGGCACGCTTCTCGGTTGGAGCGACATACACCTACTCTAAGACCGGTAACCGGCAGAAGAATGACGACATTCTGAACGGCGGAGCAGGCAGCTTCGACATCAGTTCGTCTAACGATGAGCATACCGCCAATGGTTATGCGGGTCTGTCAGGCACGTTGTTCAAGCAGAAGCTCAGCTACTATTTTCATATGATAGGACAGTATTACAAGATCAACGACTACGAATGTGGTGCGGTGCTGCCTACAGCCTCGCTTACATACGTGTTCACGCCGAAGCATATCATGATGCTGCAGTACAGCAAGACACGCCAGTTTCCCTCCTACTGGGAGAAGCAGGAGTACGAGCAGCGCAGCGACGAGTACACGGTGAGCATCGGCAACCCCAATCTTCGTCCCATGGATTATAACATCCTGCAGGGCATCTACGTCTTCAACAACCGCTACACCTTCACGGTGAGCTACTATCGCGTGAACAACTTCATAACAGGACAGACATACCAGAATCCCGACCGCCTCGAAATGGTGTCAAAGAACTTCAACATCGACTATTCCTCGTCTTTGCAGTTTACGGCAACAGTGCCCGTCAGCATCGGCAAGTGGTATAATGCCAACTATGTGCTCACGTGCTATAAGGACTGCTACAAGAGCAGCGACTGGTATGGCTACGCGTTCGACCGCAGCAAGTGGGCTACGATGCTCAACCTCTCCAACACGTTCACCTTTTCGCGCAAGCCCATGGTGGCTCTTGATGTCAACGCCTTCTTCCGCACGCCTACCATTGTCGGTCTGTGGAACTACAGCCGCCAGTGGAATCTGGACGCAGGTCTGAAGTGCCAGTTCTTGAAGAATCGTGCCGTAGTGGCACTTAACGTGTCGGACATCTTCGAGAGCGGTATGCCGCTGATGAAGGAGAAGTTCTATACACAGCGTCAGACTACCGACGTACGCTTCTACCGTCGCAGCATCTTCCTTTCGTTCACGTACAAGTTCCGCAACTTCAAGGAGCAGAACGCAGGAAGCGTCGATACGTCGCGTTTGGGATATTAAGCAAGGAGCAAAACGCAGCCTATATAATGACGTAAAAATAGAATTTGTATGTTTGGGTCAAACTTCAAGATTTATAGGCAGCATGATGCTATGCAATGTGGCATTGCTTGTCTGCAGATGGTCTGCCATCATTACGGCAGAAATTATACGCTTGATGCGTTGTCGCACTTGTGTGGTGCGACAACGCAGGGTGTCTCGCTACTTGGCATTAGTGATGCAGCCGGTAGTTTAGGTTTGCAGACGGTGTCAGGAAGGGTTTCGTTGGAGATGCTTGGCAAAGCCACACTGCCATGCATATTGCATTGGAACCAGAACCATTTCGTTATCCTGTATTGCATCTCGCATAAAGGTATGCGGTATCACATTGCCGATCCAGCCCGAGGTCTGGTAGAATACACACAGCAGCAGTTTGTAGACCATTGGGTCGGTACCCATTCTTGTGGCGAAGAGAAAGGAATAGCGATGTTTTTGGAGCCGACACCAGCATTCTTTGATTGTGGCTGTGAAGATGATGCTTCGTCTGAAACATCAAAACGTTCATTTGGCTATCTTGCAAGATACGTGTGGATGTATCGTAAGTATTTTGTGCAGATAGGTGCAGGTCTTATTCTTGGTAGTTTGATGCAGCTTATACTGCCGTTCTTGACGCAGTCGATAGTGGATGTTGGTATTCGCAACCATGACATAGGTTTTGTTTGGCTCGTGCTTATCGGTCAGTTGATGCTAACGTTCAGTAGTACGGTTGTCGATTTCATACGACGTTGGTTGTTGCTGCATATCAATATGCGTGTAAACATATCGCTTGTTAGCGATTTTCTTGTTAAGTTGATGCGTCTTCCGATGTCGTTCTTTGATACCAAACAGATGGGAGATATTCTGCAGCGTATGGGCGATCATGGGCGCGTTAACTCGTTTCTTACGCAGCAAACACTTGGAATAATGTTCTCGATGATAACACTTGTCGTATTCAGCGTCGTGTTGTTTTGGTACAACGTGTTGATTTTTATAATATTCTGTGTTGGTGGAGTGCTTTATGGTTTGTGGCTTGCTTCTTTTCTGCAGCGTCGTAAGCAGATAGATTATGACGTGTTTGAGTGTCAGGCTGAGAATAGCAACAAGACCTATGAACTTGTGACTTCTATGCAGGAGATAAAATTGCAGGGTTGTCAGCAGCGTCGCCGTTGGGAGTGGGAAGATGTGCAGGCGAAATTATTTGGTGTACAGATAAAAAGTCTGCGTCTGCAACAGACGCAAGAGGCTGGCAGCATATTCATAAACGAGGTGAAAAACATAGTGATAACGATAGTAGCAGCCACGGCGGTAATAAACGATGATATGACTCTCGGTATGATGCTTGCAGTGCAGTATATTATAGGTCAGCTTGGACAGCCTATAGAACAACTGATGTCTTTCGTGTATTCTTTGCAGGATGTGCGCATAAGTCTGGAACGTATAAACGAGATTTATACGATTGATGATGAAGATAAGAACTGTGGCAATCGTTGTAGATACGATGATGATAATAAAGGCATAGATATAACCGAGGCTTGTTTTAAATACGATCGGCACGCTTTGCAGAATACGATAGACGGGGTGTCTATCAGCATTCCGCATGGAAAGGTTACAGCCATAGTTGGAGCATCTGGTAGCGGAAAGACTACGCTTGTTAAGCTGATGCTTGGCTATTATCCACTTCTGTCTGGGAAAATATCTGTTGGTGGCACAATGCTTAACGATTTAAACCCGATATGGTGGCGCTCACAATGTGGGGCTGTGATGCAGGAAGGAGTGATATTCTCTGAAACTATAGCGCGTAACATAGCTGTTGCTGACGGCGAGATAGACACCAAGCGACTTGCCGAGGCTGCCCATATAGCGTGTATCGACGGTTTTGTGGAGTCGTTGCCGCTAAAGTATAATACTAAAATAGGACGTGACGGTATGGGGCTTAGCCAGGGACAGAAACAGCGTTTGCTCATAGCACGTGCCGTGTATCGCTCGCCTGATTTCATATTCCTTGATGAAGCAACCAATTCGCTTGATGCCCAGAACGAACGACAGATAGTGGAAAATCTTGCAGATTTCTACTGCGGACGTACTGTAGTGGTGGTAGCCCACCGTCTGAGTACGGTGCGTGATGCCGACCAGATTGTGGTTATGGAGGGTGGGCGTGTTGTTGAGACAGGTACGCATGCAACTCTTGTGGAACAACGTGGCGTTTATTATACTCTTGTTAAGAACCAGTTGGAATTGGGATGTTAGCGAATTGATTTTTGTGTAGAACCAAATAAGTAGGACGTTATTATGGAGAAAGATACAAATATCGAGCTGCGTAGCGAGGCTTTACGCAATGTTATAGGACAGGTGCCGCCACTACTTGTGCGTGTCGGCACTATGGTGATTGTGTTTATAACGTTGGCATTGGCGTTAGCTGTGTGTTTCGTGCCTTATCCTATAACTATAAAATCGGACGGTATGGTGGTGGAAACAAAAGGTAGCGGTTGGGTTGCTGTAAGAAGTAGTGTGCCTTATAAGTTTCTATATGTTTTTGACACAACGCGTGTTGCTAATGTTACTTATGAGGGTGAGCCAGATGTTATAAGCAATGCAAAAGTGGTTAATGTTGATACTAAAATAGTAAGGAAAGGTAACGATAATTATTTTACGGTAACACTCTTAAGTTCTACCGCTTCGAACGTTTTGCCAGTTGTAAAAGGCGAGAGTGTGAAAGTTGAAACGATTGTCAGCGAAAAAACAATCTGGCAAGTATTGTGGAATTAGCGAGATGTAGCATAATTGCCTAATATGCATCTGTAGGCGAAAAAATCTACCATATCTTCCAGAATCGCCGTAAGCTGCACATTATGAGCATAATAAAGGCTGGGAGATAGGCTTGGAAACGAAATATCTTCCAGCCTATCTTCCAGCCTTTGCTTGCTATCTACCAGCAATAATGACCAATATGTCGTAATACATATACTCATATAAAAAGCGAAGTCCCACCGTGGTACGCATCGTTGAGAGGCGTGGTGGAATTTGTTGCTGCAAAGATACAAATAATTATTGAGAATCCAAATTTTTTAGCAAAAAACACTCAAAGAAACAAGATGGGGTTGTGATGAAAATCACAGCCCTCTTGCTTTGTATATGGTCTCCTTTGCGGTGTTTATCTCCTGGAATTTCTTCTCGGCAGCCTTGCGCACGTCGTCGCCGAGCGTAGCCACGCGGTCGGGGTGGTGCTTCAGTGCCATACGACGGTAGGCAGCCTTCACCTCGTCGTCGGTGGCTGAAGGGGCGATGCCGAGCACCTTGTATGCGGCTTCGAGGCTGTTGCCGCCCGAAGAGAGGTTGAGCATCGAGTTGAGGTCTTCGGCTGAGATACCGAGACTGGCAGCCACGAAGTGCAGGGCATCAATCTCGTTCTGCGGCACGGTGCCGTCGGCTTGCGCTATGAGCACGAGGAAGTTGAGCAGTTGCAGACGCTGCGGGTAGTCCATGTGCTGCGCTATCTCGGCGCACGACTCGCGTATGATGTTTTTGAACGCAGCTTCGCCCATCTGCTTCTGACGCTCGAAAAGGCGCAGGAGTATCTCTTCGCCCTCGTGTACGGCTATCTCGCCGAAGTTGCGGCGCAGGAAGTTGCGCACAAACTCCATTTCGGAGTGCATCACCCTGCCGTCGGCTTTCATGATGTACGAGGCGAGCACGAGCAGCGAGAAGAGGAACGAGTTGCGCTGTCCCTCATACTGCTGCTGGGCTGAATAGCCGCCGTATGTGTTGCTGTTTCTGTACGTGCCGTTGTCGAACGTGTTGTCGGCGTTGTTGCTAAAGCCTTCGGCTCCCTTATCAAAGAGCCAGCCTATGGCGTAGCCGGCAAGTGCTCCAAGCGGTCCGCCGTTGATAAAGCCGAGAAAACCGCCAATCCATCTTCCAATTCCCATGTTTTGTTGTTTTTATTGTTTGTTGTTTTTTTCTGTAGAAGGTATGTCAAAACTACAAAATAGAGGCGGAGAGCCAATCGTAGGAGGCTACGGCATTCTTGCCGTAGCCATTGGAAATAGTAGTAACGATTTGTATTTCTTTTGTTAATGGCTACGGCAGGAATGCCGTAGCCTCCTACGATTTGAATCGTTTACATTCTATTTTCCAAATATTATAGTTTTGATACACCCGCTACGGGTGGTTTAATAAGCCTTTTGTACGAATTGCTCCGCTTCGGCTTCCTCCAGTCCGCTCTCCAACAACACCTGCTTCAGGTTGGCATAGTTGTGGCGAAACGCTTCGATGCGCTGCTCAGCCTCCTGTGGAGCGTAGCTGATGGCTACGCCTGTCGACTCCATTGTGCCTAACTGCTCGTTGAACACGAAGCCCGGCGTGCGACTCTTGAGGGCTACGCAGCCCTGTTGTATGTGGCGGAACTTGCCGATGAGTCCGTCTGCAACAGGCGTGGAGTTCTGTGGGAACGCTATGGTGACGGTCTTCTCCTTCGCGCAGTCGGTATCGGCGATGTTGATGAGTACCGATAGGTTATTGCCGTCGTATGTGTAAGCCGTCTCTGTGCCGTCTATCTTCACGCTGGCGGGCACAGTCGATGCCACCAGTTTAAGTGTGTAGCGACGGTTGGCAGGCATATCCTTGTACGTGCCCTTGCGCGCACCGATGGTTACGGCTATGGTACTGTCGTTGAGCGTGCGCTTGGTGAGCAGCGTGGTGGCGTACTCGCTGGCGTAGTCTTTATCGTTGCCGTTGTCCTCGTAGAGCGTGAAACTGCTGTCGCCCTTGCCCGGATAGACGGCTACGGTTATCGGTTCGCTCGTGCTGCTGAGGTTCTCCACCTTGCCGTATTCGGGCAGCACTGAGCCTGCCTTTACGTAGACAGGATACTCGTCGAGCTGGAACTTGCGCTCGACGGTCTGTCCGCCACGTAAGAGCGTACCCGACGAGAGTTCGTACCAGTCGCAGCCCTCGGGCAGCCACACCTGTTGTGTGGAGATGCCGTCGTGCATAGGGCTTGTGATGGGGTAGACAAGCACATTGTCGCCGAACATATACTCGTTGCGGTTGGCGTAAGCCTCCTCGCTCTCAGGGTAGTCGTAGTACATAGGGCGGCAGAGCGGCAGGGCGTCGTCGTAGGTGCGTCGTGCCATGCTATATATATAAGGTGCGAACTGGTAGCGCTGGCGTATTATGTCGTGCAGGATGTCGCGTTCGCGGTCGGCGAACACCCACGGCTCTTTATTGAGTCCGGCATCCTTTGTGGAGTGGGTGCGCAGAATAGGGCTGAACGCACCGAATTGCATCCAGCGTATGTACATCTCGGGGTCGATGGAGTGGGCACCCATGTGTCCGCCCATGTCATGGCTCCAGTAGCCGTAGAGCACGTTAGACGCTGTAGAGTTGAAGTAAGGCTGGAAGTCGAGCGATTTCCAGCTTATTATGGCATCGCCCGAGAAGCCTATCTGATAGCGGTGGTTGCCCAGTCCGCCCCAACGGTGGTAGAGCATAGGGCGCGTGTCGCGGTTGCGCTCCATGTCGGTGAACGTAGTGTAGTTGATCCACCACGTGTTGCTGAGGTTGGGGAACTGCTTGTCGTTGCCCCACTGCTGCCAGTCGAGCCACCAGAAGTCGACGCCGTCCTTCTCCATCGGGTGCAGCACCTTCTCGTACCAGCCCTGCATGAAGTGCTTGTCGGATGCTGTCCACTCTATAGTCTTCTTCTCGTCGGGGTTCATACCCATCCACTGCGCCATCGCCGGGTAGCAATCCTCGTCGGGTTTTATGCCGTCGGCAGGATGCAGGTTGAGCGTGGTCTGCAGATTCTGCTGCTTAGCCCACTGCAGGAAGCCCTTAGGAGAGGGAAACAGGCGTCGGTTCCAGGAGTAGCCTGTCCAGCCACCGCGTGAGGGTTCGGCATAGTGCCAGTCCATGTCTACGACGAGCACGTCGAGCGGAATGTCGTAGTTGTGCATCTTCGTGACGAGGTTGCGCAGCTCGTTGTCGCTATACGTCCAGTAGCGCGACCACCAGTAGCCGAAGGCGTAGCGCGGCGGCAGTGGCACCTTGCCCGCAAACTCGGTATAGTCGCGCAGTGCCTTCTTGTAGTCGTGGCCGTAGGCGAGGAAATACCAGTCCTGTGTCTTTCCCTCGTTCAGTCGGTGGCTCACCCACTGCCAGTCGGAGTCGTCGAACACATATCCGTTAGAGTCGTCGATGAACGTCCATCCGTTGCGCGAGAGGAGTCCGTCTTCGAGCGGCATCTTGTGCGAGTCGAGGTGCGTGTCGCCATCGTAGCCGTCGAGTGTGCGGTAGGTGCCCTTCAGGTTGGCATCGTCTTTCAGTCCCGGATGCCAGCTGAACGAGGTGGTGTATGGGTTGTTGGTTTTCTGCTTGCCGTCGGTCTTCCGCTTCGTCTTCGCTGAAGAGATGCGAAGATTCTTCTCGTTGAACATTCCGCTGCCTTTGGTGTACGACAGGACGAAGCGATCGGTAGATATAGTGACGGTTTTCGGCGTGTTCTTCACCTTGTATGCTGCGGCAGGGTAGCTGCGGTCTACGGCTATGAACGACTTGCTATCAAGAAACTGTCCGTCGGGCGTGTATTCCATGCGTATTGCTCCGTCGGTAATCACGGTGAAGCGCACGTTCTGGTCCTGATAGGCGATGTTCTGGTTCTGCGCAACGGCGCACGTGGCTATTGCCGCAAGTGCTGTTGTGATGATGTTTCTTTTCATGTTTGTATATGTTTTATAGTGGTTTTGTTTGCTGTTTATCGGTGGATTGCGTTCGCCGTCCGATCAGATTGCGTCCGCCGTCCGATCAGATTGCGTCCGCCACCCGACCAGATTGCGTCCGCCACCAGACCAGATTGCGTTCGGTGAACGATGACTTTTGCTTTGTTTGCAAGTCAATCGTTCGCTATGCTTTCATAACTCGGGATGTCCTGCAGGAAGTTGTAGTTGCGCTTCTCGTAGTCTATTTTGCAACAGTAATGCTGCAAACCGTTGCTTACTACGAGATAATCTACGTGTAGCAACAGGTTGTACGCTGCAATCTGCTCAAACACCTTCTGCGTTATTTCTATCGTAGGTGCCTTGTATTCCATTATCATACGCGGCTGCAGATGGCGGTTGTACAGCACGCTGTCAGCGCGCAGTTTCTTGTTGCCGATGCTGAGGCTCATCTCGTTGGCCATGAGGGCAGCGGGGTAGCCTTTGTGCTCTATCAGATAGTGGACGAAGTGCTGGCGCACCCATTCTTCGGGTGTCAGTGCCACGTAGCGATGGCGCAGAACATCGAAGATGCGAGGCTGTTCTTTAGTGCCCGACAACTTTATTTCGAAAGATGGTAGGTTTAATCGAATCATTTTTGTAATTTTGCTTATGCAAAAATAGTGCAAATCGAGTGCAATCAAGCTTGCTTGAATTGCTGAGATGCAGCCTATTTTATGCAAAGATACTGAATTTTGCGTATTTTTACACCTTATTATATTATAATTATGGCAGAAAAGAAATCATCGGTCACATTCGAGACCATTATGCGCGACCTCAAAGCTAAGAAATACGCTCCAGTGTACGTGCTTATGGGCGACGAGTCGTACTATATCGACCGAATAACCGATTACATAGCAGACAATGTGCTTGACCCCGACGACCGCGACTTTAATCAGACGGTTGTGTTCGGCGCAGACACTACGGCAGCGCAAGTGGTAGACATGGCAAAGGGATACCCTGTCATGCCAGCTGCGCATCGCGTGGTAATCGTGAAGGAGGCGCAAGGACTGAAGTCGCTCGACGCTTTGGAACGCTATTTTGAGAAGCCTTTGGCGTCTACGGTGCTCGTTATTGCCTACAAAAATGGCACTATCGACCGCCGAAAGAAGGTTGTGGGCAAGGCGGAGGCTGTAGGAGTGGTATTCGAGAGCAAGAAAAAGCGCGATTATGAGCTTCCGGCGTTCATCGAGGCGTATCTGAAGAAAAATCATGTGGCAATAGATACGAAATCGGCTGCGATGATAGCTGAGCATATCGGAGCCGACCTCAGTCGACTCATTTCGGAACTCGACAAGGTTATGATCTCGCTTCCGGATGACGATAGGCGAGTGACACCGGATGTTGTGGAGCGCGAAATCGGAGTGAGCAAGGAATTTAACATTTTTGAACTAAAGACTGCTATCATAGAGCGCAATGTGTTCAAGGCAAACCAAATTGTGAAGTACTTCGATAAAAATCCCAAAGCAGGGTCACTCTTTTCGTGTCTGCCGTTGCTCTATACCTACTTCCAAAATCTCATGGTGGCATTCTATGCACCCGATAAAAACAACGACAATAACCTCGCTGCATTTCTGGAACTAAAATCGGTGTGGGGATTGAAAGACTATAGGGTAGGGATGCGCAATTTTAGTGCAATGAAGACTCTCCAGATTTTAGCCAAAATAAGAGAAACAGACGCCAAAAGTAAGGGTTTAGACAGTCTAAATACCTCCACAGACGACCTGATGAGGGAGCTAATCTTCTTCATTTTGCATTAAAATAGCTGGTTTTTGTAGCTGTTTTTCTCTAAAATAGAAATTCTGAAAGACCTTATTTTTTAGCCTAATTCCTTACAATTCATAGGAGTTAGGCTATTTTTGTGCCCTTATACGTGGCTGTTTTTTGAGCTGCTTTTATCCTTGTTCGTATTTTTCCAGAAATGCAAAAAATCGCTATTTTCGACACTTCAATATTCACGTTTCGTAAACCTTAACATAAAGAATTGCATATTTACACACGTAAATTGTGAGTAAATACATGTTTGTAAAGTTATAAAGGCGCAAGTGAATATGTAAATGTAAATTATATAAGTTTGTGTATTTGTAC
>ERZ1023888.383-NODE-383-length-12860-cov-30.112768_pt1 | contig 12860 bp, 9 predicted proteins | sample MGYA00380396_ERZ1023888 | MGnify/ENA primary metagenome ERZ1023888 (study PRJEB33179, sample SAMN07448998) | human gut metagenome | biome: Human-gut; feature: Human associated habitat; material: Faeces | host: Homo sapiens | place: India: Bhopal | collected... | reverse complement strand
ATGGCATTTTACCAGCTGCAGATGCGCAAGGAATCAGGATTGGATCAGCGTGGACGGCAGGATCTGAAAGCCGGAGTCTATGTCTCTACTGGAGGTAACCCAAGCTATGGGCAGATACAGGGATTGCTGAAAGCAGCACCCCAAGCCACCTTCCACCTTGGCTTTGACAAGGATGTGGCAGGAAAGCAGTTTGTGGCAAACTTCGAGGATATAGCAAGCAAACAGAGTCCGGTTGCACCGGGAAATGTACCTGCTGACATGAGGGATTTCATGGAAAGCTTCGTCAAACAGCCGAAGACCATCAAGGAACTGCTAAGTTTCAACGATGAGAACTACAGCTTACTCCCCCATGAGCTCAAACAGCTCTACCTGGTTTACGATTCAGCAAAAGAAGAGGCGTTGGAGTATCACTACTCTCCCTTTTTGTGTAAGGAAGACAAGCAGGAAGCTGCTGACAAGATGAATAAAGCATTCAGGGACTTCAAGGATGCACTGCTACAGAAGCTCAACCTGCACGAAGACCAAGACCTCACTCCCGTGAAGATTATTCGGGAAGAGCCATCGGAAGGCTACAAGGACTTCAATGACGAGCTTTTGGATAAGAAACAGTTCTCTATGACCGACGTAGTAGAGACCGCATTTGACGAGAACGGTGTGGACTTGACCTTTGAACGGCAAGAAGAGAACGAGGAAACCAAACATCATGGATTTAAACGATAATGAATATGGCAGACCCAATCAGACGATACAACATCATCACCCTACGCCCTCACTGGGCGCAGTATATCATCTCGCAAGGGATGTCGTTCATCATCAGCTGTGCCCTGTTTCTTGTCGCCGGTCATGACAGCATCACCTACAAGATGCCTTTCGTGGTACTTGGAGGTGTGATGACCTGCATCATGCTCTATAGATGCTTATATCTCTACAAACTCAGATACATCATCACCTCTGAACAGCTCATCATCCAGCATGGAGTACTGACCAGAACCAGTGATTACATAGAGTTGTACCGAGTGGTGGATTTCAGCGAGAACCGTGACATTCTGGAACAGTTATTCGGCTTGAAGACAGTATGGATATTCAGCGGAGACCGCTCCAATCCCAAACTGGACATCTACGGTGTGAAAGAAAGGTTGGACGTGGTGAGAATCATCCGTGAACGTGTAGAATACAACAAAAAGAGAAAAGGCATATATGAAATTACCAACAGATAACAGAAGAAGCAAGGTTGTTGCAGCCATTACCTTGGCGTTAATGCTACTGCCAGCTATAGGTCATGCCCAGGTTGCCTCCAGCAATCCATTGGAGTATGTTGCCTTAGCTGAGGGAAACGAGCTTATCAACGGTCAGATCAAGAACCAGATAGAAGACCAGCAGAAGACTGCATTCCTGCAGAACACCATCGCAGCCGAGTTCTCGCAGATTCACAAATGGGAAAAGAAGTACAACAGCTATCTGAAAACGGCATCGGGTTATGCTTCCACGTTGAAAGCCTGCACCTCGCTCTATGACGACGGTGTGAGAATCTTCATCAACTTGTGCAATCTGAAGAAGGCCATAGCAAGCAACCCACAAGGCATTGTGGCGACAGCGAGCATGAACAATCTCTATATCGAGACGGCCACAGAGCTCGTCACGGTATATACCACTTTAAAGGATGCCATAGCCAAAGGTGGCAATGAGAATATGCTCACTGGTGCAGAACGAAGCAAAACCCTCTGGGAACTGAACGACCGTCTGGCACAGTTCAACAAGAAGCTGTCAAGGCTATGTCTCAGCATCAGATACTACACCATGGCCGATGTCTGGAACAATGTCACGGCAGGAATGCTCGACCGGAGCAATGCCGAAATAGCCAGTCAAGCCCTTGGCAGATGGCGCAGATGCGCCAGAGTTGTAACACCATAAGAAAGATTATTTGAGGATAACATTTATGAAACGTCTCTATGCTCTCATATTACTTCTCTTTTCTCTCATCCTTCCCTTTGATGGGCAGGATGGGAGTTTTCTCCGTGCCCAGGGCAATGACCCTGTTCTGGCAGGTATGATATTCCAATATACCGACAAAGCCAAGAAAGAGTTGAAGCAGCAGGAACAGATGATGCAACTTGTTTCTACAGGCCATATATGGATCAAGGAAGAGGTAGAAGGTACAACCAACCTACAGAAGGAGTTCAATAACTATCTTGACCGGTTCAACAGCATCATCAGCTATGCAGCTCAGATCTATGGTTTCTATCATGAGATAGACCGACTCGTTGGACAGCTCGGCACTTACAGCCACCAGCTCAGCCATCAGACGACCAATGCTCTTGCCGTGGCTCTATCGACAAATAGAAATAAGCTCTATCGGGAACTTGTCATGAGCAGTGTCGAGATAGTCAATGACGTTAGGCAGGTATGTCTCTCTAATAACAAGATGACAGAGAAGCAGCGACTGGAGATAGTCTTTGGCATACGACCGAAACTCAAACTGATGAACCAGAAACTCAAACGGTTGATACGGGCAGTGAAGTACACCAGACTGTCAGACGTATGGGCAGAGATAGACTATGGAGCCAGGAGTGAAGTGGACAAACCTACCATTGTACAGCGATGTAAAGAACGATGGCGAAGGAATGCAAGACCTTGAAGTAAAGGTTCAACATAATCAGATAACAAATAACAGTACAATAATTTAGAAATACATAGCATTATGGGTTGGGGTTCATTTTTAAAATCAACTCTCCGATTGGGAGGAAGGATGACCAGTGCAACAGCACACACAGTGGGCAGTGCTGTGCTTCATCCTCAGCAGACCTTGAAAGGCGTAGGTTCTGCCACTAAAAGCGCAGTTGTCGGAGGAAGTCTCGGTTACATTGGTTGGGAGAAGCTCACCACGGACAAAAGCGTTGTTGGCATAGTCAGCGATGCCGTCATAGGAGAAGACACCACCAAGAAGATTGGCGACACCGTATCTGGGATTGGTGATGGCGTGAAGGACTTGAAAGACTCAGTTACAGGGCTTTCTGACAACGTAAATGGGGCTATCAGCAGCGTGGATTCCAAGTGGAGCGGAATGTCTGGCTTCCTTAGAGCCATGTTCTCTGGTCATGGCGGTGACATGTTCGGAAACTTCTTCAGCAACATAGGCAAAGGCAACGTTTCAGGTCTCAGCCTTGTAGGACTTGTTGTCTCTGCCCTCCTCGTCTTCGGTCGCTTCGGATGGTTAGGCAAGATAGCTGGAGCCGTTCTCGGAATGATGATGATAGGCAACAATGCCAATCTAAGCAGCCTACTTGGTGGCAACAGTGACCGTAAGGCAAGCAACCACAAGGAAGAAGAAAAGCAGCAAGAAGTAGAACAAACCAATACTGTAAGCAGACGAAGATAACAAACACTATAACAAAGTATTATACAATGCACTATACACAAGAAATGATACTGCATTCCGACAGTGGCTATTGCATGCCATTCGAGGAAAGAAACGGAGAAGTGACCATGTCCCTGGGCTACGGCAAACAGAAGCATCCGCACACAGGAGAGTCATTTTTCCATCATGGAGTTGACTTCAAGGTCAGGAACTATCTGCTGTCTGCTGTAGCTACCGGCAAGGTGACAGGTCTGGGCAACGATGCTATTCACGGCATCTATCAGATTACGAGATATGGTGACTATGAAGTGACCTATGCCCACCTGAGCAACGTGTTTGCCAACTACGGCAAAGAGGTAAAGGCAGGGCAAGTCATCGCTGTCAGTGCCGACTCCCTCCATGTAGAAGTCAAATACAAGGGCGAAGAACTCAATCCACTGGAGTTCCTCACCATGATCTATAGCAATCTGAAAGTGATGGAACAGAACGGCAAGCCAGGCGCAGCACCTCAGTTCGTCACCCTTGACATGGATGTTCATACCATGTATGACAAAGACCAGAAGGAGATTGAAGACCTCATGATGCGCTTCTTCCCCGACTACATGAGCGACATGAGCCAAGGCATCTATGCCCTTCCAGAGCATACGGAACTTGCACTTCGCAACATCTTCACCATGTCGGCCATGAAGAATTACTTCTATGAAACCCTGCCTTCCATGGCGAATCCATTGGGAATGGGATCAAGAAGCATTCCAATAGCCGAGCGAGTACAGAACCTCCTCATTGGAGATTTCCTCAACTATCTCGCCTTGCGCCATCAGATCTTTCTGTCAAGCATGAGCGCCATCGAAAAAAAAAAGCACAAGACCGGGCAATAGCGACAAGCGGAATAGTTGACCCACTGGCAGAACTGGACATCGATGTTCAAAGCTTCGACATTCCACGCCTGGTGAGCGTCTATCCCGACAAGTCGGGAATTAGATGGTGGACTAAGGCTTGGTTCAACAACAGCGAGAAAGGCGAAGCAGCTATTGAGATAGAAAGAAATCTGGCCATCAAGTTCATCAACGACAACATCGAGAAGGACGAATGGCTGGAAGAATATTTCCCGAAACAGATGGAAGTCTATCACAACGCCATCGAACAGACCAGGGAGCAAATCCTCAACCAATTAAACTTGTAAACATAAAGCTATGGTAGAGACAAAACAGGATAAGATATTCAACACTAAGGTCATACCGATTATGAATAAAGTTCGGAATGACCTACAGAACAAGCTTGCAGACGAGTTACGGTCAAACTCCAATTCGTTTGCAGGTCTGATGGCAGCAGCAGCTGGACCTGACGGTGGTATGGCATCCATGCAGGCGCAAAATGACACCCTCAAATACACAGGCAAATGGACATCCAAGACCACGGAAGACTATATTGCGATGGTCAAGAAAGAGTTGAAGCGACAGCATATCACGGTCAATGCTTCCATGGAACAGAAGATGATCGACAAGATGATAAAGGACAAAATACCGAAATCATCCATCGACTACATCATGCGAAAGGCTGCCACCAGTACCATCTTCTACCTACCGCAGGAAGTCGCAAAATCGCCATTGGAGCACAAGATAGACTCGGAGGCAGAGAAGCGGTATAAGCCATCGGTCTGGGAAAAGAACGCTGGTATAGCCCTTGGCTCAGTAACCGACCTTGCCTGTATGGGAGGATTGGGAGGTGGCTTGAAGACTGCCGCCACATGGATAGGAAGCGACATGCTCATCACTCATGTTGGTGACAAACTCAATGACCGTTCCGATGTTCCCATGATCATTGCACCGGGAAAGGAGGATGAATACAGACGAACGCAGCAGGAAAAGAAGAAACAAGCGGAGCAAAAACCGCAGAACAAGCCACAATCTGAGGAAGCACAGCAGGCAGCACCATCAGAAGAAGTGAACCAATCTGAAGGTGAAGCCAGCGACACGCAGCCCGAACAGACTAACATGAACGGTTGGCAAGGGCTTCTCACGTCATTCGGCCTCAACGGTATCAGCAATATAGGCCATAATCTTGGATATGTATTGGCCATGCTTCCTGATATGCTCGTCGGCATGTTCACCGGTAAGACCAAGTCCATCAATATCAAGGACAACATGATGCCTATTGCAAGCATTGTTGCAGGTATGTTTGTCAAGAACCCGATTCTCAAAATGGTGCTCATTGGCATGGGAGGCATGAATCTTCTCAATAAGGCAGGACATGAAACCTTGGACAACTTCAAGGCACAGGATCATCCGCAACAAGCTGGTGGCAGAGTCAACTATCGTATCTATCCCGAAGAGCCTCTGAATGCACGCATCCAGAATCCTGAGATAAGAGCCAACTGCCTGATTGCAACCATTGACAGAGTGCCCTGCACCATAGCCCTTCCAGAAAAAGTTGTGGATGCCTACCGTCAAGGAGCGCTGCCTCTCAACACCCTTGCCAATGCGGTATTGGCCAAGAACGACCAGATGCGACAGATAGCATCCGAGAAATACGAGGCTGGCGAACGACAGACAGTCATCGAGAGACCACTTGCTCAAAGATAACATAGAACAAAGATGAAAAGATACTGGTATAAATTCCGTGTCAAATACGGCAAAGCCCTTGACACAGGAAAGAACAAAAAAGTCAGTGAAGAATACCTGGTAGATGCCGAGAGCTTCACCGAGACAGAGAAACGTGCCACCAAAGCTGCTACCGAGCTTATCGGAACCAGAGACTTCGACATCACAGCCATCTCACGTGAACCTATCACGGAAATCCTGAAAGAAGATGAAAAAGAAGGCAACCACTGGTACAAGACCGTCGTCTCCCTTGTCACTGAGGATGAAGAAACTGGCGTAAAGAAGTTCTCACCACAGACCATCTACGTCAATGCTCCTTCGACAAAGGAAGCAGACCGCATGCTACGTCAGCACATGAGCAGCAGTGTGACAGAGTGGAAAATCAAATCCATAGCCGAGACCAAGGTTCTTGGTGTTCTTGGCTATAAGCAATGATCACAAAAACATCATATCCATGACAGAAAAGAATCAGCAAGAAAAGATGGCTGCAGAACGTCAGGTGGAACTGTTCACCAAAGCGTTCGGAAAAGCCAAGGAAGATAATGGTATTTGGCTGGACAACAACGGCCGCAAAGCTCCTGGACTCTACCAGAAGCATTTGCAGGTATCAGCCTTCAATGCCATCATCTTAGGAATGCACGCCGCTCAAAACGGCTACAAGACCAACCAATATACGCTTTTTTCGGAAGCGAAGAAACGTGGCGAGTCTGTTCAATCAAAAGAGAAAGGAGTACCGTTCCTCTGGTACAACTGGAACGAGTATGTCAACAAGCACAACCCTGAGGACAAAATCAGCCGTGCAGACTACCAGTCTCTCCCTTCAGACAAGCAAGCTGACTACAAAGGCATCAGAAGCCGTGAAGTAAGAGCCTTGTTCAATATCGAGCAGACTACCCTACCCATGGTTGACAAGACCGCCTTTGAAGCTACAGTCCAGGAATATGGCAGGTTGAACGACCGAAAGGATGTAGAGTCAGCCTCCACTGCCATTCGCAAAGGTGTAGAAGAGCTTCTGGAAAAAGCACGTGAGAACATGGTCGAAATCCGCAGTGACTCTACCGGTGTAGCACATTACGACAGCAAGAAAGACATTGTCTTCCTGCCCAAAGCATCTTCCTACGAACACTATGAGGATTATGCCCGTGATGCAGTATCGCTACTTGTTACAGCCACTGGCCATGGGCAGCGACTGGCTCGTGAAGGTATGGTAACGAAGAACGGAAAGGTCTCTGCAGAGGATGCCATGAAGCAGGAGCGTCTGGTCACAGAGGTTGCCACCGCCGTAAAACTCCAGGAATTGGGAATCTCAGCCAAGCTCTCCCCGGAAAGCATGGCGATGACTGACTATTGGTCAAGAGAACTGAAAGAGAACCCTTGTCTCATTGATATACTGGAGAGGGATGTCAACAATGCCGTGGATATGCTCCACAAGGCAGAACGTGGCGAAAAGGTTGAATTGAACAGCAAGACAACCAGAAATCAGGCAGATGCCATCAAGAGCATCCTTCCAAAGCACTACTATGTGGCTGACGAGATCAAGACCTTTCCCAACAAGTCCACCAAGGAGTTTGTCCTCGTAAAGGACGCAGAAGGTAAGATGGCTGACGTAGTCCTTCCGGAAGGTGCATCCTTAGGTATGGATAACGACATCCCTGGCATGAAGAAAGGACGTATCGAGCATGCCCTACAGAAGGAAGGATATGAAACTGTCACCTTCTACAATGTTGATGGTTCCATGGGCTACCGTCCTGACGACAGTTTCTTTGACGGCAAGGCAGTCTCTGTTGCCAGACTCAACAACTGGAGCCTGGAGACCATCACCCTGCTTGATGTCTCAGATGCAGTGAAACGCTCTGGAGCCGTGGACTTCGACAAGATCCTGATGCTGCGTGACGATGAAGGAAAGTGGGCACTCTATCTGAAGCCTGAGAATGAAAAGGCTTTCAGCGTATATCCAGACAAGGCCGATGTCAACCTGTTCTTCACCACAGTAAAGCAAGGTGACGAGGAACTTTCAGACACTATGCGTCAGGACATGGCACAGAAATACTACATGGAAGCTTCCAATAAGCCGGAAATAAAGGTTGACCTCTTCAAGAGCAACGTTCCTGCCGAAGAGGTGGACAAAATACAACGTGTCAACATCTTCAAGACCAAAGAGACGGACAATCAGCCGAGTGTCATCCTCTGTATGCCTACAGTGAATGGTGAAAAGCTCAAACCTCGTGAGATCTCACCATCCCAGTGGCAACGTATGTGGCTCGCCGAGAACATGCAGGATTACAAGAAACACCTTGCTGCCAGTCTTTTTGCCGATGTATTGCGCAAAGACCGGACCGATGCGGTAGCTGTAGGCACTGAAAAATCGGAGCAGGAAGCCCAGAGCAATGAGGTAAAGCAGAACACCGCCCAGCAAGAGGAAGACAAGGCTACGGAGGAACAGAAAGAGGAAACTCCAGAAAAGAAAGAGCAGAAGCAGAAGGAAGAAAAGGCAAAGGAAGAGAAGACAAAGGCTGAGACAAAGGCTGCCGTTGTAGCAATGACTCCGATGTTAAAGCAATTCTACGAGCTAAAAGGCAAACATCCTGATGCTGTGTTACTTTTCCGTTGTGGTGACTTCTACGAGACCTATAGCCAGGATGCAGAGAAAGCTTCAAAAATCCTGGGCATCACACTCACCAAGAGTTCCCATACCAAGGATGCTGACGGCAAGCCTCTGGCCATGGCTGGTTTCCCATATCATGCTCTCGACACCTATCTGCCGAAACTCATCCGTGCAGGAGAACGGGTTGCCATCTGCGACCAGTTGGAAGCCCCCAAACGTGCCACTGAGGAAATTTATCCCTCCAAGGTAGAGAGTCCTCAGCAGGAACAGAACAATTCTTCAGGAATACACAGATAATATGTAATCATCATGTCAAGGAATCAAGAATATGTAGAACAATATGCAGAGTATGCCATGGAGCAGATGCGACGATATGGCATACCTGCTTCTGTCACCCTTGCACAAGGCATCTGCGAGAGTGCAAGCGGACAGAGCGAGTTATCCCGAAAGGGAAACAATCATTTCGGCATCAAGGCTACTTCCGGTTGGGTTCAGAACGGTGGCAAGTACCTCGTATATACCGATGACCGTCCCAACGAGAAGTTCTGTCAATATGCTTCTGTTGGCGACTCATACGAGCATCATTCCCAGTTTCTGAAAGGAAACAAGAGATACAGCTCGCTCTTCAAGCTATCCCCTGATGACTACAAGGGATGGACAAACGGACTGCAGAACTCCGGCTATGCCTCCAACAAGAAGTACGCTTCAAGTCTTCAGAGCATCATCGAGAAGAACAACCTGCAGAAGTATGACCAGATGGTCATGAAGGAGATGAAAGCGCAAGGAAAATCATTCGGTACCGAAACCAATCCTCGTCAGCAAGGAGAACAAAGCAGCCAGAAAACGAGTGTTTCAAAGCCTGCGGAGAGTGAAAAGTATTCCTATCCCTTGAAGAGAAACGAGTTTATGCTCGTCACATCACCCTTCGGAATGAGGAAAGATCCGCTCAATCCGGCCAATACGCAAATGCACAAGGGCATCGACATTCAAGCCAGGCATGACAATGTACTGGCTACGGAAGATAAGGGTAAGGTCACTCGGGTCAACAACAATCCGAATACTGCAGGTGGACTGTCTGTAACTGTAGAATACAACAGAAATGACGGCAGCAAGTATCAATGTACCTACATGCACCTGAGCAGCATTGCCGTCAAGGCTGGAGATAACGTCAATGCCGGTCAGCGATTGGGCGTGACTGGCAATACGGGAACCAGAACCACTGGTGAGCATCTGCATTTTGGAGTGAAAAGCATCTCTGCGGATGGCAAGGCACGGGATATAGACCCTGCTGCGTATCTTGCTGAAATCTCTCAAAAGGGAAATATCCAGCTGCAGACTCTCCACAACGGCAAGGACATCACCGCTCAGTATAAGGTTAGCAATCCTGCCTCGCAAGGCGAAGTGCAAGATATGGCACAAAGTCCGGAAGCCTGGATGAGGAAACTTCTGTCATCTGAGGACAGCGGAGTAAAAATGCCAGGCGAAGACCCTGTCATTGAGATGGCTATGACCATGTTCACCTCTCTCATGGCACTTGCCCTGCAGATAGACAACAAGAGCGAAGAAGAGAAAATGCAGACTGTGACCGACTCGGTTGTCAGCAAGAGCATCGACCTCTCCTTGCTCCTTCCCTCTTATAAAGCCTGTTCCGTGAACATTCAGGATGGTAAGCCTTATCTCCATGTAGATAACGGAACCGTCCAGTTTACAAGAGAAATGACCCAGGCAGAAATGACAAAGTTCCAGCAGACGCTCGGCAATGCCAATCTGAGCGATGATGACAAGCGAAGAGGTGTTGCCTCTATCATCCAGGCAGCGACGGTATCTCAGCAGATGTCACAGAATTACCAGAAAGGCGTTGACAATCAGCAGGACAGACAGGAATCTGTTCAAATCAAATAATGAAGTAAAACAATAAGCCAAGTTTATTATGATTAAATGTAATGTAACCGTATGCGGCACGGTATGTCGCCAGGCACAGATGCGTGCCAACAAGGAAGGTAAGCAGTTTATCTCGTTTGGAATCAGCGTAGTGGTTCAAGCCAAGACCGGTATCAACAAGACTGTAGAAATCAGCGTAGCCAAGGATGGTGACAACCAGGCAGAACTGGTCAACTATCCCGTAGGTTCCCATATCGAGGTGGCTGGAGTTCTCCAATTCCATAAGAAAGGCGATGCGCTTTACCTCAATCTCTCGGCTTCGGGAGTGAATACCTTTAATGCAGGAAGCCAGGACGCAATCACCGGCACCATCGAGTTTAGAGGAACCATCGGCAAGCAGGTTGAGGTGAAGACCGACAAGAAAGGCAAGCCTTATACCCTATTCTCTGCCTACAGCAGCGAGAAGGATGGTGACAGCTATGCCTACACCTGGATTCGTTTCATGCAGTTTGACACTACAAAGGCCGACTGGGTACAGGCTAAGGCTGGCATCAATGCCAAGGGTGATCTGCAGGTGGGAGCCTACAACGACCGCCTCGACCTCACTTGCCGTGTCACAGAGCTTACTCCATGGGAAAAGAAAGCAGCATCCACCAACCAATAATGAATAAGTATGGCTGATTACAAGAAATATAATACTGATGGCCGTAGCAGTGAAGACCGGGCTTTGGACAAGTTTGCCGAGATGATGATTGAGAAGATCAACACCTTGCAGAACGACTGGAAGAAGCCTTGGTTTACTGAAGGTTCCTTGACATGGCCGAAGAACCTGTCTGGGCGTGAGTATAACGGCATGAATGCCCTGATGCTCATCATGCACTGTGAGAAGCAGGGTTATAAGTTGCCTGTGTTCTGCACCTTCGACAGAGTGGCCGGTCTGAACTTCAACAAGGACAAGCAAGGAAAAAGACAGCAGGTTAAGGACAACAACGGCGAAGCTTTGCCTCAGGTGACAATCCTCAAAGGCGAGAAGAGTTTCCCTGTTTTCATCACGACTTTCACCGTTGTGAACAAGGAGACAAGAGAGAAAATCAAATACGATGACTACCGCCTGATGTCCGAAGAGCGACGCAAGGAGTATAACGTATATCCTAAATTGCAGGTTTACAATGTATTTAATGTGGCGCAGACCAACTTGCAGGAAGCTCGTCCGGAACTCTACAAGAAGCTGGAGGCAGCTGCAGGAGTGAACAGACCTTTGAATCAGGGTGATGACTTCTCCTTCCCTGCCATGGATAAGATGATCAAGGAAAACGGATGGATCTGTCCTATCAAGCCTGTCTATGGCGACAATGCCTACTACAGCATTTCGAAGAATGAGATTGTCATTCCAGAGAAACGCCAGTTCAAGGATGGAGAGTCCTTCTACACCAATCTCGGACATGAGATGGCTCACTCTACGGGCTCAGAGAACCATTTGGGCAGATTGAAGCCTGCATCTTTCGGAAGCGCAGAATACGCCCGTGAGGAACTTGTTGCTGAACTGAGTGCCGCTCTGGTGGCCCAGCGTTTCGGTATGACCAAGCACTTGAAGGAAGACAGTGCCAGTTATCTGAAAAACTGGTTGGACAGTTTGAAAGAATCGCCTGAGTTCATCAAGACTACGCTTACCGATGTGAAGAAGGCTTCGCACATGATCAACCAGCATATTGATGCTATGCAGCTGAAAATAGACCAGGAGCAAAGTCAAAAGGCTGAGCAGAAGCAAGAGAAAGCTCCAACGATGTATTACGCTTCAGTGGCGTATCTCCAGACTACCGATGCTACAGACCGTCTCGACAAGTTCAAAAATGACGGCAACTACGATGCACTCCTTACTGAGGCTAAGGAATACGACCAAGGTGATGCTCCTGAGCTCTCCAAAATCAATCTTTCACCAACTAAATACCGTGGCGATGACCTCCTTGTTGAGGATGAGCATTATGCTGTGGTATATAATCCGACTGTTGGAGGCACATACGATGTGATGCGCAAGGTAAGCGCAGAGGAAATCAAGGATAACATCATCCGCTACGGTCTCCCAGAGGATGCAACAGACGACGTAAAGGAAGTTGCCAAGCAAATGGAAAAAGAAGAGGTTGTTGCTCAGGAAGAAGAGCAACATTACCATCGAGGACGATAATTCATCCGATTCAATTAAAGACAGTCACTATGTTGGCTGTCTTTTTTATGCAATAAATACTTTCATGGTCATTTTGAGTGCAAGCGTAAAGTTTCATAATGAAAATTAAATCGTCGGTCATGACCGACGATTTAAGTGATCAATACATTTCTTTGAATCAAAAGACTCAGATTCTCCATGACTCACATACCCAAGCTGATTCGAAACACATTGAGTATTTCCTATTATCCTGTCTAT
>ERZ1023888.374-NODE-374-length-13078-cov-10.659525_pt1 | contig 13078 bp, 9 predicted proteins | sample MGYA00380396_ERZ1023888 | MGnify/ENA primary metagenome ERZ1023888 (study PRJEB33179, sample SAMN07448998) | human gut metagenome | biome: Human-gut; feature: Human associated habitat; material: Faeces | host: Homo sapiens | place: India: Bhopal | collected... | reverse complement strand
CCCCCCCCTTTTTTTTTTTATGATACGGCGACCAGCGAGATCTACAGCCTAGAGTTCGTCGGCAGCGTCAGATGTGTATAAGATTCAGATATACAGCTGCCTTGTTGTAGAGCAAGTATTTGATGGTCGGCAGCGTCTTCTGGATACGCGTGTCGTCTGTGATGTGGCAGTTTTCATCAAGGGGGACGTTGAAGTCAGCGCGGACAAAGACGCGTTTGTTTTCGACATTTACATCGGTGATCGTTTTTTTCATGAAAGGTTCCTCCTCCAATTAAAGCAGTTGTATGATTTTTTCAGCCGCACCTTCATCAGTGACCAGCGTGCCCGTATGGCAGGCCCGCATGACGCCGACGATGGCTTCTGCCTTGCTGGCGCCACCGGCTACGGCGATGATGTGCGGATGATATTTAATTTCCCGTAATGAAATCCCTACATTATTCGTACCATATAAGATTTTGCCGTCCAGGCCGCAATAGCAGCCCAGCGATTCGCCACAGGCGCCGAGGCTGTGCAGGGCATCGCGCTGGAGCGTCGTCATGCCCCGCTTGCGGGCCATGCGGTCGGCCCGGCCGATGCCGAAGATGACGACCTGAGCCCGGGCGGTCATGGCGACATTTTCCTGGGTCTGACGGTCGGCTTTGAGCATCATCTGCAGCGCCGAGTCGCTCAGGCCTTCGGGGATGTGGATCATGCGGTACGAGCTGTGAGTCTTGGACGCAATGTTGGCGGCAATATAGTTGGCCTGGACTTCGACGTGGTTCCCCATGCTGCCGCGGGCCGGCAGGATGGTCACATTGGCCAGACATTCCGGCAGCATGCGGGCCACTTCGGCCATGGTCGAACCGCCGCTGATGGCGACAGTATTGACGCTGCCAAAGAGGTCGTTGAGCAAGAGGGCGCCGCGGCGGCCCAGTTCTTCCTTCGCTGTCTTATCGCTGTCACTGTCACCGGGAACGATATAGACATTCTTCAGGCCCAGCTTCTGGCGAATCTGGCGCTGCATGTCATCCAAATTGTTCAGGCGCAGGAAACATTCCAACAGATCCGGCATGAGCCGTTTGCCTTCCGGTTCCATAGCAATGCCCAGCGTCGTAAAGCGGACGATACCGCTGCGCCGCAGGACGTCGACGTGCGACCGGACAACGCGTTCCGACAGGCCCGAAAGGCCGGCCAGGGTCCGGCGGCCGACGGGTTCGGCGTCGGCGATATGCCGCAGCAGCAGGTAACGTTCTTTGATTGTCCCCATGACATCGGGAGCTATTTTTTGAAAGATACTCAATGTATCTTGTTCCATCTTACTCTCTCCCTTCACGATGCGATAGAACAACAGAGTATAATCACTGATCCAGCAGGCATTTGCCGGTCATATCGGCAGGAATGGCCATACCGGCCAGGGTCAGCATAGTCGGGGCGACGTCGGCCAGGATGCCGTCGTGCAGGTGTTCCCCTTTATGTTCTTCACTGACCAGGATGCACGGTACATGATTGGTCGTATGGGCCGTGTAAGGGCATCCCGTATCGGGATCGGCCATCTGTTCCGCATTGCCATGGTCGGCGATGATCAGGAGCTGGCCCTGGACGGGCTTCAAGGCTTCGACGATCTTGCCGACGCAGGTATCGACCGTTTCAACGGCCTTGACAGCGGCTTCAAAGACGCCCGTATGGCCGACCATATCGGCATTGGCGAAATTGAGCATGATCATGTCATATTTATCGGCCTTGATCTGTTCGATGACTTTTTCCGTCACGATAGGCGCGTTCATTTCCGGCTGCAAATCGTAAGTCGCAACTTTCGGCGACGGCACGAGGATACGGTCTTCACCGGGATTGGGTTCTTCTTCACCGCCATTGAAGAAATACGTGACGTGAGCGTATTTTTCCGTTTCGGCAATGCGCAGCTGGGTCTTGCCGGCCTTGGCCAGGACTTCACCCAGTGTGTCGGGAATCCGTTCTTTATCATAGACGACGTGTACCGGAAGGTCGTCTTCGTAACGGGTCATGGTCGCAAAGTACGTGTCCAGTTTCTTCGGACGCGGGAAGCCGTCGAAATCGGGGACGACGAAAGCGGTCGTCAGCTGACGGGCCCGGTCGGGGCGGAAGTTGAAGAAGACGACACTGTCCCCATCCTGGACGGGATGTTTATGGATGACTGTCGGGATGACGAATTCGTCGGAAACGTCAGCTGCGTAGGAATGTTCCAGGCAGGTCTGGGCATCCGGTTCCTGCGGTCCTTCGCCGAGGGCGACGGCATCATAGGCTTTTTCGACGCGTTCCCAGCGCTTGTCGCGGTCCATGGCATAGTAACGGCCGCTGATGGTGGCGATTTCACCGACGCCGAGTTCTGCGCACTTGTCTTCCAGTTCCTGGAGGTATTCGCCGGCACTGCGGGGCAGTACGTCGCGGCCGTCGAGGAAGGCGTGGATGTAGACTTTCTTCAAGCCATAGCGCTTCGCCATTTCCAAAAGACCATAGAGATGCTGTTCACTGCTGTGGACGCCGCCAGGCGATACCAGGCCCAGCAGGTGGAGGGCCGAGTCTTTTTCCTTGACGTTTTCCATGGCACCGACGAGAGCCGGCTTCTTGAAGAAAGCTCCGTCTTTGATATCCTTGGTGATCTTGGTCAGCGCCTGGTACACAATACGTCCCGCACCGATATTAAGATGGCCCACTTCAGAGTTGCCAATCTGGCCGTCAGGCAGACCGACGTCTTCGCCCGATGCGCCGAGATACGAATGAGGATATTCTTTCCAAAGTTTCGGCAGGACCTTGAGGTCTGCCTGAGCTACGGCGTTATCTTTAGCGATGCTGCTGCAGCCAAAACCATCCATGATGACCAGCATTACAGGTTTCTTTTTCGTCATTACAGTATTTGACTCCTTTGTGATGTGAGAAAGTAAAAAGAGGCTGTCCCATTAAGACAGCCTCTTTTCGAGTTTGAAGTTTGCAGTTTGTAGTTTGCAGTGATTGGCTAAAAATTCAAGCCCTTTCTACAAACTACAAACTTTACACTAAAAACCTTGAAAGAAAAAGGAGCCGTGCATGAGAACGAGAACCTTCATGCGACGGCCCCTTTAGGGTTCAATCTGATTTGTAACGGGAGGCTGTTTACCCGTCGGGAAATGCGTCGCTACAAATTAGTGTTTGCTGTTGTAGTCGTTCATGACAGCAATGAGGTTGAGGACTTTGTTGGAGTAGCCGATTTCATTGTCGTACCAGGAAACGACTTTTACGAAGGTGTCCGTCAAAGCGATACCAGCTTTAGCGTCAAAGATGGACGTGAGCGGGCAGCCGAGGAAGTCAGAGGAAACAACAGCTTCGTCAGTGTAGCCGAGGATGCCTTTGAGTTCGCCTTCGGAAGCTTTTTTCATAGCTGCGCAGATTTCGTCGTACGTAGCCGGTTTAGCGAGGTTGACCGTGAGGTCGACGACGGAAACGTCAAGGGTCGGTACACGCATGGACATGCCGGTCAATTTGCCGTTCAATTCCGGAATGACTTTGCCGACAGCTTTAGCAGCACCCGTCGTGGACGGAATGATGTTGCCAGCAGCTGCACGGCCGCCGCGCCAGTCTTTCATGGACGGGCCGTCAACGGTTTTCTGCGTAGCCGTCGTGGAGTGAACCGTCGTCATGAGGCCTTCTTTGATGCCGAAAGCATCGTTGAGGACTTTAGCGATCGGAGCGAGGCAGTTCGTCGTGCAAGATGCGTTGGAAACGATTTTCTGGCCTTTGTATGTATCGGTGTTAACGCCGCAAACGAACATGTCTGCCTGGCGGCCGTCAGCACCCTGTTTGGAAGGAGCGGAGAGTACAACGTATTTTGCACCGGCTGCGAGGTGTTTTTCAGCGAGGTCCATGGTGAGGAAACGGCCTGTCGATTCAACGACGTATTCAGCACCGACTTCGTCCCATTTGAGGTTTGCCGGATCTTTTTCAGCCGTTACGCGGATTTTTTTGCCGTTAACGATGAGCTGGCTGTTTTCGACGTCAGCTTCGATCGTGCCATCGAACTGGCCGTGCATGGTATCATATTTGAGCATGTATGCCATGTAGTCAACCGGGCAGAGGTCGTTGATGCCTACGATTTCGATGTCATCACGAGTCTGTGCAGCGCGGAAAACAAAACGACCAATACGACCGAAACCATTAATACCAACTTTAATCATTGTCGATACACTCCTTTTGAAAACGAAAATAACTCTTTTACATAATTCTAAGAACTTGAGGGCCTTACTACTTACACTGTAAGTATGCCACATCGGGTACGATTTCGCAATACCATGGACGCTTTATGTCCCAATTTATTGCATCCGCAAAGAAGCGGCGCCTATGCCGACATATTCCTTGATGGCCAGACAGGAGTTGAATAAGTAAAAAGACTGGGGCACGATGGAATAGCCAGACCAGTTCGTCGCTGCACTCGTGTGGTAATCACAGGGATAGGGCGTCACGTCCAGGCCTTGGCGCGTAAAGAAGCGGACCGACCGGGGCATATGGAAGGCGCTGGTGACCAGGATGGGCTTCTTCCAGCCCTGGTACTCGCAGATTTGCCTGGAAAAAGCGGCATTTTCTGCCGTATTGCGGCTCTTGTCATCCATGAAAATCTTATTTTCCGGCACGCCCAGGGATAAGAGCATCCGCTTTTCGATTTCCGATTCATTGGCGTCGCCCTTAAGGATGGTCCCGCCTGATAAGAGGATAGGCAAATCCTTCGCCTTTTGCAGGCGCAGGGCCATGAGGAAGCGGTTGGCCGCCGCACTGCCGACCTGACCGGTCCCATCGAAATCAGGAACGCCGGCACGAGAACCACCGCCGAGGAGGATGATGACGTCACCGTCTACATCTGCCCCCTGGGGCTGGTCATAGGCCGTTTCCAAAGGATGGATGAGGCCATTCGACACGGGTTCGATAGAGAGCAGGTAAAAGACAGCCGTAATAGCAGCCAAAGCCCAGCGGCCGGGACTGTGCTTGCGGAACATGTAACACAACAGGAGAATCAAAGCCAGGACGATGCCACCCATAGGCAGGATCCAGGCATAAAGCCATTTAATGATATATAATAACAAAACAAAGACATCCTTTCGTATAGTTAAGCCTCTCCTGCTAGGAGAGATGGCCCAAAAGACCGGAGAGGCTGCTTGTAAACCATAAATCGCTGCGACGGCAAACTGCGACCTGCGACCTGCGACCTGCGATCTGCGAACTGCAATCTGCGAACTGCGGTCTGCGGGCCGCCCGCTACAGCTGTCCTTTCTGGCATCCACCCTGCACCTCCCGCTGGTCGGTACCTGGTGGGCCAGAAAAGCTTTGGGCGGCCCCTACGCATATTATATCATAAACTTCATTGGCAAAAGGTAAAATATGTGCTATACTTATTTTGAACCCCTGTAAAGGGATATTCTGTCCATGGGGATGTAAAGGTTTCGACGTGGATGGTTGTATCATGAATAGCGAGCCGGGGTTTCATCTGCCCGTAAATCGGTGAACCTTTTAAATTAAACGCAAAAGAAAACAATTTTGCTTTAGCTGCCTAATCGCGGCTAACGTCTCCTGCTGCTAATCCTGCGGGCAGCTCGTAGACGTCACTTAGCGGGATACCACATGGCTCTGCCTGGCAGTCGTGTCGGGAAACTCACAGGCTGGAATCGTCTAGTTTGTCCTTGTACGAAAACGGTTTAAGATCCTAACAAGGTCTGCGCTCGGAGAAGTTCATGGGGCGGCATTTACGGACAGGAGTTCGACTCTCCTCATCTCCACCATGATAAAAAGAGGCTGTCGCATGAAGACAGCCTCTTTTTGAGTTTTAAGTTTGTAGTTTTTAGTTTACAGCAAATGGTAAAAAAATTTAAAACCAGCTTCTACAAACTCCATACTACAAACTATAAAGTAAAGGGGCCTCGCATGATGGCAAAAAACTTCGTGCGACAGCCCCTTTTAAGTTGTTAGTGGCTAGTAACTAGTGGTTAGTGGCCCCTGATAGGCCCTTTTTGGTCCGTCAGGGACTGACCGGAAAGAAGACAGGACGGTTGCCAAAACGGAGAGCCTTGCTGGAGCTGTCAGCACAACTGACTGAGAGGTTAACCCTCTCCGGCCCTTTCGGGCCACCTCTCCTATGAGGAGAGGCTTGTAAATAAAAAATTTGGAATAAACCATTGACAAATCGATGCACAAGGTCTATGATAAGGGCCGTAAGTTAAACATCGATTTTATATTTTGACATTCGATGACGAGAAAGAGTACATTTTTTACGGAAGCGCACAGCGAGCCGGGTATGGTGAAAGCCGGCGGTGGAAGGAAAATGGAAAATCATCTCTGAGAATTGCAGTTGAAATGAGTAAACTGCACCGTCTGATCCACGTTACAGGAAACGCGTATGATAGTACGTTGAAAAGTGCCTTGCTTTTTTTGGCGAGGAATATTGGGTGGTACCGCGGATATGAACTTCCGTCCCTTGTGGACGGGAGTTTTTTTTTATTTCATGTTTATCTTATGACTATATGACTCACAATAGGAGGAATTCATCATGGAAAACATCAATTTCGACAGTCTGAAACGACGGAGAGATCTTCGCATCATTTTACCGGTCTTTCTCGTCTCGATTATAGCCTGCATCGACCGCGTCAATATTTCCTACGCCAAACTGACCATGACCCAGACCCTGTCCTGGTTATCGCCGGAAGTATATGGTTTCGGCGCCGGCATCTTCTTCGCCGGCTATCTGCTCCTGGAAATCCCCGGTTCCCTGTTCGCCGCGAAGTTCTCGGCATCGAAATGGATTTCCCGTATCATGTTTACCTGGGGTATCGTCAGCCTGTGCATGGCCTTCGTCACGACGGAATGGCAGTTCTACCTGTGCCGCTTCCTGTTAGGCGCATCGGAAGCCAGTCTCTACCCGGTCATCTATTCCCTCTTGTTCCCCCGCTGGTTCACGGCAGCTGAACGGGCCCGGGCCACGTCGCTCATGTTGACATCGCTGCTCCTTTCGACGATCATCGGCGCACCGATTGCCGGCGTCCTCCTGGAACATTCCTTCTTCGGCCTCTTGGGCTGGCAGGAACTGTTTATCCTGGAATCCATCCCGGCTCTTTGCTTCGCTTTCTATTTCTTCTTCGCCGTCAAAGACCGTCCCGACCAGGCCAGCTGGCTGACGGATGCTGAAAAAGAATACTTGACCACCATGTACCAGGAAGAACAGGCCAAGATGCAGAGCGTCAAGAAATACACGGTCTTCCAGGCCTTTACGGATACGAAAGTCTTGAAACTCTGCCTCATCTACTTTCTCTGGGTCGTCGGTTTCTGGGGCTTCTACTTCTGGATGCCCACGGTCCTCAAGAACCTCTCCGGCTGGTCTACGTCGCTCATCGGCGGGGCTATCGCTATCCCCATGATGGCAGCCCTCGTCGTCCAGCTGGTCATCGGCCATACGGCTACGGTTACGGGCGATAAAGTATGGCACGTCTTCGGTGCCCTGGCCGTCGGCGCTATCGGCCTCGGCTTGTCGCCTTTCGCTCATAACATGGGCGTCGCCTTGTTCCTCATCTGCCTGTCGGCAATCGGCATCCACGCTTCCATGGGCGTATGGTGGACCATCCCGACGACGTTCCTTTCCGGCCCGGCCGCTGCCGGCTCCATCGCCCTCATCAACTCCTGCGGCAACCTGGGCGGCATGTTCGGTCCGAACATGATGGCCTGGGTCCAGGCTCAGACAGGCAGCTTCGACATGGGTTACTACCTCATGGCCGCCTTCATGTTCTGCGCCGGCCTCCTGGTCCTGACTTTGAAATATAAAGTCAACGGCGCCGCCAAAAAAGACGTCCTCCTCGACGCCAAAGCCAACGTCCAGCCTACAGTCGGACATTAATGGCTCGTAGCTCGGACCCACATTGTAGGAGCGCCACGTGGGGCGCCCGCTATGAATAACTGGCGCCTACGCCACCGAGCTGTAAGGGTCCAAAAAAAAGCACCCCCTAGGATGGCTTAGGGGATACTCACATAAACCGTGCGGGCGCGCCACGTGCGCGCCCCTACAGGTAATACGAATGGACGTCGACGACGACAAGTTTTTTCTGTAGGGGCGCCACGTGGGGCGCTCGCTATGAATAACTGGCACCTACGCCACCGAGCTGTAAGGGTCCAAAAAAAAAGCACCCCCTAGGATGGCTTAGGAGATACTCACATAAACCGTGCGGGCGCGCCACGTGCGCGCCCCTACAGGTAATACGAATGGACGTCGACGACGACAAGTTTTTTCTGTAGGGGCGCCACGTGGGGCGCCCGTTATGAATAACCAGCACCTACGCCACCGAGCTGTAAGGGTCCAAAAAAAGCACTCCCTAGGACGGCTTAGGAGATGCTCACATAAACCGTGCGGGCGCGCCACGTGCGCGCCCCTACAGTTCGTAAAAAGGCACTGTCGCATAAAGACAGTGCTTTTTTACGTGAATCAGGCGGTCCGCCCTGTGGGCGGCCCCTACGAACCACTAGCCACTCACCCCATCGCTTTCAGCACAGCTCTGGCAAGAACGGCGTAGCCTTCGGCATTGGGATGGACGCCGTCGGCATAGAAATTGCGGCCTGTCCGCCGTTCGGCTTTGAGCAGGGCTTCGTAGAAGTCGATGACGATGCATTCCGTTTCTTTTCCGTAGGAAAGGAGCCATTGCCGATACTGGCGGAGTTGGTCATTATGTTTTTCTACGTCACTGGCATTTTGCCAGCCGTACATGGCGCTTTCCATCTTGGTCAGCAGCGGGATGCCCAGGTATACGGGCTTCCCCTGCTCCTTGAAAGTCGTGACGATAGTCCGCATGTTCTGGCAGATTTTCTCCAATTCCCCGCCGAGGAGGATGTCGTTGGAACCGCCCATGATGAAGAAGGCGTCATACCGGCTGAGGTCGAACTGATGGAGGCGATAGACCATGCCCGTCGTCGTATCGCCGCATTGGCCTTCATTGTCGATATGGATATGGCTTTTGGCCGAGACCAGGGCCGTCCAGCTCTGGTCGGGCCGGACGTCGAAGCCGTAGGTCAGGCTGTCGCCCAGGCACAGGAGTTTCACGGCTGGACGGCTTTCTGGACGGCCCTTACGGCAGCGTCCGTCGACAGCCACGGGGCATCGAACTGGCAGCCGGCTTTTTCCAGGTCCATCTGGCAGGCGAAGATTTTCGGGATGGCACTGGTATAAATATCATGGTCATACATATAGCGCAGCGTCGTTTCAACGTCGGCATCGCTGAGGATGTGGCCGTGGTCGATGAGGACCAGACGGTTGGCATAGGGCAGGGCCGCTTCCAGCGTATGTTCGATGACGACGATGGTATGACCGTATTTGACATTCAAGTCGTGGATCAATTCATAGAATTCATGGGTCCCTTCCGGGTCCAGGGCCGACGTCGGTTCATCGAAGACGAGGATATCCGGATTGGTCGCCAGTACGTCGGCAATGACCAGGCGCTGTCGCTGGCCGCCGGACAGCTTCGTGACCTGGCGGTTGCGGTACGGCGTCATATTGACCTTTTCCAGGGCTTCCGAAATAGCCTGGCCGATCTTATCCGGTGCGACGCCCTGATTTTCCAGGCTGAAGGCAATTTCTTCTTCGACGGTCATGGCGACGAGCTGGCTGTCATAATCATCGAGCATGGTACCGACGCGGGTTGCCAGCTGGGAAATCGTCGTCTGCGTCGTCGCCTGGCCGTCGACGTAGACCATGCCTTTCATGACGCCGCCGAAATAATGCGGGATAGCGCCGGTCATGGCCATGCACAGCGAGCTCTTGCCGCTGCCGCTTTCACCGGTAATGACCAGGAAGTCGCCTTTATTCACGGTCATGGTGACATCGTCCAGGACGGGCGTCTTCTGTTTGTTATAGATATACGACAAATGTTCCATGGAAATGAGGCCTTCCTGGGACGGCTTCAAATCATACATGCTGTGGTCCGACGTGACTTCCCGTTCTTCCAGGGAATCGAGGATGCCCCGGGATACGAAAAGGCGCAGGGCCGGGAAATACATGAGCGGTGTAACGATGGCATTCAAGGCGCCGATGACGACGACCAAGGGCAGCATGGCCGTAAAATAGACGACATTCGGCAGATTCATGACGAACTTCAGGATAGTGACGAAAGCGCCGCCGCTCATGCAGGTCGCTGCAAAGCCGGTCAGGACGGGCAGGCACGAATGACCTTTGAATTTGATGAATGCCAGGTTCTTGACGATGAACGTACAGGTCAGGGCGCCGAGCGGTTCACTGATGAGGTTGCCATAAGGAAAGCCCGACTTCGACGTCAGGACGTTGACCAGGGCAGCGACCAGGCCGATGCCCAAGGCCTGCTTGTAACTCGGCTTGGTCAGGCAGATGGCGACACAGTACGTGGCGATGGTCCAGTTCGGCGTGACGCCGCCGACGCTCGGTGAGACCAGGTGCAGGATCGTGCCGATGGCCAGCATGAGCGTCGTAATGGTGATCCAGCGGAACTGGCCGCCCTGACGATGATGAAATTCTAATTTAGCAATATCTGCAACAGTTTTCATTTTTCTTCCCTCCTAAACCAAGTCTTGCAGGCGCAAGTAAACGACAAAACAGCTCAGGGCCAGCATGATGACGATGCCCACATAGTCACGACCTTTCGGGCGGACATTGCTCATGAAGCTGTGTTCGTTGCTGCCGAAACCGCGTAATTCCAGACTGAGTGCCATCGTTTCCGACCGGCCCAGGGACTTGAGCATCAGCGGCTGGACGACGCTCATATAATTGATGACTTTCTTAAAGACATTGCCCTTCGTCGACAGCCCCCGGCAGGCCTGGGCTTCCTGGACGGCCTTGCTTTCGGCGATGAAATCGGGCACGAAGCGCAGGGCCGCCGTGAACATGAAGGCATATTCATAAGGGATCTTGATCTGCTTGACCAGGGCGGCCGTCAAATCCTGCAGGCGCGTCGTCGTCAGCAAGATGATGAAGACGATGGTCATGGCCAGCATGCGCAGGCCCGTGACATAAGCCGATTCCAGGGACCCGCCGCCCAGGAGCTGGACGACAGCCAGGAAGACGGCGAAGACGGCCAGGCTGAAGACGGCCTTGAGGTTGCGCGACAGGCTGCCGCATAGGCCCAATAGGATGAGTTCGATGACGACTAAGATGACCAAGGGCAGCGTCGTATGCATGACCAGGGCCCAGAAGGAAAAGGCGAAGGTGCCGATCAATTTCGTAACAGGGACCAAATTCTTCATCATTTTTTCATACCTCCAATCCGTTCCAGCATGGCTGTCGTAAATTCTTTCATCGATTTACAATAAGGAAAATCGGGGACCGCCATGGATAAAGTGACGGCATCGGGCCGGCTCAGACCCAGGTCATATAAATCATCGCGCTGGGTGAACAGTTCCTGCGGCGTCCCGTCGAAGGCCTTGGTATGGTTGCCGATGACCAAGACGCGCTGACAGTATTCGGCGAAAATATCCATGTCATGACTGATGATGAGGATGGTCATGCCCTTTTTATTGAGGTCCGTCAGCAAGGCCATGAGCTGGTCCTTGTCTTCACTGTCCTGGCCGCTCGTCGGTTCATCGAGGACGATGTATTTCGTATGCATGGCGATGGCCGAAGCAATGGCGACGCGCTGTTTTTCACCGCGGTTCAAGTTGGGCGGATAGGCTTCAGCCAGTTCCGTCAGTTCCGTCGCAGCCAGGGCTTCGTCGACGGCCTGACGGATCTCGTCGCGGCTCATGCCCAGCTGCTGCGGCCCGTAGGCTACTTCTTCACGGACCGTCGGCCGGAACATCTGCCGTTCCGGCCGCTGGAAGACGTAACCCATGAAATGGCTGCGCACAGAAGCATCGTCATCGTTGATGACCTTGCCGTCATACAGGATTTCCCCGGATACGGGCTTTTCCAGCCCCATGAGCAGGCGCGTCACCGTCGTCTTGCCGCAGCCGTTGCGGCCGCCGAGACCGATGAATTCGCCCTCACCGATCTGTACATTTACATGTTCCAATACGGGCACGCCATTGCCGTAGTTGAAACTAACATCTTTCATTTCCAGCATCTTTCTCTCCCCTTCTATTTGAAGACACAAAAAAACCTTCCGTCCCTATACAGGGACGAAAGGTTTGATTTCTTCCGCGGTGCCACCCAGATTGACTCAGTGAGTCCAGCTCTACATGTACGGCATAAGCGATACACGTTTCTTTGATAGCGGTGGAAATACACCGTCGCACCCTACTGGTCACCGTTCAGGCCGCATCTCCCGAATCCATTCTATCCGCCGGTCCGTGCCGAACTCCCACTGCCATCGGCTCGCTGGAACTGCCACAATCGGATATACTCGTTTCGTTCATCGACAAATCCATTTAGATTTTGCTTTATTATATACTTGTAACGCGCCTATTGTCAAGCCTTAGACCCGCCTATTCAGCCGGTTCGATGGTGCCGTTGTATTTATCGGCAATGAACTTCTTGACAGCATCGGAATGGAAGATTTCAGCAATCTTCTTGTACGTCGGGTTGTCCTTGTCCTGAGCCCGGACAGCCAGGACCATGACGGCCAGCGGTTCGTCTTTCGGTTCCAGGAAGATGCCCTGGTCTTTGACGTTGAGGCCGGCGCTCATGACGTAGTTCATGGTGATGACGGCGGCATCGACGTCACCGAGGCTGCGCGGCAGCTGGGCGGCTTCGATTTCCTTGAACTGGAAATTCTTCGGATTATCTACGACATCAGCCGGCGTAGCCTTGAAACCGACGCCGTCCTTGAGCTTTAAGAGGCCTGCCCGCTGGAGGAGTGCCAAACCGCGGCCGCCATTGGTCGGGTCATTGGGAATGGCGATGACAGCGCCGTCGGGCAAAGCATCGACGCTCTTATATTTGTCGCTGTAAATCCCCATGCGCATGAGGATCGTATTGCCGATAGGCACTAAATCAGTGCCATTCTGCTTATTGAAATTATCCAGGAACGGCTTGTGCTGGTAGCTGACCAAATCGATGTCGCCATCGGCCAAAGCCTTGTCTGGCATAATATAGTCGGAAAATTCGACGACTTTAACCTGATTCTGCAAGAAGTCTCCCGCCTCTTTAGGCGGTGAGATGAATTGC
>ERZ1023888.365-NODE-365-length-13416-cov-39.548986_pt1 | contig 13416 bp, 7 predicted proteins | sample MGYA00380396_ERZ1023888 | MGnify/ENA primary metagenome ERZ1023888 (study PRJEB33179, sample SAMN07448998) | human gut metagenome | biome: Human-gut; feature: Human associated habitat; material: Faeces | host: Homo sapiens | place: India: Bhopal | collected... | reverse complement strand
CCCCACATCCCCTCCCATCCCCTCGCTGCCGAGGGCGACAGCGTCACCCTCGGCGGCCAATACCTCGTGCGCCCCTCGCGTCCCTCCGACCTCCCCGCCCTCCAGCAGCTCTTCGCCTGTGCCCGCCGCTTCATGGCGCAGAGCGGCAACCCCACCCAGTGGGTCAACGGCTATCCCAGCGACGACATCCTCCTTGCCGACATCGCCGCCGGCACCAGCTACGCCGTCGAGCGTGGCGGACAAGTCGTTGCCACCTTCGTGCTTCGCCCTGGCGACGACCCCACGTATGCCGTCATCTACGACGGTGCCTGGCCCTCCTCCGCCCCCTACGCCACCATCCATCGCGTGGCGAGCAACGGCGAGGCACACGGCATCATGCAACTCGTCTTGCACTATGCCATGCACCGCCACCACACGCTTCGCATCGACACGCATCGCGACAACCACCTCATGCGCCACCTCATCCTCAAAGCCGGCTTCCGCTATTGTGGCATCATCCACACGGCGACAGGCGGCGAACGCCTCGCCTATCAGTATGACAAGCCCTGATATGTCGCGAAAACGTTTGGGGCAGTGTCGCGAGCGCCCTGAAAGGGCAGTCAGTCCATAGCCCAGGGCAACGCCCTGGGTATCAGCGTATAAACGCCCACGCCCTGTAAGGGCAAAAGTATGGGCGAACGGTTGGCTTTTACTTTTGCCCTTACAGGGCGCAGGGAATGGGAACATGGTACCCAGGGCGTTGCCCTGGGCTAGGGACTTGTTGGGCTTTCAGCCCGCGCAGCCCCGCAACTCCGCCGCAAAAATTCGATTAATTCGAACCTCCGCTGTCCAAAACCCCGATTTCAACCCTCTAAAATAGCAAAACGGCTGGTTAGAAATTGCCGTGCAAAAAAATGTTGCATTTTCTCGCTGAAATGCTTGGACGTTAATAATTTAATACATAACTTTGCCCCGATGGTCAAGATAGGCTGCACCTCGGCAAAGCTTATAAGCAAGCTTCAAGCTTTGCTCTCGGTTTGCACTATCTTTGCCTCCCAAGATAGGCTGCACCTCGGCATTCTTATCGCCGCAAGCCAACTATAAATCGTTTTTAAACTTCCCTCCTGTGCTTACGGGAACCTATTAAAACACCAAACAATGAAATCTTTTGTCCACATAACGCCTTGCACGCTTTGCCCTTCAGCAAAGCCAGTTTTCGCGTGTGTTGAAGGCACAAGATTTACCCCCCCCCTCTTCTGTTAACGAATTAATATTTACTTTCAATAGTGCAAGCCCGTCTTGCATCCGTGTGCGACGCCGCATCATGTCCTGAACCCTCAGGCATGATGCGGCGTTTGCCGTTTCCCCCTGCCGCATCCCTCACCGCAACGGATGTGGCGCATAACGTTATCCGAAAAAATTAATAATTTTAAAATATAGGTTTATGAGAAAAATTACTTCGATTCTCATGCTGTTGCTGTTCGTTTTCAGTAGTGGCGTGAGCGCACAGGAAATTAAGGTCTCTACGGATGCTGAAAAGCATTGGTATCAGATCAAGAATTTTCGTTCGGGACAGTATGCTGCTTATGGCAGTGAGACAGAAATCCATCAGAAAGACAATTCCAATTACGAAAAGGGTTTGTATTGGTTCGTCGTAGCGGATGGTGCTGGCTATAGAATCCATAATGCGGGTACGAACAAAATCGTGGATGGACATACATGGAGTGATGGCGGTTGCGTTATGTATATAAAGAGTAATCCCCATAAAACTGGATATGTATGTATTTCAAAAACTAGTAACCTCGCATCTGCATGTTGGGACGATCAATCTAGTAAAATTGGAGATTGGCAGCCAACTGCTAAAGATGCTGATGGCACAAGTTGGACCTTTGAGGAGGTAACTGATGCTAAAACCATAGCAAGAGCAGAATTGGACTATTGGATTACAAATGTTAAGGAAGGTACCACCCCAGGCTGTTATCCTTCAACTGCTATTGCGGCAGCGAAAGAAGTAGCTGACAATGGAGAAGCTACGGCTGATGATTATACGAAAGCGTTGGCAACGTTGAAAAATGCCGTTAGCTGTCCTGTCGCAGGCAAATATTATGTTATAACGAGTGCTTATGACAAGTTTAAGACATTGAAGGGTGTAACAAAGTCTGTTTATGTGGATGGTCAGAATCTGAAATGGAAAACCACCGATTTGACAGACAAGAGTATGTTCTGGGAAATCTATCTAGAGGGAGATAAATTTGTTTTCAAGAACTATAGCACAGGTACTTATATTAGTACATGTGCAGGACAAACGAAGCCTTATCTCATGGGAGGCACACCAGCCGAACAAGCTGTCTTTAATTGGTATATTGGCACTGATTGCAATATTAATATTGCTGGTGGTAGTCTTCATACGGAAGGTCATAGTCAGGGCAATGGGGATAATGGCAATATTGTACAATATCCTGGTGGCTCATGTACCCAGTCTGCTTGGTACATTAAGGAAGTTGATAATGTTGAAAAAGAAATGTTGCAAGCAACGATTGCTAAGGCAAATATATTGGTTGGCATTAATCCAGGACAATATCCGTCCACGGACGCATATTCTTCAGCCCTTGCTGCGGCTCAAGAAATGTTGAATAATGCTACTGCAACAAAAGAAGATTATGATAAGCAGCGAACTGCACTTGAAACTGCGCTTAATGAAGCTCAAGCACAGCAGAAGAATGACTTGGAGGTAGGAAGCTATTATCGCATTCAGAACACAGTTTACAAGACCTATACTGGCATTGAAATAGCAAATCAATCTGCAGGAACAAGTCGGATGAAGAACTATACTTTGAACGAAGATGATCCACGCCAGATTTGGAAGTTGGAACAGGATGGCGAAAAGTACTACTTGGTCAATGTGGCTTCGGGACTTTATCCGCAGCTTGTTGCTCAGGGTGGTGACAAAACAACTGCTGTAGGCGCAAAGGATGCTTCAAAGAATTTTACGTGGGAAATACATGCTGAGGCTACTTCATCTTCGAAAGCACAGTATAATATTTTCGTTGGAACGGTATCAACATGGCAAGGTGTAAAGCCTGGTCAGATAAATGTAGAGGCTAATGGCAACGTGAATTATTGGAACGGCGTTAACGCCCACCATTACCTTTGGAGGGTAAAAAAGACGGACGATGAAATCCTCACTTTGGTGAATAATTGGGTTAAATCTCAGAATCTGACAGCCAATGCTGGTGCCACACCATTGCAGGTTATTCCTGGTGTCGCTCAGGTTATTTCGCCAAGCGAGTTTGCTGAACCAGGTGTAGTCAATGCAGCAATTGACGCAGTTAAGGCGTATGCTGATGCACCTGCTCCAACTCTCAAGCAGGCACAGGCTCTTTACAACAATTATACCATCGTAAATAATTATGTGAATCAGGCAAATAAGTATGGCGGTATCTTGGATGTTGAGTACGACCTCAAGGGCCAGTATGGAAGCATTATTCTTCCGGTCAACTATTCAAGTCCTGATAATGTCAAGTTCTATACTTGTGCAACTGCAGGTGTCAATGGCGTTCTGAATCTGGTTGAAACAAACACTGGATCTAAAAAGAACCAGCCATATATCGTTGAATATACTGGTGAAGATGTGCCTACTCCTCAAACACCTAAAAGGTATCAGATTATCGGATATAAGGGTGGCGCAGCGACAACCAATCAGACTGTAGGTTTGCTTACAGGTGTGCTTGTGGAAGGTGGATATGTTCCTTTTGGTAGCTATATCCTTTCCAAGTATAAGGATAGATTTGCTTTCTACAAGGTGGAAGGCGAAAATGTGAAGCAAGCACAGCAGTACAGATGCTACTTGACATATTCAGGTCCAACCGCAGTTTCTGCTTTCTATCTGAATGGTGAAGGCGAAACAACAGGCATCAACGCGATGCTGAATGGCAACAACGGTGAGACTGAAATCTATGACCTCTCTGGTAAGCGTCTCAACCATCTGCAGAAGGGCATCAATATCGTCAACGGACAGAAGGTGCTCGTGAAATAATTTATCAATATTGAAACAAAACATATTATGAAAAAGAAATATATTGCTCCTGCCAGCCTCGTCATCGAGATGCAGACATCTAATATGCTTGCAACGTCTCCATTGACAATGGACGAAAACAATACGATTAACAGTGGTAATGCTGACCAATTTGAACAGTACAGCAACAAGCAAAACTCCATGTGGGGTGAGAGCGGCAACAAGAAAGGATTGTGGGACTAAATCATCCACGATATAGTTTATTTGTAAAGAAGAATCGGGCACTCCGTTGGGGTGCCCGATTTTTTTTGTGCGGCCGCGAAGCCGTGACAGCGAAAGATGGTGTTGGGCTCGGACGGCGTAACAACTAATTAAACGAAATTCTTTGGGTCGTGGGATGGGGGCGAGAGCCCCCGAAGTTTAGAGGTGGGCTCAGCCGGCGTAACAGCGAAGGAAACGTATTAACGATTTTCTGTGCGGCGTGACTGGGGCGCCAGCACTGTAGCTCACTTTGCTCGCAAAGTGAGGGGGACGGACACGTCGCGAAAAATGTTTGTGGTTGCGCCGCGAGCGCCCTGAAAGGGCAGCCAGTTCTCAGCCCAGGGCAACGCCCTGGGTATCAGCGTATAAACGCCTACGCCCTGTAAGGGCAAAAGTATGGGCGAACGGTTGTTTATTACTTTTGCCCTTACAGGGCGCAGTTCCGGGTTTTACGTAACCCAGGGCGTTGCCCTGGGCTTGGAACTTGCTGGGCCTTCAGCCCGTGCTTGGCCGCCACAATATTCGCCCCCCTCACTTTGCGAGCAAAGTGAGCTACAGTGCTTCGCCCCAGGCCTCCGCCAAATGTTCGCGCAACGCCCCTTGCAGCTAGGGTGTTCAAAATTGAAATATCAAGTTGATGAAGATTATGCGGAAAAAGCCTCGTCTGCGGCCCTGCGCGGGCTGAAAGCCCAACAAGTCCACAGCCCAGGGCAACGCCCTGGGTATCAATGCATAAACGCCTGCGCCCTGTAAGGGCAAAAGTATGGGCGAACGGCTGGCTTTTACTTTTGCCCTTACAGGGCGTAGGGAATGGGAACATGGTACCCAGGGCGTTGCCCTGGGCTATGAACTGGCTGCCCTTTCAGGGCGCTCGCGGCGAGGGTTGCGGCGCACGCTGCCCCTGAAAGGGGCTCATATTTAGGGTAGGGGCTTGCCCCTACCTCTTGAGGCTGATTTATGAACCTTGCCCCTGTAAGGGGCTCATATCTCGAATCTTATTGCGGGGCAAGCCCCGCCAACGATATGCGCCCCTTACAGGTAGGGTGTTCAAAATCCAGAAAAAATCCCGCACGGTTTTGAGTCCAATAGCAAGTGGCGAAGCATGCGCACATGATAAACGAACAAAGCGCGAAAAGGAGCGCCCTGAAAGGGCAGCCAGTTCATAGCCCAGGGCAACGCCCTGGGTATCAGCGTATAAACACCTACGCCCTGTAAGGGCAAAAGTATGGGCGAACGGTTGGCTTTTACTTTTGCCCTTACAGGGCGTAGGGAATGGGGACATGGTACCCAGGGCGTTGCCCTGGGCTGGAGACTTGTTGGGCTTTCAGCCCGCGCAGGCCCACACAATCGCTTGTTGCGGCGCCAGCATTGTAGCTCACTTTGCTCGCAAAGTGAGGGCCACGAACACGTAGCGAACATGGCCAGCGCTCTGGGGCATGACTTTGTTGGATTTTTAGCCGTGTTTGGTAGGGTGTTCAAAATCCAGAAAAATTAAGTAGGTGGAGATTGTGCGAAAAAAGCCTTGTCTGCGGCCCTGCGCGGGCTGAAAGCCCAGCAAGTCCGTAGCCCAGGGCAACGCCCTGGGTACCATGCCCCATTCCCTACGCCCTGTAAGGGCAAAAGTAAAAATCAACCATTCGCCCATACTTTTGCCCTTACAGGGCGAAGGGCTTTATACCCTGGTACCCAGGGCGTTGCCCTGGGCTGGGAACTGGCTGCCCTTTCAGGGCGCTCGCGGCGAGGGTTGCGGGGGATTGCCCCTGAAAGGGGCTCATATTCCAGGATAGGGGCTTGCCCCTATCTCTCGCCGCAGCTCATCAATTCTCGCTTCTGCCCCTGTAAGGGGCGCATATCGTTGGCGGGGCTTGCCCCGCAATAAGAATCGAGATATGAGCCCCCTTCAGGGGCGAGGTTCATAAATCAGCCTCAAGAGGTAGGGGCAAGCCCCTACCCTAGATATGAGCCCCTTACAGGGGCAGCGTGCGCCTCTCTTCTATACATTTGCACACCATTAAAAAAATAGAATGGCTCAATCATTATCGAAACTGTACGTTCATCTTGTTTTCTCCTCCAAAGGCAGAACGGAAACTTTGCCAAAAACACATTTGGCGAAAGTTCATGCCTATATAGCTGAGATATTAAATGAAAACAATTGTGTGGCAATACGTGTTGGAGGTACTGCCAACCATGTTCACATTCTAATGTTGATGGGACGTACCGTTGCGCTATCGGACATTGTACGGAAAGTGAAATCCAGCTCTGCACGATGGATAAACAACAAAAATGGTTTGCTTAATAATTTTGCATGGCAAGACGGATTTGGAGCGTTCAGCATAAGCCAAAGCCATATAAATGCCGTATCTAACTATATCGACAAACAGGAGGAACACCACAAAACCGTAACATTTAAAGATGAGTTTCGACGGCTATGCCATCTATACAATATTGATATAGATGAAAAATATGTATGGAATTGATGCCCCCGCAATAAAACAATGCGGCGCCAGCGCCTCTGCCTGAACCATATTTCGGACAATGCGGCGCCAGCGCCCCTGAAGTCGGATGTCGCAAATTTGCCTGAACCATATTGCGGACAATGCGGCGCCAGCGCCCCTGAAGGGGGATGTCGCAAACTTGCCCGAAACATATTGCGAATAATGCGGCGCCAGCGCCCCTGAAAGGGGCACATATTCCAGGGTAGGGGCTTGCCCCTACCTTTTGGATCCGATTTATGAACCTCGCCCCTGTAAGGGGCTCATATCTCGAATCTTGTTGCGGGGCAAGCCCCGCCCACGATATGCGCCCCTTACAGGGGCAGCAGCGAGAATCGATAAACTGTGGCGGGAGATAGGGGCAAGCCCCTATCCTAAATATGAGCCCCTTTCAGGGGCAATCCCCGCCGCCCAAGCGGCCCGGAAATTCGTTAATTCGTTGTTACGCCGTCTGAGGCCAACATCGAATTGCGGCGCAGCCCGCAACCCCGTTGCAAAAATTCGATTAATTCGAACCTGCCGCGCCAGCGCCCCTTTCAGGGGCAATCCCCCACACCCGAGCGGCCCGGCAATTCGTTAATTCGTTTAATTCGTTGTTACGCCGTCTGAGGCCAACATCGAATTGCAGCGCAGCCCGCAACCCCGTTATAAAAATTCGATTAATTCGAATCTGCCGGCGCCAGCGCTCTTGCCTGAACCATATTGCGGACAATGCGGCGCCAGCGCCCCTGAAAGGGGCACATATTCCAGGGTAGGGGCTTGCCCCTACCTTTTGGATCCGATTTATGAACCTCGCCCCTGTAAGGGGCTCATATCTCGAATCTTGTTGCGGGGCAAGCCCCGCCCACGATATGCGCCCCTTACAGGGGCAGCAGCGAGAATTGATGAGCTGCGGCGGGAGATAGGGGCAAGCCCCTATCCTAAATATGAGCCCCTTTCAGGGGCAGCGGTGCCGCAAACGACGTTACAATGCTGGTGCCGCAAGGTATGTCGCAAACGCCTTCCCGAATCACCTCCCCCTTTTTTCCAACCATCAAACGATATGACAAACAATTATGAGATAATGGCCCCTGTGGGCTCACGCGAGTCGCTGGCCGCCGCCTTAAAAGCTGGCGCCGACTCCATCTATTTCGGCATCGAAGCCCTCAATATGCGGGCACATTCTGCCAACCGTTTCACCATTGACGACCTGCGGGAAATCGCCGCCATGTGTAGCGAACACGGCGTCAAGAGTTATCTGACGGTCAACACCATCATCTACGACGAAGACATCGAACTCATGCACCGCATCTGCGATGCCGCCCACGATGCCGGCATCTCCGCCGTCATCGCTGCCGATGTCGCCGTCCTCGTCTATTGCCGCGAGATCGGTCAGGAAGTCCACCTCTCCACGCAGCTCAACATCTCCAACGTTGAGGCCCTGAAGTTCTATGCCCAGTTTGCCGACGTCGTCGTCCTCGCCCGCGAGCTCAACCTGCGGCAGGTGGCCCATATCCACCGCGCCATCGAAGAGCAGAACATCTGCGGCCCTTCGGGAGAACACGTGCGCATCGAGATGTTCTGCCACGGCGCCCTCTGCATGGCCGTCAGCGGTAAGTGTTACCTCTCGCTCGACAACCTCGGACGCTCCGCCAACCGTGGCGAATGTATGCAGGTGTGCCGACGTAGCTACACCGTGCGCGACCGCGAGACGGGCGTGGAACTCGATGTCGACAACAAATATATCATGAGTCCGAAGGACCTCAAGACCATCGGATTCATCGACCGCATGATGAAAGCCGGCGTGCGTGTGTTCAAAATTGAAGGACGCGCACGCTCTGCAGAATACGTTTACACCGTTGTGCGCTGCTACAAGGAAGCCATCGAAGCCGTTGAGCGTGGCGAGTTCACCGAAGAAAAGGTGGAGGACTGGAACACGCGCCTGAAAACCGTTTTCAACCGCGGTTTCTGGGACGGCTACTACCTCGGACAACGCCTCGGCGAATGGAGTGCCAAATACGGGTCGTCGGCCACGGAGAAAAAGGTGTATGTTGGCAAGGGAACGAAATATTTCTCACGCCTCGGCGTGGGCGAGTTCTATCTCGAAGCCGGAGAAATCCACCGTGGCGACAAGCTCGTTGTGATTGGGCCGACAACGGGCGTCATCTATCTGACGGCCGACGAGATTCACTATGACAACGGGCCCGTTGAGGTCGGCAAGAAAGGATGGGCCGTCTCGGTCGCCGTGCCAGAGAAAATACGCCCTTCCGACAAACTCTATAAACTGGTGGCAACAGACGATTTTTAATTCTTGATATGAACCTGTTATTTGACTACGGCGGCGTCTTGGTCGACCTCGACAAGCAACGCTGCATCCGCGCATTCGAAGCCCTCGGCTTCGACATCCGCCCTTATCTCGGCACCTATGCCCAGGCCGGTTTCTTCTCGGAACTGGAGCGCGGCGCCATCTCCGTTGAGGGCTTCTGCGACAAGATACGTGAGGCGGCAGGCAACGAAAGTCTCTCCGACACTGATATCTGCAACGCCTGGAAGGATTATCTCACGGGGGTGCCAGCGGAACGCCTGGAGATGCTGCTGAAAATCGCACGCCACTATCCCGTTTATCTCCTGAGCAACACCAACACCATCCACTGGAAGATGGCGGAGGAGGACTATTTCAACTTCCAGGGACACACCGTTGACGACTTCTTCCGCAAGAAGTTTCTCTCCTTCGAAATCGGGGCGGAGAAACCCTCGGAGGAAATCTACCAAGCCGTTATCGACGGCATCGGCTGCGAGCCTTCCGACATCCTCTTCTTCGACGATTCCGACGTCAACTGCGATGCCGCACGCAAGATGGGGTTGCAGGCCCGCGTGGCGCCTGCCAACAGTGCGTGGCTCTCGTTCTTTACCGCCGATGGCGAATATATTCCTGAAGCGGAGTGACGCATGGGAGCGGCATATATCTTAAACAACTGTGAGGCTTTCACCCCCATTGGTGCTGCCTCTCGACGTGTGGCCACCATCGGTTTCTTCGATGGTGTCCACACCGGCCACCGCTATCTCCTCTCGCAGGTGGAGCGGCTGGCGCGTGAAAACAGCATGGCGGGCATGGCCGTCACCTTCGAGCGCCATCCGCGCCAGGTGTTGCAGACCGACTATTGTCCCGTGTTGCTCGACACGCCCGAAGAGAAATACCGCCATCTGGCGGAGAGCGGCATCGACGCCTGCGTGATGCTCGATTTCACGGTGCAGATGGCGCAGCTTTCGGCACGCGACTTCATGCGCCTTTTTCTCCGCGAACGCTATGGCGTGGAGAAACTCGTGATGGGCTATGACCACCGCTTCGGCCACGAGCGCCATCTTTCGTTGGCCGACTATCAGGCCATCGGGCGCGAAGTGGGCATCGAGGTGGTGCAGGCCGAAGCCTTCCAGACGGCGGACCTCACGGTGAGCTCTTCCGCCATACGCCGCCTCTTGCAGGGGGGCGACGTCGACCGTGCCAACCGCTGTCTGGGCTATGCCTACGAACTGGCGGGGACTGTGGTCGACGGCCACCACGTGGGGCGCGACTTGGGATACCCAACGGCCAACCTGCGGCCCGAAAACGTCCTAAAACTCGTGCCGGGACGTGGCGTTTATGCCGTTGAGGCCGTGTATGACGGGAAGACCTATCCCGCGATGCTCAACATTGGATTTCGCCCGACGCTCGACAACGGTGCGGAGAGCACCATCGAAGCGCATCTCTTCGGCTTCTCTGGCAACCTCTATGGCGAGACGCTGACCCTCCGTTTCCTCCACCGCGTGCGCGACGAGCAGCGCTTCCCATCGCTCGATGCGCTGAAGCGACAATTGGCGGAGGATGCGGCGCGGGTTTGTCGGATGTTGGGGCGGGGGTGATAGCGAATTGACGAATTTCGTGGGCGCGTGATTGGGGCGAAAAACAACGAAATATAATAATGGCCTCAGACGGCGTAACAACGAATTACACGAATTAACGAATTGCCGGGCCGCTTGGGCGTGGGGATTGCCCCTGAAAGGGGCTCATATTCCAGGATAGGGGCTTGCCCCTATCTCCCGCCGCAGTTCATCGATTCTCGCTGCTGCCCCTGTAAGGGGCGCATATCGTTGGCGGGGCTTGCCCCGCAATAACATTCGAGATATGAGCCCCTTACAGGGGCGAGGTTCATAAATCGGCCCCAAGAGGTAGGGGCAAGCCCCTACCCTGGAATATGTGCCCCCTTCAGGGGCGCTGGCACCCCGCCCCTCTCTCATATATAAACACATAACAACCAACCCTTCCACCCACATGAAGAAATCATTATTATTGATTATATTATTCCTGCTCTATCAGGTGCTTGCCGCCGTTATGGCGCAAGTGTGGACCCATCTCAATGGCAGCGGTGCCGGCGCAGAAGCCGCAGACGTCGCGGCCATGCCGTCGGCCACCAGTATCGGTGTCTCCATGCTCGCCAGTATGGCCCTCGTCTTGTCTTTGCTCTTCGCGTTGCGTCTCATCCGCCGATGCCCGTGGCGCAGCAGTCTCGACGACGCACCGCAGATGACGGCGACCCCTGGCGACACCACCCTCGCCGCCACCCTCTGCCCTCCGAAGAAATGGCAGGCCAAAATCGTTAAGGGACGTCCCGTCAGTGCCGTAGGGTGGGGCATGGCCCTCGTCGGCTTCGTAGTTCTCTCCCTTGGCACCAGTTTGATGCTCTCCCCCATCGGGATGGACGACCGCGGTATGCAAAAAATCTTTGAAGGCATGAAAGACAGTGGCACCTGCCTGTTCCTCATGGCCGTTGCCGGTCCCGTGTTTGAAGAAATCGTCTTCCGCGAGGGCGTGCTCCGCCAGTTGGTACATTCGCGCCGACGCAACGACCCCACGTCGGGCGGTCTCACCCTGCTGTGGGCCACCGTTGTCAGTGCCCTCTGCTTCGGCCTCGTTCATGGCAACCTCCAGCAGGCCGTTCCCGCCTTCATCCTCGGCCTCGCCCTCGGTCTGTGTTATTGCCGCACTGGCAACATCGTTATGTGCTCCGTGCTCCATGTCGTCAACAACAGTATGGCCGTCGGCCTCATGTTCCTCCCGCAGGTCAACGACGCGATGGAAAACCTGCCGACACCCCTTTCCGTTGGTCTCGGCATGCTGTGTGTCATCGTCGGCGCCTTGATGCTCATTGGTATGTATCTCATGCCGGTAAGTCATGCTAAAAAAGTCAGTTAGTTTATGAAGATAGGAAATGTAGATTTAGGCGAACGCCCCGTTGTGCTTGCTCCCATGGAAGACGTGACCGACATCGGTTTCCGTCTGCTGTGTCGCCGCTGCGGTGCCAGTATGGTCTATTCAGAATTTGTTGCTGCCGATGCCCTTGTTCGCATGGTCAACCGCAGTCTCGACAAACTCACCGTTTGCGAGGAAGAGCGTCCCGTTGCCATCCAGATATACGGCAAAGACCCCGTTGCCGTGCGCGATGCCGCACAGATCGTGGTGGAACGCGCCCGTCCCGATGTCCTCGACATCAATTTCGGCTGCCCCGTGAAGCGCGTGGCCGGGAAAGGTGCTGGCGCCGGTATGTTGCAGACCCCCGACCTCATGCTTGAAATCACGCGGCAGGTGGTCGAGGCCGTCGATGTGCCAGTGACGGTGAAGACCCGCCTGGGCTGGGATGCCGACCATAAAATCATTGTCGGCCTCGCCGAGCAGTTGCAAGACTGCGGCATTCAGGCCCTCACCATCCACGGCCGCACCCGTGCACAGATGTACACCGGCACGGCCGACTGGACCCTCATCGGCGAGGTGAAGAAAAACCCGCGTATGCACATCCCCATCATCGGTAATGGCGACATCTGTTCGGCCGACGATGCCGTGCGGGCTTTCAACGATTATGGCGTCGATGCCGTGATGGTGGGCCGCGCCACCTTCGGGCGTCCTTGGATTTTCAAGGAGATATATGACGCGCTACACCAGGGCGAACACGGCGTGGACCATGTCATCGACAGCGACTATCCTCCCATGTCGGCCGATTGGCAGCTCGACGTATTGAAGGCACAGGTCAAGGAAAGCGTCAGCCGTATCGACGAATACCGCGGTATTCTCCATGTGCGCCGCCATCTGGCCGCCACGCCGCTCTTCAAGGGTCTTCCCAATTTCCGGCAAACGCGCATCAATATGCTACGGGCCGAACACGTTGACGAACTCTTTGACATCATGGAGAGCACACGTCCGCTGATACGGGCGGCGGAGGCGTTGCGCGAACATGTGGCGGAAGTCTGAGGCGTTGCACTGATGCCCCTGAAAGGGGCTCATATTCCAGGATAGGGGCTTGCCCCTATCTCTCGCCGCAGCTCATCAATTCTCGCTTCTGCCCCTGTAAGGGGCGCATATCGTTGGCGGGGCTTGCCCCGCAATAAGATTCGAGATATGAGCCCCTTACAGGGGCAAGGTTCATAAATCGGCCCCAAGAGGTAGGGGCAAGCCCCTACCCTAAATATGAGCCCCCTTCAGGGGCAGCGTGCGCCGCAACCCTCGCCGCGAGCGCCCTGAAAGGGCAACCAGTTCAGAGCCCAGGGCAACGCCCTGGGTATCAATGCAAAAACGCCTACGCCCTGTAAGGGCAAAAGTATGGGCAAACGGTTGGCTTTTACTTTTGCCCTTACAGGGCGTAGGGAATGGGGACATGGTAC
>ERZ1023888.359-NODE-359-length-13497-cov-43.247880_pt1 | contig 13497 bp, 9 predicted proteins | sample MGYA00380396_ERZ1023888 | MGnify/ENA primary metagenome ERZ1023888 (study PRJEB33179, sample SAMN07448998) | human gut metagenome | biome: Human-gut; feature: Human associated habitat; material: Faeces | host: Homo sapiens | place: India: Bhopal | collected... | reverse complement strand
CTCCCTCCCCGATGGGGAGGGATGGGGAGGGGCTTTAACCATACCCCAACTCAGCCCCCTCCCCGACGGGGAGGGATGGGGAGGGGCTCCTAAAAACCTAACCCTATGACTTTTTCAGAAGAGATACGCTTGGGCATACCAGACTTCCTTCCCGAACCGATGCCCTACGACCCGAATATAAATCATGCGCCGAAGCGCAAAGAGATACTCAACCACGAGGAGAAACAGCTGGCACTGCGCAACGCTCTGCGCTACTTCCCGAAACAGTTGCACGCGCAGCTGGCGCCAGAGTTCATCGCCGAACTCAACACCTACGGACGCATCTACATGTACCGCTATCGCCCTACTTATGATATGTACGCTCGCCCCATCGACGAGTATCCGCACCACTCCGAACAGGCTGCTGCCATCATGCTCATGATTCAGAACAACCTGAACCCTGAGGTGGCGCAGCATCCGCACGAACTAATCGTGTACGGAGGCAACGGTGCCATCTTCCAGAACTGGGCGCAGTACCGACTCACAATGAAATACCTCAGCGAGATGACCGACGAGCAGACGCTCGTGATGTACTCGGGTCATCCGCTCGGACTCTTCCCGTCGCACCCGAACGCTCCGCGCGTGGTGGTGACGAACGGAATGGTGATACCCAACTACTCGAAGCCCGACGACTGGGAGCGCATGAACGCTCTCGGCGTGAGCCAGTACGGACAGATGACTGCCGGATCGTACATGTACATCGGTCCGCAGGGCATCGTGCACGGCACTACCATCACCGTGCTGAACGCGGCACGCAAGCAGCGCAGCGAGAAGGGCGGACCGCAGGACATACGCGGTATGCTGTTCGTGTCGTCGGGTCTGGGCGGTATGTCGGGTGCTCAGCCTAAGGCTGGCAACATCGCTGGCGTGGTGAGCGTGGTGGCAGAGATTAATCCGCTGGCTGCGAAGAAGCGCTACGCCCAGGGATGGGTGGACGAGCTGCACGACAATCTCGACGAACTCATACCTGCCATAAAGCGCAGCGTGGAGGAGAAGCGCACGGTATCAATGGCTTACGTGGGCAACGTGGTCGACCTGTGGGAACGTCTCGCCGACGAGGGCGTACACGTGGACATAGGCAGCGACCAGACCTCGCTCCACAACCCGTGGGCAGGCGGCTACTATCCTGCCGACCTCACGCTCGAGGAGTCGAAGGCAATGATGGCTGAGAACCCCGACGAGTTCCGCAAGCATGTGCAGGCGTCGCTGTGCCGCCAGGTGGCTGCCATCAACCGTCTCGCCGCCAACGGCATGTACTTCTTCGACTATGGCAACGCATTCCTCCTGCAGTCGAAGCGCGCAGGTGCCGACATCTGCACAGCCGACGGCAAGTTCCGCTACCCGTCGTACGTGCAGGACATCATGGGACCGATGTTCTTCGACTATGGATTCGGTCCGTTCCGCTGGGTATGCACATCGGGCGACCCTGCCGACTTGGCTAAATCGGACGAGATTGCGGCACGTGTGCTGGAGGAGATTATGCAGAACGCGCCCGACGAGATAAAGGGACAGATGGCTGACAATATCCACTGGATTGTGGAGGCTGGCAGAAACCAACTCGTGGTGGGCTCGCAGGCTCGCATCCTCTACGCCGACGCAGAGGGCCGCGCGAAGATCGCATTGGCGTTCAACGAGGCTATACGCAAGGGCGAGATAACCCGACCCATCGTGCTCGGACGCGACCATCACGACGTGTCGGGCACCGACTCGCCGTTCCGCGAGACAAGCAACATATACGACGGTTCGCAGTTCTGCGCCGACATGGCTGTGCAGAACGTCATCGGCGACTCGTTCCGCGGTGCCACATGGGTATCGCTGCACAACGGCGGCGGCGTAGGCTGGGGCGAAGTGATAAACGGCGGCTTCGGCATGGTGATAGACGGCAGCGCGGACAGCGACCGACACATCACGGAGATGCTGTTCTGGGACGTGAACAACGGCATAGCTCGCCGTGCCTGGGCACGCAACGAGGGTTCTATTCACAGCATAGAGCGCGAGATGCGACGTTCGCACGGACTGCAGGTGACGATGCCGAGCATCGTCGACGACGACATCATCAATCTAATATAGGAAATATCAGGGGGTGCACTTGTCTCAAGTGCACCAATCTGTCTGTTAGCACTATTCTGCTTTGTTGGTGCACTTGAGACAAGTGCACCCCCTTAAACAAGCACCCCTTCCCTAACAACCAACTAAAAACAACGACAATGAAAAAACATCAGATTTCAGCCGAACACCTGTCAATCAAGCGCATTGGCGAGGTGGTGTATGGTGGCTACAAGATAGAACTGAGCGACGACGCGCAGAAGCGCATCGTGGAGTGTAGAGAGTATCTCGACCGAAAGATTGCGGAGACTACCGCACCGATATATGGTGTGACGACGGGCTTCGGCTCGCTCTGCAACGTGAGCATCGGTGCCGACGACTTGGCGCAGTTGCAGATTAACCTTATGATGTCGCACGCTTGCGGCACGGGCGACCGTGTGCCTAACGACATCGTGAAGATTATGCTGCTCTTGAAGATACAGTCGCTCAGCTACGGTTTCTCGGGCTGCCAACTCGCAACCATCAACCGACTCATCGACTTCTTCAACAACGATGTTTATCCTGTTGTGTACATGCAGGGCTCGCTCGGTGCATCGGGCGACCTCGTACCGCTGGCTCATCTCACGCTTCCGCTCGTCGGTCTTGGCGAAGTGGAGGTTGAAGGTAAGGTAATCAGTGGCGAGGAGATGCTCCGCAAGTTCAACTGGCAGCCTATCCAGCTCGCATCGAAGGAGGGTCTGGCACTGCTCAACGGCACGCAGAACATGGGTGCGTTCGCTGTATGGGCGCTGCTGCAGTCGCATCGTCTGAGCGATTGGGCAGACAAGATTGCTGCTATTTCGCTCGACGCCTACTACGGACTCACGGCGCCGTTCACCGACGCAGTGCATCAGGTGCGTCCGCATAAGGGACAGATTGTCACGGCGGCTCGCATGAGAGAGCTGCTCAAGGGCAGCGAGATTGTAGAGAAGCCGAAGTCGTACGTGCAGGATCCGTATTCGTTCAGATGTATTCCGCAGGTTCACGGCACGGTGAAGGACACCATCGCATATGTCGACTCGGTGATTGATGTCGAGGTGAACTCGGCTACCGACAACCCGACCGTTTGTCCTGACGAAGACCTCATCATCTCTGCCGGCAACTTCCACGGCGAACCGATTGCGATGCCGATGGACTTCCTCGCGATAGCCATGTGCGAACTCTCGAACATCTCCGAACGCCGCATCTACAAACTCATCAGCGGCACACGCGGTCTGCCGAGCTTCCTCGTAGCAAGCCCGGGTCTGAACAGCGGTTTCATGATTCCGCAGTACACAGCCGCTTCGGTGGTGAGTCTCAACAAGTCACTCGCTACACCGTCGTCGGTAGACAGCATCCCGTCGAGCCAGGGTCAGGAAGACCATGTGAGCATGGGTGCCAACGCTGCCATCAAACTGTATAAGGTGGTGCTCAACACGGAGCGCGTGCTTGCCATCGAACTCTTCAACGCGGCTCAGGCTCTTGAGTTCCGCCGTCCGCTGAAGTCGTCGCCGGCTGTAGAGGCAATCTTCGAGAGCTACCGCAAGGTGGTGCCGTTCATCGTGCGCGACGAGGTGATGTATCCGCACATTGCTAACTCAATAGAATTCTTACGCAAGTAGCTGTTAGTTGAGAATTGAGAGTTGAGAGTTGAGAGTTGAGAGTTATGATATGTTTTTATATAGAACCGTTAGCTTGGTTATATAAGGTAATCATAACTCTCAACTTTCAATTCTCAATTTATAACAACTCTCAATTCTCAACTTATAACAATTCTCAATATAAAGAATAAAAATGAAAGTATTAATAAATAATATAAAAACTCTCGCTGGCATCGAATACGCTCCGAAGCTGCGCTTGCAGGGCAAGGAGATGTCTGCGTTCAACACTATCGACGATGCGTGGCTGACCGTTGAAGACGGTCGCTTCGCTGCGTTCGGTAGTGTTGCCGACGGTATGCCGACGGGCACCTTCGACCAGACTATCGACGCGGAAGGCGGAATGGTTCTGCCATCGTGGTGCGACTCGCATACGCACATCGTCTTCGCAGGCAGCAGAGAGCGCGAGTTCGTCGACAAGATCAACGGACTGAACTACGAGGAAATAGCGCGTCGCGGAGGAGGCATACTCAACTCTGCCGACTTGCTGCACAACACTTCGGAGGACGAACTCTTCCGCCAAGCTATGCAGCGACTCGACGAGGTGATACGCAAGGGAACGGGCTGCATAGAGATAAAGAGTGGCTACGGACTGAACCTCGAGGACGAGCTGAAGATGCTGCGCGTGATACAACGCATGAAGGAGGCTTCGCCGGCAAAGATTGTTTCTACGTTCCTCGGAGCGCACGCCGTGGCTCGCGGCATGACGCAAAGCGATTACGTGAAACTCATCATCGACGAGATGATACCCGAAGTGGGTCGCCAGCATCTCGCCGACTTCATCGACGTGTTCTGCGACCGCGGATTCTTCACGCCAGAGGAGACGGCACGTATGCTCGAGGCGGCTGCCGTATGGGGTATGCGCCCGAAGATTCATGCCGACGAACTGGCTTCGTCGGGCGGTGTGGAGATTGGCGTGAAGCACGGCGCATTGTCGGTCGACCATCTGGAGAGCATGACTGAGGAGGAGATTGACATTCTGCGCGGTAGCGAGACGATGCCGACCGTGCTGCCCGGCACGTCGTTCTTCCTGAACATGCCTTACGGCAAGGGCCGCAAGATGATTGACGCAGGCTTGAGCGTTGCCGTGGCGAGCGACTACAACCCTGGTTCAACGCCATCGGGCGACATGAAGTTCGTGGTATCACTGGCTTGCATCAAGATGCGACTGCAGCCTAACGAAGCACTCAACGCCGCAACGATAAACGGCGCTTACGCTATGGGCGAGAGCCTGAACTACGGAAGCATCGCAAAGGGCAAGGTTGCCAACTTCTTCATCACCACCCCACTGCCGTCTGTCGACTTCATCCCGTATGCTTACACCACGCCGATTGTTAAGAAGGTGGTGCTCGGAGGAAAAAAATTGTGAGTTATGAGTTTTTTTGCGTAACTTTGTAGTCATTATACTATAAAGCATTCAATCATAAAAATCGCAACAGCACGATGGAAGACTTCATACACCTGCACGTACACACCTACTATTCCATTCTCGACGGACAGTCGCCGGTGGAAAAGCTTGTCGACAAGGCCGTGGCTAACGGTATGCGCGGCATGGCTATCACCGACCACGGCAATATGTTCGGCGTGAAAGAGTTGTACAACTATTGCAACAAGATAAACGGCAAGCTGAAAGAACAGGGCAAGGAGCCTTTCAAGCCTATCTTCGGTTGCGAGATGTACGTGGCACGTCGCACCAAAGCCGACCGTGTGAAGGAGAAGGGCGACGCAGGCGGCTATCACCTCATCGTGCTTGCGAAGAACTACCACGGATATAAGAATCTCATCAAGCTCGTGTCGCGTGCCTGGGTGGACGGCTTCTACTCGAAGCCGCGTACCGACAGAGCCGACCTCGAGAAGTATCACGAGGACCTCATCGTCTGCTCGGCATGTATCGCCGGCGAGGTGCCGGCGAAGATACTGAAGGGCGACATACCAGGGGCACGCGAAGCGATAGAATGGTATAAGAGCATCTTCGGCGACGACTACTACTTGGAGCTTCAGCGCCATGAGGTGAAGGACCCGAACCAACGCGCCAACCGCGAGACGTTCCCGCTGCAGCAGCGTGCCAACAGGGAACTGATAAAGCTCGCTAAGGAGTACGGCATAAAGGTTGTCTGCACCAACGACTGCCACTTCGTCGATCAGGAGAACGCCGAAGCGCACGACCACCTGCTCTGTCTCTCTACGGGCAAGGAGCTTAACGACCCTACACGTATGCTCTACTCCAAACAGGAGTGGTTCAAGACGCGCGAGGAGATGAACGAGATATTCGCCGACGTGCCCGAAGCTCTCTCGAACACGCTCGAGATATTGGATAAGGTGGAGACCTACTCCATCGACCACTCGCCTATCATGCCGTTCTTCCCCATCCCGGAGGAGTTCGGCACAGAGGAAGAGACACGCAAACGCATCTCGCCCGAGGAGCTATTCCGCGAGTTCACCACCGACGAGAACGGCAACGAGATAATGTCGCACGAGGAGGCTGAAAAGAAGATCAAGAAACTCGGCGGCATCGACAAGCTCTACCGCATCAAGTTCGAAGCTGACTATCTTGCCAAGCTCGCCTACGACGGAGCGAAGCGACTCTACGGCGAACCGCTCACAGACGAGGTGTACGAGCGCATCAAGTTCGAGCTGCACATTATGAAAACCATGGGCTTCCCGGGCTACTTCCTCATCGTGCAGGACTTCATCAACTCGGCTCAGGACGAGCTTGGCGTCATGGTAGGTCCGGGTCGTGGCTCGGCAGCCGGATCTGTTGTCGCCTACTGCCTGGGCATCACGAAGATCGACCCTATCAAGTACGACTTGCTGTTCGAACGTTTCCTCAATCCCGACCGTATCTCTCTCCCCGATATCGATACCGACTTCGACGACGACGGACGCGGTAAGGTGCTCGAGTGGGTGGAGGACAAGTACGGTCACGACAAGGTGGCGCACATCATCACCTACGGCACGATGGCTACGAAGAACTCCATCAAGGACGTGGCGCGTGTGGAGAAACTGCCGCTCGACATATCCAACCGTCTCTGCAAGGCAATCCCCGACAAGCTGCCCGACGGAATGAAGATGAACCTCACCAACGCCATCAAGTGCGTGCCCGAGCTACGCGAAGCCGAAGCCAGCGCCAACCCGCAGATGGCAAACACCATAAAGTACGCGAAGATGCTCGAGGGCACCGTGCGCGGTACGGGCATACACGCCTGCGGCACCATCATCTGCCGCGATGCTATCAGCGACTGGGTGCCGGTGTCTACGGCTGAGGACAAGAGCGACCCAGGACATAAGCTGCTCGCCACACAATACGACGGACACGTCATCGAGGAGACCGGACTCATCAAGATGGACTTCCTCGGACTCTCCACACTGTCTATCATGAAGGAGACGGTGGAGAACATACGCCTCACCCACGACGGATTCACGCTCGACCTCGACACTATCCCTATCGACGACGAACTCACATACAAACTCTATCAGGAGGGACGCACCATAGGCACGTTCCAGTTCGAGTCGGCAGGTATGCAGAAGTATCTGCGCGAGCTGCGCCCCACGGTGTTCGAAGACCTCATCGCCATGAACGCCCTCTACCGTCCGGGACCTATGGACTACATCCCGTCGTTCATCGCCCGCAAGAACGGCAAGGAGCCTATCACATACGACATCCCCTGCATGGAGAAGTATTTGAAGGACACCTACGGCATCACGGTCTACCAGGAGCAAGTGATGCTCCTCTCGCGCCAGCTTGCCGACTTCACCCGTGGCGAGTCCGACGCATTGCGTAAGGCGATGGGTAAGAAGAAGAAGGCTATCGTTGATGCCATGAAGCCAAAGTTCATCGAGGGCGGAAAAAAGAATGGACACGACCCGAAGGTGCTCGAGAAGATCTGGGGCGACTGGGAGAAGTTCGCCTCCTACGCCTTCAACAAGTCGCACGCCACGTGCTACTCGTGGGTAGCTTACCAGACGGCGTACCTCAAAGCGCACTACCCTGCCGAGTTCATGGCGGGCAATATGAGCCGATGCCTCAACGACATCACTAAGATTACGAAGCTCATGTCCGAGTGCCAGGCGATGAACATCCCCTGCCTCGGCCCCGACGTGAACGAGTCGGAGCAGAAGTTCTCCGCCAACAAGAAGGGCGAGGTGCGCTTCGGACTCTCCGCCATCAAGGGCATGGGCGAGGCAGCTGCCACCAACATCATCGCCGAGCGACATAAGAACGGACAATACAAGGACATCTTCGACTTCGTGCAGCGTGTCAACCTCTCCGCCGTCAACCGCAAGGCGATGGAGTCGCTCGCACTGAGCGGCGGCTTCGACTCGTTCGGCATACGCCGCGAACAGTACTTCGCCTCCAACGCCAAGGGCGACACCTTCGTCGAGACACTCCTGCGCTACGGTCAGGTGTACCAGTCGGAACAGTCGTCGATGCAAAACTCGCTGTTCGGCGACATGGGAGGCGTAGAGACACAGACACCGCCCGTGCCCGACTGCGAAGCATGGAGCACAATGGAGCTGCTGAAGCGCGAGCGCGAGCTGGTGGGCATCTACCTCTCGGCACATCCCCTCGACGACTACGCCGTCGTGCTCAACCATATGTGCAACCTCCACTGTCCACAGATAGGCCGCGAGATGGACAAGAAGGCGTTCGCCTCAATCGAAGAACTCACCTTCGGTGGCATCGTCACCTCCGTTTCACAACGCTGGACAAAGACCAACAAGCCGTTCGGCATCGTCACCATCGAAGACTTCGAGGGACAAGGCGAGCTGGCACTCTTTGGCGAGGACTGGACAAAATGGCAGTCCATGCTGCAGGAGGAATACCACATCTATATCACAGCACAATGCGTGCAACGCTTCCGCAACAACCCCGATGCCTACGACATGGTAATAAAGAAGATAGAGTTCCTCAGCGACGTAAAGGAGAAGTCGATAGAGAAGTTCACGGTGTACATGGATGCCACGATGTTCAACGACGCACAGCTTACCGACCTGGAGACAACACTGAAGAACTCCACCGGCAACGTGCCGCTCTACATCAACATCCACGATGCCAAGAACAACACCAACGTACAGCTCTACAGCCGTAACATCACAGTCGACGTGAACAAGAAGCTGCTCACCTCGCTCGACGAAATGGCAGAACAAGGCGTGCGCTATGGCATCAACTAATAATCGTTGGTACATTGGCACAGATTTTGATATTTAATTATTATCTCCAAAGAGGTAAACCCTTGCGCCATCATCGCAAGTATAAAGAATAATCACTAACAAATAAACGAATACAACTATGGAAGTAACAATCACAACAGAGAACATCGAACAGTACAGAACTGGCGAACTGCCATTGGTAGTAGACCTTTGGGCTACATGGTGCGGTCCGTGCCGCATGATCGCTCCTATCGTTTCTAAGCTCGCAGAGGAGTACGACGGCAAGATCGTTGTAGGCAAGTGCGACGTAGAGGAGAACGACGACGTAGCAGCAGAGTATCGTGTACGCAACATCCCGACACTGCTCTTCTTCAAGGGCGGCGAGCTCGTTGGCAAGCATGTAGGTGCCATCACAGAAGGCGATCTTCGCAAGAAGTTCGACGAACTCCTGTAATATCAGGGGGTGCACTTGTCCCAAGTGCACCAACCAAGCAGAATGCATCCAACTGCACCAACCAAGGAAAATGCCAACCAAGGAAAATTCCTTATGATCGGTTGGTGCACTTGAGACAAGTGCACCCCCTAAACCACCCCCTATAGATAAACGCCGAAACAACCCGTCAGCATGACACGCCGGGTTGTTTCGGCGTCTTTGTTTTCCATAAAAGCAACAAAAAGTTTGTCACTTCCATAAAAAAACGGTAACTTTGCACAGAATATATGTATCCGTACAATGGCTGTGTACGTGCATACGATTTTACGACAACCGATTATCAACAACTAATTTACACATACCGAACCAAACAATGATCAAAAAGATAAAGAAACTAAAGAAAATACGTCTTCACCGCGAAGGAACCGATACACTCGTTTATGGCTTCATCGTTATCGCAGCAATCGCGTTGCTGCTTTGGCGTTTCATAGACAGCAAGGTGCCGTTCTGGTGCTTCACGGCAATCATGGGCACCGTCTACTGCATCGTCATCAACTTCTTCCGCTGCCCCATACGCTTCTTCCCCGAAGAAGACACAACGGGCTTGGTAGTAGCTCCAGCCGATGGCCGCATAGTAGTAATCGAGGAAGTCGACGAGGATGTCTACTTCCACGAGCGTCGCATCATGGTGAGCATCTTCATGAGTCTCTTTAACGTACACGCCAACTGGTTCCCCGTTGATGGCAAAGTGAAGACCGTAGCCCACCACGACGGCAACTTCCACAAGGCATGGCTGCCAAAGGCGAGCGAGGAGAACGAGCACGCCGACGTAGTCATCACCACCCCCGAAGGCACCGACATCCTCTGCCGCCAGATAGCAGGCGCAGTGGCACGTCGCATCGTCACCTACGCCAAGCAAGGCGAAGACTGCTACATCGACGAGCACCTCGGCTTCATCAAGTTCGGCTCACGCGTCGATGTCTACCTGCCCCTCGGCACCGAAATCTGCGTCAAGATGGGACAACTGACCACCGGCAACGGAACAATAATAGCAAAACTGAAATAAAGTAATGGCTAACTTCATAACACGCAACATACCCAACACCCTTACATGCGGCAACCTCGTTTCGGGTTGCATCGCAACCGTAATGGCACTCGGAGGCGACGCACGCTGTGCGCTGATATGGATTATTATCGGTGCCGTGTTCGACTTCTTCGATGGTATGAGTGCTCGCCTGTTCGGAGTATCATCACCCATCGGCAAAGAGCTCGACTCGCTTGCCGACGACGTGACATTCGGCGTAGCCCCCTCGGCAATCGTCTTCGCACAGTTGAGCGTGATGGAATACCCCACAGTGCTCGCCAGCGTAGAGCCGTACATCCCCTACTGCGCCTTCCTCATCGCAGCATTCTCAGCCCTTCGCCTCGCGAAGTTCAACCTCGACACACGCCAGACCACCTCGTTCATCGGAATGCCCACACCAGCCAACGCCCTCTTCTGGGGCTCGCTGCTCGTGTCGCAGCCCACACTCATCGAGTCGTCAGCATGGATGATTCCCGCGATACTGCTGCTCGTAGTGCTCACAAGCCTCCTGCTCGTCAGCGAGCTGCCCATGTTCGCCCTTAAGTTCAAGCAGTGGGGCTGGCGTGGCAACGAGCTTCGCTACTCGTTCATCGCCCTCTCCGGCGTAGTCATCGCCCTCTTCGGCGTAATTGGTGGCATGTGGATAGTCATCACCCTCTACTTCCTCACCTCCGTAGTAGCCGACATCGTGAGTCGCACCCACACCACGGTCGACATCGAGAAGTAGACAACAAGAGAGTGGAAACGGATTGTAGCACCAAACAAACCATTCCTATGACATTCATCGGACTATTTCTGAAAAGCATATTTATCATGGTGCTGATGGTAGCCATATTCCTCATCGGCATCGTCAGCTTCATCTATCTGCGCGTAAAGCGCATGACGAAGCAGTTCCGCAACGGCAGCGCCAACGCCAACCGCACCAACCACACCAACCGTCGCCAGCAGCAAAGCTCTGCTGCGGGCAGCACCAAGCGTCGCAGCGCTGAGTACGACGACGGCGTAGTCGTGGAAGAAGAACTCTACGACGAACGCTCACCACGCCAAGCCAACCGCAAGATATTTGCGAAGGACGAGGGCGAGTATGTCGACTTCGAGGAAGAAAAATAAAACGTAGGAGGTATGGGTATCTTGCCCATACCACGCAGCCTTAGAAAGCATTTAATGGTAAACGGTTTATATAAAGTACTTTTGCGTTTTTATCTTCCATCTACCATTTTTCTGCCTTTTTCCGCCGCAACTCATTGATACTCAAATACAGCGAAAGATGGAAGATACATTTGTTATCTTCCAGCCTTTGCGTTTATCTACCAGTCGGAGTAAGCGTATCAGCGATGTCGCCTTGTCTACTATTATTCATTTTTATCCTCTACATTAGGCAGATAATCGCTGGCTTTTGCTGATGAAATCACGCCGTGCCCCAACTTTGACTCCAACTGCTTGCGTGCAGCCTTCGCCACACTGCCACCATCTTTCGCCACTTGCTTCTGCTGATGGAAACCATTAGGGTCGCGCTGTTTTGACAACTCCGTGGCAGATGCCTCTGCAAGCATATTGAGGGCTATCTCCATGTTGGTCATGTTGTCACGCAGGCTCTGCTTCTTCAGACCTTTGAAACTCTTGTACTGCTTGGTTGTCATCCCACTCCATTCACGTGTAATGATGTCTGTAAGAGATGCATATTGCAGACCTTGCTGCACCCCAGTGCGTGCCCACTCATCGGTGAGTTCTTTTCTTATTTCTATAGACTTGACGCGCTGGTTTATCCAAGCATCAGAATATCCCAAACGCTTGTAGTCAATGATAGCCTGATCTATGCTCTTCTCTGGATCCTGCATCTGTTCCAAACGAGTGCTTGCCACTTGCGCCATCCATACCTTGAAAGGTTCTGCCTTTGGTGAAGGAATAGACTGAATAATACGGAAAAGTTGCTCTGTATCAGCGACATCTGCCATGCGGAGTTTGCCGTCAGAGGCACGCAGCTTCAACCCGTGACAATTTGTCACGGTTTCATTACCTTCTTTTTTGAGTCTCTGCTTCAGCTTTCTCCAATAAGCATTGGCATCTTTGCTATCAGTCAGCACACCGCACACATCCACAATGGAGAAATACCATTTTTCCTCCTTGTCGTCCCATATGGTGCGCACCTTCTTTTCTTCAAACAGTTGAAGAGATTCCTTCTTCGTCATATTCTTTTTTCTATTTCATTATCTTGTTGCCAATCAATATGATCCTTCCTTAGAAGGTCTGCAACCTCAACTTCAAGCAACTTTGCAATTTTTATCAGATTGCCTAAGTCTGGCTGACAAGTATTCGTACACCATTTAGATACGATGACCTTATCCTTTCCCAGTTGTTCGCCAAGCCATTTATTGGTTTTCTTTTATGCAGTTTGCTGTGCTCACCTTGCTAAGGCGAGCACATATATTAATGATTGTGCACAAAGTTAATAAATTTTCCTCCCAAAAGCAAGATTTCTGCCGAGCGATGTCCCTCCATTTTGTTTCTGACGGCGGAGAATGATTGCAACGAGGTGGTTGGGGATAGAGACGAACCTGATTAATATAAGCCCCTCCGTGCAGCTTGTGTGGCTGCGCGGAGGGGCACTATTTATTAGAGTTCTTCTAATTGTATATCTTCCTCTTTCTTTTCATCCAAGAATGATAAGAACAGATGAAGAAAAGCTGTCTCTCTAAAGAAGTGATTGGGATCTTCTTCCATTTTCTCGTAGATATAAGAGAAACCAAAATTGGCATATTGCTCCATTTTATCAATAAGTTGATCTACAACTTTCCTTGGGGTTATTTCGCCCTTATCTAAAGCAATCAGATCTATATCTGTTTTCGCGACTAAGGCTGCAAATATAAATTTGCGTATTTCACCATAAGATGTCCTACCTATACGATTTTCTTGATTACCCCAATATTGGATTGGCTGACCATAGGTTTTAAGTTGTGCCTTGTCTTCAATCAAAGGTTTGGTTTGATCGAAATATAATCCAATAAAAAAAGCTAAGATAATAGATTCATATCACGCACCAAATGTTTAAGCACGAGCATGTTGATATG
>ERZ1023888.356-NODE-356-length-13560-cov-47.151499_pt1 | contig 13560 bp, 10 predicted proteins | sample MGYA00380396_ERZ1023888 | MGnify/ENA primary metagenome ERZ1023888 (study PRJEB33179, sample SAMN07448998) | human gut metagenome | biome: Human-gut; feature: Human associated habitat; material: Faeces | host: Homo sapiens | place: India: Bhopal | collected... | reverse complement strand
AACTTAACGGGTGATTTCAGCATCTGTTTTTCGGAACATCTAACTGGACACCCTACCTAATAAATAAAACGTTATGAACAACATCCCCTCAGTATTTTGGCTGATCCCAATAGCCAGTGTTGTAGCATTGGGAATGGCATGGTTCTTCTTCCGTTCGATGATGAAGGAGGACGAAGGAACAGACCGAATGAAAGAGATTGCCGAGCATGTACGCAAAGGCGCAATGGCTTACCTCAAGCAGCAATATAAGGTTGTGACAATGGTGTTCGTAGTGCTCGCCATCGTCTTCTCGTTCATGGCTTACGTGCTGAAGGTACAGAACCCATGGGTGCCGTTCGCTTTCCTCACCGGCGGTCTGTTCTCCGGCTTGGCAGGCTTCTTCGGCATGAAGACCGCCACCTACGCTTCCGCACGCACTGCCAACGGCGCACGCACCGGACTCGACAAGGGCTTGAAGATAGCCTTCCGTAGCGGTGCGGTGATGGGACTCGTCGTCGTGGGTCTCGGACTGCTCGACATCGCCATCTGGTTCGTCGCTCTCAACGCCTTCTACGACGGAGAGGCTACTGCCCTCGTCACCATCACCACCACTATGCTCACCTTCGGCATGGGTGCTTCGACGCAGGCTCTCTTCGCTCGCGTAGGCGGTGGCATATACACAAAGGCTGCCGACGTGGGAGCCGACCTTGTGGGTAAGGTAGAGGCGAACATACCCGAGGACGACCCGCGCAACCCTGCCACCATCGCCGACAACGTGGGCGACAACGTGGGCGACGTGGCTGGCATGGGCGCCGACCTCTACGAGAGCTACTGCGGTTCGATACTCTCAACGGCTGCCCTCGGCGCAACGGCGTTCGCCATGAACGCAGACATGCAGCTGCGTGCCGTCATCGCACCAATGGTGATTGCGGCTATCGGCATCTTCCTCTCGCTCATCGGCATCTTCCTCGTGCGCACCAAGGAGGGCGCAACGATGAAGGAACTGCTCCACTCGCTCGGACTCGGCACCAACGTCAGCGCGGCACTCATCGCCGTTGCCACCTTTATTATATTATATATGCTCGGCATCGAGAACTGGCTCGGTCTATCGTTCTCCGTAATCAGTGGCTTAGTGGCAGGTGTGGTCATCGGTCAAGCCACCGAATACTACACCTCGCATAGCTACGCACCGACGCAGAAGATTGCGGAGGCTTCGCAGACTGGTCCTGCAACGGTTATCATAAAAGGCATCGGAACGGGCATGATATCGACGATGATACCCGTCGTGACCATCTCCGTAGCCATCATGCTCAGCTACCTCTGCGCCAACGGCTTAGATATGTCGCTCTCAGCGAAGTCGATCAGCACCGGTCTTTACGGCATCGGCATCGCTGCCGTGGGTATGCTCTCGACGCTCGGCATCACTCTCGCCACCGATGCCTATGGACCAATCGCCGACAACGCCGGCGGCAATGCAGAGATGAGCGGACTGGGCAAGGAGATACGCGAACGCACCGATGCGCTCGACGCCTTAGGCAACACCACCGCAGCTACGGGCAAGGGCTTCGCCATCGGCTCGGCTGCACTCACGGCTTTAGCCCTCCTCGCCTCTTACATTGAGGAGATAAAGATAGCCATGGTGCGCGCCGTGGAGAACGGCAAGCAATACTTTGACGCAGCCGGCAACCTCTTCGACCCGACCAACGCCACCACTATCGACTTCATCGAGTTCTTCCAGGTAAACCTCATCAATCCGAAGGTGCTCGTAGGAGCATTCCTCGGAGCCATGGCTGCCTTCCTGTTCTGCGGACTAACGATGGACGCAGTAGGACGTGCTGCTGAGTCGATGGTGCAGGAAGTGCGCCGTCAGTTCCGCGAGATAAAGGGCATACTCGAAGGCAAAGCGACACCCGACTACGGCCGTTGCGTGGAGATAAGCACACGTAGCGCACAGCGCGAGATGCTCATCCCGTCGCTGCTTGCCATCATCATACCTATCGTCGTAGGCTTGGTGCTCGGCGTGGCTGGTGTGCTCGGTCTGCTCACAGGCGGCTTGGCAGCAGGCTTCACCCTCGCCGTGTTCATGTCCAACTCGGGCGGAGCGTGGGACAACGCGAAGAAGATGATTGAGGAAGGCCACTTCGAAGGCAAGGGCAGCGAAAACCACAAAGCGACTATCGTGGGCGACACCGTGGGCGACCCGTTCAAGGACACCTCAGGACCTTCGCTGAACATCCTCATCAAGCTCATGTCTATGGTGAGCATCGTGATGGCTGGTCTGACTATCGCCTTCCTGTAACACCATCTTACCACCTCAACACCTCAACATCTCCGCTCGGCTTTTGCCGCTTGCCAGAGCAAGAACACCTCACCAACCAGCCCGAAGTCCACATAAAACTGTGACTTCGGGCTTTTCTTTCCCCAACAGCAAGTCCACACAACCGAAAATACTATGCATTTTAGCAAAGTAAAAGCATTCATTTTGTGCATTTTACCGAAATAGAAACGCCTATTTTATGCATTTTACCGAAATAGAAACGCCTATTTTATGCATTTTACCGAAATAAAGACAGCGTAAAATGCTATAAATCAATTAAATTATGTATATTTGCAGCACAATCTATAAATCGATTATAAAAAGCTGTACATATGATAGAAGAGAAAACCATAATACAGGTATTGGCTGAGCAAAAGGAATATGTTGAAGGCTATCATCCCGAGAAGTGGGTGAAGCGCCGCGAAGAACAGCTATTCGAGTTTGACAGTCCACTTGCCCAAGTGGTTATCGGAGTAAGACGAAGCGGAAAATCTACGCTTTGCCACAAGATACTGTTGGAGCACAACGTAAAGTATGGCTATGCCAACTTCGACGACGACCGCTTGGCTAATATGCAAGTGGAGGACTTGAACACGGTACTCTCGTGCATCTATCAGATATATGGTGTTGACATAAAATATATATTCCTCGACGAAATACAAGATGTAGACGGCTGGCATCTGTTTGTAAACCGACTACTTCGCACCAATCTGCACGTTGTTGTTACGGGTAGCAACGCAAAACTCTTGAGCGGCGAATTGGCGACGCATCTCACTGGCAGATACAACGAAATACACCTCTTCCCATTCTCGTTCCGCGAATACTGCGAATACCATAATATACAGACAAACGGCTTGACTACTAAAGTGGAGGCTGAGACGAAACGTGCCTTCATGGAGTATATAACGAATGGCGGTTTTCCTGAACTACAGAACATACGCAACAAACGCGGATATGTACAGAGTCTTCTGGAGGCTATTGTGACGAAAGACATACAGCAACGTTTCAAAATACGCAATGTGGACGTGCTACGTAAGATAGCCAATCATCTGATAAATAACGCCTGCCAGGAGGTAAACTATGGTAATATTGCAGTACTTCTGGGAACAACAGACCAGACGGTGAAAAAATATGTCGACTACCTACGACAGGCATTCCTTATACAACTACTCTGCAAACACTCGTTCAAGAGTAAGGAAAGGATAAGAAACGCAAAGGCATACATCGTCGACCCGGGACTTCAGAACAACAGAGAGAACTCGTTTGCAGCCGAGAACATCGGTTGGCGATTGGAAAACGTGGTATATACAGAACTACTACGCAGATGCAGCAACGACTTCCTCGACATATACTACTATAAAGCCTCTCCACGATCCAAAGAGGTTGACTTCGTTGTATGCAATCAGGACAAAGCTGTGGAGCTTATTCAGGTGGCATACGACATAGACAGCGATAAGACATTCAATAGAGAGACAAGTTCGCTCGTGAAAGCCTCAAAAGCATTGCATTGCGATAACCTTACTCTTATAGCATTCACACAGACACGAAATGTAGAGATTGACAGCAAACAAATAAGGATTGTATCAGCTATCAATTGGCTGTTGAACATTTGACAATTAATAAAACAACACTTTTAACAATGATAGAGAACATAATAATAGTAATCGTAGCAGCCATCATCATTGGCGTTGTGGTGTACTCTTACAGCAAGAGAATATCGGAGCTGAAAGACGTGCACAACCAGCAAACAGAAGAGCTGAAAGAAGCGCACAGCAAGCAAATAGCCGAACTGAAAGAGGCACACGAGGCTCAGCTGCAGCAAGTAAAGGAGACGCAGGAGAAGCAGCTGCAGCAAGCAAAGGAGGCGCAGGAGAAGCAGATAGAAGCACTCCGCGAGATGAACCACGAGCAGATGCAGAGCCAGATGAAGCTCATCCGCGAGCAGATGCAGACCACATCGGAGGAAATTCTGAAGCGACGTCAGGAGGAGTTGGGCGAACGCAACAAGGAGCAGGTGTCAAAGATAATCGATCCGCTGACACAGAGTCTGAAGAGTATGAAGGAGGCTTTCGACAAGTCGAAGGAGCAGCAGAGCGAAGCACTCACACGCCTTGATGCCACGATAAAGGTGAACATGGAGAAGAGCGCAGCCTTAGGCGAGACTGCCGACCGACTGACACGTGCGCTAACGGGTGAGGTGAAGGTGCAGGGCAACTTCGGCGAGCTGAAGCTGAAGCAGCTGCTTGAAGACCTCGAACTGAAGGAGGGCGAGCAGTTTGACACGCAGGAAACGCTGCGCGACAAGGCGGGCAAGCAGGCAAAGGGCGACGACGGTCGTGGACTCGTGCCCGACTTCATCCTCCACTTCCCGAATAACCGCCACGTGGTGGTCGATTCAAAGATGTCGCTCACCGACTACGAGCGGTACATGAACGCTGAGGACGGCACACCTGAGAAGTCGGAGTATCTGAAAGCACACGTGGCAAGCGTGCGTGCGCAGGTGAAGCGACTGGCACGCAAGGAGTACACGAAATATCTGCCCGACGGATACAACCGCCTCAACTTCGCCATCATGTACGTGCCTATAGAGGGCGCATTGAACCTTGCGCTGCTCAACGACAGCACGCTCTGGCGCGAGGCTTACGACGAGGGCGTGATGATTCTCGGTCCGCAGACCATGTACATGAACCTGCGTGTATTAGAGATGATGTGGACCCAGGTGCGCCAGCTGAGCAATCAGCAGGCGATGATGGACGCAGCGAACGTCATAGTGGAGCGCGTGCAGGACTTCGGTATGCGCTTCATCGACGTGGAAACGAGCATGAACAACACAATGGAGAAGATGACGAAGCTGAAGGTGTCGACAGCGGAAAGCGGCAGAAGCATCATCACCGCTGCAAAAAGTCTGCTGAAAGCCGGAGCGAAGGAGAACAAGAAGAAGAAGTCGCTCGACGAAATGGACAATACTGTGTTCATCGAAAGCAACGAATAAAAAAGTCCTCGAAAGTTGGTTGCAACTTTCGAGGACTTTTTTTATAATTGAGAGTTGAGAATTTAGAGCGCGTCAATCACGCTGCAGATATCACCGAAGATGCGTGGCAACTCACCGAGTCCGTTGATGTGGTGGTGAATGCCTTCAGCCTTGTACCACTCGATGAGCGGAGCTGTCTGGTTGTGATAAACGTCGAGGCGTTTCTTTATTGTCTCTGCGTTGTCGTCAGAGCGACCGCTCTCCTGACCGCGCTTCACGAGACGAGTCATCAGCTCGTCCTCCGGCACGTCGAGCTCAATCATAGCAGCCACCTTGTGTCCGCGCTCTGCGAGCATCTTCTTCAGGGCCTCAGCCTGCGGGATAGTACGTGGGAAACCGTCGAAGATTACGCCCTTGTGCTCCTTGCCGAAGCTATCATACACACTTGCAAGGATGTTGATCATCAACTCGTCGGGGATGAGCTGTCCGTTGTCAATGAAACCCTTGGCTGTCTTGCCAAGTTCTGTTCCGTTCTTGATCTCGTTGCGGAGAACGTCGCCTGTAGAGATGTGGTTGAAACCATACTTCTCAATCATCAGGTCGCTCTGAGTGCCCTTGCCTGAACCAGGAGCACCGAAAATTACGATGTTTTTCATCTGAATTCTTTATTATATAATGTTATTGTTTACTCCTACTCCACCAATGTGTAGATGTCGCGCAGGTTGCGTGCCTGCTGGTCGTAGTCGAGTCCGTAGCCGAGGATGAAGTCGTTAGGTATCTCAATGGCTACATACTCTATATCGAGCGGCACCTTCAAGCACTCCGGTTTCAGCAGCAGTGTGCAAATATGTACCGACTCCGGCTCCTTCTCCTTGAGTTGCTCGAGAAGAGTCTGCATAGTGAGTCCCGACTCGATGATGTCCTCAACGATGATCACGGTGCGGCCCTTGATATCATCGTTCAAACCGATGAGCTGCTTCACCTTTCCGGTAGACGCAGTGCCCTCGTACGACGACATCTTGACGAACGAAATCTCGCACGGCACGTTGATCATACGCATGAGGTCGGCAGCGAACACGAACGATCCGTTAAGCATGGCGAGCAGCAATGGGTTCTTGCCTGCCATGTCCTTGTTGATACGATCGGCTACGACCTTTACTTTTTGAAGAATCTCAGCTTCGGGGATTGACACCTTGAAGGTCTTGTCCTTTATTTTTATCACGCTCATAGGGTACAATATTTATAATTAGGTGCAAAGTTACTGAAAGTCTTGCACATAAAAAAACTGCTTGCAGATTTTTTTTTGTCGGGACGCATCGTTATTTATTTAAAAGTTTCCTTACCTTTGTACGCATGAAACAAAATCAAGCATCTTTGAGCAGCAAGCAGTATGCTGTGCCGTTCATCCTCATCACCTCACTCTTCTTCATGTGGGGTTTCGCACGCGCTATTCTCGATGTGCTCAACAAGCATTTCCAGAATGCGCTCGACATCAGTATCACACAGTCGGCTCTCATACAGGTGACCACCTATCTGGGTTACTTCCTCATGGCTATCCCCGCCGGACTGTTCATTAACCGCCAGGGCTACCGCCGTGGCGTGGTAAGCGGACTCCTCCTGTTCGGATTGGGCTCATTGGCGTTCATCCCCTGCTCGATGTTGGGCACGTTCTACGCCTATCTTGTGGCACTGTTCATCATCGGTTGCGGACTGGTGTTCCTTGAGACTTCTGCCAACCCATATGTTACAGAGCTTGGACCGAAGGAGACAGCCACATCACGACTCAACTTCTCGCAGTCGTTCAACGGCGTAGGCTCCATGTTCGCCACACTCGTAGTGGGCAGCTTCCTCTTTCAGGGTGCCGACGGCAGCGCAGGCGGCGATGCCGTGATACCTTACACCATCATGGGCGCGTTCGTGCTGCTCATAGCCGTTGTCTTCGCACGCGTACAACTGCCTGAGATAGTGCACGAGAACGACGGCGACACCAAGCAGGGCGCGCACAACCTGAAGATGCTCTTCCGCAACCGTTGGTTCGTGTTCGGACTGCTCGCACTGCTTGCCTACGAGGTGGCAGAGATATCCATCAACTCCTACTTCATCAACTTCGTGACGGGTCAGGGCTGGATGAAAGCCTCTACAGGCTCCACTATCCTCACCATCGGCTTGGGCGTATTCATGTTGGCACGCTTCATCGGCGCGGCTGTGATGAGCAACGTCGCTGCCGAGAAGTATCTCGCCGTGTGTGCTCTCGGCACCGTGGTGTGCATAACCATTCTGCTGCTCGACCTCGGTCGCGACATATCAGTGCTGGCACTCATAGCCAACTACTTCTTCGAGGCTATCATGTTCCCCACAATCTTTGCCATGACGCTGCGCGGACTCGGCGGACTCACCAAGAGTGCTTCGTCGATACTGATGATGACACCGGTAGGCGGTTGCGGATTTCTCTTGATGGGCATCATCGCCGACTCTACCGACAACTTCACGCTGCCGTTCTTCATACCGCTCGCAGGCTTCACCTTCGTGCTCGTGTATGCGCTGCGATATGTAGCAAAGAAATAACAAAAACGGAGGCCAAGCGGTCTCCGTTTTTGTTTTCTATCATCTATCACAAACAAAGAATATCTGCAAAAAATGCCGTAATTTGCGATATTTCACGTAACTTTTGATAAGTTACGATGCGTCTCGACAAAAAAACCTGCAAGCAGTTTTTTTATGTGCAAGACTTTCAGTAACTTTGCAAGTTGTCAATCGATTGATTGATTGATAGTTGTCCTTTTATTCATCAATAAAGCATAAATACAGACAATGGCAGAATCTAATTTCGTAGACTATGTAAAGATATATTGTCGCTCGGGCAAGGGCGGCAGAGGCTCTATGCACCTCCGACACGTGAAGTACAACCCGAACGGCGGACCCGACGGCGGCGACGGCGGTCACGGCGGTAGCATCTACCTGCGTGGCAACCACAACTACTGGACACTGCTCCACCTGAAGTTTCAGCGCCACGTCTTCGCTGAGCACGGCGGCAACGGCGGTCGCGACAAATGTCACGGCAAGGACGGCAAGGACATATACATCGACGTGCCCTGCGGTACGGTGGTGTACAACGCCGAGACGGGTAAGTACGTGTGCGACGTGATGCACGACGGACAGGAAGTGCTGCTGCTCAAGGGCGGCAGAGGCGGACTCGGCAACTTCCAGTTCCGTTCGGCTACCAACCAGTGTCCGCGCTACGCACAGCCGGGCGAACCGATGGAGGAGATGACAATCATTCTCGAGCTGAAGCTGCTCGCCGACGTAGGTCTGGTGGGTCTGCCCAACGCCGGCAAGTCGACATTGCTATCAGCCGTGTCGAGCGCACGCCCGAAGATTGCCAACTACCCGTTCACCACGCTCGAACCATCGCTCGGCATCGTCGACTACCGCGATCACAAGTCGTTCGTCATGGCAGACATCCCGGGCATCATCGAGGGAGCGAGCGAAGGCAAGGGACTCGGTCTGCGCTTCCTGCGCCACATCGAGCGCAACTCGTTGCTGCTCTTCATGGTGCCAGGCGACACCGACGACATCAAGCGCGAGTACGAACTGCTGAAGAACGAGCTTGAGAAGTTCAACCCAGAGATGCTCGACAAGCACCGCGTACTCGCCGTGACGAAGTGCGACCTGCTCGACGAGGAGCTCATGGACATGCTGCGCGAGACGCTGCCCGACGACCTCCCCGTGGTGTTCATCTCTTCTGTCAGCGGTTTAGGCTTACAGGAGCTGAAGGACACCCTGTGGAAGGAACTCAACTCGGAGAGCAACAAGCTGCAGACCATCACCGCCGAGGACACCCTCGTACACCGCGACAAGGATATGACACGCTTCATGGCTGAGCTGGAAGCAGAGGGCGAGGACGAGATTATCTACGTCGACGACGACGACATCGAGTACGTTGACGACGTGGAAGACCTCGACGACTTTGAATACGAAGAGGAGACAGACAATGAGTAACTCTGCGCTGCGCCCTACATATTATAATATAGCCGATGGCGTGTGTGCATTCTCTACCACACGCCACGGCGGAACCAGCGAGGGCAACCACGCCTCGCTGAACATCAACCCCTACTGTGGCGACAAGCCCGAGCACGTGGCTGCAAACCGCAACCTTTTAGCTGCAGAGTTGGGCATCAGCACCGACCGCCTCATACTGCCCCACCAGACGCACGGCACCGAGACACGCATCATCGGACCCGAGTTCTGCGCCCTGCCCGAACGCATACGCCAGATGCTGCTCGAAGGTGTCGACGCACTGCTCACCAACGTGGAGGGCGTGTGCATCGGAGTGTCGACAGCCGACTGTATCCCTGTGCTGCTCTACGACGAGGAGCACCGCGCTACGGCAGCCATACACGCCGGATGGCGCGGCACACAGGCACGCATCGTGAGCAAGGCGATTGCTGACATGGGCGTGGCTTACAAGACCGACGCGAAGAAGCTGAAGGCTGTTATCGGTCCGGGCATTTCGCAGAAGAACTTCGAGGTGGGCGACGAGGTGTACGCCGCCTTTGAAGCTGCAGGCTTCGATATGACAACACTCGCAAAGCAGGAGATAAAGCGCAACGCAGATGCCACCGACCCCTCCAAACTGTTTGAGAAGAAGTGGCACATCGACCTAATACTCGCTAACCGACAGCTGCTCGAGTTCGCAGGTGTGGCTCCAGAGAACATCAACGAAAGCAACATCTGCACGTACGACAACGTAGACAACTACTTCTCGGCACGCCGCCTTGGCACCGAGTCGGGACGCATCTACACGGGCATCATACTATAGACCAAAATAACTATAATGCGAATAAAGAAACTACTATTAGCCATAGCCACACTCACACTCGTGTCGGCAACCCCCGTCAAACATCAGTTCACCGCTGCCGAACAGCAGCAGATAAGCATATCCACACCCGGACTCTTCAGCCGTTCCAACGCCTTCAACATCGACCTCGATGCTCTGAAACCGAACGAGTACTCCTTCCCACTGCCCGTGGGCAAGGCGACGCTGCGCAAGAACAACGTAGTGGAGATAACCACCAAGGACGGCGACGCAGTGAAGGCAATGTTCGAAGGCACGGTACGTGTCTCGCGCAAGTTCCCCGACATGGGCTACACCATCGTGATACGCCACCGCAACGGACTCGAAACCGTCTACGCCAACAACGCCGAGAACGTGGTAGAGGTGGGACAACACGTGCGTGCCGGACAGACCATAGCCATCGTCGGACAGCGCGGTGGCAAGTTCTACTGCGACTTCTCTATCATGATCGACGGCAAACGCATCAACCCCACCGCCGTTGTGGGCATCGGCAGTCACCGGCTCCACCGCCACACACTGCTCTGCGAGAAGCAGTACAACTACATAAACGTGTCGACCATCGGCGAGAAGGTAGACTTCGACGATAGCAAGAACTTCACCACCGAGGACGTCTTCACCAAACAATCGACCTACAAGTGGAACCTCGAAGAGATGAAGAAGGGCACGTGGGCATACCCGCTGCCAGGCGCAAAGGTAATAAGCCCATACGGAGGCAAACGCCGACACAGCGGAGTAGACCTGAAGACGAAGCCGAAGGACGAAATCGTGGCTGCCTTCGACGGCGTAGTGACACGCTCAGCACCCCACTACGGCTACGGCCTGTGCATCGTTATCAAGCACGCCAACGGACTCGAAACGCTCTACTCCCACCAACATAAGAACCTCGTGAAGGTGGGCGACAAGGTGAAAGCCGGACAGGTTATCGGTCTGACCGGACGCACCGGACGCGCCACAACCGAACACCTGCACTTTGAAACAATATTCAAAGGACGCCGCTTCAACCCCAACCTCATCTTCGAACACAAGTCGCGCGGACTGCAGAAGGCTACACTCATACTCACCAAGAACGGCGGTATAACGCAGAAGCGCAACTAAAAAAGCAGGCAGACAAAGCCATCGGAACATCTGCCAAAAACAACCCTCAAATTGCCACGGCGTGGCAACATTGTTTGCTTAGCATGTACAACGACATTGCCGCAGCAGGCAAACAACATTGCCACGCCGCGGTAATTTGAGGGATGTAAAACTGCTGTAAAACGAAAATCTCGAATACACCATTTTTAGTTATAGGATGTTAAAACAAGAAGTTTTTTCATCAAACATTTGGTGGTTACAAAAAAATGCTATACCTTTGCACTCGCTTTCAAGAACAAAGCAATTGTGAAGCAAGGGCGTTTAGCTCAGCTGGTTTAGAGCATCTGCCTTACAAGCAGAGGGTCGGCGGTTCGAATCCGTCAACGCCCACACAAAGCGGACAAGTTACAAAACTTGTTCGCTTTTTTTGTTTACCTACTACGCATTAACACCACAAATCACATTATTTCACAAAAAAACTACACACAAATAAAAACTTATTTGTAATTTTGCACCCGTAATTACACATATTATATATAATAGCAATTATGAAACTTGATTTGCTGACAGCCATCTCGCCGATTGACGGCCGTTATCGTGGCAAGACAGAACGCCTTGCCGACTACTTCTCTGAGTATGCACTGATACGCTACCGCGTACGTGTGGAAATCGAATACTTCATCACGCTCTGCGAGTTGCCATTGCCGCAGCTCGCTTCGTTCGACCATCAGCTCTTCGAGCCGTTGCGCGACATCTACCGCAACTTTGGCGAAGAAGAAGCACAGCGCGTGAAGGACATCGAAAAAGTGACTAACCACGACGTGAAGGCTGTAGAGTACTTCATAAAGGAGGAGTTCGACCGCATCGGCGGACTCGACGCTTACAAGGAGTTTATCCACTTCGGACTCACCTCACAGGATATCAACAACACATCAGTACCCCTCTCTATAAAGGAGGCGTTGGAGCAGTTCTACTATCCGCTCTGCGAGGAGCTCATCGCACAGCTCCGCGAGTACGCAGAGGAGTGGGCAGCAGTGCCAATGCTCGCCAAGACCCACGGACAGCCCGCTTCGCCCACACGCTTGGGCAAGGAGGTGATGGTGTTCGTATATCGCCTGGAGGAGCAGCTGCGCCAGCTGAAGGAGTGCCGCCTCACCGCCAAGTTCGGTGGAGCCACCGGCAACTACAACGCCCACCACGTAGCCTACCCCGAGTACGACTGGAAGGCATTCGGCAACCGCTTCGTGAGCGAGAAGCTCGGTCTGGAGCGCGAGCAGTTCACTACACAGATCTCCAACTACGACTGCCTCGGCTCGGTGTTCGACGCAATGCGCCGCATCAACACAATCATCATCGACCTCGACCGCGACTTCTGGATGTACATCTCAATGGAGTACTTCAAGCAGAAGATCAAGGCAGGCGAGGTTGGTTCATCGGCAATGCCACACAAGGTGAACCCGATCGACTTCGAGAACTCGGAGGGCAACCTCGGCATGGCAAACGCCGTGCTGCAGTTCCTCGCACAGAAACTCCCCGTGAGCCGTCTGCAGCGCGACCTCACCGACTCTACCGTGCTGCGCAACGTGGGCGTACCGTTCGGCCACGGCGTAATCGCAATAGAGAGCACACTCAAGGGTCTGCGCAAGCTCATCCTCAACGAGGAGAAGCTGCAGGAAGACCTCAACAACACATGGGCAGTAGTGGCAGAGGCTATACAGACAATACTTCGTCGCGAGGCTTATCCGCATCCGTACGAGGCACTGAAGGCACTCACACGCACCAACAAGCACATGACCGAGGAAACCATCCACGAGTTCATACAGACACTCAACGTGAGCGACGCTGTGAAGGCGGAATTGATGGCTATCACACCAATGAACTACACAGGCATTTAAATTCCCTCGATATAATTCGACAATAGCCGTGAGGCTATATACATAAACAATAAAAACCAACAAGTAACTATGGATTCAGAAAACGTAAAGAATCAGGAACAGAACACAGCGGATCAGACTACTGGCAATAGCGAGAGCTACGGCCGTGCCGCAGGAAACTATCAGAAAGAGTATCGCAGCGTGACGGGACGTCGCCCGCGTATTCACACACAGCACTCGGCTTCAGCCTCATCACAGAGCGAAGACGGCGGCTTCCGTCCGGAAGGCTTCGGCGCAGGTCTCGGCTCACAACAGCAGGGCGGCTATCAGCCACGTCAGCAGGGCGGCTATCGCCCACGTCAGCAGGGCGGCTATCGCCCACGCTACAACCAGGACGGCGAACAGCAGCAGGGCGGATACCAGCCGCGTCAGCAGGGCTATCGCCCACGCTACAACCAGGACGGCGAACAGCAGCAGGGCGGATACCAGC
>ERZ1023888.352-NODE-352-length-13678-cov-13.464949_pt1 | contig 13678 bp, 9 predicted proteins | sample MGYA00380396_ERZ1023888 | MGnify/ENA primary metagenome ERZ1023888 (study PRJEB33179, sample SAMN07448998) | human gut metagenome | biome: Human-gut; feature: Human associated habitat; material: Faeces | host: Homo sapiens | place: India: Bhopal | collected... | reverse complement strand
TAGATACACTCATCAGCAACAATGCACTATGGTCAAAAATGCTGGTGGAAGAGGACCCCGGCTTTTTTGAGAAACTGTCGCAGACGCAGAAACCGCGCTTCCTGTGGATTGGCTGTTCGGACAGCCGCGTTCCCGCTGAGCGACTCACCGGCCTGGAGCCTGGCGAACTGTTCGTGCATCGTAACGTAGCGAACCTGGTGATCCACACCGATCTCAATTGTCTGTCGGTGGTGCAGTATGCCGTCGATGTCCTGGAAGTCGAGCACATTATTATCTGCGGCCACTACGGCTGCGGCGGCGTGCAGGCGGCGGTGGAGAACCCGGAGCTGGGGCTTATCGACAACTGGCTGCTGCATATCCGCGATATCTGGTTTAAGCACAGCTCGCTGCTCGGTGAAATGCCAGAGGAGCGCCGTCTGGATACCCTTTGTGAACTGAACGTGATGGAACAGGTGTACAATCTGGGACATTCGACGATTATGCAATCCGCGTGGAAGCGCGGACAGAAGGTGACCATCCACGGCTGGGCTTACGGGATTCACGACGGACTGCTGCGCGATCTGGATGTCACCGCTGTGAGCAGGGAAACCCTCGAACAGCGCTATCGCCACGGGATCTCCAACCTCAAGATCAAGCACATCAACCACAGATAGCCTTCAGACTTCGCCACCCTGGAGAGCGCGGCGTGCGCTGTCCAGAGTGGGATATCCCCTTACTCGTCCAGCAGGGTGACTTTGCCGATATACGGCAGATGGCGGTAGCGCTGAGCATAGTCGATACCGTAGCCCACCACGAACTCATCCGGAATCGCGAAACCGACGTATTCAACCGGGACGTTCACTTCGCGGCGGCTGGGTTTATCAAGTAGCGTACAAATGGCCAGCGATTTCGGCTCGCGCAGGCTGAGGATTTCGCGAACTTTAGACAGGGTATTGCCGGAGTCGATGATGTCTTCCACGATCAGAACGTCTTTACCACGGATGTCTTCATCCAGATCTTTAAGGATTTTCACATCACGAGTGGTGGACATGCCGCTGCCGTAGCTGGAGGCGGTCATAAAATCGACTTCATGCGGCACCTGCACTTCACGGCACAGGTCGGCCATGAACATAAACGAGCCGCGCAGCAGCCCCACCAGCACCATTTCGCTGCCGCTGTTCTGATAATGTTCGTTGATTTGACGACCCAGTTCCGCGATACGCGCTTTGATCTCGGATTCCGGGATCATCACTTCTACAGTATGTTTCATAATACTAACCATTTGATTCTAAATATAAATCATCAAAGCCGCTGCTTTCGCCCCGACGATGACCGGCAAGCCATCCAGTATACCAGCAAAAAGAAATCTTCGGTGCAGGGATTAATAAAGCCATATTTGTGATTCCGATCACACTTGTTAAATCCTATAATTAATTGCAGTTAAAAAATTTAACAAACACATGAGTAACTTTTTATGGCTGAAACAAAGTCTCAACAATCAAGGCTCCTGGTGACGCTGACTGCGCTATTTGCAGCGTTCTGCGGCCTCTATCTATTAATCGGCGGGGCATGGCTGGTCGTGCTTGGCGGCTCCTGGTACTACCCTATCGCCGGGCTGGTGATGCTGGGGGTGACCGTAATGCTGTTCCGCGGCAAGCGCGCTGCGCTGTGGCTGTACGCCGCGCTGCTGCTGGCGACCATGATCTGGGGCGTCTGGGAGGTTGGTTTCGACTTCTGGGCGTTGACGCCGCGTAGCGATATCCTCGTCTTCTTTGGCATCTGGCTGATCCTGCCCTTTGTCTGGCGTCGTCTGCCGGTGCCTTCCGCTGGCGCCGTTGGCGCGCTGGTCGTCGCCCTGCTGATCAGCGGCGGCATGCTGACCTGGGCTGGTTTTAACGACCCGCAGGAAGTCAACGGCACCCTGAGCGCCGACGCTACGCCGGCCGCACCGATTTCCACCGTCGCCGACGGCGACTGGCCGGCCTATGGCCGTAACCAGGAAGGCCAGCGCTTCTCCCCGCTGAAGCAGATTAACGCCGATAATGTGAAGAACCTGAAGGAAGCCTGGGTGTTCCGCACCGGCGACCTGAAACAGCCGAACGATCCGGGTGAAATCACTAACGAAGTGACGCCGATTAAAGTCGGCGATACGCTCTTCCTGTGTACCGCTCACCAGCGCCTGTTTGCGCTGGACGCCGCCACCGGTAAAGAGAAGTGGCATTTTGACCCGCAGCTGAACGCCGATCCGTCGTTCCAGCACGTCACCTGCCGCGGTGTTTCTTATCACGAAGCGAAAGCGGATAACGCCCCTGCCGACGTCGTCGCCGACTGTCCGCGCCGCATTATCCTGCCGGTGAACGATGGTCGCCTGTTCGCGGTAAACGCCGACAACGGTAAGCTGTGCGAAACCTTTGCTAATAAAGGTATTCTCAATCTGCAGACCAACATGCCGGTCACCACGCCGGGCATGTATGAACCCACTTCACCGCCGATCATCACCGATAAAACCATCGTGATTGCCGGCGCGGTCACCGATAACTTCTCTACCCGCGAGCCGTCAGGCGTGATCCGCGGCTTTGATGTGAATACCGGTAAACTGCTGTGGGCCTTCGATCCGGGTGCGAAAGATCCGAACGCCATCCCGAGCGATGAACATCACTTCACGCTCAACTCGCCGAACTCATGGGCGCCTGCCGCCTACGACGCTAAGCTGGATCTGGTCTATCTGCCGATGGGCGTGACCACTCCGGACATCTGGGGCGGCAACCGTACGCCGGAGCAAGAGCGTTATGCCAGCTCGATTGTGGCACTGAACGCCACCACCGGTAAGCTGGCCTGGAGCTATCAGACCGTCCATCACGATCTGTGGGATATGGACATGCCTTCCCAGCCGACGCTGGCTGATATTGAGGTCAACGGCAAAACCGTACCGGTCATCTATGCCCCAGCGAAAACCGGCAACATCTTCGTGCTGGATCGTCGTAACGGCGAGCTGGTGGTCCCGGCGCCGGAAAAACCGGTTCCGCAGGGCGCTGCCAAAGGTGATTACGTTACCAAAACCCAGCCCTTCTCCGATCTGAGCTTCCGTCCGAAGAAAGATCTGACCGGCGCGGACATGTGGGGCGCCACTATGTTCGACCAGCTGGTGTGCCGCGTGATCTTCCACCAGCTGCGCTATGAAGGTATCTTCACCCCGCCGTCTGAGCAGGGCACGCTGGTGTTCCCGGGTAACCTGGGGATGTTTGAATGGGGCGGTATCTCCGTCGATCCGAACCGTCAGGTGGCTATCGCCAACCCGATGGCGCTGCCTTTCGTCTCAAAACTGATCCCGCGCGGGCCAGGCAATCCGATGGAGCCGCCGAAAGATGCGAAAGGCTCTGGTACCGAGTCCGGCGTGCAGCCGCAGTACGGCGTCCCGTACGGCGTAACGCTGAACCCGTTCCTGTCGCCGTTCGGCCTGCCGTGCAAACAGCCGGCCTGGGGGTATATCTCCGCCCTGGATCTGAAAACCAACGAAGTGGTATGGAAAAAACGTATCGGTACTCCGCAGGACAGCCTGCCGTTCCCGATGCCGGTTAAACTGCCGTTTACCATGGGGATGCCGATGCTGGGCGGTCCGATCTCCACGGCCGGTAACGTCCTGTTCATCGGCGCGACTGCAGATAACTACCTGCGCGCGTACAATATGAGCAACGGCGAGAAGCTGTGGGAAGCCCGTCTGCCAGCCGGCGGTCAGGCGACTCCGATGACCTACGAAGTGAATGGCAAACAGTATGTTGTCATCTCTGCCGGCGGTCACGGCTCGTTCGGTACCAAAATGGGCGATTATATTGTCGCCTATGCGCTCCCGGATGACGCCAAATAAAACGCAAAACGGCAACGAAAGTTGCCGTTTTTTTTGGTGTTCCGTCCTTCTTCCCGTAGGGGATGGCAGCAGGTCGCAGAGACTTAAACCGTGAACCCCAACATCATCCCGGTGTCTTCATGTTCCAGCAGGTGGCAGTGGGCCATATAGGCAAACTCCTTCGGCGCCGGATGATCAAACTTCACTAATACTTCACTCACGTCCCCTTCCACACGAACGGTGTCTTTCCAGCCGCGACGATGCGCCGCTGGCGGCTTGCCGTTTTCGCTGAGGATACGGAACTGGGTGCCGTGGATATGGAACGGATGCAACATCATGTCGCCCTTACCTGAAATCACCCAGCGCTCATACTGGCCTCTGGCGGCGGCAAACATCGGCTCATTCATGTCGAAGGCTTTGCCGTTGATGCGGTTGGCGTTATGGAAATCAAAGCCCTTGCCTGACGACATGCCATGCTCCATGCCGGATCCGTGGTTCATGCTCATGTCGCCGTGATGCATATTCCCCATGTCGCTCATGTCGCCATGCCCCATCATGCCGTGATCCATTCCGGCCATCGCCTGGTCGCCATACTTCTCCATCAGCGCCTGCATGCCCATCCGGTCGAGCATCGGATCCATAGACAGCTGGAGCTGACGCTGCGTCAGCCCCGTCAGGGACGGTAACGCCGGGAGAGCGGCCAGAGTATCCAGCAGCTTGCCGGAGGCGGGAATGACCAGCGGCTGGACGCGCAGTACCGGCTGTGGTTTATCAAAAGGCGCAATCGCCATGCCCATCTGGCTCACCGGCAGAGTCACCAGATCGAAAGGTTTACCGTCGCTGGTGTCCACCAGCACCTCAAAGCGTTCCCCCATCAAGACCGGCAATTCATCGACCTTGACCGGCTCGGCCAACAGACCGCCATCGCTGGCCACTACGTACAGCGGGCGCTTATCGCTGGTGGCAAAATTGAGGGAACGGGCATTACAGCCGTTCAGCAAGCGCAGGCGCAGCCAGCCGCGCGGCGCGGCATGTTCGGGATAGAGGGCCCCATTGGTCAGTAGCGTATCGCCAAACCAGCCGACGGCGGCGCTCATCACATCCAGCTGATAGTCGATCTCGCCGGCGGCGGTGAACTTCTTATCCTGGACGATCACCGGCACATCATCGATCCCCCACTGCTTAGGCAGCAGCAGGCGCCCGCTCTCTTCATCCTCGATCAGCACCAGGCCGGCCAGCCCCATCGCCACCTGCCGGCCGGTGCTCCCATGCTGATGCGGATGAAACCAGCAGGTCGCCGCCCGCTGCGTTGGCGTGAAGCTTACCGTGCGGGTGGCGCCCGGCGCGATAACCCCCTGTGGCCCCCCGTCGACCTCGCCCGGTACCTCCAGACCATGCCAGTGCAGCGTGGTCTCTTCCGCCAGCTGGTTAGTAATATCCACCGTGACGGTCTTCCCCTGCGTCAACTGCAGCGCAGGGCCCAGCAGCGACCCGTTGTAGCCCCAGGTAGTGGCATTCAGGGCGCCAAACCGCGTTTTGCCCGCCTGGATCCTGAGCGCGATGCGGTTGCGCGCATCGGCGGCTAACAGCGACGGTATCGGCAGAGCCGGGCGACTGGCGGCAAAGACCGCCCGGCTCCATAACGGCAATGCGCTGGCCATGCCGACCGCGGCGGTCAGTTTGAGGAAGTCTCGACGTTGCATATTCACATCCTTTTATTCTGCGGGCGAATATTTGAGCTTAAACCCTACCGTAACGGGAAGGTCAAGCAGAAGAGTAAGAATAAAGATCGGCGCTGTGTAAAGAAGTATGCTAATTTGAAGCGTCGGTGATCTAATGGTAGAAAAAATGAAGACTCTTTTCAGAACAATGGTACTCGGCAGCCTGCTTGCTCTCTCCGCCAACAGCTACGCGCTCAGCGAATCCGAAGCGGAAGATATGGCTGATTTAACCGCGGTTTTTGTGTTTCTGAAAAACGACTGTGGCTACCAGAACCTGCCCAACACGCAGATCCGTCGCGCGCTGGTGTTCTTTGCCCAACAGAACCAGTGGGACCTGAGCAACTATGACAGCTACAACATGAAAGCGCTTGGCGAAGACAGCTATCGCGATCTTAGCGGCATTAACATTCCGACGGCGAAAAAATGTAAAGCGCTGGCCCGCGATTCGCTCAGCCTGCTGGCTTACGTTAAATAATTCCCTGCGCGGGCGGCAACGCTCCGCGCCTTTAGCATTTCAACTTCCCCCTTTAAATATTTATATTTATTATTGTATATAAACAAACCTTATTTAATTGCGAACCTATCAATTTGCCAAATAAAGTAAACCCATAATAATGAAGAATGACTAAAAAACTAATAAAATATCATTATTCATATATTGCAAAATAAAAAGCACCCTTCTAGAATCCGGTAAAAATATACCTACTTCATGGACTGAAATTGTGAATATCTCGCTGACTCTTCGTGTTATCCCACTCGCCGCGCTGTTAGTAGCCGGCTGTAGCAATACCTCTTCCCGCCAGCCGGTTAAACCGATCGCCACGCCGCTGACGTCACAGCAGCAGGCAGAGCAGGAGCGGGCGGCCAGCGAACAAGCGCGCATTGAATCCTGTCGCCAGGCGCTGGATTCGCTAAAAGAGGTTAACCCACAGCAAGCCACTAAACTCAGCAATGACTTTAACGCTTTAGTGCGCGCGGCGTCACAATACAATAGCGTGCGCGAGAAAGTGGCGGATCCTACCCGGCTTGGCATTGACTCCATGTATCAGTTTAAATCCATCAAACTGTGCGCCGATATCCAGAAAACGCTGATCGATAGCCTGGTACAGCGTGGTGAAAGCAAACAGCCATGAACAGAGCCGCCACGCTGACCCTCAACGCGCCCCTGCTGATGCTCGTCGCTGCGCTGGCGCTTTCAACCCCCTTCACCGCCGGCGCCGCGCCGGCCTTTCTTGATTACGCCCAACAGCAAACCCAGCAATCTCAGGCGCAAGAAAAAAACGATGCCGCAAGCGCAAAACAAACACAAGAAAGCCGCCAGAGCGCAGATAATAAAAAAACCGGTACCAACACCTCACAATTACAAAAAAGAATCACCAGCCAGCAGGCGGCGATTGCACAAAAAGATAAGCTTATACAGCAATTAAAAAAACAGCTTGCCGCTACGCCGCAAACGGATACTGCCGGAGCGAATGAGCAAGCGGCGTTGAATAAGAGAATTAATGAATTACAGGTCGCCTTAAGCGCCGCTACTGCAGAAAAAGAGGCATTAATAAAAAAAGCAGGCGTTGTGCAGAATAATAATCTACAGCAAAGCCAGGCCGCGGCGCGTCAGCAGATCCAGCAATTAACGACGCAGATTCAGCAAGCCGAAGCTGAAAATAAACGCCTCAGCGCCAGCTTTACCACGCTTAATAAAGATAAACACGCGCTAATGACCCAACTGGCCGCAACGGAAAAAGAGAAACATGCCGCTCTTGAGCAGGTCAAAGCGCTTAACGCTGACAAACAGCCGCTGGCGACCCGGCTGGCCGCCGCGGAAAAAGAGAAACAGGCCGTCCTCGAGCAGGTTAAGGCCCTTAACGCCGATAAACAGTCGCTGACTATTCGCCTCGCCGCTGCGGAGAAGGCGCAGCAGGCCGCTCTTGACCAGGCTAAAGCGCTTAACGCTGACAAACAGCCGCTGGCGACCCGGCTGGCCGCCGCGGAAAAAGAGAAACAGGCCGTCCTCGAGCAGGTTAAGGCCCTTAACGCCGATAAACAGTCGCTGACTATTCGCCTCGCCGCTGCGGAAAAGACGCAGCAGGCTGCCCTCGATCAGGTCAAAGCCCTTAACGCCGATAAACAATCGCTGTCCACCCGGCTGGCCGCCGCGGATAAAGCGCCGCATGGCCCCGCTAACGACGCCGCTGCGCCAAAAAATGAGCCACCAGAGATGGCGGCCATAGTGGCAGCCTATCGCCTGCAGGCGGATAAAGACAACGCCCAGCTACGGATGAAAGAAGATGAAATCGAACTGCTGAGAACGCAGCTTTCTGTACAGTCCAAAACGCGCAGCGGCGAGAGCGCCGCTGCCAAACTCAGCGCATCGGGAGAACAGCAGGCTTATGCGATCGGCGCCTCGATGGGAAGCGAGGCGCTCAACGTCCTTACCACCCGTCGCACTCAGGGAGTTACCGTCGACGCAGGCCTGGTGCTGCAGGGCATCGAAGATGCCTTTCGCGGCCAGCTTCGTCTCGGAGAGCAGGAACGTAACAAGGCGCTGTTTGATGTGTCGCAGCAGGTTTTTCAGAACCTGAATAAAATAGAGCAGAAAAACATCAGTGCCGGCAAGAAATATCAGCAGGCCTTTGCGCGCAAAAAAGATGTGGTCTTTAAAGAGGGCGTCTACAGCCGCGTCGATTACCCGGGTAAAGGAAAAATAAGCGGTAATGACCTGGTTACCGTGGTGATCAAAGAGATGCTGACGGACGGGACGGTGATCAACGATATGGAAGCGAAAGATCAGGCGCTTACGCAAAAGCTGGATGCCTATCCCCCGGTGTTTCGCGAACCGCTGAAGCGTCTACAGAACCACGGCTCTGTGACGCTCGTCGTCCCGCCTGAAAAGGCCTATGGCAGTAAAGGATTACCGCCAAAAATCCCGCCAGGCGCCACCATGGTTTATTCCGTGCGGATAGTAGATAGCCAACCCGAGCCGGCAAAATAGCCTCATCCTCTCCACCGCCCTTCCGGGGCGGTGGCTGTTATTCCTGCCTCATTGCTGCAATAACCGCCGTGCATCCTCATCTATAGTTGTCTATGATGTTGCACTCGTTTTACGGGTGTAACAGATGTTAACGAAGGAGGAGCCTTATCGTGGCCGATAATCCACTGTGGCATGAAACGCTGCATGACCATTTTGGTCAGTATTTTAGCGTTGATAACGTGCTGTACCACGAAAAAACCGATCATCAGGATCTGATCATTTTTGATAACCGCGCCTTTGGCCGGGTGATGGCGCTGGATGGCGTCGTACAAACCACCGAACGCGACGAGTTCATCTATCACGAAATGATGACCCATGTGCCGCTGCTGGCTCACGGCAACGCGAAGCATGTGTTGATCATTGGCGGCGGCGATGGCGCGATGCTGCGCGAAGTCTCTCGTCACCGTAGCATCGAAACCATCACCATGGTGGAAATCGACGCCGGGGTAGTTTCATTCTGCCGCCAGTACCTGCCGAACCATAACGCCGGCGCCTATGACGATCCGCGCTTTACGCTGGTGATTGATGATGGCGTCAATTTTGTTAATCAGACGACGCAAACGTTTGACGTGATCATTTCGGACTGTACCGACCCTATCGGCCCGGGAGAAAGCCTGTTCACCTCGGCTTTTTATGAAGGCTGCAAACGCTGCCTGAACCCGGGTGGGATCTTTGTTGCCCAGAATGGCGTCTGCTTCCTGCAACAGGATGAAGCGGTAGGCAGCCATCGCAAGCTAAGCCACTATTTTCGCGACGTCAGCTTCTACCAGGCGGCAATTCCAACCTATTACGGCGGGATCATGACCTTTGCCTGGGCGAGCGACAATGAGGCGCTGCGCCATCTCTCCAGCGAAATCATTCAGGCGCGCTTTCACAAAGCCAACCTGACCTGCCGTTACTACAATCCGGCAATCCATACGGCGGCCTTCGCCTTACCACAATATCTGCATGATGCTCTGTCCGCACCGTGACGCGAAATAAGGGGGTGAACTAAATTGAAAAAATTGAAGCTGCACGGCTTTAACAACCTGACCAAAAGCCTGAGTTTTTGTATCTACGATATCTGTTACGCCAAAACGGCAGAAGAGCGCGACGGCTACATCGCCTATATCGACGAACTCTATAATGCCAATCGCCTGACGGAGATCCTGACAGAAACCTGTTCTATTATTGGCGCCAATATCCTGAATATCGCCCGTCAGGATTATGAACCCCAGGGCGCCAGCGTGACCATTCTGGTCAGCGAAGAGCCTGTCGATCCCAAGCTGATTGACCAGACCGAACATCCTGGCCCGCTACCGGAAACCGTGGTCGCCCATCTCGATAAGAGCCATATCTGCGTGCATACCTACCCGGAGAGCCATCCGGAGGGCGGCCTGTGCACCTTCCGCGCCGATATCGAAGTTTCAACGTGCGGCGTCATTTCCCCGCTTAAAGCGCTGAACTATCTGATTCACCAGCTGGAATCGGACATTGTGACCATTGACTACCGCGTGCGCGGCTTTACCCGCGATATCAATGGGATGAAGCATTTTATCGATCATGAAATCAATTCGATTCAGAACTTTATGTCCGACGATATGAAGTCGTTGTATGACATGGTCGACGTCAACGTTTATCAGGAAAATATCTTCCATACCAAAATGTTGCTCAAGGAGTTCGACCTTAAGCACTATATGTTCCATACCCGACCGGAAGAGTTGACTGCCGAAGAGCGCAAGGTCATTACCGACCTGCTATGGAAAGAGATGCGCGAGATTTACTACGGCCGCAATATTCCTGCCGTGTAATCTATGAAATGCCCGGCGGCGCTTTTGCTTGCCGGGCCTGTAGTTCTGCGCCGCCTGGTAGACCAGGTCAGGCGCTAGCCGCTCCCGGGATTTCCCCTGCTCACGCTACACTTTGCAGGGCTACGGTTCTGTGCCACCCGACATAAAAGGCGTCATTAACGCTGCTGCATAAACTCACGATAGGCGGCGACCACCTGCAGGAAATCCTCAACACCGCACAGAGAGAGACTTTCTTCGTCGTAGTAGCTCATCCCCTCCTCGATTTCGTCGCCGGAAAACTCCAGCTGATTGGCGCGGATCATCACCTCTTCGCCATCCAGCCACAGCGTATATTCATGCCCGGCACGCTGCCAGGAACGCTCGCTGCCCTTCACGGTGCGCGCAGCCTGCTCCACTTCGTCCAGCAGAGCAAGATTGCCTTTCACCTCCTCGTTGAACCAGTGGCCGATCGCCTCGTGATCCATCGACATTCGCACCTTTACCACTCCGGTAATATCGCGCAGAAATTCGTAATCCATAGTCTTTTCCTCTGCAAGGGCAATGCGTCACCGCTGCACTGTACCCATGCAGTAATTATCGCAGCAGACAGAAAGAAAAAAAGCGTAGCGGGCGGGAGGTTTGGAAATAAAAATGCCCGGTGATGCAATGTTCACCGGGCATTGGAGAGTTTATCGCCAAACGGTCAGCCGGGCTGACCGAATGGTTTACACCGCGGTCTGGAAGATCACGCCGTCAGCTTTTTCAGTGTACTGATCCAGCTGGTTGAAATTCAGATAACGGTAGGTATCTTCCGCCGTCTTATCCACCTGCGCCACGAAGGTCTGGTACTCTTCCGGCGTCGGCAGTTTGCCGAGCAGCGAAGCCACCGCTGCCAGTTCGGCAGAGGCCAGATAGACGTTAGCGCCGGTACCTAAACGGTTCGGGAAGTTACGGGTAGAGGTGGAAACCACCGTCGCGCCGTCGGCCACGCGCGCCTGGTTACCCATACACAGAGAACAGCCAGGGATTTCGATACGCGCCCCGCTCTTACCAAACACGCTATAGTAGCCTTCTTCGGTCAGCTGCGCGGCATCCATACGGGTTGGCGGCGCCACCCACAGGCGAGTCGGCAGTTGGCCTTTGTGGCTGTCCAGCAGCTTACCGGCGGCACGGAAGTGGCCGATGTTGGTCATGCAGGAGCCGATGAACACTTCGTCGATCTTCTCGCCCTGCACATCAGACAGCAGGCGGGCATCGTCCGGATCGTTCGGCGCGCACAGAATCGGCTCTTTAATATCCGCCAGATCGATGTCGATCACTGCCGCGTATTCCGCGTCAGCATCGGCTTCCAGCAGCTGCGGATCCGCCAGCCATTTTTCCATGCCCTGGATACGACGCTCCAGGGTACGGCGGTCGCCGTAGCCTTCGGCGATCATCCACTTCAGCAGAACGATGTTGGAGTTCAGATACTCAACGATCGGCTCTTTATTCAGTTTGATGGTGCAGCCGGCGGCAGAACGCTCAGCCGAGGCATCGGTCAACTCGAACGCCTGCTCGACTTTCAGATCCGGCAGACCTTCGATCTCGAGGATGCGACCAGAGAAGATGTTTTTCTTACCTTTCTTCTCCACGGTCAGCAGGCCCTGCTTGATGGCGTACAGCGGGATGGCGTGGACCAGGTCACGCAGGGTGATCCCCGGCTGCATTTTACCTTTGAAACGCACCAGCACCGATTCCGGCATATCCAGCGGCATCACGCCGGTCGCGGCGGCGAAGGCCACCAGACCAGAGCCCGCCGGGAAGGAGATGCCGATTGGGAAACGGGTGTGGGAGTCACCGCCGGTACCCACGGTATCCGGCAGCAGCATGCGGTTCAGCCAGGAGTGAATCACGCCATCGCCCGGACGCAGAGAAACACCGCCGCGGTTCATGATGAAGTCCGGCAGAGTGTGGTGCGTGGTAACGTCAACCGGCTTCGGGTAGGCCGCGGTGTGGCAGAAGGACTGCATCACCAGGTCTGCAGAGAAGCCCAGGCACGCCAGGTCTTTCAGCTCATCACGGGTCATTGGACCGGTGGTGTCCTGAGAACCGACGGAGGTCATTTTCGGTTCGCAATAAGCGCCCGGACGGATACCGGCAACGCCGCAGGCGCGGCCAACCATTTTCTGCGCCAGCGAGAAGCCGCGGGTGCTTTCCGCCACGTCTTTCGCCTGACGGAAGACATCGCTGTGCGGCAGGCCCAGCGCTTCACGCGCTTTGGTGGTCAGACCGCGACCGATGATCAGCGGAATACGGCCGCCGGCGCGCACTTCGTCGATCAGCACATCGGTTTTCAGCTCGAAGCTGGCCAGCAGTTCGTTGGTCTCGTGGTTACGCACTTCGCCTTTGAACGGGTAAACGTCGATTACGTCGCCCATGTTCAGGTTAGATACATCAACTTCGATAGGCAGCGCGCCCGCATCTTCCATGGTGTTGAAGAAAATTGGCGCGATTTTACCGCCCAGACACAGGCCGCCGCCGCGCTTGTTCGGCACGTTCGGGATATCGTCGCCCATAAACCACAGCACCGAGTTGGTGGCGGATTTACGTGAAGAACCGGTCCCGACCACGTCGCCGACGTAGGCTAGCGGGTAGCCTTTCTGCTGCAGGGCTTCGATCTGTTTGATTGGGCCAACCACGCCCGGCTGATCCGGCTCAATGCCTTCGCGGGGGTTTTTGAGCATTGCCAGCGCATGCAGTGGGATATCCGGGCGCGACCACGCATCCGGCGCCGGAGAGAGATCATCGGTGTTCGTTTCGCCGGTGACCTTGAAGACGGTAACAGTGATTTTCTCTGCCAGCTGCGGACGGTTCAGGAACCATTCGGCGTCAGCCCAGGATTGCATAACCTGTTTAGCATGCTCGTTACCCGCTTTGGCTTTCTCTTCCACGTCGTAGAAGTTATCGAACATTAGCAGGGTATGGGAGAGCGCTTTCGCGGCAATCGGCGCCAGTTTCGCGTCGTCCAGCGCATCGATCAGCGGATGGATATTGTAACCGCCCTGCATGGTGCCCAGCAGTTCAACGGCTTTTTCAGGGGTAACCAGGGGGGAGGTCGCTTCGCCTTTGGCGATCGCGGCAAGGAATCCAGCTTTAACATAGGCGGCTTCATCGACGCCCGGCGGTACACGGTTAATCAGCAGGTCTAACAGGAATTCTTCTTCGCCCGCAGGCGGGTTTTTCAGCAGTTCTACCAGCGCGGCCATTTGGGTTGCATCTAAGGGTTTGGCAACAATCCCCATGGCGGCACGCTCAGCTACGTGCTTACGGTATTCTTCTAGCACGACGGTTCTCCTCG
>ERZ1023888.350-NODE-350-length-13778-cov-11.740654_pt1 | contig 13778 bp, 7 predicted proteins | sample MGYA00380396_ERZ1023888 | MGnify/ENA primary metagenome ERZ1023888 (study PRJEB33179, sample SAMN07448998) | human gut metagenome | biome: Human-gut; feature: Human associated habitat; material: Faeces | host: Homo sapiens | place: India: Bhopal | collected... | reverse complement strand
TGAAGAAGCGAGTAGAGAAGGAGTTAAGAATCCGCGCCTTGAAGAAGGCCCAGGACGAGATTGGAAAACAATAATTTCATTTTTTTAGATTGAATCAGAACCATTAAGGCGCCGCCTTCCTGCTGGTGAAAGCTGGCGGGAAGGAGGTGCTGTATATCCAATTCGAGCGGTAAAAGCCACTTCCTCTACCGCCATCTGATAAGTAGGTTCACTACCTACTGCTTCTGTGATAACATCCGGCACATATCCACTCGTCACCTCAATTTAACTGCTATTTAACTAAAAATACATTTATTATTGCTAAATCATTCTAAAACGGGGGGGGTAATTTGTAGAATCTATATGAATATTATATACTTTTGCAATCAGAAATCAGACTCCAAGTAATATACAAGGGGATTGGTTGAAATATGTTGAGGACCATTTGATAAGTCATAATAGGTTTATATTGGTTTACAACAATGTTTATATTGCTTAATAACTATGTTTTATATTGCTTAAAAAAGATGTTTTATATTGCTAAACAACAATACAACAGTAAGATTCCGGGTAACCGGATAAATAGTTAATATAGTAAGTGACAAATGAAAAAGATAGCAGTTTTACTGTTTGTTATTTTGGGAAATAAAACAGTAGGTTACACACAAGATTTCGCCCTGAAGACGAACGGACTCTACTGGGCGACAACCACACTCAATATGGGCGTGGAGAAGGCAATCAGCAACCAGGTAACCCTGGAAGCAGATGTAGCATACAACCCCTGGACATTCAGGGAAGACAAGAAGATGCACCTTCTCTTGGTACAGCCAGAAATGAAATACTGGCTGTGCGAAAAGTACGAAGGACATTTCGTAGGTATCCACCTGCATGGTGCTCAATTCTACGGAGGTTTTGGCAGCAAGCTCTACGATGGCTACTTGGCTGGCGGAGGCGTAACATACGGTTACGACTGGATTTTATCCCCTCACTGGAACCTGGAGGCAGCCATCGGTGTGGGATACGCCCACCTCTGGTACAAGCAAAGCCCTAACTTGCCCTGCATCAAGTGCCAGGAAAAGAAGAACGAGAACTATATCGGTCCTACCAAGGCTGCGCTATCATTAGTCTATATCTTTTAAAAAAAGTGCATCATTTAATCACAAAGAACATTATGGATGATAGAATGAAACTCAAAATAGTATATCTGGCTATTGCAGGTGTAGGCTTGGCTCTTCTGACGACTATGTCTTCATGCAGCAAACAGAACATTGTAAGTGATAAAAAGATTACATGTACTCCCGATTCCTTTATGCTTCTGCCAGATAGCAGCAATCAGGCTGCACTCAATCTTCAGGTTCATATCCCGAAGCATTATTTCTCGAAGAGAAGCCGTCTCTTCGTAATACCCGTATTGACAGACAGCGACAGCATCGTGGCTAAATACAAGCCTATAGTGCTGGATGCGCCAATCTACAGCAGGAAGATGGAACGTAAATGGGTGCTCGACAGCATTGCTGATCCATACGATTCTATTGCACAGAGAGTTACCAACACAAAAGTAGATTTATCCGTGTTATATAACGACACCATCACCCTGCCTGCCAACTTCCATAAGGGAAGCCTCGTGGCAGTGGCTTCTGCCGACGGATGCGGCGAATGCCGTGCCATCAGCCATACCAAGATAGCCGATGTGTTCCGTCCGGAAATCAAGAAGCAACTGCATCTCAACTGGATGAAGCATACCTTCGAGATCAAGCCGAAGATAAGAAAAGGAAAGGGCGTGGCACGACTTGAGTTTGCTATCAATAAATATGATATCAATCTCAAGATGAGCAACAACCAGGCTGAGCTCGACCACATGTTGAGCGATATAGCTCCAGTGCTCAGCGACAGCCTCGCTACCCTCACTTCTTTGGGCATCTATGGTCTGGCGTCAGCCGACGGCCCGCTGAAGTTTAACACCCCACTTTCCCGCAACCGTGCCAACTCAGCCCTGAAGTGGCTGCTTGCACACATAGAGAATGGCGACAAGGTGAAGAAAATAGCCCGTATCGGTTCACGCCCTGAAGGATGGCAGCCAGTATTGGATGCGATGGTGGCCGCCGGCGATGCCGACAGCACGTTGGTGAAGAACATCCTGACCCGATATGCCAACTTCAACGATGATGTGCAGGAACGCTATATCCGCCGCCTGCCTATCTGGAACAGCATCAAGAAGAAGTATCTGCAGAAGAGCCGTAGCGTGGAATACACCTACACATACATCATCAAGAACTTCACCACCGATGAAGAAATGCTGCAGATGTACGAGCTCCGCCCAGATGCCTTCAGCGAAGATGAGTTCCTGCATGTGGCACAGATTGCAGAGAGCGCAGAAAAGCAGAAGCAGGTATATGAGACGACTTTGAAATATTACCCTATGTCGAAGATTGCTGCCAACAATCTTGCCATCCTACTCGAGAAAGACGGCAAGGTGGATGTGGCTGAAGAGATATTGAACCGCCAGAAGGTAGAAGAGGCTCTGATCAGCCAAAAGGCACTCACAGAATAAATAACAGCGTATGACAAGATTAAAAGTTATCATATATGGCATGGCACTGGCTATATCATTTACCTCGTGCGTCCGTGAAAATCTGGACCAATGTCCTCCTCTGCGTATCAACATCGAGGTGAAAGACAAGAATTATTTCAATGTCGACCAGACTGCACCCGAAGAGAAACGAGATGAGAATCAGCCATTTAGATCATTCGTTCCTTCTCTTTCCTATCGTCTGAGCCGACTCAACGACGACGGCACACAGCAGGTTATCGTAGAAGAAAAAGGTTTCGGAGTAGAGGGTGATGGATTAACTTATCCTGTAAGCTTCGACCCCGACATGCCTTTCGGAAAATACGTCTTTACGGTATGGGGAGGTATGAAGAAGCGAGGCGAACTCAATCTGGATAAAAACGAACTGTTGCTACATCCGGAGCACAGTCAGGGCGATGATGTTTATCAGGTTTGCGATACCCTCGTCTATGATGAAAACCATTATTGCTATACCAGCGAGATGGAGCGCACCAAGGGTAAACTAGTTATATGGACAGAGAATCTTCCTGCCGGGTATCACCTGATGAATACTGAAGTAAGCCAGCTCTATGGAATAGTAAATCCAAGTTTCCTATATTCTGAAGAGACCAGCGTCTTTCATGAATCGGAAATTGAAGCTGGCGCCAAGACCAAGACCTCTATTTTCCTGGCTCCTTCTTTCCAGAAGGATGAGTCAGTGGTGGATGTCAATTTCTATAAGAATAGTGGCGAAGGCGGCAATTCATCTGTGTTGTCACCTGATGACGTGGAGGTAAGCATGGAGCGCAACAAGATTACGGTGCTGAGATATGTGTACGATTCCAAACGCAATCGCTTCACCATCTATATGAAGGTGAACGACAACTGGGAGGAAATTCACGGCATGATATTGGATTGATAATTAATTTATACTCAATTTTTAAATTTATAATTTATGAAAAAAGGTATGTTTTTTGCGCTTGCAGCAAGCAGCTTGTTGTTCAGCGCATGTAGCAGTGATGACGCTGTGGTTAGCACAGAGGGTCAGAATGAGGCAGTACAGCAGATTGTATTGCAGGTAGCAAGTAGCGGTGATGGCTTGACAACACGTGCAGGCCGCCCATTGTATTCTTCAGAGGCTTTGCAGACTATCCAGCATGTTCGCGTCGTAATTTACGACGCAACTACGAATGCTATTGTCAAAGACAAACAGTTGAACTGGAAAGATAGTAAAACGTATACCAATCATGGCCGCCAGCTTACTCTTACTTACAAGGGTGATGAAAGACTGGGTGAAGGTAACTACAAGGTTATGGCTGTAGGTTACAGCGATAACAGTGACTACACCTATGCTTTGGATGTAACAGGTACAAGCCTTACTGGTAAAACTTACAGTGACATTACTGCAACCTTGAAGGATGGCAAAAAAGATGCAGAGGAAGTATTCGCTGGTGATGCAACGCTTACAATCGGCGATGACAAGAAAATCACCAACCTTACTCAGGGTGAAGATGATGGCGTAGCAGTAACCTTGCATCGTCAGGTAGCTGGTAGCTTCGGTTATTTCTGTAACATCCCTGCCAAAGTTGGTGACAAAACAGCCGCAACCCTTCGTCTCGTAGTAAGAGATAAGAATGATATGTTGACTTTCAAAGACTTCAACAGCTCATTCACAACAACTGGCAGCACTATCAAGTATTATGTTAATGGTTCTAAATCAAAAGGTGCAACATTTACTTCAGATGCACAGTTCAAAGATGGCGGCAATGGTTATGTGCTCTACTCTATCGATTTGGATACATGGTTCCCTGGTGGTGATCATAACAATGACGGTGTGCTGAATGATAAAGATACCAACTGGAAACACCCTGATGGTGTAAAGACTCAGGTTGTGAAGGGTTCTGTATTCGGAAGCAACTTCGTCATTCCATTTAATTACGCAGAGGGTAAGAGCACCATGGAGCTTCAGCTCTTGGATGCTAAAAACAATATCATCAAGACTTGGACCGTTTCTATCCCAGAATCAGATTTAAATAAGGTTGCAGCAAATGGAGCTACAGACGCAAGTCCTTCTATCTTCAATGTGGTTCGTAACCACATGTACAACTTGGGTGTGAAGACTTCAAATGGTACAACAACACCTCCAGATCCAAGTAATCCAGATCCAGATCCAAATAAACCAGATCCAGATAAACCAGATCCAGGTAAAGACGAGCCAGAAGACTTGACCAAATCTCAGAACCTCATCTTGAAGGTGAACGACAACTGGGAGGCTATCCACAAGTTGGAGCTGGGTGATTAATCTTACTACGTGCTCATAATATAGGCAGTATTAAGAAAAATATATCCAAGGGATGCACAGTGCCCGCTATGGGTACTCGCATCCCTTACTATCCCAACATCACAATATTTAATTTATCATTCATTTTATACGTAATTCCCATTCAAATCGAATAGGCGAACATTGAAATCGAATAGGCAAACATTGAAATCGAATAGACGAATATGATGAGAAAATCTATAAAAAACAGTTTAAATATAATCTTCGCAGCCAGTCTCCTAATGAGCTGCAGCGCAAGCAATGATGCGCCTGATACCCTCGCCGACGGATCGCATGCCGTGAAGTTGAACATGAGAGTAGGTGTAAGCGCAGGTGTCGTTACCGGCTCACGAGAACTTGATACATGGGATGGAGCACAGCAGGTGAATGATATGAGAATCTACGTCTTCAGATGCCCCGAAGACAAGAAGGGCACCTCAGAAGAAGCATATACCTATTGCATCCCTATTGAAACGGAAGCAGCCAAGAATGGTTACTATTCCGTTGACGCATTCAACAATAGAGAACCCTACTATTCTGCCGAGCACCAGAACATGCCCGAGCAGCATCTATACACCATCGATCCCTATCTGCAGAACGGCTACTACTACCAGTTTCTAGCCATAGGCAGAGATGACAAATACGCAACGAACAAAGTACTTACAGAACTCAAATTCACTAAAAACGTAACGAAACTGGAGGACGCAAGAATCGCCCTCACCGAGCAGGCAAAAAACAGCGCCAAACTCGGTATCCTCAATACCACAGAACTGTTTAGTGGCATTCTGCAAGACGAGAAGACCCAAGAGAAAGCCCCCGTGCTCGTAACGGAAGAGACGAAATACTTCCACCGCACGCTGACCGCCAGCCGTAACGTGGCTGGTCTGATGATTTACGTAGAAAACATCCCGGCACAGGTGGAGTCGAATACAGCAGGCGACGTGAGTACCGTTACCTTCACGCCCACCTCTCTATCCGTTGTAGCCACCGGCATCAGCACCGAAACGCTGATATGGCAGAAGCAGGCACCAGCAGATGCTGAACCGTTGACTTATCAGACGTTGGGCACCATCGACCTCACCCCCTCAAACGGATGGACCGTAGATGCTACAGAGAACATATTCAAGCGAGCTGAAGACTCCCAGAAAGGATGGAAGGCAAACAGCTACATGATAAGCAACTTCATGATGCCTACACCAGAGGGAAAAATGCAGAAAAGCAAGAACTCGGCAGAGAACGAGACCACCTTCTATCTGCATTACACGGATGGCACGCACCACAGGTACGACAACATCAGGAAATCTACAACCACTGGCGACAAGTTCAAGTTCCCTATCGAGGCAAACCACCTGTATTGCCTGGGAGCCAAGAGCAAGACCGTGAACCAGCCATACGACCTGAAGGAGTATTACGAGCCGGTGATGACCGACGTGAAGGTTGAGATAGAACCAGCCTTCGAAAAAAGACATGAATTTGAAACAGAATAAACGTTACAAAACAGCATAAAAACGGAAATAGAATATGCAGAAATCAAGATTTAGCATCTATAAGATAAGCTCCATCAAGATGAACGCCATCAGGATAGGCATGGCGGTAGGGGTTTGCTTCCTCCTCGCACTAGCCGCGGGATGCAGCAGCGATGCCGATCAGCCACCCTATCCAGACGGCAGCAATGGAGATGCAGGCATAAATCAGCCTTCGGAAAACGAAGATGAGATTACGATTGTTCCCTTCACCATCACTCTGGGCGGATTAAGCGGCAGCGATGGCAATGCAGGGCAGGGGGGCAGAAACACCCGTGTAGCCCCTCCTGGTGCAGGATCCTCTTCCTCGTCGGGCACAATAGGCGAGGACAACGGATATGCCGAGACCGACAACGTCAATGCCGTAAGGCTGATAGCTTTTCGCCGAAGAGTTCAGAACAATGGAGAAAATTCTGCAACCTATGATGCCGCAGTCAACGATATCCAGGGCTTCGAGTACGACCCTACCAACGACAGGGTGATTAACGGGAAACCCACGTTAGAAGACGGCAAGGAAGACGATTATCTTTCGGGAAAGCCCCACAAGCACTATGTGGTAAAGGGCACCTTCGGCATCAGCAGGGGCTACGAATATCGCATCATTGCCCTCGCATACGATAGCCAGGAGAAATCGCCCTATCCGCAGTATCAGGCAAACCAAGTGATTACCAATGATATGCTCAATATCAAGAGAGGTACTACATTTCAGGAGTTCAAGGCCACGTTTGCGAGTTATCTGGTCGATGATGACAAAACCGACACCCCCAACAACTGGCTTGACTATCTAAAAAAAATAGTTCTCACACTAAATAATGTAAATTGCTTGAGCCGCCAGCTCATCACGGTGCCGCAGCTCTTCTATGGCACCCTCTACCAGCAGGGAGATGCCACCCAAAATCCAATCATCTCTTCTGCTGATTACCAGAAGGAAAATCTGGGAAACAACACCCCTACGCCGCTTGTAGGAACACTCTATAGAGGCATGGCAGAAGTGGAGGTTCATATCACTCATGCCGCCCATCACAGCAGTATAGCGCAGACGCAATGGTATTGCCTACTTGCCGACACCGTGCTTACCCAGATGCCTCTTACCAGCTACGACGGTTTTAAGCAGGGCAGTGTACCTATCAAAAAGTATTCAGAAAAGGGAGGCTCCTATACCGCCATTGCCTATGCCCCCTTCCCAGGTGAAGGCAACGAAGTGGTTCTCAAGGCATTTGTGCTGCCAGGCAAGACACATCTTGCCGTGAGAATAGGCTTCAAAGCCTATCCTCACGCCTGCAACTATCAGATAAAGGCAAAGGATATGATGTCTTCTGAAGCAGCCACGGGCGTTATCGTGGTAGATGGAGTCAGCAACCTCTTCTATCTGAGGCGAAACCATAAATATGTCTTCACATACGATGAGCAAAAGACACTTACAGACGACGGACATTTGCTCAAATAAGATCAAGAGAATTATCAAGACGTTATGCTATGTTTTAAAATCAAACAGACAATGAAACTGCATTTTATATATAAAACTTTCATATCATTTTTGTTGGCATTCCTGATGGTTGTGCCCGCCTCTATCCAGGCGGCACAACCTCAGGATGATAACACCAGTCCCTATTTCGAGAGTGCTGCCGTTAGAGACTCGTTCATGAACTGCAAGAAACCCATCTGGACCAACAACTGGGATGATCTGCCAACCGACACGCTGCAGAAACATTTTGTGAAGTTCAACAATGACCCCAAATATTACAACATGACATTCCGTGAGCTGCGCAACCGCCGTGCCCTTACAGGCGAATCGTGCACCGTTAACAAATTGATTGGTGTGGTAGGCGTAGGCAGCTGGGCAAAGGATATGGGCGCCCTTACCGACGATTCACTCGACAACTATGCACAGGTGAACTCCGTGGTACGAGCAGGGGTAACCGTAGACCCGATAGTAAGTGTAAAAGATATGGATAATTACTATTCCAAGGGAACGGTGGCAGGCTTTACCATCGTGGCTGGTTCGGGTAGCAGCGTGCTGAGCCTCGATGTAATCAAGGCATTCTCCATCGGATTCTATCGCGACGGCAAACTGAAGGGTGTGAAGGCGGTAAGGGAAGGACAGAATGGTTCGGGAGTAACGCTGAAGCTGCTCCAGATACCGGGTTCCGACAACATCTGCGCCATGCTGACGGCAGAAAGCGACTGGCTCTTCGATGAAATCTCTCTCGACTGCTCGGGCGGCATTCAGGCAGAAGTGGCGAATATTCTGAAAATCAAATATGCCTTCGTGGGCGAATCTACGGAGTTTACCATCACCGATGGAGGCATCAAAAAATACAACGAATATTTCAAAGACGACAAGCAGGTAGCGCTCAAAGAGATGAAAGGCTGGCGCCCTATTATCCTCGGCATCCCCCTGCCTTTCCTGGACAAAGATATAAAGAAGATGACAGATGATGATCTGGACAATTTCGCCACCATCGTCCCTCTTCTTGACATAGGTTACCAGGGCGGAGCCAAGTTTATGATGCAGAACGACAAGAACCCGCAAGGCGAAGCATTCGAGGCTGGCATGGAGGCTGGCTTCAAATACAAGATGGATGCCCTGCTGAGCCTCAATGCAGGAACATGGGTCAACGTGCTGCTCTTCGACCACAAGGGAAACAAGGTGCAGGAAGAAACGATTTCTGCCCAGGTGCTCCACCTCTCGCTGGTGCAGATTGGCGACGGAACGGTGAGCATCAAGGCAAAGGTGCCGTTTTCAGGATGCGAAATCAGATTCCTTACGGTTCTCGGAGTAGACGCAGGCGCCATCGGCATCCACTATGGATTCGTAAGAATGGCTCCAGATGTATCCCACCGGTGCCCCATCAATCCTACTATCAGCAGCAATGTCTGCCAATCGCAGACTTCGTTTACTCTCCGTTCTAATCCGAAAGTAAGCGTAACATGGAGTCTGGTGAATGCCTGGGATTCGAAAAATAACGATATTCTTGCCACCACACCTGTAAAGGTTACCTCTGCTGGTCAAGTTACCAATCTGGAACCTGGTAAATATACCTTCAAGGCCACGGCTCAGGACGGATGTTATGATGAAACCACCATTACTGTAGGTGGTTTTAATGATGGAAATACAACTTGCGGCAAACCACTTGTCAACAAACTGGGTGAAGATTTCTACGAGGTATCGCCTAAGATTCACGAAACATCCGGCTCGCTGCTTTCTATCTCTGAACTCAAGGATAGAGACAATATTATCAAGGGTGAATATGATCAATATGCCGAATATATAGGTGGCTTGAGTCTTGCCGATAACCTCTGCATCATCGGAATTCACCGTAAGGATGGTCAACTGATATACGATGCTACCGACCGACACAAAGGTGAATCAGAGCCGGATGCCGTCAAGAGAGCTCAACCTAAGCGCATTGGTTTTGTGGTAGAGGCTGATGCTACAGTAATCAATTTGCATGCCCTGCAATTCCTGCAGATACGCTGCTATAACCAAGGCAAGGAAGTATATCGCCATCTGATAGACGAGAACAATGCCATCAGTGCCGACCTGATAGGTTCTGAGAAAGTGCAGAAAGTGAGATATTCCATCGAGGTGCCTTCCATCGACAAGAATGGACATCTAACCCAGATGGACGAGTTCCAACTCTGGAATTCGGGTGTACTCAATCTGGGCGGTTCTAAACTCCGTATCTACTATGCCTTTATTGAGGAGGCTGCCGATGACTGTTCTTCGCCACTTGCATGTAGCAGTCTGGTGATGTCGCATAATCATTCACATACTACCATCAATGCTAATGAAACCAAATTTGGCGGAGCGGTGAGTGTGGCTACTGTAGATGATAACTTAGGTTATCTGGTGGATGATGACTTGAATACCTATATGGCGGTTGCCAATACGGTAAGTCTGGGAGTTGGTCAAACATTCGCCGTAAAGATGGGTAGAACACTCGACTATCATCATCAGTTGGGAATTGTCATTGACAACAAGACTTTCCTGGCAGCCGTAGATGTAGGAGACTGGCTAACGGTAGAAACTTTCAAAGACGGTAATTCTACGGGAGATAAATTTACCGACTGGAAGGTGATTTCCGCTAATGTAGCGGGTTATGGCGATAAGAATATCCTCTTCTTTCAGCCAAAGAAAGCGTATGACGAGGTGCGATTAACTTTAGCCAAAATTGTAGGCGCATTGGATGTGCAGAAATTATACGGACTCGTGACACGTGGTGATATTGATAATGATGGTATTCCTGACTGTAAGGACGACAAGTCGTGCGTAGATGGTGTAGACGATATCGTTGTCAACAATGTATGCGTAGGAGATACGATTGTCGTAACTGCTACCGGATTGACCGGAGTAGATTATCATCTTTACTTCGGTGATAAGAATGCGGGAGATAATGGCATCGTGTCTCTGCATTCTACATCAGACACCAAGAACAATATTAAATATTCTTATATCACCAAGAAGCCGGGCGAATATCAGCTCACCTTCTTCGACGGCAGCTGGACGCCACTCTCTTCTGTAGTATATCAGGTTCATCCATTACAGACACGATGGCTTCCGAGTGCATCTACCAATGAATGGAACAAATGGGACAACTGGAGCGACGGTTCGCCTTACTGCTGCACCAACGCCATCATCTCGTCGGATGCCGATAACTTCCCAATGCTGGGCACGCCAGTGAAGCCAGCCGACTACTGCTGCAAGGACATCTTCTTCGAACCCCGTTCGGCGGTGGATAACGTGCCATCGCTCAATTATCGCAAGGCATGGGTAGAACTGGAGCAGAAGCCGAACCATTACTATCTGCTGAGTGCACCGCTCAAGCAGATGTACACGGGCGATATGTTCATGCCTGCCGACACCACGAAGGCGAAATACTTCGAGGAGCTGAACGAAGAAAACTGGAAGGAACAGCGCTTCAACCCGAGCATCTACCAGCGCCTCTGGGCGGCTGCGCATCCGGGTAAGATTTATTCGCTAGACAGCAAGGGAAATCCGGTTTTGGAGGATAAAACGCTTGCCGTGAAAGAGGCCACCTGGTCGCACAACTTCAATGCCGTGGCTAAGCCTTACGGCATGGGTGAAGGCTTCTCTATGTGGATAGACAACGGCAATCTGCCGGCTACCAATAAGTTCAGTATCCGCCTGCCTAAGGCGCATAAAGAATATAGTTACTTCGTGGATTACGATCAGGAGAAAGTGGCTAGTGAAACAGTGACGAAAGATGCAAATAAGATAAACCGCTTCATCTACGAACCGGATTCTCCGCAGGAAGGCAACTTGACGATGGAATATAAGTATCTGTCGGAAGGCAAGGAAGTGACGGAGAACCGCACGGTGTTCGTGGGGCAGAGCGAGTATCCGATTACGCTGAAATCGGATATTCCTACGCAGACCTTTGTGCTGGGCAACCCATTCATGAGCCGCCTGAATATCCAGAAGTTCCTGGAGGTGAATGATAACGTGAACAGTGTGAAGGTGGAAGTAGAGAATGAATCGGGAGGCATGGAAGAGCAAACTGTAAGCAAGGTCGCTTCTACGGGCAACGCCACCACCATTGCCCCAATGCAGGCATTCTATGTTACCACAAATGATAAGCCGAGTACGCAAATCACCCTGCTGCTCACCCCAGAAATGATTGGTGGAAGCAAGAAGGCTACTGAGGAAAGTAAACCTGCTGAAGCCAAGGGACTGAAAGTGTGTGTAGAAAGCCTGAAGACGCGAAGCAAATCAGCAGCTATGCTGGTGATGGAGAATTCAGAAACTGCTTATGATGTTTCTGCCGGTTCTTCTTTCAAGAACTCTGTATTGGTTCCAACTCTTCTGGATAGTGAAGTGAAGTCACCTTTGAAGGTATTTGGTATTCAGCAGAGTCAGGCTTACGATATTCTTCCGATGACTGGCGCTACATCTTTAGGAATCTATCTGTCGCAAAAGGATAGCATCCGTATCGAGGTAAAACCTATTCAGGGTGTTGATATGAGCGGATATGTTCTCCATGATATGCTTTCGGGTGCCGATTATTCACTCGATTCTCCTCTCATTATTGCGGATGCCGAGACCTCGTTAGGCAGATTTGTTATCAGAAGCCGTTATGGAAGTACAGATGTGACATCTGTCGATACTGATCAGCGCATCAGTATTGTTCAGGAAGGTTCTTCTGTCCTCGTGCAATCTGCCTGCGGTCTGCTCAAGAGTGTCAAGGTCATAGACCTGAATGGCAGAATCATCAGCAGGGTACAGGGAAATGGTTCAAGGTGTTTAAAGGCGAGCATAGCCACAGGCATTCAAATCATACACATAGAATTGGCAGATGGTAGTAGTAAGGACTATAAGATGATTTTCTAAGTGAAATCAGAATAGCGAATTACATCTTTTACTTATAATTATCCCTGCCAGCTTGTGAAAGCTGGCAGGGCTTTTTATTCGAAAATCTAAAGATTCAAAGAATCATATATTGAGTCCACTTTAAAAAGTAGTTTTGGGTCCTTTATTCTATAAACCCATTTGATTATCAGATGGTTACTTTTGGAGGAATTATCAAAAATGACTTTTTAAAGTGGGCTCATAACTGAACTTTCGCATATCAGGAAGTTAAAGGAGTTAAGGAAGTTAATGCGTAAGTTTTACCTTGCTTTTCCAATTTTGGGGACAGCGTCCCCAAAATTGACATGGAGCCATTATTTTGAACTGTTGAAGTGTGACAACTCGCTTGAAATGCAGTTCTATTATAAGGAATGCATCAAAGAAGGCTGGAAAGTTCGAGAACCTTGTCGCATTCTTCTACCTGTTTCATACAATATTCAATTTATATTATTTGCAAAGATTGTGCCAGCGAGCGCAATGAAAGTTTGCTTTCAAATTGCCGAGCGCCGCCTATCTTTTTGTAAAGATAAGACATTTATTCGAATTAAGCAAGAAAATCCGGGTAAATTCTTTGGTATAATCAGATAATTTTCTTATTTTTGCAAATGTAAATTATAAAAGGAGCAATCATGGATCAGAATATGAAACGTTTGCCTTACGGCATCAATGACTTTGAGGCTGTTATAGAACAAAATCAATATTATGTGGATAAGACGATGTATTTGCCTTTGTTGGAAAACCAACCAAGCAACATCTTCTTCATTCGTCCACGTCGGTTCGGTAAGAGCATATTCCTGAGTATGCTCCATGCTTACTATGACTGTAGCAAAAAAGAGAAATTCCAAACTCTTTTCGGTGATTTATGGGTAGGTAAGCATCCTACTCCCTTACAGGGAAGGTATCAGATTCTTCACATTGATTTCTCGTATGTAGGCGGTAGTATTGACAAGTTGGAGGAAAACTTCGATATATATATGCGTGTCAAATTGGATGGCTTCATGCGTGTTTACCAAGAGTTTTATCCAGCAGATATAAAGG
>ERZ1023888.342-NODE-342-length-14045-cov-77.499500_pt1 | contig 14045 bp, 13 predicted proteins | sample MGYA00380396_ERZ1023888 | MGnify/ENA primary metagenome ERZ1023888 (study PRJEB33179, sample SAMN07448998) | human gut metagenome | biome: Human-gut; feature: Human associated habitat; material: Faeces | host: Homo sapiens | place: India: Bhopal | collected... | reverse complement strand
TGCCCCGTACACCCTTTTGCCACTACGTGGCATTTCCCCTCAAGGGGAAACGAGAAAATAGGTGGCACTGGATATTGTGTCACATATGACACAGACAGCCAATCCCGTAACGCTGACTTCATACTCATCGCCCTGCGGGCGATACCACAACCCTCGGCCTGAAAGGCCGTCAAACTTAAGAACCCTCCGGCCGTCAGGCCGGTCCATCTTAAGAACCCTCACACCGAAGGTGTGTCTAAGGGCAATCCACAACCCTCGGGGCCAAAGGCCCCGTCAAACTTACGAACCCTTGGGCTCCAAGGGCCCATCCATCTTAAGAACCTTTTTTCCGCAACCCTTCTATACAACCTGCCTGCGTTAGCAGGCCATAACCTTCGGGCCGCAGGCCCGTCCACTCTCTGAACCTTCCGAGACCTGCGGTCTCGGCCCCTTTGGTACTGCGTACCACCTTTCCGCCCACAGTTCGGTGGGGCGGCAAAAGGAAAGCGCCTTAATGGGCAGGCTAGGCGCCTTACTTCGCCCCACTTGGAGGTCCTATGCAGGACTTCCACAGTGGCACAATAAGGATTTCAAATTTCTACTTCACCCTTTAGATGTAAACTTTTTAAAATAGATATTTTTTATTCTTTTTTGTTAAATATATTGACGAGAAATGTAAAATTATTTATGATGATACCAGCAAGTACCGGTATATAGGAGGAAATGCAAAGATGGCAAAGGGAGATATGGTGCGCATTACTTATGTGGAACTATGGAATTTTAAAAATGTCAGACATGGAAGCATTAACTTATTATTGCAGCCCGAAGGCTTTAAGTCCTCTGTGCTGGGCATTTTTGGACAAAATGGTTCCGGAAAGACAGCATTCATAGATTCACTGAATATTTTGAAACAGGCGCTGTCTGGGAGAATCTTAGATAATCAATATGCAGGATACATTATGTATGGTGCTGAGTGTGCTGTCCTGTCATTTCATTTCATAGTATCAGCAGGCAATATACATTACAGGGTAAAATATACATTTAAATTAAGAAAAGAGGCCGCACTGCCGGATTCCAATGTAGAGGCTTTTAGTGAGACCGAGGAAGACACAGTACAGTATCGCCCTGTGATTTTTGATGAAGAATTGAAATGCGCGGTAGAAACGGAATCTTTAAAATGTCCTATGACCACCGTCATGAATACAAAATCAAATAAAGCCGTATTTCTGCCCAAAGCTAAATATGACCTTCTCATTGACGATAAAACTGCCTATATACAGCTCATGGGGGATAAAGGGATGGCATTGAAGCTGGGGAAATCCTTCCTTTTCTCTTCAGAACTTCTTTCCTTCATACGTAAAAATAAAAATGCCGAAATTTATCGGTTATTGCTTGACTCCCTGGTGCGATTTGGAAACTTCGAGTTATTTGTCATGAAAACAGATATGAACGGGATCATCAGTTTATCCGGGCTTCCTTTTGCATTCCATCTGGAAGGAAGCGCCATTGGGCAAACACTGCTTCCGATAAATAAACCGCCGGTCATTCCAAAAGATATGTTTCGTGTCCTATCTGAAATGATTGGTTATATGAACATCGTCCTCCAGACGCTCATCCCTGGATTGACCATAGGAGTTCACGATTTGGGCACTGCCTTTGTGGGTAAAACGCATATGGAAGGAATCAGGATAGGGCTGACCTCCTGTCGCAATGACCGAGAAATTCCGTTGGTTTATGAATCGGATGGTATTAAGAAAATCGTCTCCGTCCTGCAGCTCTTTATAGAAATTTATAATAGACCGTCTATGACCGTGGCAGTGGATGAATTGGATTCCGGTATCTTTGAATACCTTTTGGGGGAGCTCCTGTCCATCATTCAGGAAAGAGGAAAAGGCCAGCTGATTTTTACATCCCATAACCTGAGGCCTCTGGAAACCTTGCCGACTCTGTGCACCGCTTTTACCACAACAGATCCCGATGAGCGATATATTCGAATCAGAAATATGAAACGCTCCAATAACCTGCGCAGCAGCTATTACAGAAATATTATTTTAGGAAACGATCATTACACATTATATGATGAAACAGAAAATTATAAAATTGCAGCAGCATTCCGCAAGGCCGGAATGCAGGAAGAAGAACGCAGGTTAAATCCCAAAGGGGGCAAACCCAATGCGTAAAAAAGCCATGATTTTCATTTTGGAAGGCCCTTCAGACGATACATCACTTGCCGGCTCCTTAAAGTATATTTTTTCATCCAGCCGGATAGAACCCCTGGTTATGCATGGAGATATCACAGCGGATAGGACCATCACAAACAGGAATATAATCAAAAGGCTTCATGAAGAAATCAGAGCATTTTGTAACACAAAATTTCTTACGAAAAGCAACATCCTTAGAATCGTCCATATTATTGATACGGATGGAGCCTTTATTCCCGACGATTTAGTTCAAGAAGCCCCTGACTGCAGTCAGATTGTTTATTCAGAAGATAACATCAGATGCAGCTCAAAACAAAACCTCTGCCGAAGAAACCATATAAAGCAACAAAATGTCCAAAAACTGCTTGATACTCATAAAATAGGAGGATTATCCTACAGCGTATACTATATGTCATCAAACCTCGAACACGTCCTTCATAATCGCATCAATCTATCAGATGATGAAAAAGAACAATTATCCTATGATTTTGCAGAACACTGTATGAACAAACCGGAATACTTCATCCAATTAATGACATCCAAAGCTGTTTATATAGATGAATCATATAGAGAAAGCTGGGATTTTATCAAAAGCGGAAAGCATTCACTGGAACGTCACTCCAATCTGGCCTTATGCTTCCACGGCTCATTCGGCTACGAGAGTATAAATAGTAAATAAAGACGAGCCACTTATGGTAAAAACCATTAAAACCGCCTCAAGGGGCGAGGGGAAAACCGCAAAACCGGACTTCGTCTGCACTTGTCAACAAAAATTGGACACGAACCTAAAAAAATTAGGCATAAAAATTGAATACTTGTACAAGGCGCAGTGAATCTTCCAACATCGCCTCGGGAACCGACAGACACTTCATGCCAACTATAACTTGAATAAGTTCAGCAGTTAGAAATATGGCGTTCTCGGTACTGCTTCGGCGTCAGGTAGCCCAATGTATAGGCCGGTCTATATTCGTTAAAGAAATGGATGTAATCATCCACCTCTTCCGCGACGGACTTCTCCCCGGTCACGTGTAAGTCCATGAACATCTCGGCCTTAATCCATCCATTGACAGATTCCATTGCAGCGTTATCTGTCGGCGTTCCGGCACGTGACATCGACCGGGTAATGCCGTACATGGGCAACAGGTCGTTGTAGGCCTTAGATGCGTAGACAGATCCCTGGTCCGTGTGCAGAATCATTTGGTGCTCTGGATGTTGCTCCTTCCATGCAATCAGATCTTTCAGCCCACTGATATAGGTCATGCGGTCGCCACGCTTTGCCGAAAGGGAATGGCTGACAATCTCATCGTTCCAGAGATCCATGTAAAGAGTCAGTTCGTAGTAGGTGCCCTTCACATAGAACGCTGTCATATCGCTCACGATGCACTGCATTGGCCCGTCAATCTGCATCTCTGACAGGAGCAGATTGGGGAATATTCGCGCCGGATCTCCAGCCTTCTTGTAGCGGTAATGCTTGGACTTGCTCTTGATTCCCGCAATCTTGCAACACTTATGAGCATAGGGGTCAGACAGGACAATGTTTTTGTCCAGGCGTATCTTGGCATTCAGCCAGCGGTAACCATGCGATGGATACTTCAAGTGGTATTCTTGAAACAGCCTGACATTGCTTACAAGGTTCTTCTCTCTTTCCGAAGGATGAGAAAGATGCTTCTTCCATGCGTAGAAACTGCTCCGCTGGATGCCCATTGCTTTACATAGGATCTTCACTGGGATTTCTCCTGACAGTTCCATAATCACTTGGTAGTCTTGCTGGCGTATAGAATTACCGTACCATCTCCCTTCACCTCGTATCCTTTTTTTAACCTTGCTTCTGTGATCCTGGCTTTAATCAGCTCCTGGATCAATTCCTCCTTTGTCATAGATTTCAGTTCATCCAGCGCTGCCGGCTCTTTCTTGAAAGAGAGTGCGCTGATGGATCTCTGTCCGCGTTTGGGTGGCAGCCGATTGGCATCCCGATACATTCTCATGTAATTCCGTGCGGTCTGCTCACTGATGCCATATTCTTCTGCGGCTTCATACCGGCTTATTTTGCTGTAGTAAATTCGTCGACCGATGTCCAATCTTTGCTCTTTCGTGTACTTCATGGCAAACCTCCTGTTCAGTAAGGGGGGGGACACTCTGTCCAATGCTTATTTTGCACTGCCTATGCAGTGTACACTGTATGTCTAAAGATTACCCCCTCTGTGTCCAATTTTAGTTTACCACTTCAGTCCGCTGGAAATACACCCCTTTTGGTGCTAACGCACCACCTTTCCCCCGGAGGGGGCACTTTTACCGGCGCTATGCCTTGCGTTGCTTATGAGGGCAAATACTGAGTGGAGAGCAAACTTCCCCCTCCGGGTGGAAGTACCGCGCAGCGGGGATAGGGGTGCATTTCCTTCAGGCGCAGCCTGGTCGGCATGTTTTCCTTTCGCGCCAAAGGCGCGGTTGTATGATTTTACCAAAAGAGGCGGCCCTCTATGATTGTAAAGGCCGCCCACGAAAGGCCCGAAGGGCCCGTCTGAAGTCTGATTGCCTGACCGTCTGACGGCTCCCGTCTGATTGTCTCTACATCCTCAAACCTCAAACCTCAAATCTCTTCCTCGTCTATCATCTATCGTCTGACGGCTTGCGCCGTCTCCCCCTTTTGGTACTGCGTACCACCTTTCCGCCCGCAGTTCGGTGGGGCGGCAAAAGGAAAGCGCCTTAATGGGCAGGCTAGGCGCCTTACTTCGCCCCACTTGGAGGTCCTATGCAGGACCTCCACAGTGGCACAACAAAACGCCCCGTCATTTCGAGCGAAGCGAAGCGGAGCCCCGAAATCTCCCCGCACAATGGCTCTTGCCGTAAGTAGGGGATACGTTTCCCGCCGCAATGCCAGTCTGACGTCTGACCGTCTGACATCTTCTCTCTCATTGTCTCTACTTCCTCAAATCTCATATCTCAAATCTCAAATCTCTTTTCTCCCCCTTCATCAATTGTGATATAATATCTATACTCACTAAGAATAGACTAGACATAGAGAATAATCCGGGGGAATTTATGGATCATCATATACATGAAGCGAAGCAGAATGCAGACGGGAGACTGATACCGTCTCTTATTTTTGCCTTGGGCGACTATGCCGCCCTGGCAGTGGCAGGGATACTGGCAGTGTATATCAGGAACTGCATCATGACCTACAGCACCTTTCAGGTGTCTGAGGGCTATCTGTTCCTATGGCTGCCGCTGGTTTTTATGTTTTTCAATTTCTATAGCGGACTCTATGGGAGACGCATGCTCATATATCGTATGGTGGAGCGTCTCTTTTTTGCGTGCATGGAAGGCATGGTGCTGGGCATTATACTGATGTTTTTAGCCCAGGTCTCAGAGCACGTGTCCCGCCTTTTTGTGGTTCTTTTTACCATCCTTGCCTTTATGCTGATGGCCGTGCTGCGTGTGGTACTAAGCAAAGTGATGAAGCGGGTGAAGGCTTTCCAGATTCCCGTACTTATCGTAGGTGCCGGAAAGACGGCGGAGCTGGTGGTACAGCAGATCCTTCGCGACTCCGGTATGCGCTATCGGGTGCTGGGATTTCTGGAAGACCGGCATCCTGTAAACACTCTCATCCATGGATTTCCTGTGCTGGGTGGATTTGATGATATGGAAATAGTCATTCAGGAAACAGGGGTCCGCACGGTACTCATCGCGGCGCCGGGACTTCCCCAGGATGACCTGTCAGACCTCATCTACCGCGCCCAGTCCCTGGTGAAACAGGTAGACGTGGTTCCGAATCTGGTGGCTGTCCCCATGTCCAATGTGACTGCAGAATCCTTCTTCGATGCGAAAATCATGGTCCTCCATATCCGGAATAACCTGGCCAGCCCCTGGAACCAGATGCTGAAACGAATCTTCGATATCGTGGCCACCATCTGCGGCGGCATCCTCATATCACCCATCCTTCTGGCCATTGCCATCTGGGTCTATCACGACTCCCCGGGCCCCGTCATTTTCAAGCATCGGCGGGTAGGGAAAAACGGAAAAGAATTCAACTGCTACAAATTCCGCTCCATGTGCGTAAACTCGAAAGAAGTACTGGAGCACCTCCTGGCTACAGACCCGGCAGCCAAAGCGGAATGGGATAAAGAATTCAAGCTGAAAGACGATCCCCGCATCACAAAGAGCGGCGCCTTCCTTAGAAAAACCAGCCTCGACGAACTTCCCCAGCTCTGGAACGTGCTGAAAGGGGAAATGAGCCTCGTAGGACCCCGGCCTATTGTACAGGCGGAAGTGGAACGATACGACAAATATATTAAAGAATACTACTCCGTCCTTCCCGGTATCACCGGCATGTGGCAGACCAGCGGGAGAAGCGATATAGACTATCCCGAAAGAGTCCAGATGGACAGCTGGTACGTCCACAACTGGAGCGTTTGGCTGGATATGGTACTGCTGTGGAGAACAGTTCGTGTAGTTGCAGCTGGCGAAGGTGCATACTAATAAAACCTATATATGGGACGCTACAGAAAAGGGAGAATAACGATGAAACATTATAATTATCTTATTGTTGGAGCTGGCCTTTTTGGCGCAGTTTTTGCCCACGAAGCCAAGCGGGCTGGAAAGAGCGTGCTGGTTATAGACAAACGTCCCCACATCGGGGGCAACGTGTATACGGAGAACATTGAGGGCATTCATGTGCACAAGTATGGGGCCCATATTTTCCATACAAATTTAAAGCATGTATGGGACTATGTGAATCAGTTCGCTGTGTTCAACCGCTTCACCAATTCACCGGTGGCAAATTACCATGGCGAACTTTATTCGCTGCCTTTTAATATGTATACCTTCAATAAAATGTGGGGCGTGGTGACACCGGAGGAAGCGACTGCCAAAATCGAGGAGCAGAGAAAAGCGGCTGGTATTACGAATCCCAAAAATCTGGAAGAACAGGCGATTTCCCTTGTGGGGACGGATATTTATGAAAAGCTGATCAAGGGATACACGGAAAAGCAGTGGGGGCGGCCCTGCACGGAACTGCCTGCCTTTATCATTAAGCGGCTGCCGGTACGGCTGACGTTCGACAACAACTATTTCAACGCGCTCTACCAGGGGATTCCGGTAGGCGGTTACACGAAGATGGTCGAAAATATGCTGGACGGTATAGAGGTACAGCTGAACTGTGACTATCTGGAACACAAGGAAGAGTTGGACCGCCTGGCAGACAAGGTCATCTATACAGGACCTATTGATGCCTATTTCCATTATGACTTAGGCCCTTTGGAATACAGAAGTGTCCGTTTTGAGAAACTGAAGTGCTGGACAAACCTAATTTTCAGGGGAATGCAGCGGTGAACTATACAGATAGAGAAACACCATGGACTCGCATTATCGAACATAAGTGGTTCGAATTTGGCAAGGACGCAGAAGGCAATGATCTGCCGAAGACCGTTATCAGCCGGGAATACTCCTCAGAGTGGAAGGTGGGCGATGAGCCTTATTATCCGGTGAATGATGAGAAGAATGGCAGTCTCTATAAGAAATACAAGGTATTGGCTGAAAAGGAAGAGAAGGTAATCTTCGGCGGTCGTCTGGGTGAGTATAAGTATTATGATATGGATGCGGTGATTGATTCAGCATTGCGCCGAGCAGATAGTGAGCTGAGATAGTTAGAAGTTCAGACGTCAGACTATCGGATTTCAGACAGTCAGAATTAAGATTATAGGCGATGAGACAGCCAGACCGCCAAATGGTATTCAGAAGATTATACGATAATGGAGCTTGCTTATTTTTGGCTAATGCATGAATCCTAGCATTATTAAAAAAATATGCAAGGCAACAATAAGACGAATGATAATATGGTGGGCAGATATCAAGGCTGCTTGTTAGTTTGGGTTCAGAAAATAAGGAAAGCAGGAAGCAATGTTGCATAAGCTTTATTCATTGGTAGATACGACAGAGAAAGCCAAAGAGCTACTTTATATTCGCGGAGTAAAAAAGAGGAAAGACAATTGTATCCTTATGCATGCAGGGGAAGTGTTGGATTTCACTACTTATTTTAATTCCCTGAGTTTGAAGAAGTGGATAAGATATACAACCATTCAAGCTCTGCAGCTTGTGCTTCAGCTGGAAGGGCGATTTCAAGTCACCTTTCATCTTTATGATGAAAAAGGAAATGTTCGGGACATCTGCATTGAAACAGAATCTTCCTACTTTACTCATTCTTTTGCTGTAGAAGAACTGGATGGGGTGCTTTTGGGATTTTCACTTCAATGCATAAGCGATGCTGGTGTATACGTTGAGGGACATTGGGATGGAGAATTTACGCAATGGGAAGCCAAGAAAATAGGAGTTTCCATTACTACTTTTAAAAGGGAAAAATATGTTAAACGGACTATGAACCTTCTTCGTGACTTTCAGCAGAACCATCCCTGGCTCTCTGTTCTTGTTGTCGATAACGGAAGTACACTAGAAGAATTGTTTGGTCAGAAGTTCCGTGTCATCCATAATAGAAACTTTGGCGGCTCAGGCGGATTCACCCGTGGTATGATAGAATACGTGGAGCAGGGGACTGTGAACTATGTTCTTCTCATGGACGATGATATCGTTCTTGAAACATCCGCGTTGGAAAGGACTTATTCCCTGCTTTCCGGGTTAAGAAATGAATATGCAAATAGCTTTTTAAGCGGTGCAATGCTGTCCTTAGAGAAGCCCTGCATACAATATGAGAACACGGCACGATGGGGAAAAATAAGATTACATGGAGAAGGTAAGAATCTAGACCTTGTTAAAGTGAATAATCTCGTGCAGAATGAAAATGTTCCTTCACAAAAGAATCGATATGGAGCCTGGTGGTATTGTGCTATTCCGGTCCATCGGATTAAAGATATTGGCTATCCTCTTCCTATATTTGTAAAAGGGGATGATATGGAATATGGTATTCGTAATCATCGAGAAGTCATGAGTATGAATGGAATTGGTGTTTGGCACCAGTCGTTCCAATCAAAAATTAGCCCGATTGTGAACTACTATGCAGATCGCAACATGTTGATTATCAATAATTATGCAGATGAATGTGGATTTGCGACATTTTTTATGGCAGTTTTGGGAAGAATGACCAAAAGAATATTGCAGGGTAACTGGAAAGGAATTCAATATTTTGACCAAGCTCTTATTGATTATAAGAGTGGGATATCAGGTATTACAGCTATTCCTTCAGATAAAAAAATGGCGCAGCTTTTAGACTTGCAAAAGCAACCGGCAGGGTTGAATGTACTGGGTAAAGTTTTGTATCGCTCTTTAAGCACTATACTTGGATACTATTCTTCGCACGATGATTATTTACAGTTTCGGGATAAATTTCTAAAATCCTCTAAATTTTGGAAAAAATTCTTAGAAATATAGGTGTTTCAATGGGCCATAAGTTTAATGCATTTCATGGAGTTACAGTCATTATTCCAACAAATAGATCCCAGTGTATGGAGGCAATTATTGACCAATCAATAACAAAATATAATGGCTTGTTGTTCCGTTTTGCTATATATGATAGTAGCGAGGGATCAGCAATCTGTGAATATGTAAAAAGATACAATGATTTGCATCGGGAAACTCCAATATCCTATACTCACTGCTCTCCTGATATGGGGGGAGATGAGAAGGCAATCAAAGCGATTAAAGAAGTAACATCTGAGTACTTTTGGCTTTACGGAGATGGAAATCTTACCGACTTTGATTTGTTGGAAAAAGTACTCCTAAGGGAAAAGTATAATACTTATGATGTACTTGATATGGAAAGCGCGAATCGGCGTGGGGTATTGAATCAGGATAAGAAAAAAGAACTGGATATAATTTACCATTATGATAATGCACATGAGTATGCAGTTCGATATTTTTCTCATTTAACATACTGGGGGGCTTCTATAATTAGAAGTAGCTTTTTTCAACAAATTTTTGAAACAGATAGGATTTATGCATATGAAGCGCATGAAATCCCATGGTGGTTAGCTTGTAGTATATTTGATCTTATAGCAGATGCAAAGCAACATAAGAGAATCATTCACTTAGGGGTTCTTTATAGTGATTCTCTTAGATATAATCAAGAAAAGAAAGACCATGGCTGGACGCAGGATGAACGGTATTATAAGATTACCTTTTCAAAACTTATTGAAGGGATAACAATGATGTCCACCTGGTACCCGGTAAATATTAAATATAAAATGATAAAGAATCTTTGGAATGATGCCCTTGTGAGTACTAGATATCTGTTTCATTTGCGTCGTATTGGTAACTTAACACCATATATGGTTAAGAAATATAGGAAAGAGATTATGTATGTACCTTCTGTATATCTTAGGATGAAGATGATTTCATCTATACCACTAGGGCTGATTCATATACTTTACCTGATAAAAGAAATCAATAAGTAATTGGACTATATAAAAGGAATTAAGCGAGGAAAATTTTGAAAATAAACTATTTTTTTTCTGTCGATAAAGATTTGCGCGCTTCCATGCTCAATTCGGTTTGGAGAGTCATATCTGGCCCGCTTTTATTGCTGGCAATTCCTTATTATCTGACTCCTATGGAACAGGGATATTGGTATACGTTTACTGGACTGGGAGCACTATCGATATTTGCAGATTTAGGATTTACTGGGATTGTTCTCCAGTTTACTGCTCATGAATTTGCATATTTAAAATTTGAAGAGAAAAAGATTTTAGCTGGCGAGGCATTTCATTTATGGAAGCTGGCCTCATTTTTTCGCTTTATTATCAAATGGCTGATGAAAGCTGTCCTCATTGTTTTTCCTCTTATTATGATTGTTGGAGGGTATTTTATTGCAGGAAAGCAAGATAATATAAATTGGTGTGCAGCTTGGACTTTATACTCATTTGCTTCCGCTGTTACTTTTTGTAACTCAGTTTTCTTAAGCTTCTTTGAAGGGTGCAATTCCGTTAGTCTTTTGCAATCCATACGTTTTCGTATAAGTGTATGTACGACTTGCATTAATCTAGTTTGCCTTGCGTTAGGTTTTAATCTTTTCTCATTGGCGATAGCACAGTCTGTGAATGCTATATCAGGAACTGTATATATATATTATTATTTCAGGAATACGATAAAACAGCTGTGGATGATTTCTAAAAATTCCTGTTATAATTGGTGGCCGGAGTTTTCTTCACTTATTTGGCGCTATGCTATTAGTTGGAGTAGTGGATACTTTATATTCCAACTTTTTACGCCATTGGCTTTTTATTTTCATGGTGCTGTTTTTTCGGGAAAAGTTGGTATCAGTATAGCTATGTGGACAGCAGGAGCCGGTATTGCAAGCACATGGATAACGGCAATTCTGCCGAAAATGAATATGCTGATATCCAAGGAAAAATGGGGTGAATTGGATCAGATATTTCATAAAAGTTTTATACGGGCAATGCTTACAATGATTGCTGGCGGTGCAGTCTATTTTTTACTATATGCTATGTTAAGTAATAAAATCTTGTTTTTTCAACGAGTACTTGACCCTATCAATATGGTAATACTGTACATTTCCTGGATACTTCAAACATGGATTAACTCGCTTGCTGCATACCTAAGGGCACACAAAAAAGAGCCATTGATGTTGCTTTCTGCATTTGGAGGAATGTGGGTAGGTATAACAACACTTCTTTGCGCAAAATTTCTTCCGGAAGAGTATATGTTTTTAGGCTTTTTGTCACAGTATTTTACAATTCCATTGGTTATTCGACTTTATAAGATGCAGAAGAAAGAGCATTTTACTATTTCTGAAACCGATGATAAGTACTAAAAATACTAGAAACTCTATCCAAGCGATTGTATAGCTGTTCACTAGGTTTTGTAAGCTTTGGGTTATTGAGGATTTTTTCTTTGTGTTTTGTTCATTGTGGTGATAAAATATCATTGACTTAGACAGTGACTTATTTTAGTTGATTAAAGTGAGGGAAAAGATGCAGGTTGTTCTTCTAGCAGGTGGCTTTGGTACTCGAATTTCAGAAGAAAGTCAGTATAAGCCGAAACCAATGATTGAAATCGGTGGTATGCCAATCCTTTGGCATATCATGAAATGTTACAGCTACTATGGATTTAATGAATTTATCATTTGTGCGGGTTATAAACAGCATTACATTAAGGAGTGGTTTGCTGATTATTTCCTTCACACATCAGATATTACGTTTGACTTCACCCAGGGAAACAAAATTATTGTTCATAATCAGCATAGCGAGCCTTGGAAGGTAACTGTCGTAGATACCGGACTCAACACAATGACCGGTGGACGAATCAAAAGAATACAGCCATATGTTGGAAACCATCCGTTTATGATGACTTATGGAGATGGGCTTTGTGATGTAAATATTTTGGATCTTGTTAAATATCATAAATCTCATGGAAAGTTGGCTACTCTTACTGCCGTACAACTGGAACAGTCCAAGGGTATTTTAAATATTGGAGCGGATAATTCTGTTCGGTCATTCCGCGAAAAAGCGGCGAGAGACAGTGCACCTATCAATGCAGGTTTCATGGTTCTTGAGCCGGAAGTTTTTGAGTACCTTGATGGGGATGATTGTATTTTTGAAAGGGTGCCCCTAGAACGCCTGGCCCAGGAAGGCCAGCTGATGAGCTATAAATATAAAGGATTCTGGCAGTGCATGGATACCAAACGAGAGAAAGATATTCTTGAAAAACTGTGGGATTCCGGACATGCTCCTTGGAAAGTGTGGGACAATTGAAATTAGATATGACTTTTTACAAAGGAAAGAGGGTTTTGGTCACAGGCCATACCGGATTCAAAGGGACCTGGCTTTGTAAAATGCTTGAAATGGCGGGTGCTAGAGTTATCGGCTATTCACTACCATCTCCCACAGAGGAAGGTGCGAAGGTTTTCAATCTTTCTGGGACAGAAGCTGGCATGCTGTCTGTAATAGGTGATATTCGAGATTATAAGACACTTTTGTCTCTTTTTCATGAAGAAAAACCGGAAATCGTATTTCATCTAGCTGCTCAACCGATAGTGCTGGAAAGTTACAAGGATCCCGTAGGTACTTATTCCTCTAATGTCATGGGGACTGTCCATGTGCTGGAATGCATTCGCCAGACAAGATGTGTACGATCATTCCTCAATGTCACTACCGATAAAGTTTACAGGAATAATGAATGGATCTGGGGATATCGCGAGAATGAACCTCTCGATGGATATGATCCTTATTCTAATAGTAAGAGCTGCTCTGAATTGGTTACGGCCAGCTACAAGCGCAGCTTTTTCAGTGATGGATCCACAGCCATCTCGACCGCCAGGGCAGGTAATGTCATTGGGGGAGGGGACTTTGCGGAAAATAGAATCATCCCTGATAGCATTAGAGCAGCCTATGCAGGAAAGGCTATTGAAGTTAGGAACCCCTATTCCACCCGTCCCTATCAGTTTGTGCTGGAACCACTCTATGCATACCTGATGATTGCGGCAGCTCAGTATCAGAATGGAAAATATGCAGGTTCCTATAATGTGGGCCCTGATGAAGAAGACTGCGTCACAACGGGAGAGCTGGTTAACTTCTTCTGCCAGGCATGGGGGGAAGGATTGACATGGGTCGATAAGTCACAAAAGGATGCTCCCCATGAAGCCAATTTCCTGAAGCTCGACTGCTCCAAATTGAAATCCACATTTGGATGGACGCCGCGATATCATATGGAGGAAACCATTAGGCAAACAGTGGCTTGGGCAAAAGCATATCGAGATAAGAAAGATATAGCTGCTTTTATGGAAAAGCAGATTGAAGATTTTTTAGGCAAGTAGTGATGTGTCTGCGGCAGAGCCGCAAACTTGCGCCCCCTTTCAGGGGGAGAGGGCCACGAAGTGGCGCGGGGGTTACTAACGGTTTAGAA
>ERZ1023888.335-NODE-335-length-14319-cov-31.813166_pt1 | contig 14319 bp, 14 predicted proteins | sample MGYA00380396_ERZ1023888 | MGnify/ENA primary metagenome ERZ1023888 (study PRJEB33179, sample SAMN07448998) | human gut metagenome | biome: Human-gut; feature: Human associated habitat; material: Faeces | host: Homo sapiens | place: India: Bhopal | collected... | reverse complement strand
GCCTATGTATGGGTCGTGATGCCACTTAGTGTCGCCGAATTTTCCGGTCAATATTGAGGCATATCCAACCTGCAGCAGCAGGGCTTTATATTTTACGATTATACCGATATCTCCAGCAACACCTTTGGCACCGGATACATAACGTTCGTGGTTGTAGGAGAACTCGGTACCATCCAAGTCTTTCGTTTGTTCGTACTTCTGTACATATTGTCCGTATCCAGCTCCTATGTAAGCGAACAAGTATTTGTGGCAACGTTTCATAACTCCGGCTGTAACGGTTGCGTATGCCGGGTCCTTCTTCTTGTATATGCCAGTGCCGTAATACCCGTCTTTATAATAAGGCTCAGGATAACCCTCTGAGTCTATACCAAAATCTCCGCCTGCATTGGCAATTCGTAGGTATGCACCCCAGTTGCGACACAAGGCGAGTGTCGCGCCGAAAGCGTTGCAGCCAGTGTAGTTGGCTATAACCATGCCGTACAGGCGTGGTGGGCGCTTCTTTAGTGTGTACGAGAAGTTTTTCGTCTCAAACGGGTTGATAGTGATTTGGTCGCTAATGTCGAAATACTCTTTCTCGTCGCCCTTGATTTTGATGTTGTGTGTGCCGATGATTTTTAGAGTTTGAGGAGTCAGTCCTTGTGGTATGCCGTCTATGATGATTGTGGCTTGTGGCATACTGCTGATATTGGCTTCACCTTCGATAAGGAAAGAGAATTCGGTGTTGCCGGTAGTGCTGACTTCGATAGGGTAGTTCTTTTCAAATAAGCTGCCATATCTTACGGTTACGTTGTGTTGTCCGGTTGCTACTTTTGTGTACATTATGTTGGTTGACGACCAATCGCCGTCAATGGCGATATCCGCACCAGCTGTTGTTTGCAGCTTGATTCTTACCGAGTCGTTGGCAGTCTGCGCTTGTGTAGCGCAGACCGTCATTAGAAGCGATAAGATAATAAGTCCTATTCGTTTCATTGTTCTTGTATTGATGTTTATTCGATGTTGAAGTTCATTCGCCAGATGTTGTATTTGCTTTCGCGGTTAGCTCTGGTCGAGAGGAAGTAGATGCTACGTCCGTCTTTAGCCCAAACCGGACACATGTCGGAACTCGGGTTGAAGGTGAGCTGTGTCAATCGCGAACCATCGGTTCTTACCACGAAGATGTCGGTGTTCACAACGTTGTTGATAGACGATGTAGAGTTGCCTTCAACTGCGAGCCACTTGCCGTCGGGCGAAAGAGCAGGGTTGGCGAAACTACGTTTCTCATCGGTAAGGATAAGTGTTTCCTGTCCTTTGACGTAATTGACATACCATATCTCGCTGCGTCCGGCAGAAGAGTTTCTGACGCAGTAGAAAGCTTCCGGGTCATTAGGGATAAGGCAAACATTGTAGCCGGAAGCGCACGATGTGAGTGTGCCGTCCTTTCTGTCGAGCGACCATACCGACGGACCATTAGCCGACTGGCGTGAGAAGAATACCTTCTGACCGTCGAGTGAGGCAGGGTTCCAATCCGCCACCGAACCGTTGGTTATCTGCTGCATCATGCTTCCCTGGTCGGCGTTGACAGAAGAGATGTAATAGTTGACACCGTTCTGATCGGAGAAGTAGAGTTTGTTGTCCTTTGCCCACGAGAACGAGAGTACGTCGCGGAATGTGCGCTGTGTGGCAGCACCCTGAGCACCTGCGTTTCTCACCATGATGTTTGTCTGACCGTTAGCCTTGTAGAGGTATGCCAGTTTGCTACCATCGGGCGAGATAGCGAGAGTGCGTAACGGGCACCACTTGAAGTGGGCTTCGGCACTGTATGCCCAGCTCGAGTTCTTGTAGTAAGCACGATTGGCCAATGCTGGCTCCTTAGTTGAGTTGCCGGAGATGATACTGTTGGTCGACTCGTCGGTGAGCTTCACAAGGTTAAGACCGCTTTCCTCGGGGGTGAATGCCTCAAGATAGTTGGCTACTTTACTCGAACCGCATGATGCGAGTAATACAGAAACGGCTGCAAAGCCTAATACTTTTACTGATGTTTTCATAATGTGTTGATTTTAGTTGCTTGTTGGTGATTCGTTTGAGTTGGATGTACCGTTTTGCTGAAGTTGTTTATCAAGCGCCTGTTGGTACTTTGATGTTTGTGAGGAAGTAGCGCAACTTGCTGCTCCAATCACAAAAACTGCCGCAACGATGCACGAGCAGATAAGCTTTAAAGACATGCTTTGTGTCATAATTATAGTTTTTTTGTTAGTAAATAAATGATGATTGCGATTGAGTAAGACGTTAAGTCGAGAATATCCCATGTGCCGCTGGCAAGCCCCATGAGTTGACAGAACTCGTGCGCTATGATAGCCACTGGCATAGCCCAAACGAAAAATAGCCGTATGTGTTTGCCGTCGTTGTTCCATATGAATTCCATTGTAAACATGTATGACAACAACCACATTCCGTCGGGTAGGCTATAGACAACCCATTCAGGAACCGTCTCTATAGGCGGAAGCCAATGCGCAGACCTTAAGGCTCTGACATCGTCGAGCAAGCCCATCTGCTCAAGCGGTTGAAACATACAGAGCGTTAGCGGTCTATACAGAATGTAAACCAGTTCGCCGATTGATATGAGTAGGGCTGATAGTAATATGTAAGTTTTTCTTTTAATAGTTATAATACCAGACTCGCCGTCTCCAAGAAGTCTATTAAAAATAAAAACTCAGTGATGACCGATATAAAAAAAAGGACGTGGAGACTCTATCCGTTACTCGCTCCACAGCTTGAGGCCCTAGGAATTGCCCATTGTAGTCGAAACGAGCAACCCAAGACCCCACGCCGATATGAACGTATCAGTCTCATCGTATATGTATATAATCATAAGTGCATACTTACGTGAATGTAAGTACACATTATATATTAATATAATATACCAATGAGGGCTGACAATAGTGTCATACCCCGTGGCATCTATCGTTGCCATGTCCCTTGACCACAATTTGAGAGTTTCCTAGGCTTTCAAGCTGTCAGTGAACAAAGCGCGTGATAAACGCCTTTCCATATATGGTATCTCCACGACACGCAGCTAACCGAATAGCGTTGTCTTTCCCGGCACTTAAAGTGTCATCGGCGTAGAGACAATGCAAAATTAGTGTATTTTTTTGAAACTGCAAATTATTAAAGCTAATTATTTTCATTACTTGTGTACACAGCGGTCTCGTTAAAGCAGACTGACAATCCGTTGGTTTCGTGTTCTTGGTGTTAGTTTTATGTGATTACAATATATGCAAAAAACTTTGCATAAGTCGTTCGCAATACGGAAAAAATACGTAACTTTGTCTTCTGCGATAATAGCTGTCGCAGTATGTAAACAGTTAGTTTTGGAACAACGATAACAACCGAAATATGAAGACAATCAACACACGTCGCAGCATACGCAAGTACACCGATGCTGCGGTAAGCGACACGCTGCTGCGCCGCCTGCTCAGTGAGGCGGAGCGCACGCAGACAATGGGCAACCTGCAACTTTACAGCGTAGTGGTGACACGATCCGACGAGCAGAAGCGCCGCCTCGCGCCGGCACACTTCAACCAGCCGATGGTGGAGGGTGCGCCCGTAGTGCTCACGTTCTGCGCTGACTTTCGTCGCACCACGCTTTGGGCGGAGAACCGCAACGCCGACCCGGGCTACGACAATATGCTCTCCTTTCAGAACGCAGCTACCGACGCGCTGCTTTTCTGCCAGACCTTCTGCAACCTTGCTGAAGAGGAAGGTTTGGGCTGCTGCTTCCTCGGCACAACGGTGTACATGCCGCAGATGATTATCGACGTGCTGCAGCTGCCACGCCTTGTGGTGCCCGTGGCTACCATCACGCTCGGCTGGCCCGACGAGCAGCCTGCACTCACCGACCGTCTGCCCATCGATGCTATCATGCACGAGGAGACTTACTGCGACTATACCCCCGAGCGCATTGACCGCTTCTATGCCGAGAAGGAGGCATTGGAGGAGAACCGAGAGTTTGTGCGCTTGAACGGCAAGCAGACTCTCGCGCAGGTGTTCACCGACTGCCGATACACGCGCAAGGACAACGAGGCTATGTCTGCAGGACTTATCGACGTGCTAAAGAAACAAGGGTTTTTGCGTTGATTTGCCGACCGCTAAGCTGAAAGGTATCATAACAAGTATTCAGATATAACAATGAACAAAGACACGTTCGACAAGCCGCTCTCGCTCCTCGAACTTAACTCGCTCGTTGCAGCTGTCGTTGACATCAGTCTGCCCGACGAGTACTGGGTGGAGGCTGAGCTGTCGGAAGCACGCGAGGTGCGCGGGCATTGCTACATGGAGTTGGTGGAGAAGGACGAATTCTCCAACACGCCCACGGCTCGCGCTTCAGCCAAGTGCTGGGCATCGCGCTGGTCGCTGCTACGCCCCAAGTTCGAGCGCATCACTGGTCAGCGGCTGCACGCCGGCATGAAGGTGATGCTGCGCGTGCGTGCGCAGTTTCATGCAGCCTACGGCTTCTCGTTGATAGTGAGCGACATCAACCCCGAGTACACCATGGGCGATCTCGCACGCCGCCGCCAGGAGATAGTGCGCCAGCTGAAGGCAGAAGGTGTGTTCGACCTGCAGAAAGAGCTTCGGTTGCCGTTGTTTGCGCAGCGCATAGCCGTCATATCGAGCGAAGGAGCAGCCGGCTACGGCGACTTCTCGCGCCAGCTGCACGACAATCAAGGGGGCTATATATATAAGGTGGAGCTATTCGCTGCCGTGATGCAAGGCGAAGCCGTGGAACAGAGTGTGATAGCCGCCCTCGGACGCATATACGAGCGCGTGGATGACTTCGACGCGGTGGTGGTGATACGCGGTGGCGGAGCCACGAGCGATATGTCGGGCTTCGACACGCTCGCTTTGGCGGAGAACGTAGCCAACTTCCCATTGCCCGTCATTACCGGCATCGGTCACGAGCGCGACGAGTGCGTGCTCGACATGGTGGCGTTCGCACGCATGAAGACCCCAACGGCTGCTGCGCAGTTCCTCATCGACAACCTGCAGCGCACCGCCTTGCGCCTCGACCAGCTTGCAGACCGCATTGCCGACCGCGTGCAACGCCGCATGGATGTGGAGCGTGTGCGCCTCGTGTCGCTATCGGAGCGTATTCCCATGCTCTTCTCGCTCGTGAAGACGAAGGAGTGGGGCAGAGCCGACCGCCTTATGCAGCGCATGACGACGGCTGCGAACAGGCAACTCGTGACGGCGGAGACCTATGTCAACACCTTGCAGCGCACCATAGAGGTATCCGCAAGACGAAAGATAGACAACGAGCGCCACCGACTCGAGCTGCTCGCACAGCGCGTTGAGGCTGAAAACCCCGACCGCCTTCTGCGTCGCGGCTACAGCATCACGACGTACAACGGCAAGGCGGTGCGCGATGCCGCACAGCTGCCGAAGGGTGCGCTGGTGGAGACGCACGTGGAGAAAGGAACATTCAAATCAAGAGTGGAATAGTAGGAGGGTATGGCATCCTGCCATACCCACGCTGCCTTTCGTAGCGGAGGTTTACTAATTATTAAACAAGAAGATATGCCCAAAGAACAGAAATACGAAGCGGCGATGCGCCAGCTGGAAGACATCGCAGCAAAGATGGAGAACGGCGAGCTCGATATAGACTCGCTCAGTGAGCAACTGAAGACCGCGCAGAAACTGATAAAGCAATGCAAGGATAAACTCACGAAAACCGACGAGGACATACGCAAGATACTCGGCAGTGAGGATTGATAGCGCAAGTTGTTGTCTGCTTTTTTGTGCTAATAATGTCTAATATCGCACAAATAGTTGCACGTTTGTTTTATTATTATTACTTTTGCCTGCGGTTAGGGGAGCATATCCCCGCTATGAAAAAGAAACGTATTAAAACCTAAAGTTTTATGAAAGATATAGCATGGTCAGAGTTGTCGTTCGGCTATATGCCTACCGACTATAACGTGCGCTGTTGCTACCGCAATGGCAAGTGGGGCGAGATAGAGGTCTGCTCCGACGAGTACATTAAGCTCCACATGGCAGCCACCTGTCTGCACTACGGACAGGAAGCCTTTGAGGGACTGAAGGCATACCGTTGCCCCGATGGCAAGGTGCGCGTGTTCCGAATGGAAGAGAACGCAGCACGTCTGCAGTCGACATGTCGCGGTATCATGATGCCAGAGTTGCCTACAGACATCTTCGTTGAGATGGTGAAGAAGGTAGTGCGCCTCAACCAGGAGTACATCCCGACATACGAGAGCGGTGCTACGCTCTACATCCGTCCGCTCCTCATCGGTACATCGGCACAGGTAGGCGTTCGTCCGGCAGAAGAGTACATGTTCATCATCTTCGTCACACCGGTAGGACCTTACTTCAAGGGTGGCTTCTCTACAAACCCGTACGTCATCATACGCGACTACGACCGTTCGGCTCCGCTCGGAACCGGTATCTACAAGGTGGGCGGCAACTATGCTGCATCGCTCAGAGCCAACCATCTCGCTCATGAGAAGGGCTACGCTTGCGAGTTCTATCTCGACGCAAAGGAGAAGAAGTACATGGACGAGTGTGGTGCTGCCAACTTCTTCGGCATCAAGAACAACACATACGTCACACCGAAGTCGACCTCAATCCTTCCGTCTATCACCAACAAGAGTCTTATGCAGCTCGCTGAGGACTTCGGCATGAAGGTAGAGCGCAGACAGATTCCTGAGGAAGAGCTCGCTACATTTGAGGAGGCAGGTGCTTGTGGTACAGCAGCCGTAATCAGTCCGATCTCGTACATCGACGACATCGACACCGGTCAGCGCTTCATGTTCAGCGAGGACGGTAAACCAGGTCCTGTTTCGACCAAGCTCTACAACCACCTGCGTGGCATTCAGTATGGCACGGAAGAGGACAAGCACGGTTGGACAACAGTAGTAATCGAGTAAAAATTGATTAGGTAAATATTCAGAGTAAGGGTGCAGCGGTTTTTGCCGCTGCACCTTATTTGTATATATAAACCAACCCAAATTCCACTTTTAACCCTCCGAATTTGTCTAATCGTCCTTTATTTCGTAACTTTGCATACACTAATACATTTCATTATGGAGAATAATACTCATACCGTATTCAATGCAGCTCAACTTAAAATGTTGAATATGATGGCAATGCTGAAGACTAAAGAAGAGATCGATGGTCTGCAGCAGGTGGTGTCTGATTATCTTGCAAAACTGTTGCATGGTGAGATTGATCGTTTGTGGGAAGAAGGCGAACTCTCTGAAGAAAAAGTAGAGAGTTTTAGAACTCTCCATGAGCGCACACACTATAATAAGCAACAATTATGATTGGAGTGAACACTAACTATGTGCTTGACACAAATAGTTTGATAATGTCACTTTCCTCCCGTAATAAATACTCATATATATGGGACGCATTTGTTACGGGTAGGTATACTTTGTGTGTGACAAATGAAATATTAACTGAATATGAAGAAGTTATTTCAAGAAACATCAATCAGAGAGTAGCACGCATTGTGCTTTCTTATTTTATGTTGTTGCCAAATGTTAAGTTAGTTGATCCGCATTATAGTTTTGGATTGATACACGCAGACTTTGATGATAATAAATTTGTGGATTGTGCAATAGTTGCTAATGCAAGATGCATAGTGACGCAAGATCATCATTTTGATGTTCTTAGCACTATAGATTTCCCAAAAGTTGATGTAATTGATATTGACGAATTTTTAAAAATACTTCTTTCTGAAGTGAATTAAAAGACAACAATGGGCAAAGGAAAACTGGCGAAGTTCGCTGATATGGAGCGATACGAGAACGTGTTTCAATATCCGTTCTCGGTAGCAGATAATGTGCCGTTCGATATGAAAGGACGATGGCGCGAGATATATTTCAAGAACGACAACCCGATTGTGCTCGAGCTGGGCTGCGGCAAAGGCGAGTACACGGTTGGGCTGGCAAAGATGTTCCCCAACGTGAACTTCATCGGCGTAGACATCAAGGGCGCACGCATGTGGACAGGTGCCACGCAGGCACTCGGTGAAGGCTTGAAGAACGTGGCGTTTCTGCGCACGAACATAGAGATAATCGACCGCTTCTTCGCAGAGGACGAGGTGCAGGAGATATGGCTCACGTTCAGCGATCCGCAGATGAAGAACCCACGCAAACGTCTCACGTCTACCTACTTCATGGAGCGCTATCGTCGCTTCCTGCAGGACGGCGGCACGATACATCTGAAGACCGATTCCAACTTCCTCTTCACATACACCACATACATGCAGCAGCGCAATAATCTGCCACTGCTCTTCCGCACCGAAGACCTCTACCACACCGAGGGCTTGGACGCACAGACAAACGAGATTCTCGGCATACAGACCTACTACGAAAGCATGTGGATAGAACGCGGACTGAACATCAAGTACATGAAGTTCGCATTGCCGCACGACGGCGAGCTGTACGAGCCGGAAGTTGAGATACCGCTCGACGAGTACCGCTCGTATCACCGCGACAAGCGTAGTTCTAAAACGACTGCAGTATAAGTCTTGAGTTTTGAGTTTTGAATTGTCGGCTACGCCGATTTTGAATTAATCAATTCAAAATTCAAAACTCAAAACTCAAAATTGCGACGCATGTCGCAACAATTCAAAACTCAAAACTCAAAATTCAAAACTCAAACATGACACTATATCCGAAACTCATTACTGACGCACTCGCAACAGTAATATATGCAGGTACAAAGAAAAACCTCATAGAAAGCAATATGCTTGCCGACGATGTGCGCATCAACGGCATGAAAGTGAAGTTCACACTCGTCTTCCCACGCGATACCGACCCATTCATGAAGTCGACTATCAAGGCGGCTGAGGCTGCTATCCACTATCACGTGTCGAAAGATGTGGAGGTGACCATCGAGACCGAATTCCTCTCGAAGCCGCGCCCGGAAGTGGGCAAACTGCTGCCGCAGGTGAAGAACGTCATCGCCGTAAGCTCTGGTAAGGGCGGAGTAGGCAAGAGTACCGTTGCAGCCAACCTCGCCATCGCCTTGGCACGTCTTGGCTACAAGGTAGGTCTGCTCGACTGCGACATCTTCGGTCCGTCGGTTCCGAAGATGTTTCAGGTAGAAGACGCACGCCCCTACGCCGTGAAGAAAGACGGTCGCGACCTCATCGAGCCAATCGAGAAGTATGGCATCAAGCTGCTCTCTATCGGCTTCTTCGTAAACCCCAATACCGCAACACTGTGGCGCGGTGGCATGGCATCGAACGCACTGAAGCAGCTCATCGCCGATGCCGACTGGGGCGAGCTCGACTACTTTGTGCTCGACACACCTCCCGGAACAAGCGACATACACCTCACACTGCTCCAGACTCTCGCAATCACAGGCGCTGTCATCGTGAGCACACCGCAGAAGGTGGCGCTCGCCGACGCTCTCAAGGGCATCGACATGTACGAGAACGACAAGGTGAACGTGCCTATCCTCGGACTCGTGGAGAACATGGCGTGGTTCACACCAGCCGAACTGCCCGAGAACAAGTATTACATCTTCGGCAAGGAAGGCTGCAAGCAGCTTGCGCAGGAGAAGGGCTTGCCTCTGCTCGCGCAGATACCGCTCGTTCAGGGCATCTGCGAGAATGGCGACGCTGGTACACCTGCCGCTCTCGACAGCAACAGCATAACAGGTCTGGCGTTCATTAACCTCGCACAGGCTGTTGTTACCGTCGTGAACCGTCGCAACAAGGAGCAGCAGCCCACAAAGATTGTAGAGGTTACGAAGAACTGATAGAGCTGAACGTACAAAAAATAAGTCTGAACGTACAGAAATCTATTTGTATTACAATGACTAAAGAGAAAGAAATATTCAAGCGCGCCGAACTGCTCATGGGCGAAGACGTGATGAAGGCGTTGGCGTCGAAGCGCGTAATCGTCTTCGGTGTGGGCGGCGTAGGCAGCTGGTGTGTAGAGTGCTTGGTGCGCTCGGGCATACGTCATATCACGATAGTCGACTGCGACTGCGTGTGTGCTTCTAACGTAAACCGTCAGCTCATGGCTACGTCTGCCACCATTGGACGTGTGAAGGTGGAGGCGCTGCGCGAACGTCTACTCGAGATAAACCCCGACTGCGAGGTCAACGCCCTGCAGAAGATGTACACCGACGAGACTGCAGCCGAGTTCCATCTCGACGAGTACGACTATATCATCGATGCTATCGACTCGCTGAAGGACAAGATGTCGCTCATAATGCGTGCCTGCGAGACCAATGCCGTGTTCTTCTCGTCAATGGGCGCTGCGTTGAAGATGGATTCTACGCAAATACGCGTGACTGAGTTCTGGAAGGTGCGCGGCTGTCCGCTCGGATCGGCGCTGCGCAAGCGCATGAAGCGCGCCGGATTGAAGCCGGCTCACAAGTTCCAGTGCGTCTACAGCGAGGAACTGCTCGACAATCGTGGCAGCGACACAGGCAACGACCCCTGTCTGATACAGAAGGCGCAGACAAACGGATCGATGGCGCACATCACGGCTATATTCGGCTTTACTATAGCCGGACTTGTGCTTAAAGATGTGTATCAGAAGACACTTGGCAAGCTGTAATACAATAAAACAACTAAAATAGAGTTATATAAAGAAAACAATTATAAAACAATGAAGAAATACGTTATTTATCTGTTTCTGTTCATATTCCTGCCGTTGGCTGCCATGGCACAGTCGTCAATGACCGACCAGCAGGTGATGCAGTACATCGTGAAGGAACACAACTCTGGTAAGTCGCAGTCGGAGATTGTGACCAAGCTTATGCAGCGTGGCGTGGATATCTCGCAGATTCGCCGCGTGCGCAACAAGTACGAACGCCAGATGAAGCAGGGCGGATTAGGTAATGTGTCGGACAACACAACGGGCAAGGACGAATCGCGTCTGCGTACTAATAACGGTAATCCGCGCGAGTTGACAAAACGCGACGACTATGGTAAGGAGGCTACGCAGAAGGCTTCGCAGTATTCGAATATGCGCCTGAAGGCAGAACGCGACCGCAAGTACAAGAATACCTACGATGAAACCGACGAGGAGTTTATGGACTATCAGCGTGAGATGTTCGAGCTGGTGCCCGACACGGCACAGATGCTTGAGCAGCTGCTTGCTGAGCGCGACGCTCTGAAGAAGAAAGTGTTCGGACGCGACATCTTCAACAATCAGGAACTCTCGTTCGAGCCGAACATGAACATCGCTACACCGCAGAGCTATGTTCTCGGTCCGGGTGATGCCGTCTTCGTTGATATCTACGGTGCTTCGCAGAAGTCGGAGCAGTGTACCGTGTCGCCCGAGGGTGAAATCACAATCGAGGGCTTCGGCCCCGTACATGTTGGCGGACTTACAGTAGATCAGGCTAACAGACGCCTTCGCTCTACGCTTGGTGCACGCTACAGCAGTTCGAAGATAAAGCTATCGGTAGGTCAGACACGCACTATCATTGTTAACGTGATGGGCGAGGTGAAGACACCTGGTACCTACACACTCTCGGCTTTCGCTACCATCTTCCACGCTCTCTATATGGCTGGCGGCACAAACGACATCGGTACGCTCCGTAATATCATGGTATATCGCAACAACCGTCTTATAACAACCGTCGACATCTACGACTATATCCTCAACGGAAAGCTCACGGGCAATGTGCGCCTCGCCGACAACGACGTGGTTGTTGTAGGCCCGTACGACTGTCTTGTGAACGTGACGGGTAAGGTGAAGCGTCCGATGTTCTACGAGATGAAACCCAACGAGTCGATCGCTTCGTTGCTGAAATACACGGGCGGTTTCACTGGCGACGCTTACAAGAAGGCTGTGCGTGTGAACCGCAAGAACGGAAAGGAATACTCGGCATATAACGTGGAGGAGTTCGACTTTGCGAGCTTCCATGTAGCCGACGGCGACTCTGTGTCTGTCGACTCAATCATGGCACGCTACGCCAACACCGTTGAGGTGAAGGGAGCCGTGTTCCGTCCGGGTATGTACAACCTTGGCGAGCAGGTGAACAGCGTACGTTCGCTCATCGAGCACGCCGACGGTGTTACAGAAGATGCTATCACTTCGCGTGCCGTGATGCACCGCATGAAGGCAGACCGCACGCTTGAGGTGGTCAGCGTAGACATCGAGGGCATTATGAGCGGTCGTGTAGCCGACATCCCATTGAAAGAGAACGACGTACTCTTTGTGGCTACCAAGACAGAGAAGATGTCCGACCGAACGCTCACGATACGTGGCGAGGTGCAGTACCCTGGTGTATACAAGTACGCCGACAACGAGACTGTTGAGGACTTCATCATACAGGCTGGCGGTCTCACCGACAAAGCATCGCTTATGAACGTAAGTATCAGCCGACGTGTGAGCGACCCGAAGGCGTTGCGTCCAGATAGCGTCATCGCAAAGACATTCAACGTGGCGCTGAAAGACAACTTTGCTGTTGACGGCGACCGCACGCTGACGCTCATGCCTTTCGATGAAGTGTACGTAATGCGCTCGCCGGGCTACACCGAGCAGCAGAACGTGTCGGTAGAGGGCGAGGTGCTCTTCGCCGGAACATACGCCCTGGAGCGCAACAACACACGCTTGAGCGACCTCTTCAAGAAGTCGGGCGGCTCGAACGGACTCGCCTACATAAAGGGCGCACGACTCATGCGTAAGGCTAACGAAGCAGAGAAAGCGCGTATGGAGGCTGTACTGAAGATGCAGCAGGAGGAGCAGAAGAAGAACCTTTTGCAGCTCTCGGCAAGTGCCAACAACGCTGCAGCTCTGCAGACTACAGCCCAGGATGCTACAAAGGCTAACATCGAGAAGTTCCAAGTGCCTGACGAGTACCCCGTTGGTATCGACCTCGCAGAGGCTATGAAGAATCCGGGCTCTGACGCCGACCTCGTGTTGCGCGACGGCGACCGTCTTGTTGTGCCGCAGTATAACGGAACGGTGAAGGTGAACGGAGCCGTGATGTACGCCAATACCGTGGCTTACGAGCGCGGAAAGCGTGCCAGCTACTACATCGACCAGGCGGGCGGCTATGCTTCAGACGCCGTTAAGGGCCGTGCATACATTATATATATGAATGGCAAGGTGTCGAAGCTGAGTCATGGAGCGAAGGTGCAGCCGGGCTGCGAGATTGTAGTTCCTGCTAAGCTGAAGCGCAAGATGTCAGCTGCCGAGATGATGAGTATGGGATCGAGCATGTCGTCAATCGCTGCGATGATTGCTACAATCAGTAACATTCTTACGAAGTAAGGTTTTGCTTACATGTAGTATATGTTAGTTGGTAAAAATATAGTAACAATAATAACAATGAAGAAGAATCACATATTGATGGCAATGGTTGTGCTATTCTTTATGATGGTGTCTGTCCAGTTGAAGGCTCAGACACCATCAGAGTGGCCAGACATTCCTTTGCTTACTATCGAAACAGTTGATGGTGTGATGCCAACTGCTACTAAAGTGTATCCTCCAGAAGGATGTGTTGGTGAGGGTATATTGAGTGAGCATGTGCCTGGTCGTCTTGTGATGACTCTCAAGGGTAAGACACTATATGATAGTGGCGACTATATCAAGGGCGAGTCGGGCATCAGAATCAAGATTCGTGGTAATTCTACTGGTGCGAATCTTGCACAGCATCCTTATAAACTGAAATTGTCAAAGAAAGCCGATTTACTTCAACTTGGCAAGGAGCATAAAAGTAAGGACTTCGCCTTGCTTTCCATGTTTACATGGAATAAAGTGATGAAGAATGAAGAATGCAATATTCTTCTTAATACCGGTTTGGCTTTGTGTCGTGCGCTTAATTTCCCATGGACACCTAATACACGTCCTGTGAATGTTGTTATCAACGGAAAGTATCAAGGTTTTTATCACCTTATTGAGACTGTTGAGCGTGCCGATACTCGTATAAAGACCGATAAGACTGGTTTTGTAATAGAGAACGATGCCTATTGGTGGAAAGAAGGCGAGACTTATTTCCGTACAGAGCATCAAAAAGCCAACACTTACATGGGTTATACGTTCAAGTACCCTGATGGAGATGACATAACTGAAGAGCAGTTGGCTGATATAAAGAACTACATGGAGAAGGTGGAGACTGCGGTTTACTCAAACGCAGGAGCCTCTGATCTTATTGATTACAATTCATTTGCCCATTGGGTTCTTGCCCATGATATTCTTGGAACATCCGATGCTGCGGGTAGCAATATGTTTCTTTATAAAGAGAATGGTACTACAGAAAATTCTAAACTGAAGATGGCTACGCTTTGGGATTTCGATTCGGCGTTTCGTTCTGATGTGGGCTGGGGGTATCAACACATTAGTTATGCTT
>ERZ1023888.324-NODE-324-length-14562-cov-135.850072_pt1 | contig 14562 bp, 13 predicted proteins | sample MGYA00380396_ERZ1023888 | MGnify/ENA primary metagenome ERZ1023888 (study PRJEB33179, sample SAMN07448998) | human gut metagenome | biome: Human-gut; feature: Human associated habitat; material: Faeces | host: Homo sapiens | place: India: Bhopal | collected... | reverse complement strand
AGATAGTAATCATCGACAGTCAAATGAATTACCGAGGAAAACTTGACACTTACAATGGAATCCTTATAAATTTATCTTTTCCATTTCCTGTGGTATAATGGGCATAGAAAGAGACAGCTGGCATCCTCGGCAGGAAAACAGCTCTCTCAGATGATTAGTATTTGAAAGGAGCCTTCCCAGCCATGGGAGGCTTTTTTCAATTGCTACTTTTTAACAAGTGCAATGATGGCGACCACCAGGGCCGCGAAGTTAATCATGACCATAAAGGCCTGATATAAGTCTTGGCTCATAGTGAATCACCCCCTCTTACCAAAAGTAAGAGAAAGCCATGCCAGCTGTCTTATGTCAATATTATCATGTACTTTAAAGTTTTGGTAAATATTTTTCCTCAAAACGGTTATAAACGATTCAATCATCACATCCACAACAACCGTTCTAAATAGGGGCTTTACAAAGCTGAAGTGGGTCCATAAAAGGGCTTGGTTTTTAGTTAGTCGAATGATCATTTTTCGCCTGCGCCCCAGTATAACGGTGCAAGAAATCCCGTAACGCTGTCTTTATATTCATCGCCGCCTTTGGCGGCGATACCACAACCCTCAGCGGCCAATGGCCGCTGTCAAACTTTAGAACCTTAAGAACCCTCGGCCCAAAGGGCCGTCAACCGTCCTCTTTGAACCTGCGGCGGCGAAGCCGCCACATTAGTCCCATTTCTTCTGGGGCATGTGCTTCAGCATGTCTTCTGCTTCTTTTACCGTAATATCAGACAGAGGCCGGTGGAGGAGGAGGGAAAGAAGTTTTCTCTTTTCTTCATCTGCCGCCTCTTTGCGAAAGATTTTTTCTTTGGCCCGATGAATGAGGATATCCCTTGCTTCTTCATAGAGGCTGTATTCGCAGGGGAGGATGGCGCGGACCTGCTGATAGGTGTAGTGGGGATTTTCTTTCAGAATGAGGATGACCTTGTTTTTCTTCGTTTTAGCCAATTTCCGTTGGCAGGCAGGGCAGATGGGGGCATCCGGCGGACAGAGGCTGCCGCAGATGGAACAGGGGTGGTAGCCGTCGGCCAGTTCTCCCTTTCGGATTTTCAGCACTTCTTCCATCATTTCAGCAAAGGGGGTACGGACGGCCTCTTTTTTCACGTGACTCCTGACCCAGTTCTGTATCCAGGCTTCTTCTCCTTCGGAGAGGCTTTGGCTGTACCTTTTCTGTTCCTTTTCAATGGCCGAATTCACTGGATCCAGGGTGGTGAAGGGCTTGTAAGGCTTTTGGGGAGAACCGGCAAGGAATTTGATATCCGTGAAATAGCGGCCGATTTCATCTTTGGAAAGCTCTTTCAGAATGTCCGCCTTCATCATGAAAAGCTGCTGGAGGAAGGCGGAGTTGGTGACCCGGACGAAGAGGAGGGGACCTTTGCAGCCGGTAATGTAGGATTCCTCTGCCATGAGGCTGCCTACGATTTTTTTCCACCTTTTCTGGAACAGGTAAAACTGGAAGCCCTTATTTCCAAACAGTTTCTGCCGGACGTCGGATTCCGTAAAGACGCCGGCAATGCTTTCCATGGTGCGGTATCTTTTTCCTTCCGGTTTTTTGTCTTCTTCCATGGCGCTCCTCCTTTCTGCTTTTATTATACTATGACTGATAAGGGTTAATAGAAATTCTTTTTATGCCGATAAAAGGACATATGTTTTATAATAAAAGGGAGAGTGTGATTCTGATAGACAGGAGGATGCTGTGATGGATGAAATCAAAGATGGCAAAGTGAATATTGACCGGTATCGTATCAAGGAAGGAACGAAAGTCAATCTGAAGAAATGTTCCACGGCCTGCGATGTGGTCATTGACAAGGCAAAGGTGAAATCTCTTTATTTTCCGGAGGTCATTGAAAAAGTGAAGGACCTGCAGGAAAAGCTGTATGCCCAGAATACCTACGGTCTCATCATCGTACTCCAGGCCATGGATGCTGCCGGCAAGGACGGCACGGTGAATCATGTCTTCGCCAACCTGGATCCTGGCGGCGTGAAGGTGGTGTCCTTTAAGCAGCCCACCAGCGAGGAAAAGGACCACGACTACATGTGGCGTATCAACAAAGCCCTGCCGGAGCGGGGAGACATCGGCATTTTCAACCGCTCCCAGTACGAGGATGTCATTGTTACTCGCATTCATGACCTTATCCGTAAGGGCCAGCTGCCGCAGGACCTGATTCATAAGGATTTCTGGGAAGAACGGTATGAGCAGATTAACAACTGGGAAAAGTATCTGTACCAGAATGGTTTCCAGATGGTGAAAATATTCCTTCATGTATCGAAGAAGGAACAGCAGCGCCGCCTTATGGACCGCATCATCAACCAGCAGAAAAACTGGAAATTCTCTATGTCCGATATTAATGAAAGGCAGTACTGGGACCGGTATCAGGAGCTCTATGAGGAAATGATTACCAAAACCTCCAAGGACATTTCCCCCTGGTATATTGTGCCGGCAGACAATAAGTGGTACACCCGCTACGTGGTGGCCCTCATTACCCTTGAGGCCCTCAAGAAAATCAATCCCCAGTTCCCGAAGCTGGCGCCGGAAGTACAGGAACAGCTGGAACAGTTCAAGAAACTCATTTCCGAAGTGGATATCAAATCCTTGGAGGAAATCAAGAATTCCATAGATAAGAAGTAAAAGGAGCAGCTGGCAGGGCAGGCTGCTGCAGGGGATTCCCGAAGGAAAATCGCTTTTACTGACAAATCATTTCCGCATCATAGGATTACAAGGAGAGAAACCATTATGGAAAATCAGGGGAATCAGGAATCTGTGCCGGAAAAGAAATATGACGGCCCTGTAAAAATCGATATTGACCGCTATCGGGCCAGGGAAGGGGAGAAAATCAATCTGAAGAAATTCCCTACGGCCTGCGATGTGAATGTGGATAAGGAATCAGTCAAAATGAGTGCCTTTCCCAAAGCACTGGAGGAGCTGAACCTGCTGCAGGCCAAGCTCTATGCCCAGAGTACCTACGGCCTCGTCATCGTCCTCCAGGCCATGGATGCCGCCGGCAAGGACGGCACTATCCGCCACGTCTTTTCCCATCTGGACCCCAATGGTGTCCATGTGGTGTCCTTCAAGCAGCCCACCAGCGAGGAAAAAGACCACGACTACATGTGGCGTATCAATAAAGCCCTGCCCCGGCGGGGAGATATCGGTATTTTCAACCGCTCCCACTACGAAGATGTGGTGGTGACCAGGGTGCATGACCTCATCCACCAGGGAAAGCTGCCGAAGAACCTGATTACGAAAAATATCTGGGATATCCGCTACCGCCAGATTCGGGACTGGGAACGGTACCTGGGGGAAAACGGGTTCCACATGATTAAGATTTTCCTTCATATATCGAAAAACGAACAGCGGGACCGCCTGGCCCAGCGGATTCTGAACAAAAAGAAAAACTGGAAATTTTCCATGGCCGATATCAATGAAAGACGGTACTGGGACCGGTACCAGGAACTGTACAGCGAAATGATATCCGCCACCTCCACAGAAGAAGCGCCCTGGTACATTGTGCCGGCAGACAATAAATGGTACACCCGCTACGTGGTCTCTCAGATCGTCATCCGGGCACTGAAGGACATTGCGCCGAAATTTCCGGAAATGTCAAAGGAAATCAGGGAACAGCTGGAAGAATTCAGAAAGCTCATCGAAAGCGGCAATGTGGGCATGATCGAAGAAATGGAAGACGTGCTGCAGAAGGAATAGACGATTCGCAGAGAAACAGGATTCCCGAAGGCCCTCACGCCCTTACGGGCGTGAGGGGCCTCTTGAGGGTTCTAAAGTTTGACGGGGCTATCGCCCCGAGGGTTCTAAAGTTTGACAGCGGCTCTGCCGCTGAGGGTTGTGGTGGGCGCCTTATATTATTTTATTAAAGGCGCCCTCTTATAAAAAAACTTTACAACCGCCCTGCGGGCGTCGGAAAACAGGCCAACCGCCCTGGCGGGCGAGGGGGAAAAGCCACCGGAGGTGGCTCATCATCGTAATGCGTATCAAACTATATGACTCATAAAGCCAATCCCGTAACGCTGACTTTATGCTCATCGCCCCCTAAAGGGGAAACGACTCACTACATTTTGCGCGTCGCTAGCGCTCCTTCAAAATGTGTTCGCTGTGCACCGTAAGGGCGATACCACAACCCTCGGGGCCAAAGGCCCCGTCAAACTTAAGAACCTTTGGGTCGAAGACCCATCCATCTTAAGAACCTTTTTCCACAACCCTTCTACACAACCTGCGGCGCCAGCCGCGCCCCCTTTTTATAAAACCTGCGGCGAAGCCGCCACCACCACCCTTTGAACCCTCTGAACCTTCTGAACCCTTTGAACCCGGGCCACAAAGTGGCCCCCTATGGTATAATATCCATAAGACTAAATCCCTGAATGTGTCAATTCGTGAGGTGAATGATATGAAAAAGATACTTCTTATGCTGGCCCTGGCGGCCTCCATTTCCGGTGCGGCCTATGCCTCTCCCCAGACTTCCTTCCAGAAGGGAGAAACGGAAGTGAATGTGGGCATGTGGGATGCATCTGCCCATTCCAATGGTTATAAATCAGACGGAGAATGGAATTTCCTTGGCGGCCTGACCTATGGCATCAATGACCGCTGGGCTGCCCAGTATCAGTACACCGGCCTTCATACGGACCATACCAATGGCAATATGAACGAAGTGAATGCCCTGTATTCCCTTCATCCCCAGGTGGCTGCCTTTGCCGGCTGGAACCGGATTTCCATGAAGGACTTCCCGGATCGCGCTTTCGGTTCTTCCGAGACCACCAATAACATTGCCCAGCTGGGTATCATTGCCCGGCAGCCGGTGAATGATGTGGTGGACGTATACGCCAAAGGCGTTGTAGGCACCGAATCCACCTCCTTGTGGGAAGCGGGCGTGAACCTGGCAGTGGACAAGAATGTAGACCTCAACGCCGGCTATCGCTACCTCAATACCCGGGGCGATGATGACCACAATGTTTCCTACAAGGGCTTCCTGGCAGGCCTGTCCTACCGCTTCGGCGGCAGCAATGAAACCCTGCAGCCTGTGGAAGAAGAAAAGAACTACGATTTTGAAGAAGAAACGGAACCGTCCACGGTGACTGTGAAGCCTGCTGCAGGAAAGGCGGACACCCAGGAAGTACCGGCTGATACGCCGGTGAAAGCTCCGGAAAATGATTACTACTTCAACAGCATTCATTTCAAGAGCGATTCTGCATCCATTGACGATGCCCAGAAGGCAAACCTGGACGCTTTCGTGGAAAAGGCGAAAGAAACGGGCCATACCTTCAAACTGGTAGGCCGTGCTGATGCTACCGGCAGTGCCGACTATAACAGGGATCTCTCTGCCCGCCGCATTGACAGCGTGAAACAGTACGCCCTGGACCATGGTGTGGATGCTTCCAAACTGGTGGCCATGGTGAAAGGTTCGGAAGATGGAAGCGGAGCCGATGGACGGCGCGTGGATATTTTCGAACATAAATAATGGATGAGAAATAAAAAATTCCTGTGAAATCAGATGGTTTCACAGGGATTTTTTATTTTAAAAAAGGTTCTTAAGATTGACCGGCTCTCCGGCCGGAGGGTTCGGAGGTTTGACGGCCCCTGCGGGCCGAGGGTTGTGGTATCGCCCCTTTGGGGCGATGAGTATATAATCAACGTTACGTGCTTTCCGGGGAAGTGAGAAAAAATGATAACTGATGGTCGGCGAAAAGGAGGCAGAAGTTTGGCTGACTGCAGTCCGGATATATGAATCTATGGGAATCATCCATAGCGCCCCTCAGGGGTGGCAAAGAAACTGGATTTGCAGGGGAGCGAAGCGAGCCCATACCGCCAAGGGCGGTATATAAAATTCATCGCCCCTATGGGCGATACCACAACCCTCAGCGGCCAAAGGCCGCTGTCAAACTTTAAAACCTTAAGAACCTTCGGCCCAAAGGGCCGTCAACCTTTCTCTTTAAACCTTCGTAACCCCTTTATTTATCCTATCAAGAGAGGAATCAGTTCTCTGGGGGACGAGACGATCACCCTGGCTCCGTGGGAAAGGAGGAAGGGACGGGTGCGGAAGCCCCAGTCCACGGAAATGCAGGGAAGCCCTGCGTTTTTCGCTGTTTCCAGATCCACTTCCGAATCGCCGATATACACAGCCTGGGCAGGGGAAACATGAAGATCCTTCAGAATGGCCAGTACCATATCCGGCGCCGGTTTGCGCCGGATTTCCTTATGATTGCCCATGGCCCGGTCAAAGAGGCGGGGGAAAAGGGCATCCGCCAGCACCTGCACATCCCGGTCATCCTTATTGGAAGCCACGGCAGTCAGAATGCCATGGCTCCGAAGGGCAGAAAGCACCTCCGGTATGCCTTCATAGGGCGCCGTCTTTTCCCGGCAGTGGGCGGTATAGCGGGGCACGAAAAAACTCTTCAGCCTTTTCACATCTTCCCCGGTAAAGTGATAGCGGGAAAAGGGGGTGGAACTGCCTATATATTCCAGCTCCTCCTCCGGGCATCCCCCTTCCAGGGCCAGCACCTTCTCCATGTCCGCATCAATGCCGCATCCGAAACAGAGCTTGATTTTCTCCTCCGGGAAATCATGGCGCTTCCCCATTTTCTCCAGGGCATAGTTGGAAGCGGCCGTGAGGTCGCCGATGGTATTTAAAATGGTACCGTCCATATCAAAAATAACTGCTTTATACATGGTATGTCTCCTTTATCAGTAGTCTGGTGTGACAGTGGGACAGCGGAACGAGTGGAACAGTGAGGCGGCTGGCCGCTATCCACTGTCGGCTTACCGCTGGCAGTCTTCCCGCCGACTGGGATTCTTTAGTGAGCTAGTGGGCTAGTGATCTGGTGAACTAGTGGACTAGTAAGTGTCACTATCTACATGTACCAGGATTCTTTGCCTGCGGCTTAGAATGACTGTGGGTGGCGGAAAATCCCGTAACGCTGACTTTATAAGCATCGCCGCAAAGCGGCGATACCACCACCCTTTGAACCCTTTGAACCTTCTGAACCTTTTCCTTCACAACCCTTCTACACAACCTGCGGCGTCAGCCGCCACCGCAACCCTCGGGGCCAAAGGCCCCGTCAAAACTAAGAACCCTTGGGCCGAAGGCCCATTCATCTTAAGAACCCTTCTCCCAATTATATCCTTTCCTGTCATCATAAAGGAAAAATAAATATAGTTATTTTGGTTTCATTTCTTATTGTTTGCTTGCCTTGGATTCTGTTATAATGCTTTTTGAAAAATATTTGAGGATTCATAGGAAAGAAGGATCATATCATGAATCTCACAACCCTTCATGCCGCTATCATCCTGCTTACGGTGGCCCTGGTCATCGGCATCGGTATTTATCATTCCCGGTCCATCAAGTCCGCCGCCGGCTACAGTGTAGGCGGCAGGAGCGCCGGGGTGCCTCTGGTGGCAGGCAGCATTGCGGGCACCGTGGTAGGCGGCGGTGCCACCATCGGTACGGCGCAGCTGGCTTTTAATTTCGGCCTTTCTGCCTGGTGGTTTACGCTGGGAAGCGGGATTGCCTTTATTCTGATGGGTCTTTTCTATGCCCGTCGCATGAGGGGCACGGGGCTGGAGACCATTCCCCAGTTTCTGTCTCTCAATTATGGAAAGAAGGCAGAGGAGCTTTCTTCCGTGATTTCATCCATTGGCATTCTTTTTTCCGCCGTGGCCAGCTGTCTGCCGGGCATTGAAATCATTTCCAGTCTGTCGGGACTGGATCCGGTGATTTCCTCGGTGCTTCTCATTGTTATGGTCATTGGATATACCTTTTTCGGCGGCATGAAGAGTGCGGCGGTAGGGGGCATATTGAAAATGGTCATTATCTGGGTGTCCCTTTTTGTGGCAGGCTTCGAAGCCATGGAATCTCTCTACGGCACTTCGGAATGGTCTTCTCTTCCAGCCGCGAACATGGACCTTTTTGGCCGGGGCTTCGAGCTTTCCATGGCGAATCTGTTTTCCGTGATTGTAGGGGTTCTCTGCACCCAGACCTATATCCAGTGCATCTTCTCTGCCAGCACACCGGTGACGGCGGCCTTCGGATGCTTTGCGGCAGCCCTCATTGTGATTCCTGTAGGTCTTCCCAGCGTGGCCATCGGCATGTACATGCATGCCTTTGATCCAAACGTATCACCGATTCTGGTTCTCCCGTCTTATCTGATTAATCACAGCTCCACCCTCATCGGCGGTCTGGCCATGGGCGGCATCCTTCTTTCCCTCATCGGCAGCATCGGCGGCCTGTCCCTGGGCATTGGCACCATGATTTCCCATGATATCATCATGCCCATCACAAAAATCACCGATGATCTGAAGCTGCTGAAGGTGACGAAATTGACGGTACTGGCAGTCATGATTCTGGCCTGCCTCATTTCCATTGCCAACAGGGGATCGGAAGTGCTTTTCTGGAATTATCTCTCCATGGCCCTTCGCGGCGGCGGCATTTTCATCCCCTTCACCCTGGCTGTTTTCCTTCCCGGGCACCTGACAAAGACCTGGGCCGTGATTTCCATGGCCGGAAGTACCCTGGCCGCTCTTCTGTCTGTCTTCATGGGTCTTCCTGTGGAGCCTCTCTTTGTAGGTCTCATAGCCAGTGTGATTTTCATTCTTCCGGGAATCCGGATAAAGAAGATACCGGGCACAAAGGATTACGGTCTGTAGAGTCATGGGCGGCGGGCAGCTGTATTCCCGAAGGTTGATGTGCACATCCTGCATAGGATGTGCAAGTCGGCCGAAGCCCTCCCTTAGCCTGCCCATAAATGGGTTTTCCGCTTAGTTGGCCGACCGTGGTGCTTCGCCGCTAAAGGCAGTATAAAAAATGGCGCCGAAGGCGCCGTACCTCGCCAGCGCAGCGATACTATATAACTCCCGAGGGCGAGAGCCCTCAGAACCTGTCCGGAAGGCGAAGCCGATTCCGGACAGAACCCTGGCAGCCCAGGGCCGACAGGCCCGGCGGCTGCCTCAACCCTCGCCCGCGCAAGCGGGCGTCAACCTTCGGGAATACCGTCACTCTGCCGTTAGTGCCACAAGTGCCACAAAAGCAAAAAAATCCCCGGATTACTCCGGGGATTTTTTTCATTGGTTTCAGGCTTCGATATCCACAGTATCCGGTCTGCCTGCATCATCAAGACCGAGATAAGCCACTTCTCTTACATGTCCGTCATAAGTGAGGGTTACATGATAATGGAAAGTCTGGCCATCGAAAATTTCATCGCCCAGCTGAATAGCTGTGGTATAGCTGTCCGGACGATATTCTCTGACTGTGTCGCCAACTACCGGGAACTGCAGGAAAATATATTCTGCACCCTGGTATGTTACGCTGCCGTAAACACGCTTCAGATCTGCTACAGCGTATTTATCAACGCCGCACACAACAATACTTTTTTCAGTTACTTCTGCCATGTTTATCACCTCTACGACCAATTTATAGCAACGAACCATTGCTATTTCCTTATATAGTTTACCACTTTTTCATGATAAACAGAAGATTTCCCGGGGAAATATTTCTTTTTTTCTGTAAAAAAGGGAAAATTCCTTTTACGGGAAGGAAATGGAAAGGTTTTTAAGTTCTGTCATTCTTTATGAAAGGATGGCATGAAGGTTTGAGAAAACTGTTCTTTACGGCTGTCCGGCGGCTTTTCTTTCATGGCTGCCATGGCCGTCGCAGACGCAGTGCATCTTATTTTTGAAAATCTCGCCCATAATGGTGTGGAATTCCTTTAAGGCTTCGGGATTGAGGGAATAGAAAATATTCTTGCCGTCCCGGCGGTCAATGATGAGCCCGGACTCCACCAACACTTTCATGTCGTGGGACAGGGTGGGCTGGGTGATGGCAAAGGCTTTCTGCAGCTTGCAGGCGCACTGTTCCCGGCAGGAAAGCATATCCACGATTTTCAGCCTTTTAGGATCGGAAATGGCCTTCAGGATTTTGGCGGTATCAATGTAAATTTTTTCCATAAGATATCTGAACTCCTGTGATAAATAGAATTATTTCTATAGTGAGAGTATCAGAGATGAAAGAGTTTGTCAAATCGCGATGAGGTCACTTTTGGAGACGGGCCCATGGGTCATAAAGTTCAAAGGGGCGCCGCTGACGCGGCAGGTTGTATAAAAGGGTTGTGTTCGCTGCGCTCAAGGGGCCAAATGAAGTGTTCTGCTGCTTAGGGAAACACTGATTCATTCGCAGAATCGAATTTCCTATGTATTTTTTCCAATGCTGCGTCATCAGTCTCCTTATATAGTTAGACTTCCTTGATGGACACAGGAAAAAGTTATTTTATCGTATATATGGCCCATTGTCCTACCAATCCACAACCTGCCGCGGCAGCGGCCATAACCCTTGGCACCGAGGAGCAAAAGCCCCGATGGATGCCATATGCCCCTCTTCGCCGGAGGCGAAGGCCCCTTCGGGAATACAGCAGACAACGGAATGATTTTTTATTGACTTACTGCACCTTTTGAACCCTGATTTCATAAGGAAACTCATATTTCCTTACGAAATCAAGGGTCCCTTTACCCCTTTTTATGCTATAATATAAAGGACTATCTATGAAAGGAAAAGACCATGGGAACTATCATCAGCATCATCAACCAGAAGGGCGGCGTAGGGAAGACCACCACGGCGGTGAACCTGTCGGCGTACCTGGCAGACAAGGGGAAGAAGACGCTTCTTATCGACGAAGATTCGCAGGGAAATTCGACCAGCGGTCTCAGCAGGTCTGTGACCTTTGACAAAAGTTTGTATGATGTACTGCTGAATGATACCTCTCCTGAGGAGGCGGTGGTGAAGACCGCCATTCGCAAGCTCCATCTGCTGCCGGCATCCATTGATCTGGCGGGGGCGGAAATCGAAATCGCGCCGCTTGCGGAGCGGGAGTCTCTTCTGAAGCGGAAAATCGAGCCGCTCCGGGAGCAGTATGATTACATCATCATCGACTGCCCTCCTTCTCTGGGGCTCATGACGCTGAATGCCCTGGTGGCTTCCGATTCCATTATCATTCCCATCCAGGCGGAGTTCTATGCCCTGGAAGGGCTGTCCCAACTGGTGAAGACGGTACAGGTGGTTTCCCGCAGGATGAATCCCCGTCTCCATATTCTGGGCATCCTTCTCACCATGTTTGACGGCCGGACGAACCTGTCCCTCCAGGTGGCGGAGGAAGTGAAGAAATATTTCGGTTCCAAGGTGTTCCGGACGGTGATTCCCCGGACGGTGAAGCTGTCGGAGGCGCCCAGTTTCGGAGAGCCGGTATTGACCTATGCCCCCAAGTCCAAGGGTGCGGAAGCCTATAAGAAGCTGAGTCGGGAGGTTTTGAAACGTGAATAAGAAAAAATTAGGACGGGGCCTCGGCGAGCTTCTGGGGGATGCCCTGGATGATACAGGCAGGGTGATGGAAATTGCTGTCCGTGACATTTCCCCCAATCCCTGGCAGCCCAGACGGGATTTCCCGAAGGAATCCCTCACGGCGCTGGCAGAGTCCATCAAGGAAAACGGTCTCATCCAGCCGGTGGTGGTGAGGCAGAAGAAAGACGGCACCTATGAGCTGGCAGCCGGTGAAAGGCGCTGGCGGGCGGCCAAACTGGCAGGCCTTGAGACCATTCCTGCCGTGACCCAGGACTATGATGACCGGTCCATGGCGGAAATGGCACTGGTGGAAAACCTGCAGCGGGAGGATTTGAATCCTGTGGATGAAGGCCTGGCATACCAAAAGCTCATGGATGACTACGGTCTCACCCAGGAAGACATTTCCCGGAAAGTGGGAAAGAGCCGGCCCTATGTGGCCAACATGGTGCGTCTTCTGGCCCTGCCGGAGGAAGTGAAGGATTTTCTTTCCAAAGGACAGCTCACTGCCGGCCAGGCCAGGCCTCTTCTGGGGCTTGGAAGCGATGCGGAAAAAGTGCAGCTGGCCCGCCGCATTGTGAAAGAAGGACTCTCGGCCCGGCGGGTGGAAGAAATCATCCGGCAGGGCAGGGAATCGAAGCCAAAAAACAATCCGCCGCCGGCTGAAACCTTTATGAAGGCGGTGGAAGAAAAACTGGGTCTTTCTGTAGGATCCAAAGTCCGTATACGAATAGGAAAAGGAAAAAATGCCCACAAAGGCACCATTTCCATTTCCTTCAGCAATGACGAGGAATTTCAGCGCATTGCCGATATTCTGAATCAGAATCATAAGTCAAGATAGGTGGAGTTTCTGCGAATATGATCAATCCCAATGTATTCATGTATGCCGCTATCGGCGTAGTCATTGTAGTTTTCCTTTTTATTCTTCTGCAGTATGTGCTGCTTAGAAATAAACTGAACCGTCTGGCCAAGAAATATAAATATTTCATGAACGGCGAGGACGGCGGTTCCATTGAGCTGAAACTGTCCACCGAAGTCAGGGAGCTTCGGGAAATGGTGGCTTCCTCTGAAAATATGCTTCATCAGCAGGAACTGCTGGCCACCATGCAGCTCCAGTCCTTCCAGAAGGTGGGCCTGGTGCGCTATGATGCCTTCGATGATACGGGAGACAAGCTGTCCTTCTCCCTCACCGTGCTGGACGGGAAGAATAACGGCTTCATCCTGTCTTCCCTGGCCGGTCATGATACCTCCCGCATTTACGCCAAGAAAGTAGTGAACGGCCAGTGCCGGGAAGCCCTTTCTTCGGAAGAAGCGGAAAGTATTAATATCGCTCTGGATACCCTGATGCCCGATATGGCTGAGGAAGCAGGAAATCAGATGGCCCCTGCTTCTCCGGAATCCAAGCCTCAGCAGCATAAGATTGATACCGCTAAAGGACGGTAAAAGCCTCTGTAACAAAGATGCATTTCCGCGAGGAAGGGTCATCTGTAAAAACTTTGATGCACAGGGCAGCGCGCCTTTGACGGCAATCCGCTGTCTTATGAATCCTATGAGCCTCATGTAATCGGGAATACCTTAAGGTACCCCAAGTCTACAATGTAACCTCCGGAATATGGGGATACTTCCGGCAGTTGATTTCAGATAAAAGGTAATCCATGAAAAAAACACTGAATAAAGACACAGGAGAAGTGACCTTCTCCTTTACAGACAAAGAAATCAAAAAACTGAAAATCCTATCCCTGGCAGGCGCGGCTGTTTTCGTCCTGAGCCTGGGCACAGCGGTGTATGCCGCTGTTTCCATGAACTCCCTGAAGAGCGAAAATGAGCTCTATAAGAACCAGCTGAAAATGGCGGAAGAAAAAATGAACGCCCTGTCCGATAAGACGAAAACCATTGAAAAACTGTCCTCCCAGCTGCAGGATATGATCAAAGCCAATAACAACGGCGCAGGACAGAATATTTCTGCTTCTGGTGAAGGCGGCCAGGGCGGTGCTTCTACGGTGCCCGATAAAGCAAGGGATGTAAAGGCTTCGGAACATGAAAATGGGGCAGAGGAGGATAGTGAAATTTCCACCCCCGGCCAGCTGCTGAGCAGCATGAGGAAGCTGGATAAACGGCTGGACAGCCAGATTAAAACCATGATTGTCCTTCGGGAAAAGCTGATTAATGAAACCTATGGCATGCAGGCTCCGCTCCTCCATACCTCCTCCACCACCCCCGACATGTGGCCGGTAAAAGGCACCATTTCCAGTACCTACGGTTTCCGGTCAAGCCCCGGCGGCATCGGCTCTACCTACCATGAAGGCATTGATATTGCTGTCGATTACGGCAGTCCCATCGAAGCCACCGCCTCCGGCGTGGTAACCCAGGCCGGCTGGGTAGGCGGCTATGGCAACCTGGTAGAAATCAAACACGATGGCGGCCTTGTTACCCGCTACGGCCATAACTCCGCCCTTCTTGTGTCTGTGGGACAGCAGGTGGAACAGGGCACCGTCATCGCCCTGGCCGGCAGCACAGGAAACAGCACCGGTCCCCACTGCCACTATGAAGTAAGGATTAACGGCGACGCCGTGGATCCTACCTACTTCCTGCCTGGAAACTATTGATAAAAACGCAGCGCGTCATAGAGACGGGCTGCGTTTTTTAGAAATGTTTCACGTGAAACAAATGGGGCCGCTCTGCGGTCGGGATCGGGACCTGGGCGGTGCTTGCCGGTATTCCCGAAGGTTGACACGCCTTTACGGGCGTGAGGGTTGATGGCGCCGCCGGGCCTTTGGCCCTGGGCGCCAAGGGTTCTGCCTGTGATCGGCTTCGCCTTACAGGCGGGTTGAGGGCTCCGCCCTCGGGAGTTATATAGTATCGCTGCGCTGGCGAGGTACGGCGCCCTTTGGGGCGCCAGTATAAATGCCGCCTTTGGCGGCGAAAACCATACAACCGCCCTGACGGGCGAGGAAATGCAATCCCCCTTTGGTGGCTGGCGCCACCACCTTTCCCCCTCTTCGAGGGGGCACTATGGATGCTTAGCTATGGAGCCATGTCTCTGCAGAAAAGCATAGAAACCTATTCTGCCCCCTGAACAGGGGGAAGTCCGGCGAAGCCGGATAGGGGGAGGCGAGCGCAGCGAGCCAATTCGCAGAATGCTTTTCATGCCATATGACATAGAAAGCCAATCCCGTAACGCTGACTTTATACTCATCGCCCGTAAG
>ERZ1023888.321-NODE-321-length-14679-cov-71.309970_pt1 | contig 14679 bp, 15 predicted proteins | sample MGYA00380396_ERZ1023888 | MGnify/ENA primary metagenome ERZ1023888 (study PRJEB33179, sample SAMN07448998) | human gut metagenome | biome: Human-gut; feature: Human associated habitat; material: Faeces | host: Homo sapiens | place: India: Bhopal | collected... | reverse complement strand
ACTAATCGCTAAATACGATTGGTTAATCTAAAAACACAAAATTCTTGACATCCCCCGTTTTGAAGGCGTCTTTTTTTATTGGCCTTTTACAACTGTAGGCGTTGCATCAATCCAGCATCATGGACGCAGTGCTTTTATCTCATTTCAAGGTCTTTAAAAAAAGTCCTGTTTTTTAAAAACTTTCTTGTATGGCGGAAAGTTTTGTATAAAAGTATGCCGGAGAGGGAGACTTTTATGTAAAAGTGGTCTGAAATGGGATAGTTTTTTTCGGAAATGTGCGAACGTGCGTTCTTTACAAGAGGAACGGATGCTGATATTCTACAGTCAGGCCTGGTGAAGTGAATGCTTCACCTTAGAAGAAAAGCTTTTCTTCAATCTTTTCTTATTTTTACCTGTTTACTGAATGGAGGGTAATTATTATGAAAACTTTGAAGGATATTATTGTAGAAGTACAGCATGGAAATGAAGCGGCAAAGATGGAACTGTATACACGGTTCCTTCCGCTGGTGCACAAGATTTCCAGGAGCAGGAGCATCTTGTTCAACCGCGAGGATCTGGAACAGGACCTGTGGGAGTATTTCTGGAAGTGTGCCATGACCTATGATCCGAAGAAGGCGGACCATTTCCCGGCGTGTGTATGTAAGCGGCTGCATCTGCATGTGAACTATCTTCTCCGCAGCTGCTGGAAACAGCATAAGATGGAAGGGCAGTCACTGGATGGATTGGAGGAGCAGGGCTATGAATGCTGCTCGGAAACCCTGGCCATGGAGGAAACGGAGAGGATTCTCCGGAATGCAGACTGCCCGCCCCGCCTTCTCCAGGTGGCACTGCTTCTGGCAGAAGGACTGACGGTTAAGGAAATGCGTGCTGTCATGGGCATCAGCCAGCAGGGAGTTTCCAAACATAAGAAGAATCTGAAGAAGTTCCTGGAGAGCCATCCGGAAGTGGTGAAGCTTCTGAGGATGTGATCAGGACTGGGGTCTAAATCGAATCAGGACTTTGATCGGGAACGGGAGTCAGGGGGGCGGGGCTCACAGCCCTAAACCCGCCTGCCCCATCTATGGGGAAGAGTAACCACGAAGTGGTGGAAGGGGGCCGCTGTAGGCGGCTGCGATTAATGGAAAATAAAAATATGTGCAGGTTGTAAAAAGAGGGGCCTTATGCAATATAAATGTATGAAGGGCCAGAAAGTCCATCAGCGTACGGGGTGGGTAATGGCATCTTCTACTGTTTCCCTTTTATTTCTTCACGGAGGACACGACTATGAAGAAACTGGAACTCACTTTTACCACCACATCTTCCAAGAGCAGCATCAGCATCACCATCGCTGATCCCAAGGAAAATCTGACACTGGCAGAAGTGCAGGAAAAGGCACCAGCCATTGCGGCTGTGCTGGTGAACCGCTCTGGCCTGACAGCGGATAAGCTGTCCAAGGCGGTAATTATCAATACCACAGAAGAAGCACTGTCGTAAATCGAATCAGCGCAAAGGGAAAGAGCCGGGATGATAGTTTCCCGGCACCTGATTCAAGATTTCATTTTTAAACGTACCAGGCATACCTGAAAGGATTTCCAATAAAGGAGCATATAACCATGGTAGCAACAAAGAGCAAGACTGACAGCAAAATGTTAATCCGTGTTGAAAATGGTACCACCACTTCCGGTGCGAAGGCTGTGAAGAACCTGAGCTATTCTCAGCTCCGTGTGGATGCCACGGATGATCAGCTCATGGCAGCGGGAAAGGCTATCGCCGACCTGCAGACCAAACCTCTGGCCGGTATCCGTGTGGTGGAAACCTATGACATGACCGAATGAGCAGCGGCCTTGTGAAATTTTGAAGGGGCGGGTCCGGCGGGGATTTCCTGCCGGGCCCATTTTCTTATCTTATATGGCAAGATTTTTAGAAATCTTTACAAGGAGCGTAAATGATGATGCATAAAGATTTGTCAGCACCGCTGGCGGCGATAGGAATGGCGCTTTTATCCTTTGAAACCCAGCTGATTATGTTCATGGTTTTTGTTTTCATGGTCTTCATGGACTGTTTCACCCGCTGGATGGCTATAGGAGCCGCCTGGCTCAAGAGTCAGGGATGTACGGCCCCTGGGCTCTGGGAGGCCTTCAGAGCTATTCCGGCGGCGAGAAGGGCGGGACTTATCAGGAGCCAGGTCATGAAGAAACAGGGCATGGAGAAACTGATTCTCTATAATGTGAGCGTCATGACCGCAGCAGGGGCGGATTTTCTTCTAGAAAGCTCCGGCGCCGCTCCCTTTCTTACCAGCGCCATCGTGAGCTACCTGGTAGTGACAGAGACACTGTCCATTGTAGAAAATTTGTCGGAAGCAGGGGCAGGGGGACTGGAGCGGCTGGCTCAGCAGGTAAAGAAGAGGCTGTAAGGGAACGCCGGAGGCGGGACCGGGATCGGGGCCCCTGCGGTGCGATCGAGATCGGAATCGGGATCCGGATTGGGGCGCCTGCGGCGCGATCGGGGCGCCTGATGGCGCGTTCGGGGTCGGGATCGCGATCGGGGGCGCTTGCGGCGCGGGTTCCTCGGTCCCGGTCACGGCCGCGGTCCCTACCGACAATGAAACAAATGGTATAGCGTCACAAATGACTCCATCCCTAGTCTATAAACCAATACTTTCGTATTTTTTTATCAGCCCCATAAGCATTCTGGAAACTTTATCCTCCAACTTTAGTACCGGAGTGATATTTTCTCTTGTCAAGTAACCCAGGTCAACGCAGGTGATTAACTGGGCTTCCAGTTCGTAAATGGAGCCGCGGGCAATGTACAGGAAATGGACTCTGTCCTTTACTGTCTTTCTTCCGTATCCTTCTGCAATGTTAAAGGTAATGGAAGTGACTGCTCTTCGCATTTGTGAAGATAGGGCGTAAATTTCGCTCCTTGGCAGTTTAGCTATGACTGCTTTATAAGTCAGTATGTTCAGCTGTCTTGAAAGTTTGAAAACGTCTAAATCGTGATAACTACCCATGGGAAGCCTCCTTGTTAATCACAGTAAAGAAAGGTTTCTGATTGACGATTTGTAACTGGTTATATTATAGCATGGGAAGCGCCTGATGGCGCGGGCGGGGTCGGGATCGGGATGCGCCTGATGGCGCGATCGGGATCGAGATTGGGATCGAGATCGAGATTGGGGCGCTTGCGGCGCGGGTTCCTCGGTCCCAGCGCCTTATGGCGCGATCGGGATCGGGATCTGGATCGGGGGCGCCCGCGGCGTAGGTCTTTCGGCCCCGGCCCCGGCCTCGGTCCCGGTCCCGGCCTCGGTCTCTACCGCCAATGAATCAAACGGTATAGCGTCACTCATGACACAATCCTCGGTCCCGACCTCGGCCCCGATCATCCTATCCGGTGACAGTAGGGGAATTTACAACGAAAGGAAGCAATATGACAACAGGCATCGATGTATCAGAGCACAATGGAGAAATCGACTGGAAGAAAGTTGCGGAAGAGGGCATAGGGTTTGCCATCATCAGGGCAGGTTATGGAAGCGCATATCTTGACAGCCGGTTTTATGAGAACGTGAATGGAGCCCATGATGCGGGACTGAAACTGGGGATTTACCATTTCGGCTATGCCAGAACGGAAGGGGAGCTGGATGTAGAGAAAGATTTTCTGCTTTCCATACTCAAGGACTGCGATCTCATGCCCAAACATCTTCCCCTGGGGGTCTTCTGGGATGTGGAAGAAGATTCTTATCGGGGAAGGGAGTTTCCAAGGCCGGGGGTGATTAACCGAATGTGCCATGCCTTCTGCGAAGGAACGGCGGCTGAGGGCTATCGGGCAGGTATTTATGCCAGTGCCAGCTGGCTTTCAAGCCATATCAGGGCGGCGGAATTTGCCGGCCATACACTCTGGGCCGCCCAGTGGTGGAAGAAATGCACCGTAAAGGAAGCGGGAATCTGGCAGTTTACGGACCATCTGGAAGCAGCAGGAAAAGTTTTTGATGGGAATTACCTTTTGGAGAAAGATTATGGTGACAAATAATGAAAAAATGGTCTCTTATCTTCTGCCTATTATTCTTGCTTTTCTCTTCGGCTTTGCCAGTGGATGCGGCCTCACCATTTACCTTGGAGAAAACGTACCGGATCACGGAAACAGAGCTTTCCAGACTGGAATCGGACTTGGACAGAGCCTTGGAAGAGAAGGGAAAACAGAAAGAACAGTCAGAGAGGCTCAGGAAACAGCTCAAGACCTTGGAGAGTCAATCGGAAGAGAGGAAGAAAGCCTTAGAGACGGTGAGGAAATCCTTCGAAGAATACGCCGAAGAGGAGCGGAAAAAGCAGAAGAGCCTTAGAAGGGAGAGAAATGGGGCTGCGGTGATTGCTGCGGTATTGGCGGCAGTATTGGTACTGAGGTAGATTTGGTACGGAATTGAGATTTCCAAAAGCGTAAAATGATGAGAAGTAATTGGAAGTGTCCCTTGGAAACAGGGGACCTTCCTTTTTTTGAAAGAAATTTTATTGGAGAATTCATATTGCTTCGTGGAGATATGTTTGAGGAGTGTGCTTACCAATAGGCTGCTGCTTAAGTTAAGGTCCATTAAGATATGATATAATATAGTAGTTTACATTTTGGCAGATATGAAGAGGCATGTTAATAGATGAAACATTATGATTATCTTATCGTCGGCTCCGGACTCTTTGGCTCGGTTTTTGCTCATGAAGCCAAGTGGGCTGGAAGGAGCGTGCTGGTTATTGACAAACGTCCCCAGATTGGCGGAAACGTGTATACGGTGGACATTGAGGGCATCCATGTGCACAAGTATGGGGCCCATATTTTCCATACGAATCTGAAGCATGTGTGGGACTATGTAAATCAATTTGCTGTGTTCAACCGCTTCACCAATTCACCGGTGGCAAATTACCATGGCGAACTTTATTCGCTGCCTTTTAATATGTATACCTTCAATAAAATGTGGGGCGTGGTGACACCGGAGGAAGCGACTGCCAAAATCGAGGAGCAGAGAAAAGCGGCTGGTATTACGAATCCCAAAAATCTGGAAGAACAGGCGATTTCCCTTGTGGGGACGGATATTTATGAAAAGCTGATCAAGGGATACACGGAAAAGCAGTGGGGGCGGCCCTGCACGGAACTGCCTGCCTTTATCATTAAGCGGCTGCCGGTACGGCTGACGTTCGACAACAACTATTTCAACGCGCTCTACCAGGGGATTCCGGTAGGCGGTTACACGAAGATGGTCGAAAATATGCTGGACGGTATAGAGGTACAGCTGAACTGTGACTATCTGGAACACAAGGAAGAGTTGGACCGCCTGGCAGACAAGGTCATCTATACAGGACCTATTGATGCCTATTTCCATTATGACTTAGGCCCTTTGGAATACAGAAGTGTCCGTTTTGAGACGGAAGTGCTGGACAAACCCAATTTCCAGGGGAATGCAGCGGTGAACTATACGGACAGGGAGACACCCTGGACAAGAATCATTGAGCATAAATGGTTTGAATTTGGAAAGGATGAACAGGGCAATGACCTGCCGAAGACCGTTATCAGCCGGGAATACTCGTCGGAGTGGAAAGTGGGCGATGAGCCTTATTATCCGGTGAATGATGAGAAAAATGGCATTCTCTATAAGAAATACAAGGCACTAGCTGATAAAGAAGAAAAGGTTATCTTCGGAGGCCGTCTGGGAGAGTATAAGTACTACGATATGGATGCAGTGATTGATTCGGCACTGCGGTTGGCAGGAAAGAGATTTGAGAATTGAGATTTGAGATTTGAGGATGGTGGAGAAAATGACTGATTACAAGGATTTGATTGTCTGGCAGAAGTCGATGGAATTGGCACGTATTATCTATCGTCTGACAAGTCGTTTTCCTCGTGATGAAGTATTTGGTCTGACAAATCAAATAAGGAGGGCAGTTGTTTCCATTCCATCAAATATAGCCGAAGGGTTTGGCAGAGGTTCTGATCGTGAGTTTATCCATTTTTTACGGATTGCTAAAGGGTCTGCTGCTGAAGTAGAAACACAGATTCTTATTTCTGAAGATTTGCATTATGTGAGTCCTGGCGATGCTCAGACGGCTTTATCACTTTGTGACTAAATCCTCAGAATGTTAGGAACTATGATTGTGAAGATAGGGAATAGAATAGGGAAATGAGAGAATTGAGGAAAGAGATTTGAGGAAAGAAAATTGAAAATTGAGGAATGAGAGGAAAATAGGAAATACTCAACGCTCTGATCCCAACTCCCAACTCCCAACTCTCAAATCTCAACTCTTAAACCTCAAATCTCAAATCTCAATAAGGAAGGAAAGAACTCATGGATATAAAAATACTGGTAGCGGCTCACAAGAAGTACTGGATGCCGACGGATGATGTGTACATGCCTCTTCATGTAGGAGCGGAGGGGAAGGAGCCGCTGGGGTATACGCCGGATAATACAGGAGACAATATTTCCGCGAAGAATCCAAATTACTGTGAGCTCACAGGATTGTACTGGGCCTGGAAGAATCTGGACTGCCAGTATATTGGACTCTGTCATTACCGCCGGTACTTTGGCCGTAGGGTGCATACGAAGGATATAGAAAAGAAAAAAGGGGCTATTTTTCATAGAGAAGACTATGAAAAGCTGCTTCAGAAGTATGATGTCATCCTTCCTGTGAAGAGGAATTATTATATCGAGACAGTGCGCAGTCAGTACGAGCATGCCCATTATAAAAAGGATCTGGACGAGGTCGAAAAAATTATTGCCGAAAAATATCCGGGGTATTCCGACGCCTTTACCAGGGTGATGAATCGGAGAAAGCTGCATATACTGAATATGTTTGTCATGAAAAAGTCGCTTTTTGACGAGTATTGTACCTGGCTTTTTGATATTCTGTTTGAACTGGAGAAGCGGACGGATATGACAGGGTATGATACCTACGAATCCCGGCTTTTCGGCTTCATGTCGGAGCGTCTTTTCAATGTGTGGCTGGAAAGGCAGAATCTGAAAAAATGTGAGGTGCCGGTGGTATTTTTAGAAAATATTGACTGGCCGAAGAAGATTGCTGAATTTTTGAAGAGGAAGATGGCAGGGAGAAGAGAGATTTGAGGAAAGAGAATTGAGTTTTGAGGAGGTAGAGACAACTCGGTGAGAGACATCAGAGGGTCAGACGACCAGACTTCAGATTGACAGTGTGGCTTGTGGCATATGCTTCACTTACGGTGAGTAGCATGGTGCCGGAAGATTTCTCGACTCCGCTCGAAATGACGGGGAGAGAGATTTGGGGAAAGAGATTTCAGGTTTGAGATTTGAGGTTTGAAGGATATGGAGACAATCGGGAGGGAGACATCAGACGATCAGACTTCAGACTGACAGCGCAGGTTGCAGCATATACTTCAATTACGGCAGGCAGCATGGCGGTGAGAGATTTCTTGACTCCGCTTCGCTCGAAATGACGGGGGGGTTGAAGGTTGAGACAGTCAGATGCGAGACTATCAGATGGTCAGACGGTTAAGAGCGGTTTGAGTTTTGAGGCATTTGAGGCAATTCTATGGGAGAAGTCTGAGGTCTAATAGTCAGACTATCTGATTTCTGAATTCATTTTGGAGGTCATGATGCATAGGAAGTATGTGTATTTATTTGAACTGGATTCTGTGCGGAAAACAGATGAGGATATTATTGAGGGGCAGAAGGCAATTTATAATGAAATCGTGCAGCAGGGGAACATTGTAGTCATGACGTACAATCAGCTGGTGGATTCCCGCGGATTTTTCAGCCTTCTGTCTAATGCTTCCTATTATGAGCAGTTGATGAAACTGTTTGAGCTGGGGTGCATTCGCATTTCACAATTTGGAGATGTAAGAACCATTACTCAGTATCTGTTGGATGCGATGGATGAGGATAAGCAGTTCATCTATTCGGCGCTTCCAATCAAGTATACGCAGAAAAGACTAACAGCATTATTACGTCGAAGTCTAACCTTTTCTGATCTTTCTGAGATAAGTGAATATTTTGAAGGTGGCCGGCGCAGTGAAGCGGAACTTAGGGATTTATTTCTTGAGGTGGCGTGCGATGATTCAGGACGGACTCTGTTTGTTAAACCGGCAGGAGAAGGCAGGCCGGTATCTGAATTGAGGGGAATCCTTCATAATTTATATTATTTTCTGTCTATCGTATTACAACTTAGTGCGCTGCCCCAAATCTACATCCCGCCGAGGAAGACTGACGAATATAAAGAATACAGGATGCACCAGATTTTATCATATGCATTGGAGCTTTCTTTTTCGGATATTCCCTATTGGATGGAAGCGGTGAACATAATTCAAGGACTTCCCTGCTTTCAGGCTCAAGTTGACGGCCGCTCAGTGTATTACAGACAGATTCTGGCAGATTTCAAGAAAAAAGAGAATTTAGAGGGGCTGCAAAAGAGAGCTTTCTATCTGGCAGAGGCTGTTGTGGATTTATGTTATAACTATGCCTGTGAAATCAGTATCTGCAATACGTCCAAGCATTATAATATCAGCGAACTTTCTAAAGATTGTCATCAGCGCCCGACTTTTGAGGCAGATTTCCGACGCCGGCTTTTGAAGCACTGGAAGCAGGGAAGAGATGCTGAAAAACGGTTTCTGACTGAAGAGACGGATACATTCATGCCGTTTACAAGAGTTCAGGATATTCCCGATTTTAAACTGGCTGTGAGGGCGGCGGGTTATACGAATTATGATATTTCTTATGAAAATGAGGATATTCCCCGCTATGAATATCAGGAAGTAGAACAGAGAGGAGAGCAGAGGCGGGAAATCCGCAAGGGAATAGGGCATAAAACGATGTTTACTGTCCTTTGCTTTCTTGTGGCCTGTGTGGTGGAGCTGCTGATGCAGGGGGCCCAGAATATGCTTGATGATTATGTAGATATTAATGATACGGTGTATTCTGTGGTGGAGACGCTTCTTTTTTTGGTTTTGACAGAAGCGTTTTCAGCTTTTCTTTCCTTTTGCTGGCCGGGCTTTTTATCCTTATCTCAGGCACTTGGCGGTATACGTACCTTAGCCATGGATGCGATTCATACACACCGCTCTAATCCGGAAGAAGATAGTAGGGCTCTTCAGACGGACTATCGGGAAAAGAAAAATGGGGAAGCACATATTGATTTTGTTCGCACAAAGGAAATCAAGTCGTATATGGCCTATCGCAGCCTGTACAGAGACTCGGGATTATTTACAGATTCATCGGTATGCCCTTTAGCGGATATGTCTACGTCTGAAGCCCTGCGGGCGGTCATCAGAGATGATGAAATTTATCATCATAAATATGGTCTGATTTACCAGAGCCGCTTTAATACATTCTTAGTAGATCCGGTGGCAGGAACAGAGGGTAATCTTTTTCCCTACGAAAGGGTGATTCCTACTGCTGGCAATGGAGTGGTGATGGCTGCCAGGTATAGAGGAAAATTTCTTCTTCTTAAGCAATTCCGACATGCCCTAAGGGCGGACCAGTACAGTTTTCCCAGGGGATATGCGGAACCGGGTGACTCTCCGCTGGAAAATGTAAAAAGAGAACTGAAAGAAGAACTGAATGCTGTGGTGAGCAGACCTCCTATTTCCTTAGGGTACATAGAGCCGGACAGTGGTTTAACGTCTAGAAAAATAGAAATTTTCCTGGTAGATGTGGATGAGTATTCTTATAAGAAGGGGTATGAGGAAATTCTGGATGTTAAAGAGATGATGCCGAAAGAACTGGAAAAGGCTGTGAGAGAAGGAAAAATCACTGATGGGTATACATTGGGCGCGGTCCTCTTGATGAAGGAGAAATTTGAGATTTGAGGAGTGGAGACATATCAGATGTCAGACGGGCAGATGCCAGACTGGCAGTGCGCCTTGCGGAGTGTGCTCCACTTGCGGTGAGCAGCATGGCGCAGGGAGATTTTGGGGCTTTGCTCAAAATGACAGGGGGCTGAGGTTTGAGGAAGAGATTTGAGAGGCGCAACATCAGGTGGCTTGTCATGGTTGGAGGGGCAGCATTGTGGGGGGAGAAGGAGGGGGATTTGAAGTTTTAGGAATGGGGAGAATAGAGGTTTGAATTTTAACTGGATTGCAGGTAGATATATTGACAATCATCATCACCGGCGGCGCCGGATTTATTGGTTCTAATTTTATATTTTACATGATGAAGAAGTATCCGGACTATCGCATCATCTGTCTGGATAAGCTGACCTACGCAGGAAATCTGTCTGCCCTGGCACCGGTCATGGATAAGCCGAATTTCCGCTTTGTGAAGATGGATATCTGCGACAGGGATGCCGTATATGGCCTCTTTGAAGAGGAGCATCCGGATGTGGTGGTGAATTTCGCGGCAGAATCCCATGTGGACCGGTCCATTCTGAATCCGGAGATTTTCCTGGAGACGAATATCATCGGTACTTCTGTCCTCATGGATGCCTGCAGGAAGTATGGCATCGGCCGCTACCACCAGGTATCCACCGACGAGGTATATGGGGATCTGCCCTTGGACAGACCGGATCTTTTCTTTACGGAAAAGACACCCCTTCATACCAGCTCTCCCTACAGCAGCTCCAAGGCAGGAGCGGATCTTCTGGTGGGCGCCTACCATCGTACCTACGGCCTGCCGGCTACCATTTCCCGCTGCAGCAATAACTACGGACCTTACCAGTTCCCGGAAAAGCTGATACCCCTCATGATGATGAACGCGTTGGAGGATAAGCCCCTTCCAGTGTATGGGGATGGGAAAAACGTAAGGGACTGGCTCTATGTAGAGGATCACTGCAAGGCCATCGACCTCATCATCCATCAAGGTACCGTAGGGGAGGTCTACAATATCGGCGGCCATAATGAAATGGCAAACATCGACATTGTGCGGCTTATCCTCAAGGAACTGGGAAAACCGGGAAGCCTCATTACCTATGTGAAGGATAGAAAAGGACATGACCGGAGATATGCCATAGACCCGGCCAAGATTCATAAAGAACTGGGGTGGCTTCCGGAAACGAAATTTGCAGATGGCATCAAGAAGACCATCCGCTGGTACCTGGAGAATAAGCCCTGGTGGCAGGAAATCGTAAGCGGAGAGTATCAGAATTACTATAAGTAGATGTATGGGGATAAATAATCCGCTGTCCGCTATCCGCTATCGGCTATCGGCTATCGGCTGACGGCTTCCGGCTATCGGCTTCCGGCTGCTGGCTTCCGGCGTGCCTTCGGCAATCCCCCCTCGCCACTGCGTGGCCCTCTCCCCCCTGACAAGCAGTGGGGCGCAAGAGAGTATACTGGGATGGCTTCCGGAAACGAAATTTGCTGATGGGATTAAGAAGACTATCCGCTGGTACCTGGAGAATCAGGAATGGTGGATGGGAAGATGAGATTGTAAGAAATTTGAGGAGGCAGAGACATTTAGACGGGAGACGTCAGACAATCAGACTTCAGAATGACAGCGCAGATTGCAGCATATACTTCAATTACGGCAGGGGTATGGCGGTGGGAGATTTCTCGGCTCCGCTTCGCTTCGCTCGAAATGACGGGGAGGGAGGAGGTCTCGGCGGTCCGTTATCGGCTTTCGGCTTTCGGCTTCCGGCTGCTGGCTATCGGCTTTCAGCTTCTGGCTTTCGGCTATCGGTGTGCCTTCGGCAATCCCTCCCTCGCCACTGCGTGGCCCTCTCCCCCCTGACAAGCAGTGGGGCGCAAGAGAGTATATAGGCGCTCGCTACATGGCTCCGTTCGGGGGCAGGTCAAATGGAGTGAGGACCCTTGCTAAAAAACGTGCATTCCCCTTTGAAGTGGCTAAGGGGCTGCCGCCCTTTGAGAGAAAACAGACACAATCTTCGCCGGCAGGCGGCTATGTCCCCTGCCCGCAAAAAAAAGACCGCCGCAGCGGTCTTTTTTCATATCAGCATTCCAGGTCCAGTTCCACTGGGCAGTGGTCGCTGCCCAGGATATCGGAGTGGATGGAGGCGCCTTTGATATGGTCTTTCCATACGCTGGAGACGAGGAAGTAGTCGATTCTCCATCCCACGTTTCTTTCTCTGGCTTTGGCAAAGTAGCTCCACCAGGAGTAGGCGTCTTTTTCGTCGGGGTGAAGGTGACGAAAGGAGTCGGTGAAGCCTGCGGCAAGGAGGTCTGTCATACGGCCTCTTTCTTCATCGGTGAAGCCGGCATTTTTATGGTTGGAGGCGGGGTTGGCGATATCGATATCTTCGTGGGCCACGTTCAGGTCGCCGCAGAGAATCACCGGCTTTTCTTTTGCCAGTTTTGTCATGTATTCTTTCATGGCTTCTTCCCAGGTCATGCGGTAGGAAAGGCGCGCCAGTCCCCGCTGGCTGTTGGGGGTATAGCAGCAGAGAAGGTAATGGCTTCCGAAGTCGGCGGTAATGAGCCTTCCTTCCTGGTCATGTTCTTCGATGCCCAGGCCGTAGGTGACGGAGAGGGGCTCTTCTTTTGTGAAGATGGCGGTACCGCTGTATCCTTTCTTTACGGCGCTGTTCCAGTACTGGTGATATCCCGGCAGGTCCAGCTCGATCTGGTGGGGCTGCAGTTTGGTTTCCTGCAGGCAGAAGCAGTCTGCATCAAGGGCATTGAAAGCGTCCATAAAGCCTTTTTTTATGCAGGCCCGAAGTCCGTTTACGTTCCAGGAAATATATTTCAATGTTTTCATAGGAGTCTCCTTATTTAAATAGTTAGATATACTGTATCTATTATACAGGGGAGAGGAGAATTTGAAAAGGTGGGAGTGGGGATTCGGGAATGGGGAGTCGGGACTCAGGATAATGTATACAAAAGGGGCTGTGAAAAAATGGTCATCATTTTTTCACAGCCCTTTTTCACATACTCTATCAGTTGGTGAGGGATCTCATGGGGGCGGGAATCTTTCCGCCACGGTTGATGAATTCGTCGGCCCGGAATTTATTGATTTCCAGGACAGGGGCATAGCCCATGAGGCCGCCGAACTGGACCATGTCGCCCGGTTTCTTTCCCGGTACGGGGATGAGACGGGTGGCAGTGGTTTTGTTATTGATCATGCCGATGGCTGCTTCGTCAGCCAGGATGGCGGAGATGGTGGAAGCCGGGGTGTCGCCGGGGATGGCAATCATGTCAAGGCCTACGGAGCAGACACAGGTCATGGCTTCCAGTTTTTCTAGGCAGAGGCTGCCTTTTTCTACGGCCTGAATCATACCCAGGTCTTCGCTCACCGGAATGAAGGCACCGGAAAGGCCGCCTACGCTGGAGGAGGCCATGAGGCCGCCTTTTTTCACAGCATCATTCAGGAGGGCCAGGGCAGCTGTAGTTCCCGGGCCGCCGCAGCTTTCAAGGCCCATTTCTTCCAGTACCTGGGCCACGCTGTCGCCTACGGCGGAGGTGGGGGCCAGGGAAAGGTCGATAATGCCGAAGGGGGCATGGAGTCTTTCGGTGGCAGCTTCGGCTACCATCTGCCCCAGACGGGTAATCATGAAGGCGGTGTTTTTAATGGTGCGGGCTACCACGTTCAGGGGAGCGCCTTTCACGTCTTCCAGGGCTCTCTTTACCACGCCGGGGCCGGAAACGCCTACATGGATGGCGGTGTCGCCCTGGGTGACGCCATGGAAAGCACCGGCCATGAAGGGGTTATCTTCTACAGCGTTGCAGAATTCCACCAGCTTGGTGCAGCCATAGGCATCCTGGTCTTTGGTGAGTTCTGCTGTCTCTTTCACCACTTCCCCCATCCGTTTGACAGCATCCATATTGATGCCGGCTTTGGTGGAGCCTACGGCTACAGAGCTGCAGATGCTCTTTGTGGAAGCCAGGGCTTCAGGAATGGAGTCAATGAGAATCTTATCGGCCGAGGACATACCCCGGTCTACCAGGGCGGAGAAGCCACCCAGAATGTTTACGCCTACTTCATCGGCTGCTTTCTGCAGGGTCTTTGCAATGGACACATAGCTTTTGGCCGGAATGCCGCCGGCAATGAGGGAAACAGGGGTAACGGAAATACGGCGGTTGATAATAGGCACGCCGTATTCTCTGGAAATATCATGGCTCACTTCCGTCAGATGTTCGGCTTTGGTGCAGATGGTGTCGTAAATCTTGCGATTCAGGGTCTTTTCATCATCGGAAACGCAGCCTAAAAGGGAAATGCCCATGGTAATGGTGCGCACGTCCAGTTTGTTCTGGTCAAACATGCGCTCAGTGGCCAGGATTTCTTCAATATCGAGCATGGCTCCCCCTTTCAGATACGGTGCATGGCATAGAAAATATCAGCCAGCTGGGCCCGTACATCGACGCCCAGTTCTTTTCCCAGGGCGCCCAGTTCATCCTGGACTTCCTTTAAGGAACCTTTGGCCTTTTCCATGTCGCAAATCAGGACCATATCAAAAATATCGCCAAGAATGGTTTGGGAAATGTCGAGGATATTAATATTTTCCTTTGCCAAAGCTGCCGCAACACCGGCAACAATGCCTACACGGTCAGCACCGATTACAGTGACTACGATTTTTTTCATACATCTGCTCCTTCCGTATTTCATTCCATAGAAATCAGACGCTGCAGCCCATTTTCCTGAAAGTATCCTTCTGCAGAATGTCTTTTCTCATTATAGCATATATGGATAGGGGGATGGGGAGTGGGGGTTCGGGAATGGGGCTGTGTATTATACACATCTCCTAGCCAACGAGACTGCAGCTAATCTCGTATGCCGTGATCTGCTTGATAAAAAAATGGGGGGGGGGGGGG